>WNFE01004544.1_pt1 | contig 10379 bp, 13 predicted proteins | sample 5400451 | NCBI WGS metagenome assembly WNFE01 (sample SAMN13153344, study PRJNA577476) | soil metagenome | isolation source: 200 cm saprolite under Douglas fir tree site 2 hole 2 | place: USA:California | collected 2015-04-18 | reverse complement strand
CCTTAATTGTCCCGAGTGCGAATTGGATCTCGAGGTCACGCAAACGCACCCCGTTCGACTCAACCCCATTTCCGACGACCTTGACGACGAGGAAGAAGAGGACGAGGAGGATCCCAAGCCGGGTGGAAATGGCGATCTCCCCGAGGAAGACGAAGAGGATGAAGAGGAGGACGAAAAATAAGCTGCGCCGCCTCCGCGCTCATCTCGTGCATCCGGCATTTTGTCATCCCATTCCTTGGAAGCCGAAGCATGAACAGATTCCTCGTGGTCTTCGCCGCCGCCTCGCTCCTTTTCGCAGCCCTTCCGGGCTCGCTGGCAGCCGGCCCGCAAGAACCTTCCTCTAAGCAACAGGCTCCTCCGGCAGTGCCGAAACAGAAACGCTACAGCCACGCAAACGATTTTCTGATGCGTGGAACGGTCTTTGACGAGAAAGCGCTGGCCCTGCCCGGCGCGGAGCTGCGCATCCGTAGAATCAGCGAAAAGAAATTCCGCTGGGAGACGATGACAAACTCCCGCGGCGAATTTGCCGTGCGCGTCCCGCAGGGCGCTGACTACGAATTGGTTCTCCGCGCGAAAGGCTTCGCTGAGCAGAAGAAAACCGTGGATGCCCGGAGCGGAGGGAACGAAGAGAGGTTGGTCTTCCGGATGGAGCTTGCTTTGAACGTCCAGTCGAAAGGGAAAAAATGACGTCACGGATGCGCGTCGCAGCCGCGCTGTTTGCACTGCTTGCGCTCGCGACGCTCGGATCTGCCCAGGGCTCGAAGCGTGCGGCGCAGATTCGCACCGTGCGCGGCTTCGTCTCCGATAAGGACGGCAACCCCGCCGCCGCTGCGGTTATCTTCCTGAGAAATATGCGCACGCAGGCAATCGAGAGCCGCATCACGGACGACTCTGGAAACTACCACTTCAGCGGAATCAACCCGAACGCCGATTATGAGATCCATGCGGAGAAAGACGGCGCCCGGTCTGCAACGCGCACGGTTTCCAGCCTGGATACCCGCAACCAGATCATCATCAACCTGAAGCTGGCTCCTAAACGCAGCTGATCCACATCGGCTCGGATCTTCAGCCGTTTCTAGGATGCGTTTCCCGTCAACACCTGCACCGCACGTGGAAGGACCTCGATTTCGACAGGAGCGGGCCCCAAAATCTCGCCGTCTCCATGAAATAGAGCCGGGCGGTTCGCGGAGAGACGCACAGCGCGCGCGCGCAGGCGCGTGATTTGGGGCAATCGTAGCTCTTCGCTCTGAATCAGCTGCGGCAATACGTCGAGGACTTCCAGAGCGCTCAGTCGTCCGACCAGCACGACGTCGAGCCAGCCGTCATCCGGCAGTGCTCGCGGAGCAATCCGCAGTCCCGCGCCGTACGTCGGCGTATTAAGCACCGCGGCCAGTAACGCGTAGAGCCTCGCCGCCGGATGCTCCCCGCGGGGAAACTCCGCGGTCACTTCCAGGGGCGCGAAGCGGCGCATCGCCAAAAATGCTCCGACGGCGTAACGCAACGCTCCTGGAAAGCGGCGCAGAGGTCCGCTGGCGTATCGCACGGTCTCCGCATCCAGTCCGATCCCTCCGCCCCCCGCGTACAATCGGGCTTTCCCGTCGGCCGTGCTCGCCCGCAAGAGGTCCATCGCGCGCGGCTTGCCGTGAACGATCACCTGCGCCGCCGCAATCGGATCCTTCGGCAAGCCCGCCGCCGCGGCAAAGTCGTTTCCGCCGCCTGTCGGAATTACCCCGACTACGATGTTTTTCCCGGCCGTGGCGTTTGCGAGGACCTGAAATGTCCCGTCGCCTCCCATGGCCACCAGCAGTCGCCGGCCGTGCTCTACCGCCGCCCGGGCCTGCATGGCGAGCTCCTCCGCTGTGGTCGTGCGTATCACTTCCGCGGGAAATCCCTGCATCGCGAAGTAGCTTTCGATTCGGGGAAGTATCCAGGCCCCGTGTTCGGCCCCCGCCGCCAGGTTGACCAGCAGGACGGCCGGAAAAGAGCCCGAAACGATTTCAGAGGGCTGCATATGGGCGGCTATCCTGTTTGAACTGTGTCGTGGATGTCAATCCGGCGCGTGCCGCGGGCCGGGCAGGGCTTCGGAATACGAAGGATAACCTGGTTTGAGGTGTGGAAAATGTTGGTGCCGGCGGGGGGAATCGAACCCACGGCCTAGGGATTATGAGACCCTCGCTCTCCCACTGAGCTACGCCGGCACGGGACGATTTTCATGGTACGGAGTCTCCTCGGAGGGTGTCAAGACATCCCGCTGCGGGGCACGCGGAAACCGTTTCCTTCTGCCATGATGCGGAGGCGTGTACCAAAACCGAGCTCCAACCTTCCACCAGAGTCCCATCTAAACTAGTACGATGGTACCGTTGACCTGCCAACCTTCGAATCTTATCCTACCCGCGTTGTGAATCCGCCTTGGTAGCCCGCTTGGCGAAGGTCGAGCGAAACTACCGGTAGGCGGTGCTGTGTACTGTTTCGGTACAAGTATTTTGCTCTGACCGCTTGACTTTTGAGTAGCGGTAGATAGAGTACTACCTGTTGCTTTGTCCTTCGGGGGTACTCTATGTCCAGGCTACTCGGGGTTATTCTGATTGTTATGTTGGTGTTGGTCGGAGCCATGGGTCTGAAGACTGTGGTTACGGATCATGGAAACGGATCCGTAGTCACGGCCAACGGTACAGGCCCAACGCCGCCATCTCCGTGGAAGAACGGCACAGGCCCTACGCCGCCATCTCCATGGAGGAACGGCACTGGCCCTACGCCGCCGTCGCCCTGGTAGAAAGCTAGACTCGAAGAAAATTCGAGTTACAGAGCCGGACGGTGGACCAGGGCGGAGAAAGCTGCCGTGCTTGGTTCTTTTGACTACGTGCTGTGGACAGTTGGCTGGCTCTTAGAACTATCCGTGGTGGTGTGTTCGGTCTATCGCCAAGCCTTCCTGAAGTACCTCGCCCTTAATCTCTACATGACTGCTTCCCTTACCGCGGGTGTCGCGCGCTTATATGTTCTTATTCACTACGGCTTTACGTCGCCTCAATACTTTTATTTCTATTACTACTCTGACGCGCTGCTGACCATCGGTCTCTTTTTCGCCCTCATCAGCCTGTACTCGCGCGTTCTTGAGGAGATGAACGCTGAGCGTCTGGTTCGGCTGGGCTCGATCCTCCTCCTCGCCGGCACCGCCTGGTTTTCCTATGGAATCGTCCAGCAGTCGGCGCATCGCCTGCTGACCCATTTTGTGGTCGAGCTCTCGCAGAACCTTTATTTCGTTGGCCTCATCCTGACCTACCTGCTCTGGGGGACCATCATGAAGCTGCGGGAGACCCGCACACGGCTGATTCAGCTCGTCCTTTCCTTGGGCGTTTATTTCAGCGGCTTTGCTGCGATTTATGCTCTGCGGAATCTGTATCCTCCGCTTCACACGCTCTTGGGTCACCTCCCTCAGATGCTGGCCTGCCTGTTGCCGCTGGCCTGGGCGTACGCCTTCTGGCGCCTCCCAGAGAGTGCGCGGCTTGCGCCAGCGCGCCTCGCGACGGTGTCCCGATGATAGCTGCCATCATCTTGGTTGTCTCGGTCGTGACATTCCTGCAGTTTTTTACCAGCTATTGCCGTTCGCTGATCGCTGCATCCGCAAAGCAGCCTCTCTCCGCGGAAACTCGGGATGTGACCGGCATTGCGGATCGTGTGGCCGCGCGAAGCGAGGATTTTCACCGCATCATGCAACTCCTCCAGCTCTGTCCGGAGCGGCCTCATGACCGGGGTGAAATTCGTTCCGTCAATTCCTATTTCCGGCTGCTGCGTATCTTCCGTTTGACAATCGGGCGGCTGGCTCCCTCCCTGCAGCTTTGGACCGAGACGCAGGGCGCCCGGTGCACCTACTTTGCTGCTGTGGCCCTGGATCGGCGTATCGCGTTCAGCCGCGATATCGTTGCCTCGCAGATCAATCTCACCTATTGACGGGCCGCGATTCTCCTTTACCGGCTCACCCGGGCCTCTGACCGATACGTAACACCTTCGCCTCTCCACGTGTGTCCCTCGCCGGTTGTGTTATCGTAAGGGCCTCTCCTCTTCGCCGGAGTGAGAGCGTCCGCAGCGCAAAACACACCGGTGATATCAATCTGCTCTCAGTGTGGCGCCGTGCTGACCACACGCAGCGGCCATTGCCGCTTCTGTGATACTTCGGTTTCCAAGGAGATCCTCCATCAGAATCTGGAGGCGAGTGAAGGCGCGCCTCGAACGCAAGGAAATCTAGCGGTGGACGCCTCGCTCGATCCTGCCTGGCGTGCCGAGCTCTCCAGGCGTCTTGCCGCCTATCGCACCCGCCGACGCAAATCCACTTCCAATAGCGCGCAGTCTGCCCTTCCCTTTGAGCGCGCCACCGTCTCGGCTGGGGCTGCCCCACCCGTTGCAGAGTCTCCTGCGACAGAACTCACCAGAGAAAAGGAGTTCGCTTTTACAGTTGCCATTGGACGTGCCGGGGGTCCCGTCCTGGATCCGCGCGAACATGCCCGGTTGGAGATCGATGTATCCCTGCCGCTCGCACCGGAGACTTCCGAGAAGCCGCAGAACGAGGCCCTCGCCGGGCAGAACTCCTCAACGGAATTCCGGCTCTACCCGGTCGCCTCGCTCGCCGAGCGTCGCATCGCTGCGTTTCTCGACGCCGGTTGCCTGCTTTTTGCTTTCGGCGGCTTTCTCACGCTTTTCGGTTCTCTTGGAGGGCAATTCACGCTGAGCAAGCTGAGCGCGGCGGTTTACACCGCCGCCGTGGCCCTCTTTTACCTCCAGTACTTCGTGCTGTTCACCATCCTCAGCGGGAAAACGCCCGGCATGATGCTCCGCGGTCTTCAGGTGGTGAGTTTTTCCGGCGAGCCGCCCACGCCGCGCCAGTTACTCGCCCGCAGCGCCGGCTACATGCTCTCCGCAGCCAGCTTTCTGCTCGGTTTCCTCTGGGCGTGTTGGGATGAAGATCACCTCACTTGGCACGATCGCATCTCCCGCACCTATCTGGCCGCGCCGGAACTCCTGCCCCGCGCGGAGGCCCCGAACGCGGCTCGCGGCCATTGATCCACGCAGAGCGCAGCCCGAAAGCGCAGAGTCACCGAGGATCCTTGCTGATGAGTTGCTGGAAGAGGCGGACAGTGTCCGGCGCGTGACCGGCATAGTGGTTGTTGGCAAAGGCAAAGACGGCGATGCGGCGGCCCAGGAATTTGCGGCATGCCTCGACCCAGGCTTCGAGGTCACGCCGGCGGTCCAGGATCGTCTTGTCCCAGCTCGTGGTTTGCTCCTCGATGGCCTTGCGGTCGCCGAGCCAGCGGATATAGGTGAAATCCGCAGTGACGGGGTCGATCTTTTTCAGGACGTCGCGGATGGACGGCATCCAGGAGTGATCAATCAGGGCAAGGGCCACGTTGTGTTCCCGCAGGGCGTCCGCCAACGCGGGCACCAGCCAGTACTTGTTGCGGATTTCGACCGCAAAGCGGCAGCCGCGGGGCAGTTTTTTCAGAAATGGGCGCAGGCGGCCAAGGAACTCCGCGCCGCTCGCGAACTTCGACTTGTTGAAGTACGGGAACTGGAACAGGAGCGGGCCGAGTTTCTCCCCGAGAATGTCCATCACACTGAGAAAACCTTTGAGATCGTCGCCGCATTCCTCGAACACTTTCTCGTGGGTGATGACCTGGGGGACTTTCGCAGCGAAGAGAAATCCGGCGGGTGTTTTCGCGTACCAGCCGCTCACGGTCGAGGGAGAAGGAGTCCGATAGAAGGTGCTGTCCAGCTCGACCGTATCGAACTGCGTCGCATAATGAGTTAGATAGTCGGAGGGCTTCAGGCTGGCAGGGTAAAAGCTCCCCGGCCATCCTTCGGCCGTGAACGCCGATGTGCCCACGCGCAGGAGCGGTTCGCTCATCGCCGCTGGATTGTACCGCGCGCTCACCAAGGCGGAAATCGGTTATACTGAAAGGCCCAAGGAGGAGTGAAAGACTGTGCTGATGATCCGTCTGTCGAGAATCGGGAAGAAGAAAAAGCCTTTTTACCGCGTGGTGGTGATCGAAAAGACCCGCCCGCGCGGCGGCCGCGTTGTCGAAGCGGTGGGAACCTACGACCCGCTGAAGAAGCCCGCGGAGATCAAGCTGAAGGCCGAGCGAATTAAGCACTGGCTTGCGAACGGCGCCCAGCCGAGCGATACCGTCCGGAGCTTTCTTCGCAGCCAGAAGATCGCCTAGGAATCCACCCGCCAGAGCCCCCAACGGATTGCTTTTCGCGTTCTCCGGGCTGATTGGAGGACGCGGCGCCCGAGTTCTCCGGATTCCCACGCGCGTGGAGGTGCCAGATGAAAGAACTGGTCGAGGCGATCGCCAAGGCGCTCGTGGACCATCCCGAAGACGTCCAGGTGAAATCGGTGGAAGGCCAGCAAGTCACCGTGCTCGAGCTGCGCGTTCACCCCGATGACCTCGGCAAGGTCATCGGGCGGCAGGGCCGCACGGCCAAGTCCATCCGAGCGATCCTCGGCGCGTCCGGCGTGAAGCTCAGAAAACGCCTGACGCTCGAAATTCTCGAGTAGCGCCGGCGGCCATGGCGGCTCCGGCGGATGCTTATGTGACCCTCGCGCGGATCCTCCGCCCGCGCGGCAACAAGGGCGAAGTAGCGGCGGAGATCTTCACCGATTTCCCCGGGCGCTTGGTGAAGCGCCGCGAGGTGTTTCTGTGGGACGGGCGGAACGCCCCGCGCAAGACCGTCGTGCGCGTGTGCTGGCTGCACGGGGACCGCGCGGTTTTTCACTTTGAGGGCTGCGATTCCATCACCGCCGCAGAAAAGCTGCGCGGGCTGGAAGTGCAGGCGCCGCTTGCGGAGCGAGCCGAGCTGCCCGTGGGACAATACTTCGTGACCGATCTGATCGGCTGCTCGGTCTTTGAGAATCTGCCCGCGAGCGCCGCTGTTTCTTCTCCACAGCGCTCGATGGCCGCCGCGCCGGTTTTTCTCGGAACCGTGCGCGACGTCCAAACCACGGGCGAGGGCGTGGCGGGAACACCTTTCCTCGAAGTCGAGACGCAGCAGGGAGAGTTGCTCATTCCCCTCGCCGAAGAGATTTGCACGCGGATTAACACGGCGGCTCGCCGCATTGAAGTGTCCCTGCCGAAAGGCCTGAGCGATCTCAACCGCGAAAAGCCGTGAGTGCTCCAAGGCCTGCCCGGCGCCTGGGCGGATGGGCTAGACTGGCAAGAGATGCGATTCGACCTGATCACCATTTTCCCAGAGTTTTTCGACGGCCCGCTCGAGCACGGCATCGTGCGGCGTGCGCGCGAGGCGGGAATCATCGAGGTGCGCGTCCAGGATTTGCGAGAGTTTACCCATGACCGCCACCGCACCGTGGATGACCGGCCATTCGGCGGCGGCGAGGGGATGGTGCTGAAGCCGGAGCCGGTTTTTGAAGCCGTGGAGTCTCTCCTGGGCCACGGCGTCGGCGATGCATCCCAGCAAGCCCCTCCCGAACTGAAGACAGCCATTGTTCTGACCTCGGCCGCGGGAAAAATCTTCCGGCAGGAAACGGCCCGGCGCTACGCGGCGCTCGAGCGAATCATCCTGATCTGCGGTCGCTATGAGGGCGTGGACGAGCGCGTGGCGCAGTTCCTCGCCACGGAAGAAATCTCAGTTGGAGATTACGTCCTCAGCGGCGGCGAGCTCCCCGCAGCGCTCATTCTCGACGCAGTGACACGCCTACTTCCCGGCGCCTTGGGCAATGAAGCCTCCGCGGAGAACGAATCGTTCCAGGTGGCAACCGAGGCGGAAGTTTTCACCGGTCACGAGTCACGAGCCAATAGTCACCTCCTCCTCGACTTTCCCCATTACACGCGCCCCGCGGAATTCCGCGGCTGGAAAGTGCCGGAGGTGCTGATCGGCGGCCATCACGCGGAGGTCGCCCGTTGGCGCCACGCCGCTGCGGTGGAAAAAACGCGCCTCAACCGACCCGACCTTCTGCCGGGTGCCGGCGGAGCACCCGGGAAAGAATGAACCACACAGCGAGTTGCAAAGCCGATTGACGGTGCGTATAAGATTTGAGTCTTCCAGGAGGGAACATGCAGAAACAACTTTTGCTGCTCGGGATACTGGCGCTCGCTGCCGCGGGCATTGGCGCCGCACAACAAGACAAGAGCAAGCGGCCGAGTCCGCCGGCTTCCGCGGGATGCAAATTTGCGGACGGCAAGTCCGTCACAATTGACTACAGCAGCCCGCGGATGAAGGGGCGGAAGATCTTCGGCGAGCTGGTGCCGTTCGGGAAAGTATGGCGCACCGGGGCGAACGAAGCCACCACCCTGGTGACGAGCGCCGGGCTGACAATCGGTGGAAAAGCCGTTCCGGCGGGAAGCTACACGCTCTATACCGTGCCCGAGGCAAGCAAGTGGAGGCTCATCATTAACAAGCAGACCGGTCAGTGGGGCACCAAATATGACGAAGCGGCCGATCTCGTGCGCATCGAGATGAAAGTGAGCCAGCTCGGTGCGCCGCAGGAGAACTTCACGATCGCCCTCGACGGCTCCGGAGCCAAAGCTTGCACGCTGCGTATCGAATGGGAAACGACGCGCGCCTCGGTCGGAGTCGAAGAGCAGTAAGACGCGGCCCAGCCCGCCTTCGTTTGAAGGTCGAACGCTCGGGCGGAAACTCCGAACGGTTTTGCGATTGTCTGGAGCCTGCCACTCAAGTAGGATGCTCGAAGCGGGTGCTCGACGCCCGGCCAGATCAAAACAAGGAGGGTAGGTCATGTCCCGATTCATCCGCATAGCGTTGATCCTCCTTCTCTTGGTTCCCATTTGTGCCGCGCAGAACGCGCCGGCCAAGAAGCGAGTCGCCGTGATGGATTTCGACTACGGAACGGTGAGGTCGTCGGTGGCCGCGATCTGGGGAACGGATCAGGACGTCGGCAAAGGCATTGCCGACATGTTGGTTCAGAAACTCCTCGAGGACGGCAAGTTCAGGCTGTTCGAGCGCAAGGCGCTGGACAAGCTCATTGCCGAGCAGAATTTTTCAAATAGCGACCGTGCGGACCCCGCAACGGCAGCGAAACTGGGGAAAATGGCCGGCGTGGATGCGATTATCATCGGTTCGATCACGCAGTTCGGCCGCGACGACAAGAAAATCGGCGTTGGCGGCTTGGGCGCCGCCACGGGCCGCTTCGGATTCGGCGGCGTACAGAAGCGCGAAGCGAAGGCTATCTGCGCAATCACTGCGCGGCTGGTGGACACCACCACCGGGGAGATCCTGGCTTCGGTGACGGGGCTCGGCGAATCCAAACGCGGCGGAGTTTCGCTGCTCGGAGGCGGCGGAGGCCCGGGGGGCTTCGGGGCAGGCGGCTTCGACATGTCGAGTTCAAATTTTGCCCAAACCATTCTCGGCGAAGCGGTGACCGCATCCGTGGCTTCGACGGCGACGCAGCTTGACGAAAAGGCTGGTGCGCTTCCCACGGTGAAGAGGGAGGTCTCCGGCTTGGTCGCTGACGTCAGCGGCAACACGCTCATTTTGAATGTGGGCCGCACGTCGGGCCTCCAGGTTGGCGACAAACTCGAGATCAGCCGCGCGGTGCGCACCGTCAAAGATCCGGCGACGGGTAAAGTTCTGAAGACCATCACGAATAAGATAGGCGATGCCACGGTCACGGAAGTAGACAACGACAGCGCCACCGCCGCCTTTTCGGGCAGCACACCTCCCAAGGTAGGCGACGCCGCGAAAAGCGCGCCGTAGCCCCTCTCCCGGGCGGCAATGAAATCATTGCCATGTCCGGGGAAAGTGTGTAGTCTCTTTGTTTAGCGTGCGACCCGGAAAAAGCGGGTGGACGAGCAAAAGAACTTGAAGAACTCAGACCAGACCGGGAATCTCTGCTGTGCAAGCGCCTGCGGGCTGTGCTGCTCGAAGGCTTGCGCGTGTATGTGCTGCTGCGCGTGTATGTGTCTCCGCGTGAGCGGCACGGGAGGTCCTTCGGTCTAGCGAAGTTCTAAACCAGAAAGGATTTCAGGGCCGCTCCAAACCGGGCGGCCCTTTTTATTTTTCAACACACCAAAACGGGAGGCAGTCATGGGCACCAGCGGCATAAACGGAGACGGCACCGCGCCGGCAAACCAGGCGGGAACCAAACCCATCGCCATCTACTACGAGCATCCGGACTGGTTCCGGCCGCTCTTTCAGCAACTCGACGAGCGCGGCGTGCCGTGGGTGAAGATCGACGCGCGGCGCCATCAATACGACGTCGCCGAAGAAGCGGGCGACTATTCGCTCGTATTCAACCGCATGAGCCCTTCGGCCTGGCAGCGCGGCAACGCCCACGGAATCTTTTACACGCTGCACTTTCTCTCCTACCTCGAAGAAAAAGGCGTTCGCGTGGTGAACGGCTCGCGCGCGTT
>WNFE01004543.1_pt1 | contig 10380 bp, 10 predicted proteins | sample 5400451 | NCBI WGS metagenome assembly WNFE01 (sample SAMN13153344, study PRJNA577476) | soil metagenome | isolation source: 200 cm saprolite under Douglas fir tree site 2 hole 2 | place: USA:California | collected 2015-04-18 | reverse complement strand
TATATCGCCGAGCGCCGCCTGCTGATCTCGTCCGATCGCAGCATGGGCCACGTTGGCCCTGGCCTGCCGCCCGGCTATATCGAACGCGGCACCAGCCACATCAGCATCGTCGATCGCTGGGGCAATGCGGTGAGCTTCACCACCACCATCGAGGCGCCGTTCGGCGCCCAGATCATGCTGCACGGCTTCCTGCTGAACAACGAACTGACCGATTTCTCGCCCCAGCCCGAGGCGGGCGGCAAGCTGATCGCCAACCGGGTCGAGCCCGGCAAGCGGCCGCGTTCGTCGATGTCGCCCACCCTGATCTTCGACAGTGACCACAAGCTAGTCGCTGCGCTGGGCTCGGCGGGCGGCGCGCGCATCATCGGCGACACGCTGCAGACCATCGTCGGCGTGCTCGACTGGAAGCTCTCGATGCAGGACGCCATCGCCCTGCCGCGCATCGCCAATCTCAACGGCCCGACCGAGCTCGAGGAAGGGACGTCCGCGATGGCCCGCGCCGACGGCTTGCGCGCGCTGGGCCATCAAGTACAAGTCCGCGCGCATGACGGTGGTTTGACCGGCGTGCGCCGGATAGAAGACGGTTGGGAAGGCGGCGCCGATCCGCGGCGCGACGGCGTCGCCAAGGGAGAATAGAGTGGCTCAGAAGAAACTGCCGAGCGTCCTGTTGCGCGCCGGCGAGGATCGCCGCGTCCGCGCCGGCCATCCCTGGGTCTTCTCCAACGAGATCCTGATGGATGCCGAGACCAAGGCGCTGCCGGCGGGCTCGCTTGCGAACCTGCGCGCACCGAGCGGCGAGGCGTTGGGGCTTGTCACCTTCAATCCGCATTCGCTGATTGCCGCTCGCGTGCTGTCGTCCAATCCCGAGACGGTCGTCGATGCGCTGTTCTTCGGACGACGCCTGGCGCAGGCGGCAGCGCTGCGCGACCGCCTGGTCGGCGTTCCCTACTATCGCCTGATCCATGCCGAGGCCGACGGCCTGCCGGGCACGATCATCGACCGCTTCGGCGAGGCGCTGGTGGTTCAGGTCAACACCGCCGGCATGGAGCTTCTGACGCCGGTCCTGCTCGAAGCGCTGGAGGCCGAGCTGTCGCCCAAGACGATCGTGCTCAAGAACGATTCGCCGGTGCGCGAGCTCGAAGGCCTCAAGCGCGAGACCGTGGTCGTCAAGGGCGACGCCTCGGGTGCCATCGAGCTGGTCGAAAACGGCGCCCGCTTCGTGGCCGACCTGTCGGTTGGCCAGAAGACGGGCTGGTTCTACGACCAGCGCGACAATCGCCGCTTCATGGCGGGTCTCGCCGGCGACGCATGCGTCCTCGATGTCTACAGCTACAGCGGCGGCTTCGGCGTGCTGGCGGCCAAGCAGGGCGCCAAATCGGTGCTCTGCGTCGATCGCTCGCAAACGGCCCTCGACGCGGCGAAGGCGGCAGCGACCCTGAACGGCGTCGACAAGGTCGTCTCGCTCGAAAAGAGCGAGGCGTTCGACGCCTTGGAGAAGCTCGCCGGCAAGAGCTTCGACGTGGTGATCTGCGATCCGCCCGCCTTTGTGAAAAGCCGCAAGGACCTCAAGACTGGCGCGCAGGGCTATCGCAAGCTGGTGCGGCTGGCCGCGCCGCTGGTGGCGCCCGGCGGCTTCCTGTTCGCCGCCTCCTGCTCGCACCTCGTCGATCCACCGCTGTTTGCCGAGCAGGTGCGCCGCGGCCTGCGCGATGCCAGCCGCAGTGGCCGCATCCTGCTGAGCTCGGGCGCGGCGCTCGATCATCCGGTGCATCCTGGGCTGCCCGAGACCGCCTATCTCAAGGCCCTCACGCTTCAGCTCGACTGATCATGCTCCGCCCCGGCCCGCGCAACCTCATCACCGATGTCGACGGCATCCTGGTCGGCAGCGCCGAAGACCCGCGCCTGCGTTCCGGCGTCAGCGTCATCCTGTGCGAGAACCCGTCGACGGCATCGGTCGATGTGCGCGGCGGCGGGCCAGGGACGCGCGAGACCGATCTGCTCGATCCGTCGTGCCGGGTCGACCGCATCGATGCGGTCTGCCTGTCCGGCGGCTCGGCGTTCGGTCTGTCCGCGGCCGATGGCGTCATGCGTTGGCTCACGGAGCGGGGTCGGGGTTATGCCGTGGCCGATATCGTCGTGCCGATCGTGCCCACGGCCATCCTGTTCGACCTGCTGAACGGCGGCGACAAGAACTGGGACTGGCCGCCTTATCGTGAGCTTGCCTATGCGGCGGCGGGCAAGGCCGCTCGCGACTTCGCGCTCGGCAATGCAGGCGTGGGCCTCGGCGCAAAAGCCGGCAACCTCAAGGGCGGGCTGGGCAGCGCCTCGGCGGTCGGTGCAGCGAATGGCCTGCAGGTCGGCGCTCTGGTGGCGGTCAATGCGCGCGGCTACACGACCATGGGCGACATGCCGCAATTCTGGGCGTGGGCGCTGGAGCAGGATCGCGAATTCGGCGGCCTGCCGCCGCCCGCGCACGGTCTCGCCTTGCCGGTCTCTCACAGCCGCGCCGATCTCACGCACGATCCGGCGGATGCCGCGCGCAGCGATCCGCGCGCCAACACCACCATCGCCGTGGTCGCGACCAATGCCCGGCTCGACAAGGCTTCCGCCAAGCGGCTGGCGGTGATGGCGCAGGACGGGCTCGCCCGTTCGATTCGCCCCGTGCACACGCCGCAGGATGGCGACACGGTGTTCGCCATCGCCACGGGCAGGCACGAGATGGGGGACGACCCGCTGGCGCTGGGCGAACTCGGCACGTTGGCTGCGGATTGTCTCGCCCGCGCCGTGGCGCGCGGCGTCTACAACGCCGCCACGCTCGGCGCGGCGCGCGGCTGGCGGGACGTGTTCGGCCGCTGATAAACTGCCGCAACTGAACAGGAGTGATCCGTGAACGCATTTTCCCGCCGCCAGCTGCTCGGCGCCGCAAGCGCCCTGGCGACCGTGTCCGCTCTCGGCGTTGAAGCGCGGGCCCAGGCCAAGGACCGGCTGGTGATCGGCATGTCGCTCGAGCCGCCGGTGCTCGATCCGACCAAGAACGCGGCGGCCGCCATCCGCGAGGTCACCACGCCCAGCATCTTCGAGAGTCTGGGCCGCATCGACCGCACCGGCGCCGTCGGTCCCGGCCTGGCGGAGAGCTGGAACGTCGCCGAGGACGGCAAGGAATATATCTTCAAGCTGCGTCCGAACGTGAAGTTCCACGACGGCGAATCGCTCGATGCCTCGGTGGTGAAATTCTCGCTCGACCGGCTGTTCGCGCCCGATTCGACCAATCCCGCCAAATCGCTCTACACCGACATCGACAAGGTCGAGATCGTCGATCCCTCGACCGTCAAGGTGACCCTGAAGTCGCCCAACTCCTTCCTGCTCTACAGCCTGTCGCTGGGCGACGCCGGCATCATGCATCCCAAGTCCGCGCCGACCAACGACAAGCACCCGGTGGGCACCGGGCCGTTCATGTTCAAGGAGCGCAAGGAGGGCGATTCGATCACCCTGGTGAAGTCGCCGACCTGGCGCGATCCCGGCTCGATCAAGCTCAACACGGTGATCTTCAAGATCGTCAAGGATCCTTCGGCTCAGGTGAACGCTTTGCTGGCGGGCGACGTCGATGCCTTCCCGGGCTTCCAGGCGCCCGAGCTGGTCGAGCGCCTGCGCAAGGATCCGCGCTTCGTCGTCGTCGTCGGCACGACCGAGGGCGAGGTCATCCTGGCGACCAACAACTCCAAGAAGCCGTTCAGCGAGCTGAAAGTGCGCCAGGCGATCGCCCACGCCATCAACCGCGACGAGCTGATCTCGGCCGAATCGGGCTTCGGCGTGCCGATCGGCAGCCACTTCGCGCCGCACAACAAGGCCTACCTCGATCTCACCAAGACCTATCCGTTCGACATCGCCAAGGCCAAGGCGCTTTTAGCCGAAGCGGGCTATGCCGGCGGCTTCGACGCCAGCCTGAAACTGCCGCCGGTCGGCTATGCCCAGCGTGCCGGCGAGGTGATCGCCAGCCAGCTCGGCAAGATCGGCATCAAGGTCGCGATCACCCAGTTGCAGTGGCCGCAATGGCTCTCCGAGGTGTTCAAGGAGCGCAACTACGACCTCACGATCGTCGCCCACACCGAGGCCAACGATTTGGATCGCTACGCCCGCGACGGCTACTACTGGGGCTACGATTCGCCCGAGTTCAAGGCCAAGTGGCGCGAGGTCGTCGCCGCCACCGACTTCGCCAAGCGCGACGAGCTTCTAAAACAGGCACAGCGCATCGTCGCCCGCGATGCGGTGAACGGCTTCCTCTTCCAGCTCGCCAAGATCGGCGTGTGGAAGAAGGACCTGGTCGGCCTGTGGGAGAATTCACCGACGCCGCAGACCGATCTGACGGGCGTCTATTGGAAATGACTCGGTGTCATCCCGAGCGACGCGAGGGACCTTTCCTGTGGCCTTAAAGGTCCCTCGGCCTTCGGCCTCGGGATGACAACGTGGCCAGATGCTTGACTTCCTCTCCCGCCGGCTCGCCGCCGCGCTGGTGACGCTGGTGCTGGCCACGGTCGTGGTGTTCGCCGTGGTCGAGGTCCTGCCGGGCGATCCAGCGCTGGTCATGCTGGGCACCGACGCGCGGCCCGACACGTTGGCCGCACTCAGGGCCAAGTACGGCTTCGACCAGCCGCTGGCCGTGCGCTATCTCCGCTGGATAGGCGGCTTGCTGACCTTCGATCTGGGCAGCAGCCACGCCTACGGCACCTCGGTCGCCAAGCTGATCGGCGATCGTCTGCAGGTGACCTTGCCGCTGGGCGCGCTGGCGCTCGCCTGGGCTCTGCTGGTGGCGATCCCGCTCGGCGTCTTCGCCGCCTGGCAGCACGGCCGGCCCGGCGACTGGGGCGTGATGGGCTTCACCCAGATCGGCATTTCCGTGCCGAATTTCTGGTTCGGCATCGTGCTGGTCCTGCTGTTTGCGGTGACCTGGCAGATCTTTCCCGCCGGCGGCTTTCCGGGCTGGCGCCAGGAGCCATTGAAATCGCTGCATGCGTTGATCCTGCCGGCCCTGTCGCTGTCGCTGGGCGAGATCGCGATCCTGGCCCGCGTCACCCGCTCGGCCATGCTCGACACCTTGCGCGAGGACTATGTCCGCACCGCCCGCGCCAAGGGCGCGCCCGAGCGCACCGTGCTGTTCGGCCACACGCTCCGCAACGCGCTCATTCCCGTGACGACCGTGGCCGGCCTGATCGCCGGCTTTCTGGTCGCCGGCGCCGTGATCATCGAAAGCGTCTTCCGCCTGCCCGGGGTCGGCCAGCTCGTCTACGATTCGATCAACAACCGCGACCTGATCGTGATCAAGAACGTGGTCCTGCTGTTCACGGTCCTGGTCCTCGCGGTCAATCTTCTGGTCGATCTGGCCTACGCCTTCCTCGATCCGCGGCCGCGCGTGCGGGCATGAACCGCTTTGTCGCCCGCGCCGCCCGCCATGTCGGCTTCCAGATCGGCGCCGTTCTGCTGCTGCTGTTCGTCGGCACCGCGGTCGTCTCGATCTTCTGGACGCCGCACGCCGTCGACGAACTGCAGATGCGCGCCAAGCTGATGCCGTCCTCGGCGGCCTATCCGCTGGGCACCGACCATCTCGGCCGCGATGTGCTGTCGCGCATCATGGTGGGCGCGCAGACTTCCATCACCGTCGGGTTGATCGCCGTCGTCATCGGCATGGTGGGCGGCGTAACGCTGGGGGCCTGGGCGGCGGCCCGCGGCGGCTGGGTCGACGAGGCCCTGTCACGCACATCCGACCTGATCTTCGCCTTTCCCGCGGTGCTGATCGCCATCCTGATCACCTCGGTGCTGGGCGCCAGCGCGCAGAACGCCATTCTGGCCATCGCCATCTTCAACATCCCGGTGTTCGCGCGGGTGACCCGCGGGGCGGCGCTGGCGATGTGGAGCCGCGACTTCGTGCGCGCGGCAACGGCGATGGGGCAGGGGCCGCTCGGCATCACCTTGCGTCATGTCCTGCCGAACATCATGAGCGTGCTGATCGTCCAGGCGACCATCCAGTTCGCCGTCGCCATCCTGGCCGAAGCGGGCCTGTCCTATCTTGGCTTGGGGGCTCAACCGCCGGTGCCGTCGTGGGGCCGCATGCTGCGCGACGCCCAGACCTACATCTTCCAGGCGCCGGAGCTTGCGGTATGGCCGGGACTGGCCATCGCGCTGGCCGTGCTCGGCCTCAACATGCTGGGCGATGGCCTGCGCGATCTTTTGGACCCGCGGCTGCGGCTGCTGCGCGTGGGTTAGTAAAGGTTAATTTCTCTAACCCATTGAAAACAATAGATTTCGAAAATCGTTTACCCCCCGAATGGTGCGCAGAAATTACCGGGGGGAGCTCATGCCGGCAACTCGGCGTCCTTCTTGGGGATGAGGTCGTAGGGCAACGCAAAGCCCGGCATCGCCATCAGCCGGTCGCGCCACGCCCGCGCATGGGGCCGCGCCTCGAGCGACAGGCCGCCCTCGGCCATGAACACCATGCGGCCCCAGCAGCCGATGTCGGCAATCGTGCAGCTCTCGCCGACCAGCCACTGCCGGCCCTCCAGGCTCTTGTCGATGAAGTCGAGGGCGGCTTCCGCCGGTGGGCGGAAGAAATCCATCACCGCGGGATCGACCGTGCGGAAGCGATGGAAGTGGCGCACGCGCGCCACGTTCACGATGGCGTCGTTCTCCCACGCCAGCCATTCGCGGGCGCGCCAGCGATCCTGCTCGGTCGCGGCCTCGAACCGGCCGGTGGTGCGCGCCAGGTAGTCGAGGATGACGTTGGACATCACCAGGGTGAGCCCGCGATGGCGCAGCACCGGCACCTGCCCATAGCGATTGATCGCCAGGTGCGCGGGCTCCTTCTGCACGCCGTTCTTGAGGTTGACGGTGCGGAAGGAGAACGGCAGGCCGGCCAGCGCCAGGAACAGCATCGGCTTGTAGGTCGAGCTCGAGGTGAAACTGCCATGCAACACAAGGCGATCGTCGGTCATTCCAGGCCTCCCGGGCACAATCCATCTTGCCGTCTGCGGCGCTCCCTGCCTATCTGGCATGTCATACGAAGGAGAGAGCCCTTGTCCGATCTCGCCCTTGCGTCGCGTCGCGTTCTGCTTGCCGCTGCGGCCTTGGGTGCGGTCGGCGGCGCCAACGCCCAGACGTCGGGCGCCGGCGATCCCTTCCAGCTCGTGGCGGTCATGGAGCGCTATGCCGCCGCGCTCGGCTCGAACAATGTCGACGCCCTGGTGGCGCTCTACACGGCAGACGGCGTCTTCATGCGCGAGGACCTGCCGGCCGTGGTCGGCAGCGACGCTTTGCGGGCCGCCTATCGGCAGGTGTTCGCGACGCTGAAAGTCGATCTCCGCTTCACGATCCAGGAGACCGAGGTCGCAGGCGACATGGCTTGGCTGCGCTCGCTCTCCAAAGGGCGCATCAAGACTCTTGCCACGGGCGTCGAGGCCGACGAATCCTTCAACAGTCTCATCGTGTTCCGGCGCGAAGGCGGAACGTGGAAGATCCGTTGCTACCTCTATGCATCCAACAAGCCGGGAACGGGAACGCCGCAGTAGGTTTCGATGTCCGACGAACGCTACACCGTCATTCTGGGCGACCGGCGCTACGCCATCCATCGCAAATGGGCGCGCCTGCCGGCCGGGCAGAGCTTCGGCTTCCTGTCCGACCTGATGGTCGATGCCGAAGGCCGCGTGCATGTCGCCCAACGCGGCACCGACCGGCCGGTCCTGGTGTTCGATCGCGATGGCCGCCTGATCGGCACCTGGGGCGAGGGCGCGCTGGCCGAGCCGCACTACATCAATGCGGCGCTCGATGGCTCGATCCTGGTCGCCGACCGCGACGCCCATCAGGTTCTGCGCTTCAGTTCGTCGGGGCAGCTCGTGCAGGCGCTGGGCAAGCGGCACTGGCCCTCGCTGGGCGCGCCGTTCAACCATCCGACCGCCGCGGCACAGGCGCCGGACGGCGAGATCTACGTGGCCGACGGCTACGGCAATTCCAGCGTTCACCGCTTTGCCGCCGACGGCACGCTAATCGCCACCTGGGGCGGCCCCGGCGAAGGGCCGGGAACCTTTACGACGCCGCACGCCGTCTGGGTCGATCGCTTCGGCAAGGTTTTGGTCGGCGACCGCGAGAACAACCGCGTCCAGGTGTTCGACCGCAGCGGTGCCTTCCTCGCCGAATGGGGCGACTTCTACCATCCCATGCAGATCTGGGTGGATGACCGCGACCTGGTGTTCGTCACCGACCAGATCCCGCGCATCAGCCTGCTCGATGCGGACGGCCGGTTGATGGGCCGCTGCCGCGGCGCCATCAATGGCGCACATGGAATTTCCGGCGACGCCGACGGCAACCTCTATCTCGCCGAGCTGCCGCCGCAGGAGATCACCAAGCTCGAACGGTTGAATTGAGGCGACCCGCCCTCGTTAACCGCTTCGCGATAGCAACGGATAGACGGCTGCCGCGAGTCATGCTGACCTCTCCCAGCGGAGGAGACTGCGATGGACAAAGCGACGATTGAACTACTGGCGCGCCGCGCCGGCCTTGCCAAGGCGCTGGCGGAATTCCCCGAAGACGTTGCCGCCGCGGCCAAGCAGGCCGCCGACGTGATGGCTAAGATCAAGCAGCCGACCGATCCGGCTGCCGAGCCGTGGCCGCCGATGCGCGCGGGAGACGGCCTATGAGGGACGGGCCCTTGACTGAGCTGCCCTGGCTCAGCGTCGTCGAGGCCGCGCAAGCGATCGCGGCCAAGGATCTCTCGCCGGTCGACCTGATGAAGTCCCTGCTCGAGCGCATCGCCGCGCTCGATCCACGGCTCAATGCTTTCATCCGCCTCGAAGCGGAGCCGGCGATGCAGGCGGCGAAGGCCGCCGAGACCGAGGCGACGGCAGGCCGCTTGCGCGGGCCGTTGCATGGCGTGCCGGTCGGCATCAAGGACATCATCGATGTCGCGGGGCTACCAACCACGGGCCATTCCAAGATCCTGCAAGACAACCTTGCGACCGCCGACGCCGTCTGCGTGCAGAAGCTGCGCGGCGCCGGCGCCATCGTGCTGGGCAAGCTCTCGACGCATGAATTCGCCATCGGCGGGCCGAGCTTCGACCTGCCGTGGCCGCCGGCGCGCAATCCGTGGAACACCGACCATCATCCCGGCGGCTCGTCCTCGGGCTCGGGATCGGGCGTTGCCGCAGGACTTTTCCCGATGGCCCTGGGCTCCGATACCGGCGGCAGCGTGCGCAATCCCGCGAGCTGCTGCGGCATCGTTGGCCTCAAGCCGACCTATGGCTTGGTCTCGCGGCGCGGCGTCTTCCCGCTCTCCTTCACCCTCGACCATATCGGGCCGATGACGCGGACCGTCGCCGACAACGCGCTGATGCTGGAGGTGATCGCCGGCCACGACCCACTCGATCCGGGCAGCGCCGCCACCCGGAACGGCCACTATGCAGCCGGCCTGGAGCGCTCCGTGCGCGACCTGCGCGTCGGTTTCATCCGCCACTTCCACGAAATCGACGTGGCGGCCGAACCCGAGGTCACGGCCGCCTTGGAGCACGTCGCGCGCACCTTGCAGATGGAAGGTGCCGAAGTGCGCGACGTCAAACTGCCGACGCTCGGCGAGTTCGGCGCGGTCAACCGCGTGATCCTGCAAAGCGAGGCCTGGGCGATCCATGGCCCGTGGCTACGCGAACGGCCGGGCGACTACGGCCAGCTTGCCCGCCGCCGTCTCATGGCCGGCGCCTTCTTCGCCGCCGGCGACTATGTGCAGGCGCAGCGTCGTCGGCTCGAGATGATCGCCGAGGTCGAAGAGGCGCTTCGAGAGCACGATGTCCTGTTGTGCGCCAGCTCGATGGACCCGCCGTGCCGCATCGACCGGCCGGCCGATATCGAGCGCACCTATCCTCGCCAGGCGCGCACGCCGTTCAACGTAACGGGCCATCCGGCGCTCGCCATGATGGCCGGACTGTCGGTCGATGGCCTGCCGCTGTCGGTGCAGTTCGTCGGCCGCTACTTCGACGAGGCCACGCTGTTCCAGGTGGCCCGCGCCTGGGAGCAGGCGGCGGGCACCGACAAGAAGCGGCCGCCGATCGTGTAAGAGCTGTCATCGAACAGACATGACGGGCGTGTAATGCGCTCCGCGAGCCGGCGGGCCCGCGTTGCTTGACACTGTCTTTGGAAAGGCCGTTAGATTTGCCCGACAAGAATGTGAAAAACCGAGCTTTGCATCGGGGGGAAGTCATGTCTGGCCTGGATCGTCGGCAACTTCTCGCGGCGGGCGGCCTCGCGGCCGGTGGTTTGTTGCTTCCCCGCTTCGCCATCGGGCAGGCCGACGCCAGGCCGACGATTTCCATCGCCGTCCAGCAGGTCGCGACCAGCGCCAATCTCGAG
>WNFE01014806.1_pt1 | contig 10382 bp, 13 predicted proteins | sample 5400451 | NCBI WGS metagenome assembly WNFE01 (sample SAMN13153344, study PRJNA577476) | soil metagenome | isolation source: 200 cm saprolite under Douglas fir tree site 2 hole 2 | place: USA:California | collected 2015-04-18 | reverse complement strand
GTTCCCACCTCGCGCGCGACGCGCGTCACCTCGGAGGCGAAGGAGCTGAGCTGGTCCACCATGGTGTTGATGGTGTTCTTCAGCTCGAGGATCTCTCCCTTGACGTCGACGGTGATCTTCTTCGACAGGTCGCCCCTCGCCACCGCGGTGGTGACGTCGGCGATGTTGCGCACCTGGGAGGTGAGGTTGGAGGCCATCGAGTTGACGCTGTCGGTGAGGTCCTTCCAGGTGCCGCCCACGCCGCGCACCACGGCTTGGCCGCCGAGCTTCCCTTCGGTTCCCACCTCGCGCGCGACGCGCGTCACTTCGGAGGCGAAGGAGCTGAGCTGGTCCACCATCCCGTTGACCAGGCTGGCCGTCTTGAGGAACTCGCCCTGCAGCTCGCGCTGGCCCACTTTCAGGGCCACCCGCTGCGAGAGGTCGCCATGGGCCACCGCGCCGATCACCCGGCCCATCTCCTTGATCGGCCGCGCCAGCGCCTCGACCAGCGCGTTCACCGAATGCACCTTCGCTGCCCAAGCGCCGCCGGCTGCCGCCAGCAGGACGCGCTCGCCGATCCGCCCCTCCTCGCCGACGGCCTCCAGGAGCCGCGCGAACTCAGCCGCAGTGCGGTCGTTGAGCTCGATGATGTCGTTGAGGGCCTCGGCCACCTTGCGCCCAACGCCGTTGCCCTTGATGGGCATGCGCACGGCGAAATCGCCTTTCTTCACCGCGCTCAGCACGCGCAAGAGCTCGTTCGTGTCGAGGCCGGGTGGTTCCACGCGGATCGTCGCCATCGCCTCATCCCTCCGTGGGATCGCCGGCCTTGCCGTTTGCCGGGCCGTCAGACTCTTTCGGGGACTCGAGATCGGAATCGGAGATCCCGTAGCCGCGCAGCCGCTCCCAAAGGTTCTTTCGCGAGATGCCGAGCAGATCGGCCGCCTCGGTGCGCCTGCCCTTCGTCTGCTGCACGGCGCGCCGCACGTACTCGCGCTCGAATTCACGCACGGCTTCGGAGAGCGAGCGCAACTGGGTGCTCCCCGGGCCGTGCTTCGCCGCCTCCGTGCCGGCGATCTCGGACGGCAGGTGCTCGAGATCCACCTGGCGTCCCTCGCTCACGATGACCGCGTGCTGGATGGCGTGGCTGAGCTCGCGGACGTTCCCGGGGAAGGGGTACTGGGCCAGCGCGGCCAGCGCCCGCGCCGTGACCCACGGCGGCGAGGACGGCTGGGTGAACTTGCGCAGTAGATGCTCAAGCAACAGCAGCAGGTCTCCGCCGCGCTCCCTCAGCGCGGGAACCTGGATCTCCAGGATCTTGAGCCGGTAATAGAGGTCTTCGCGGAAAAGGTGCTTTGCGACCATTTCCTTCAGGTTGCGGTGGGTGGCCGAAAGGATGCGCACGTCCGCGGTCGCGGTCTGGTTGGTGCCCAGCGGCTCGTAAGTGTTTTCCTCCAGGACGCGCAGCAGCTTGCTCTGCGCCAAGAGCGGGATGTCCGCCACCTCGTCGAGGAGCAGCGTTCCGCCTTGCGCGGCCTTGAAGCGTCCCTCGCGCTTCTTCACCGCTCCGGTGAACGCGCCGCGCTCGTGGCCGAACAGCTCCGCCTCGAGGAGGGTCTCGGGAAAGGCGGCGCAGTTGACGGCCACGAACGGCTTGGCGTGGCGCGCGCTCTGCGCGTGGAGCGCGCGCGCGACCAGCTCCTTGCCGGTGCCGCTCTCGCCGGTGATCAACACCGGGGCATCGTTAGCGGCGAACTTCGCGATCCGCTCCAGCAGCCGCGCGATGGGCGGCGAACGGCCGACCAGCTCTCCCTTGGCGTCGTCGGGGAGCACCTCTGTTCGGCTCCGGCCAAATTCGCGGGCCAGCTCGCGCTCGCGGTCGATGCGGGAGAGGAGCGCGAGCAGCTCTTCGCTGTCGAACGGCTTTGCCAGGTAATCGACTGCGCCTTCCTTCAACGCAGCGACAGCGTCGGACACCGTGGCGTACGCGGTCATGAGGATGCATTCGGTGCCGGGAAACTCCCTGCGGGCCTTCCTGAAGAGCGCGATTCCGTCCACCTTGGGGAGGCGGACGTCGCAGACGATCACGTCGAACACGCGCGAGGCCAGCGCGGTCTGCGCGCTCAGGCCGTCGAACGCCGTCACGACGTGGTAGCCTTCGGCGCAGAGGGCGTCGTCCAGCGCGCGGAGGATCGAAGGCTCATCGTCGACGAGCAGGATCTCGAGCATGTGCCCCCTTCGATCCTGAATCAGGCCAGCTTGCGCTTCGGTGGACGCGCGTCAAGGGGGGAACGAGCTCCGAGCGAGGCTGTTACGAGTTGGTAACGCTAGCGGACATGGATAGTTGATATCAGGCAGAGCGGTATGACGATCCAACCAACCAGGAAAGCTGGGAAGAGCTGGGGGCCGGCCCCATGCGATCTGGTCGAAGCGCGCCGGGTCCTCCACCATGCCGTGCAACTCGTCGCGGCGGTCGGGCAGCCAGGCGCAAGCCATCGTAGGCCATCGACAGTCATTCAGCGCCGAGCGGGGCAATCCCCTCGAACTCGGTGCCGCAGCTTGCGCAGTAGGAGCTATCCTCAAAAGTGCCGAGCCAGACCGCGCAGGCGCAGCGGAACGCAGGCACCTCCGGGACGGCGGCCTTTCCCGAGTATGCGTCGAGTAGAAGCGACGCGAAGGACGCGTCCGTGTTCCATCCGTATTCGAGGCGAGCCGCGCCCCGTTGCGTCATGGTCGAGCTGGTCTACGGCCGCCTGAACGACCTCACCTGCCAGAATGCGCAGGATTCACTCCCCGCGCTTCCCGCGCTGACTCCGGCGGCTAGCAAACGAGGGCGTCGAAGCCAGACCAGATGGACAGATGAGAAGCGCCCGGCCACCCAGGTTCTCGGAACTTAAAGTGCCTAGGGGCGGAACCGAACCACCGACACGGGGATTTTCAGTCTGGTTGGCGCGCCCGCGTTGGGAATCCGATGACGATTCGGCCCGGCTGACTCCTCTCCGAGTTCCTCGGCGTCAGGCCGCCGCAGTCGGTCCGGGCGGTGAGGAAGACGTTGTGCGGCTTGAGATCACGGTGCACCACGCCCGCCCGGTGCGCGGCGTGCAGCGCCTCGCACATCTCGATGGCCATGCGCCGCGCGTCATCAGGCGCGATCGGCCCGCCCACCACGATGCGCTCATGGAGGGTGCGCCCGTGCAGGAGCTCCATGCTGAAGAGCGGCCGCCCCTCGTGCTCGTGCAGGTCGAACACCCGCACGATGCCGGGATGGTCGAGCCCGCGGGTCACCGACATCTCGCGCCGGAAGCGGTCGGCCAGATCGCGGTCCTCGCTCAGGTGCGAGTGGAGGATCTTTATCGCGACATCCGTGCCGCTGACGCTGTCGCGCGCGGCATACACCTCGGCGAGTCCGCCTGCGCCGAGGCGGCGCGCCAGCAAGAAACGACCGGCGAGGACTTCGCCCGCCGCAAATCCCCCCATTACGCCAGCATACTCTCCGGTTTCGGGGCTGGAAAGGGGCGACTCGCCGGGCAGCAAAAGCACCAGCTCCTCGAGCGGGCGCGTCGTCCCGGCCTGGTCGCGGAACACTACAGCTGCTTTCCAATCAGCTCAGACGTCGACCGCCGCAGCGACGCTCACTTCGCGGATGCTACGAGATGACGGCGAGGAACGTCGTCGGCTCGCGGACGAGGATGGCGCGCACGCAACGCCACAGAGCGCGAATCCCGAAGCCCTGCACGATCGTGGGCGCATGCAACAGGACGTCCTTGGTGGTCATGATTCCTCGGATCATCGGCGGCTCCGCCACTTGGCAGGAGCAGCTTCCGTGCCACGCGAGAGAGTGCCCGACGCCGGATGAGACCGGGCACCTCGAGACGAGCGTCACAAGAACGCAACGCCGCAACCTTGTTACGCCGAGGCGCGGCTGCGTGTTTCCGCGCCTCTGCGAGTGGCATGCGCCGTGCGCTGGAGCCCGCAGCTACTCCTTCTCGTCGTTCTGGTTCGGGTTCAGCGAGATCATGTAGCGCGCGGGGCCCAATGCCAAGAGCTCATAGCCTTGCTTGCGCGGCCTCCTCGATCTCCCTTGTGATGTTTCTCGGGGCTTGGCTCCTGAAGCCGCTGAAACGCGCACGCGGCGACGTCTCGGCGCACGATCGGCCGGTTGGCGGCACCCTCTTCCGGCTGCGGCTCGCTCCTCCGCCTCCTTTTGGGGCCTCGGCACCAGAGTGGCGAAGCCCGAAGGCCGTGGGTTCAGCGTGTGGCACGTTTTCATCCAGCCCAACGCCGGCGTCATCTACTCGCAGCAAGAAAAAGATCGCCGAGCACGGCGGCGGGGCACCGGACGACACGCACGTGGCGTTCCTGATCTCCGCACACTTCGCATCAACTTGGTTCATCCAGCCAACCGACAAAACGACCTCTCCGGCGGTCCTTGAATTGCGTATGGTGTCCCCAGTTTCGATCAGACGTTCGCGAGGCGCTCCACCATGTCGGGAAACTTCTTCACCAAGGTGATCAGCAGTGCCGCCTGCGCGTTTGGCCGGGCACGCCCCTGCTCCCAATTCTCCAGCGTCCGGGGATTTGTACGAAGAAAAGTCGCGAACAGGCCGCGCGACAGACGCAGTCGCGTGCGAACGCGGACCAACTCGTCGGGTGTCAGTTCGGGAGCAGGTTTGAATTCTACCCGATGAGTGCGCAGAGTACGTTTGCCCTCGCGAGCCTCAGCCAGCGCATTCATGCCCTCCACCAACTCGGCAAACAGGCTGCGGCGTGCCGCGCGCTTCGCCTTCTTACGGGACCTCTTCATCGTGATCTCCGCGATCTGACTTCGTTGTCGAGCATCGCCTTCAGCACTTTCCGCTGAGCGGCGGAAAGATCGTCCATCTCGTCCTTGTCGTAGAGCGTGAAGAGCCAGAATTGTCTTCCTGCTTTCCACCAGAAGTAGATGATTCGCAGGCCGCCGCGTTTGCCCTTTCGCCGACGCGGATCACCGAACCGCACCTTCCGCAAACCCCCGGTCCCCGTAATGACATCGCCTGCTTCCGAATCCACCATCAGAAGCGTCTGCAACCGTGAGAACGCCTCATCATCGAGGTAGTTCGCGCGATACCGCTCGAACGGCGGAAGCTCGACGAACACGGCGTCCACGCTCGAATTATACGCAAGTTACGTAGATACGCAAGTTGCGTACATTGCGGCGGCTAGCGATGGACGATGTCACCTCACCCCTCGCGGCTGCCGGACAGTTCCGCGGCGACGTCCGCCATGCGCGCCTCCAGCGCCTCGATGACGGCGCGCATCCGGCTCGTGCGCTGGACGTCGGGGTGCACGACCAGCCACACCTCGTCGAGTTCCGCAGGCGCGCCGGCAGGAACGCGCTCCAGGTCGGGATCCGGGCGCGCGAGACAGCAGGGCAGCGAACCGATGCCGATTCCCAACCGGACGGCCTGCAGGAGCATCAGCGTGCTGTTGGTGCGCAGCACGACGCGCGCATCGCGCACAGGCTCGGCACCCAGCGGGCCAGGGCGCCAATGGCGGATGCCCGCGTCGTAGCCGACGATGTCGTGCCCGGAAAACCCGCTGGCGCGCGCGGGCCGGCCGTGCGCCGCCAGATACGTCTTCGAAGCATAAACGCCGAAAGCCACCATCCCCGCGCGCCGCGCCACCAGGTCGCCGCTTTCGGGACGGGCGTACCGGAGTGCCACGTCCGCCTCGCGCCGTGCGACGTCGAGCCGTCCGGTACCGGTCACGAGATCGACGCGGATCTGCGGATGACGCGCGTGCAGCGACCGCAGCGCCGGCAGGACCACCATCTCGCCGAGCATCTCTGTGGTGGCGAGGCGGACCTGGCCTGAGAGCTTGCGGTCTGCACCCAGGGCTCGTTGCTCCCCGCGCAGGACCGCGTGCTCCATCTCCTCGCCAGCCGTCCGGATGGCTTCGCCGGCGGCGGTGAGCACGAGCCCGTCCGGAGTGCGCGCGAACAGCTTCGAGCCCAGGTCGTGCTCGAGCGCCGCGAGGCGCCTGCCCACGGTGGTGTTGTCGACCCCGAGCTTGCGCCCGGCCGCGGCCAACGTGCCGGTGCGCGCGAGCTCGAGGAAAAACCGCAGATCGCTCCAGTCCGGCATCTCTCGCTGCATTGTTGCACGGACAAAGGGCAAAAGTGCACGGGATCTCTTCGAGATGGCCATGCATCCATGCAGGCACGTTGGAGGGCCCGATGATTCCGGAACGATCTTCGCCCGGTTGGACCTTGGTCGCGAGCAGCTTCGGCCTGGGCATGGCGGTGCTGGACGTAACTGCGGTGAACGTGGCCGTTCCCGCCGTTCAGGCGAGCCTGCACACAGACCTACGCGGGCTCTCCTGGGTCATCGACGGCTACACGCTCGCGTTTGCGAGCCTGCTGCTGCTCGCTGGCGGTCTCGGGGATCGGCTCGGCGCGCGGCGCGTGTTCGTGACCGGACTCTCGATCTTCACCCTCGCGTCCGCCTTGTGTGGCGCGGCGCCTGACCTCGGCACGTTGGTGCTTGCCCGAATCGTGCAAGGTGTGGGTGCCGCGTTCTTCATGCCTTCGTCTCTGGCCATCCTCCGACAGGCGTACCCCGATCAGGGAGAGAGAGCGCGGGCCATCGGCATCTGGAGCGCGCTCACCGCGATCGCCGGCGCATCGGGCCCGCTGTTCGGCGGATTGCTCGTCGCGGCGTTCGGCTGGCGCAGCATCTTCCTGCTCAACGTGCCGCTCGGCGTCGTCGCGGTAGCGATGGCGTTCCGCTTCGTGCGGCCGTCCCAGCGATCTGCGGGCGGAGGCTTCGACCTGCCGGCTCAGCTGACAGCAGCCGGCTCGCTGGCGCTCCTGGCCTGGGCGCTCATCGAGAGGCCTTTGCGCGGGTGGGGCTCGCCAGTCATCGTCCTTGCGATCGTGGCCTCCGTGGCGGGCTTGTGCGCGTTCGTCTTCCTCGAGCGAAGGAGCGCCCGCCCCATCCTGCCCCTGCGGTTGTTTGGGGACCGCACCTTTTCCTCGACGGCCTCCGCAGCGCTGCTCTATGCTGGGGCGTTCTTCGGGAGCGTGCTGGCCTTCTCGCTCGATTTCCAGGACGTTCGCCGCGACTCGCCGGCGGTCGCAGGACTGCACATCGCGGCCATCACCGTCTCCTTCGGTTTCACCAGCGTGGTTGCGGGACGGCTCGCCGCGCGCTACGGCACGCGCGGGCCCATCCTCGCCGGCCTGGTGGCGCTCTGCGCCAGCGCATGGTGGGCCGCGGCGCTTTCGTCCGCCGCGCCCTTCCCCGTCCTCGCGCCGGCGCTCGTGCTGATGGGCCTTGGCGCCGGGCTCGTCGCTCCCTCCATGAACGCAGCCATCCTGGCCAGCGTGCCGGCGTCGCTAGCCGGTATCGGGGCGGGCGTGCTGAACGCCAGCCGGCAGATCGGCACCACCTTCGGGGTGGCGCTCTTCGCCGCGCTGTTTCACGGCGATGGCAAAGGCGCGGCGATGCGAATATCGCTGATCTGGGCCGGCGCCGTGTACCTCGCCGCGCTTGCCTTGGCCGCGCGCGCGAGCGGTCCGGCAGCGCTGCGCGCCACGGCCACCCCTCGACAAGAGCTCACCTGAGTCCCCCGTTCTCGAACCCCGTTCCAAGGAGAAGCAAATGCCAGTCTCTCAGTCCCGCAACCTCCAGAATCAGAAGGCGCTGGTCACCGGCGCGACCTCCGGCATCGGTCGCGCAATCGCCCTGCAACTCGCCCGCGACGGCGCCGAGGTCATCGTCCACGGCCGCGACGCCGAGCGCGGCGCCGCGACGGTGGAAGAAATCATCGCCGCGGGCGGCCGGGCGCGCTTCCTCTCAGCGGACCTCACCAAACCCGCGGAAGTTCGCCGTCTGGCGAGAGATGCCGGCGACGTCGACGTCCTGGTCAACAACGCCGGGCTCGCCATTTTCGGCCCCACGGCGGAGCTCGACGTCGAGCGGTTCGATGCACTCTTCGCCAGCAACGTCCGCGCTCCGTTCGTGCTCGTCGCCGCGCTCGCCCCGGGGATGGCGGCCAGAGGCAAGGGCAGCATCGTCAACATCGCCAGCATGGCGGGCGCAATCGGTCTCGCGGGAGCCGCGGCGTACGGAGCGACGAAGGCGGCGCTCGCGTCAATGACGCGGGCCTGGGCCGCGGAATTCAGCGCCAGCGGAGTCCGGGTGAACGCGGTTGCGCCGGGTCCGGTGCACGCCGGAGGACCAGTCCGGGAGCTCATCGAGCAACTCGGGTCGACCACGGCCGTCAAGCGCCCCGCGTCTCCCGAGGAGATCGCCGAGGTGGTCGCCTTCCTCGCCTCGCCACGCGCGAGCTACGTCACCGGCGCCGTCGTTGCGGCGGATGGCGGCCGCACCGCGATCTAGCCTCTCGATCAACGGAGCCAGTCATGAAGATCGTCCGCACCAAAGACGTTCTCTGGGGTGAAGGGATGCAGCGGGGATCCTATTTCCAGCGACGGAAGAAGCTGGCGGGCGACGCGATGTCTTGCAGCCTGTGGGAGCTCCCGCCGGGAAAGAAATCGTACCCCTTTCACAAGCACAACGTCACCGAAGAGGCGCTCTTCGTGATCTCCGGATCGGCGAAAGTGCGTTCGTCCGCGGGATTCACGGAGATCGGTCCCGCGGATTTCGTCCTGTTTCCTCCGGGCGATGACGCGCACCAGCTCATCAATGATGGAGCCGAAGCGCTCGTGTACCTCGCGATGTCCGTCTCGAAAGGCGTCGATGTCACGGAGTATCCCGATTCGGGCAAAGTCCACGCGGTGGTCAGCGCCGCGCCGAATTTGAAGAGCTTGGTCTTCAGGCAGAAGGACGCCGTCGGCTATTTCGACGGTGAACCCGATGCCGAGTGAGCGGTGGCCCCGTGCCCGACAGGTACTCGCTTATGGCCTGCGGGTGGAAACGAAGGGTTGCGCCGATCCGTAGGCTGCAGAGTAGGTTCCGCTCGCAGAGCTTGTAGACAAGGGCTGAACTCACGCCGAGGCGGCTGGCGACCTCGCGGACCGTCAGCAGGCGCTCATGCGGCCCTGGATCGGGCGGAAGTTCGCGCACCACCGGCGCACCAAACGGAGTCTCAATCGGTGGGTGAGGTGCCACCGTATCCAAACTCGGGGCTTCCTGCTCGCCCGTCTTTTCCGGAGCTTGCTCCGCGGTGGCAGCCGAGGATACGCCGTGGGATTCCTCCAGTGCCCGTTCGGGACCAGGGGGTCGCAGGTTCAAATCCTGTCTCCCCGACCAATCCATCGTCGGGGCCTCGACGGGAGCTTGGCCCCAGGGGCTGGTCACCATCCAGAAACTCTCGGCGCCGCTGGCCAACGAGCTGGTCGGCGACTCGGTCGCGATCTGCGCGCAGAAGGGCTACACGGTGACGGCCGTGGTCGTCGATCTCGACGGCGTTCGCCAGGCCCTGCTCCGGGGCAACGGAGCGCCGATCCACACGCTCGACAACGCCTTCTTCAAGGCGTACTCCGCGGCCTCGCTGACGCTCGCGCGCAAGGAAGACAGCACGAAGGCCGTCGCCGATTCGATGGCCAAGAGTCCGTCGACCACGGTGCCACAGACGCCGTTGCCCAACGTCACGTACGCGGTCGGCGGGGTGACCATCATGGCCGGCGGGCGCGCGATCGGCGCGATCGGCGTGAGCGGAGCGCCGGGCGGCCAGTTCGACGAAGAGTGTGCCCGCGCCGCCATCGCCAAGATCCAGGAACGTCTCAAATAGCGACGTAGGGCGCGACCGGCGCGGAGCCTACCCCTCGGCGTCTCCCTGGGGCGAGCCCTTCTGCACGAGCTGCACCAGCGCCTCGTAGGGCTGCGCGCCGACGACGCCGTAGCGGCCGACGACGAACGTGGGCACGCCCGTGATCCCGTACTGGCGCGAGAGCTTCCAGTCCGCGTCGACGGCATCCTTGAACGTCCGTTTCTCGAGCACCTCGCGGGCGGCGTCGACGGACAGGCCGACCTGCCGCGCGATGTCCAGAAGCACGGCGGGCTGGGAAATGTCGCGCGCCTCCACGAAGTAAGCGCGGAACAGCGCGTCGTGGATGGCCTCGCCGCCGGGCTGCGTGTCCGCCCACTTCCCCAGCTCCTGGGCCAGGCGGCTGTTGTACGTCATGGTGCGCTCGCCGTAGGGAAGCCCTTCGGCGTCCATCCGCGCCTTCATCTGCGCGTGCATGGCCTTGCGGTCCACGTTGCGCCCCGCGAAGAGATCGGCCAGCGACCGACCTTCCGCCGGCGTGTCCGGGTGCAGCGGGAAGTGCACCCACTCGACCTTCACGTGGTGCTCGGCCTTGAGCTTCTCAATACGCACGGTACTGAGGTAGCACCAGGGTCAGACGTAGTCGGAGAACACGGTCAGCGTCACCGGCTCGCTCACGCTGCCTCCTTTCGTCA
>WNFE01004540.1_pt1 | contig 10382 bp, 9 predicted proteins | sample 5400451 | NCBI WGS metagenome assembly WNFE01 (sample SAMN13153344, study PRJNA577476) | soil metagenome | isolation source: 200 cm saprolite under Douglas fir tree site 2 hole 2 | place: USA:California | collected 2015-04-18 | reverse complement strand
ATCTGCGGGCGCAATCGCGCGATATTGCGGCCATGCCGTCAGGATCATCAACCCATCGGCGCCCCCCAGCATCGCGACCGGATCCCCCGCCGAGACGGGCTGCGCGTCGGGCAACGCGCTTGCCGGAACGACCGGATCGTGGAGCACGAAGGATGTACCCGGCAATTCTGCGAGCGTCGCGAGCGCGGGCGAGTTCTTGATCGAATGGGTATTCTCCTTGTAGGCGAGGCCCCAGACCGCGACTTTCGCCCGCGGCGAGCGGGCGAGCAGCACGTCGCGGAGCGTGCGCGTCGCCCATCGGGCGCGGTGGCGGCTGTTGCCGAAACACGCCTGCACGATTTCGGCGTCGGTGCCGTATCGCTCGGAAAGCCCGATGATGGTCATGAGATCGCGCTCGAGGTTGCCGCCCGCGATGCCCAGTCCCGGCGCGAGATAGGCGTGCGGGCCGATGCGCCGGTCGAGCTTCAGCGCCGGCACGATTTCCGACCAGTCGGCGCCGATCCGCTCGCAGATCTCGGAGAGCGTATTGGCCACGCCGATCGAAGCCACGAGACAGAAGTTGATGGCGATCTTCGCAAGCTCCGCGCTCTCGTAGCGCATGGTCAAAATCGGGCAGCCGAAAGCGGAGAGCACCGCGGCCAAGCGCGGTTCTAGCGGCCTTTGCGGATCGGCACAGCCGACGATGTAGCGCTCCGGCGTCATCGCGCGCTCGACGGCGCGGCCGAACACCAGCGTCTCGACCTGATAGTAGAGCCGCTCATGCGGCATGGCCGTGAGCGCGCGCGTAAACCCGGGTGGCACCTGGGCCAGCGTCACCATCACGGCATCACGATTGAGCACAGAACCGACATCAGTAATCAGCCGAAGGATACCGGCAAGCTCGCTTTTCCCGGCGGCGTCGGTCGGCACATCCGGCGAGATATAGACCACGTCGCAGTCGCGCAGCGTGCCAGCGTCGGCGGAGAATTGCTGCCGATCGCCATTTGCCTGACGCAGTGCGCCGAGATCGGGCTCGTGAACCGGCAACTCGCCCTTGGACAAGCGGTCGACGAGGGCGGCATCCGAATCATAGCATCGCGTCACAAACCCCTTCGCCGCGACTGCCGTCGCCGAGACCAGGCCGAGATGCGTCATTCCGGCGAAACCGACCCGTGGTGCGCTCAATGGGCCTCTCCCGTGGTAACACACCCTATCCGCCCGCGGTTATGATGCATCCAGAGCGCGAACGCATCGTAGGGCACCATACGCAAGTCCTGCAAAGCCTGCTCCGCCGCAAAGGCCGCAATGTCTGCGCCCTCCCCGAGCCGTAGCCCCGCGATATCCGGCAGCGATAGATGAAAATAGGTGCGGTCGATCGTGCCCAGACCGGCAAAACCGAAGTCGTAGGTGAAGCGCGTGAACCGGATCATCGGGCTTTCGACGAGGCCGAGTTCCTCGTGAAGCTCGCGGACCAGCGCAGCTTCCGGCGTCTCGCCGGGGTCTATTGCCCCGCCGAAACATCCCCAATGGTCGGGATAGAAGATGTCAGGCCTCGCGTCGCGCAGCTGCAGCAGGTAGCGCCCGTCGGCGAGCTGAATGAGAGCCGCCGCCGCATCCCCGGGCCGCAGCACGGGCTTCTCGGGTCGGGACTCTGGGGACGATCGCATGCGCTTCATGCCTCGCCTGGCGTCCCCGCCTCCCCGCTCAGCCGGCCGAGCGTGCGGCCGAGCCAAATGTCATTCGACAGGTCGGTTTTCGCGCCGCTCGTGCACAACTTTTTGAAATACGCGTATTCGAGTTCCCACGTCGGGTCCTCCTGCACGAGCGTGATCGCTTCCTCCGGCGGGCGGCCGCTCGGCAGCACGCGTTTGCGGCGGATGAACGTCGAGGGGCCCCATTTGCACAGCGAGACGATATGCACCGTGCCGTGCTCCGCCAGGATGTCGCTTGCGAAATGATTGCGCCAGGACAAGAGCGTCATTTCGAGCTCGATGCGCGGCGAAAGGCGCTCGCTGCCCATCACGACGTGGTCGGGTGCCCGGTTCTCGAACCGATGCGCGGCGTGGAGGCGAAACGAATCATCGAGCGAGCCGAACCAGAAGCGGGCCGTGTCCAGGAGATGCGACCCGAGGTCCATCAGCACGCCGGCTTCCGTGTCGCGCCATTCAGATTCCCGCACGAGCCGCGCCGTTCCGTTGCCGTAGAACATTCGGCAGGAGTAAAGCTGGCCGAGTTCCTGCGACGCAATCAAATCGCGCATTCGCACGAAATGTGGTTCGAAACGGTGATTGTACGCGGTATAGCAGACGACACCCTTGCGGTTGGCGAGCGCCTCAATCTCGGCAATCTCCTCAGTGCGTTCCGTCCAAAGCGGCTTCTCCACGAGCGCATGCTTGCCGTTGCCGAGCAGATACGACAGCATCTCGCGTTTGGGAGCATCGGGAATGCAGCACAGCGCCGCATCATAGGCGCCGAGCGGCACGTCATCGATCGAGCGATAATCGGCTTCCGGCTTGAAGGGATCGACGCTCGCCACGTAATCGGAGCCGGCAAACCGCCGTCGCTTTTGGCCTTGGACGCCCAGCCCGACGACGACGACCTTCATCACTCGTAATTCATTTGCCGCTCGACCTTGTCCAGCCGGGCGTGCACCTGATCGGGCGTGATCGGAACGTTGCCGTCCACTTCGCACCCGCAGGCCGCGGCGATCGTTCCCAGTATCGTCGCCTGGGTCTCGTTGCGGCTCGCCAACATCGCCAGCGTGGCGTAGGCGAGCAGCGCATCGCCGGCACCGACCGGATCGACAAGGTCCTCGACGAAGCTGTCCATGACGAAGAAGCTGTCGAGCGACTCGTGATCCGGGCTGGTGCAGGTCAGCACGCCCCGCTCGCCGAGCTTGAGGATCAGCAATTTACATTGCGCCGCATCGTAGAGATCCGATGACAGCGGCCGGATACCGGTATCCTGATCCCCCAGCGCGAAGCGCGCCTCGCGCTCGTTCGGAGTGATGAGATCAAAGCCCTTGAAATCCGTGATGTTGCCCCAGCGGCTGGCAACCTGGCTGTCCGCCACCCGATACGCGCCCGCCGGGATGGAGCGGACGAAAGCCGGGATTGTTCGCCGGTTGAAAATGCCGTGCCGAAAATCGGAATAGATGACCGCTTCGGCGGGGATGTCGCGTACCGACCTGGTCATCGTCTCGAGGATCGTGTCGGGGATGGAGCTGTTGTCGAGCGTGTCGATCTTCAGCAGCCGATATCCGCCGGCGACGATGGCATTCTTGTTGACGGTCGGGCGGAACCGATCGATCGTGGCATTCACCTTGACGCCGGACCTCGTCAAGTCGTCGACCACGAAATTCCGGTACTCGTCGTCGCCGAGCACAGTGGTGAACGTCACTTCGGCGCCGGCCGCCTGGCAATGCTTGGCAACGATCGCCGCCCCGCCGATGAAGTCGGCCTTGCGCTCGAACAGCACCGACATCGTCGGGGTCTTCGTCTGCCCGCCGATCATCGCACAATGGGTGTAGCTGTCCACGATCGTGTCGCCCACCACGTGGATGCTGTGCATGGCGAGCTGGTCGAGCGTGCGGCGCAGATGGTCGAAGCCGACGCCGCTCCGCTCCATGACCATCTGCAACTTCTCGAGCTTCAGCGAAGGCGCCGTGACCTTGAGCAGCTGGGTCGACGAGTAGACGATATCGCCGGGCGTGAACAGGATGTCGCCGCCGTAGGCACGCACGGTCTCGGCCTCCTCGGAGGTCGCAGGCGGAGGGCCATTGGCAGTATATTCGTAGCCCTTGGCGAGGTAGTCGGGCTGGATGATCTTCAGGTTCTCGATCGGCGTGGCGTTGGGATCGATGAGGACGTAATCGATCATTTCGAACGCTGCGAGATTCACCGCGCGCAGATCCTGCGGCACGTGCGGGCGGTGTGTCCCCTTGGTGATGTGCCGGTCCGCCGTGATGCTGGCGATCAGCACGGGCGCCTTGCTCTTGGCATACAGCAGGTGGCGCACGTGACCGGGGTGTACGACGTCGAAGACGCCGTGGCACATGATGACTTGCTCCCGCCGCGGCATCGGGCCGATCAGGTCGCGAATCTCCTGCGGCGTCTTGATCTTGTGCTTGATGCGCTGGGTCAGCGATTCCAGCATCTCACCCCGCCCCCTCTCGTCCTAGATAATCGAACCAAGTCTTCGTGGCCCGCGCAATCGACCGCGGATCCCATAGCGGCGCCTGTTCCCAGCTATGGATGTCCCGCAGCATCATCTCCACCCCCTGCTCGAAGCTCACTTGGGGCTTCCAGCCCAGCTTGGCGACGATCTTGCTGATATCCGCGAACGTGCAGTCAGGCTCCCCCGGACGCTTGGGCACGTAGACTACCCCGCCGCCGAGGAGCTCGACAAGCTCGTTGATCGACCGCGGATTTCCTGCGCCCACGTTGAATCGGTGCCCGGCGTGCTCCGTTCTCGCCGCCGCCAGGAACGCCTTCGCTACATCGGACACATACACGAAATCGCGCCGTTGGGTGCCGTCGCCGACGACCGTGAACGGTTTGCCTGCGAGCTTCTGGCGCAGGAACACGCCGAACACCGCTCCATAGGCTCCGGTGGTGCGCACGCGCGGTCCGTAGGCATTGAAGATGCAAATCGAGTTCGCGGGCAGGCGGTAGACCTTGTGCCAATGCAGGACCGCCTGCTCGCCCTGGTATTTCGATAATGCATACGGATACTGCGGCTGGATCGGATGGTCCTCGCCGGTCGGCGTGGCCGCAAGCCCATAGCAGGACGAGGAGGCCGCGTATACGAACTTGGTGACGCCCGCATGCCGCGCGCATTCCAGCACGCGCGCCGTGCCTTGCACATTGACGTCCATATACTTCGTCGGGCTCTCGATCGACGGCACGATGTCGCCGATCCCGGCAAGATGGAAGACATATCTCGCGCCGGCAAACACCCGATCGCCGGCCTCCAAGGACCGGATGTCATGCCAAGAGCACGTGAGGTCGGCGTCGCTTTCGTGATGCGCCAGATTGCTGCGATGACCGCCCGACAGATCGTCGACGACCCGTACCGCAAAGCCTTCATGCAACAACAGGTCGACGAGGTGGCTGCCGATGAAGCCCGCCCCGCCGGTGACCACCGCGATCGGTTTCAAATTCATGCCGCCTTGAGACGCTTCAGCCGCCGCACGTTGAAATACTGATCATCGTGCATGCTGTTCGGCAGTCCGCCTTCGCGAAATGCGGCGCAAAGCTCGCGAACTGCATCCGCGATCGTGTGCCTCGGCCGGAAGCCGAGCGCACGGCGGATCTTGTCGGAGTTGATGTGATAGGAGCGGATATCGTCGGTCGGCGTCGTGACGATCTCGATGCGACCACGCTGCGGAAATTCCTCACGCACGACTTTGCTCACCAGATGCGCAATCTCCATGATAGACAGGTTCTGGTAGCCGACATTGAAGATCTCGTCGCGAATCTTGTCGTTCGGCGCGGTGAGGAACAGCTCGACTGCGTCGACGTAGTCCTGAATGTGCAGGTTCGGACGCAGCTGCGAGCCGCCGAACACGGTGATCTTGTTGTTGTTCACCGCGTGATTGGTGAGGATGTTGACCGAGAGATCGAGCCGTTGGCGCGGAGCATAGCCGCACACGGTCGCCGGCCGGAATGTCACGCCGACGAACCGCTCGTCGGTGTGCTTCGTGAGCAGAGGCTCGCACAGGCCCTTGTATTTGTTGTAGAGCGTGAGCGGCACCAGCGGATGATCCTCGGTGACGTCCGCCTGCTCGGAGACGCCGTAGACTGAGGACGACGAGGCGTAGACGAACCGCTTCACCCCCGCGTTCTTGGCCGCCAGCACCATCGGCTCGAACGCGTCGAAGTTGATGGAGGTGGACAGCCTCTCGTCGAGCTCGAAGCTGGCGTCGTTGGAAATGCATGCAAGGCTGACGAACGCGTCATGGCCGGCGACCGCCGCCGCGACCTTTGCGGTGTCGCGAATGTCGCCCTCGATCATCTGAAGCTGCGGATGGCTCTTCGGAAGGAAGTGGTCGCCGAAATATAGGATATCGTACACGGTGACCTTGTAGCCGTGCGCCAGCAGCTGCGGCACCAGCCGGCTGCCACAATAGCCCGCGCCGCCCGTCACGAAGATGCGCTCGAAAACCCGGGTCATCGTCTCTGTCTACTGCAAGCCGAAAAATCGTTCAGGCGGCCGCCTTCGTGCGGATGGCGAACCCGCAGGCGTTTGCATCCCGATAGAACATCTGCACGGTCTCGCGCGAATATTCGGTCAGGTCCTTGCCCACGAGCTGCAACTTCGCGAGGACGTCGTTGGTGGCCGTGATAATGTGGCAGCCGACCTCGTCCGCTTGGAAGATGTTGAGGAGCTCGCGCGGGCTCGCCCACAGCAACTCGGCCTTTGGACGCTTGGCGAGCGCGTCGAGGCAAGCCCGCATGTGCGGCATCGGATCGACCCCGGTGTCGGCGATGCGTCCGGCGAATACCGAGACGATCGCCGGCGAGTTCGGGTCGAGCGCGTCCGCCACCTCAGCGACCTGGGCGACCGTCATCACTGCCGTTATGTTGAGCAGGACGCCGTCGCGAGACATTCGCCGGATGACCGGTCCGGTGAATTGGCTGCTCGTGGTCACGACCGGAATCTTGACGTACACGTTGCGGCCCCAGCCGCCGATGACGCGGCCCTGTCGCTCCATGCCTTCGTAATCGTCGGCGAATACCTCGAACGACACCGGTCGGTCGGGGATCGCTGCCAGCACCTGCCGCGCGAACGTCTCATAATCCGTCACCCCTGCCTTGCGCATCAGCGTCGGATTGGTGGTGAAGCCGCGGATGAGGGGATTTGCGCGCATCGCCAGCATGCCCTGGAGATCGGCGCCGTCGGCGAACAGCTTGACTTTGAGTTCATCGATTCGGGTCATCGGGCTGCCCAATGTCGGTTCCGGACAAGATCCAGTCGGTGGCTTCGGCGAGGGATTTCACGACATGATTGGGACGATCCGGAGGCTTTTCCATGGTATAGCCGAGGTCGATGAACACGGTCCAGCATCCCGCAGCTGCCCCCGCCTCGATATCGCTGCTGCGATCCCCTACCATAAAGCTGGCGGAGAGATCGATCCCCAATTCGCGGGCGGCTGTGAAAAACATGCCGGGTTGCGGCTTGCGGCAGGCACAGCGGTCCTGCTCCGTGTGGAAACAAGCCTTGATCGCATCGACCGGCAAGGCCTCGGCGAGGCGTCGGTGCATTTCCTCGACGATCTGCTGATGGACGCGGCCTGCGCCTACATCTGGCTGGTTCGTAACGACGACGAGTGCGAACCCCGCCCGCTTCAACCGCTGCAGGCAACCCGCAGCCTCCGGGTAAAACCGAAACTGGTCGAGACGTAGAGGAGCGAAGCTGCGGCCGTCGCGAAAGAAGGGAACCACCAACACGCCGTCCCGATCGAGAAAGACCGCTTTGCGGCAGTCGGCGCCCGTGCCCATTCCCTCACCACTTGGTCGCACGAATCTGCAGGGCGGGATGCGAGACCAAGCAGTGCCAGATCACCGCCTGGAAGGCCTCCGCCAACGGCGTGACGCGCTTGGGATCGACCGCCGGAACCACGATCACGACGTCGCCGCGGCGCGCTGTGTGACCGCTATCTCGGCCAACGATGCCGAGCACACGGGCACCGCGCTCTTTGGCGAGATCGATGGCTTTGACGATATTGGTGCTGACATTGCGCTCGCTGTCGCCGCCGCCTACCGAGAGCACCAGAATGGCATCCTTCGCGCCGATCCGGCTGACCTCCAGCCATCCGGTGAAGATCGTTTCCCACCCCTCGTCATTGGCGCGCGCGGTCAGCTCGGAAACGTTGTCGATCGGGCTATAGGCTTCGATCCCGCACAGCTTGCGGAAATCGTTGACCGCGTGGCTGCAGTTTCCGGCGCTGCCGCCGACGCCGAGCAGAAACAGCCGGCCGCCGCGATCGCGCAGAGAGGCCAGTTCGCCGGCCATCTTCTCGACGATATTCGCGTCCACAGAGCGGGAAATCTCGAGCACGTTCGCGAAGAACTCGGATGCGTGCGACACTGACTCGCTCCCCTCTGTTGTGCCTCGACGCTGTTGGGCAAACTCTTTATCATCGCCGGGCTCGAACCGGCAATCCACGCTGAGAAGCGGCGCGGCATAGGGATAGCAGTATGGATCTTCGATCCGCCATCGCCCGAATTCCGCTTGCGGGGCCCTGGTTGGGCCTGCGGCGGGATCTGCGCATCCGCGCGGTTTTCGATCGCGTTTACAAAGAGCATCGGTGGCCGGGCCTGGACAGCAAGTCAGGACCGGGCTCGAGCCTGCAGCAGACTGCCGTCATCCGGGATCAGCTGCCGAAGCTGATCGCCGAGCTCGGCATCATCTCGATGGTCGACATACCTTGCGGCGACTTGAACTGGATGCAGCATGTGGATCTCGGGTCAACGCGCTACATCGGCGCCGATATCGTCGAGAGCATGATCGCATGGAACATGTTGCGATACGCGTCCCCGTCGAGGGAATTTCGCGTGCTTGACGTCACCTGCGACGAGCTTCCGAAGGCCGATTTGATCTTCTGCCGGGATTGTCTGGTGCACCTTTCGAACCGGCTGCTTCACAAAGCCCTCGCCCGGATCGTGCAAAGCCGTTCCACGTATTTGCTCACCACGACTTTCCCCGCCCGGACAAAGAATTACAACATCCCTACCGGAAAATGGCGTCCGCTTAATCTATGTGCCGCCCCCTTCAATCTTCCTCGCCCTGCCCGAGTCATCAATGAAGGCAATTGCGATGAAACCTACAGTGAAAAGAGCCTCGGCTTGTGGAAGATCTCGGACCTCAAGGGATAGCGAGGGCCGGGAGGGTGCGGGCAAGATTGTTGGCGAGCGCTCGTCAAATCGGCATCCCCAAACGGGTCAGCTGCAGACCGGGAGCGGGCCGATGGGACCGCGGGGCTGCGCCAGCTTGAACGCGAAATAGGTTCGGCTCGTAGTCGGACCGCTCGCAGCCGTAAAACTGCCGAGCGGCTCGACCGCCGCGTATCGAGCCAAGTGCCGCGCCGGCGCCGGACACACGCTGACCAGTAGAATCGGCTCTGCCGCGGTCTCGGTCAGCGGCCGGGTCAAATCGAAATTCACGCTCTCGTCCGAGGGCCACGCCAAGATCTTCACTGGCTCGTCGCGCAGGTAGTAATACAGCGCGCCGAGCTGGTTGCGTTCATCGCCCGCGATGGTCGCAGCGCCGATTTTTCGCGCCAGCTGGCCGGCTCCCTCGGCGAAGGCCCGCCAGCCCAGCGTGCGGCGATAGAGATCGCGCTGTCCTTCGGGCAGGAACGACAGCGAGATTTTCGTGGCGAATGCGTCGCCGGCCAGAAACACGAATTGCGCGATCGCACCCAGCACGATGCTGATGCGCAGCAACCCCCAGTTCTCGCGGCGGGTGAGCACCGCGGCGGCGAGCACGATCGCCGAGACCGCGGACGTCGCCACCCAGTTCGCATAGGCCTTGGTGAAGAGCGCCGTCGCCGTGATCAGCGCCAGCGGCGGGATCGCGAAGGCGAGCATGAGCCGATCCGGCGGCGCCAGCAACTTGGAGCGCAGCCGCGCGAGGGAGACGATCAGTACGGCGAACACGATCGGCCCGATCACCGCGAACTGCGCCGCCAGAAATTCGAGCGCGCTCTTGGGATGCAGGCCGAGACTCTGCTCGGCGTTCACCACGGCGCGCGTGTGCCCGAGCGTGACCAGGCCGTTGTGCAGGTTCCACAAGAGGTTCGGGGCGACTACGACGGCGCCGATCACAAGCGCAATCCAGGGCTCGCACCTCGTCAGCAACTTGCGCGCGTCCGCCTCGAACAGCGCTGCCAGGCCCGCACCGAGCAGGAAATAGATCATGGCGTATTTGGCCAAGAGCCCGAGCCCGAGCGCCAGTCCGAGCACGACGCTCCACGACAGCTTCGGCTGCTGCAGCAGTTTCACGTACGCGAGCAGAGCCAGCGCCCAAAACAACAACAGCGGGACATCGGTGGAGATGATGCGGGCCGAGAACACCACGCCGGTGCCCAGCGCGGTGAGCATCGAGGCCCAGAACGCCGCGCGATCGTCATAGAGGGTCGCCGCGATCGCATAGACGAGGAGGCTGGTGGCGAAATACAGGATCGGCGCAGGCGCGCGAATGCAGGCTTCGGCGCTGCCGCAGACGTGGTCGGCAGCCGCAATGGTCCAGGCGAGCAGCGGCGGCTTGGAAAAATAGCCCCAGGCGAGATCGCGCGACCAGGCCCAATATTGCGCTTCGTCCGGGAACAGGTCGACCACCGACGTCGCGAGCCCGATCACGCGCACCAGGGTGAGCCCCGCGAGGATCGCGACGGCGAG
>WNFE01014120.1_pt1 | contig 10385 bp, 6 predicted proteins | sample 5400451 | NCBI WGS metagenome assembly WNFE01 (sample SAMN13153344, study PRJNA577476) | soil metagenome | isolation source: 200 cm saprolite under Douglas fir tree site 2 hole 2 | place: USA:California | collected 2015-04-18 | reverse complement strand
CGGCTTCAGCCGTGCCGCTAAGCCGTTAAAAACAAACAATTCCACTCTGCCGAAGGCCAGCGCGTAGCGAAGCGCCAAAATAAACGTTTTTTCCGCAGCCTCTTTAGCCCCTGCGGTAAAAATACTCACCTAGCTCACCAGACCCTTGTCGAATACGCGGTCGAGGATATCTATCAGATTCGTTGTTCCGGAAACAGTAGGGACCCATTCCATAGTAGGTTGTACTGCTTTAAGTGAAGTATCGCGAACCGAGTGGTGGGCGTGTACCCTTTCGATTGCGCGTCCTGCAAAATCCTACCAACCTCGAATCGCGCTGCAAACCTGCCACAACTTGCGTTAAGGAATGCTACTGCCGCTGTTGCTCCGTGTCAACGCAAGCCACACCTATTTTTTCGTATAACTTGCTTGAAAAAATCAGGTTTTTACCCGGGGCATTAACGAAAAGCACGCCAAGGCTCAGTACCCTTGGATTCCGCCCCTCCCGCCGGAGTTGCATCAACCCAGAGGTGAAGCCGCACTTCATTTGTTTCTTTCTTTCTCTGTGCCTCTGTGTCTCTGTGGTGAATAAGCCCAAAACTGGCAACTGGCAACTGCTCCTACGTTTTTACAAACGAGTACGGCGGCCACGGGCCGGTGAATTCAATACGTCGCTGAAACTGCCACTGGCGCGAAAAATTTTCCATGATGGAATTAAATTGTTGCCGCCGTCCGCGCGGCAACAGTATGGAAGCCTGCCATTCGAGTCCTGGCTGTCCGCCGCGTACCTTGCCCGCCGTTGCTGTCTCCAGCACAATCTGGTCCAGTGCCGCCGCCAGCTTTTGTACTTCAAGCGAGAGCGCACGTGGCCGGCTGCGTTGCTGCATCTCGTCATGCAGGGCAGACGCTTTGCGGCGCAGGTAATCCGGGCCCGAGTTGGCCCCTGGCCAGCGGGGCTGCTGCTCCAGGAAAACTTTGATACCCCACTCATCGGCATCGGTGACATGCTGCAGGGATTTAAGCAGCGCCCGCTTGCGTGCCGTTATGTCTTGTGCCAGGGGCTCTTCACTGTGAAATATCGTGCCCAAGCGCGCGGGAAGAACCGGGCCGCGGCGCACCAGCTCGCTCACCACCCGCTGATGGCGCACGCCAGCCGTCGCCAGCCAGTTGAGATTTTCCATATTCGAGGAGATTTTTTCGGCAAATCCACCGCGGCTTACGCGGCTGATCCAGCAGGTGAAGCCGGCACAAAGCAGCGGCTCGACCCGTGCTGCCCCGTCAACTCCCTCCAGGTGCACCGGCTCAAACTTGTGCCGTAGCGGCGCAATTCCATACAAATACAGCGAGGTGCCCGACGCGCTTTTATTGTGATTGCCTGCGGCGCCTCGTGCTCTTTTGCCCGGCGCTTTTCTGCTCCGCCTTCGGATTGTCGTTTTGCTTTTACGCTTGCTGGTCTTTGCAGTTCCCATAGTTCATGCGTGAACGATTTTAACCTGCTCCGCCCAGCTATTTCTTCGAGAAAATTTCGCACCACCAGCCAGGAAGCGGCTCAGCCAGCATGACCGGGGTCAGAACAAGGGATTTGCCAAAAAAACCCATTTCAAAATCTAAGCATCTGATAATAAATGACTTATTTAAACTTGAAAACTTTGATTAAAATTGAGGTTTTCAAGTTTCGATTTCCACAGTCCTCTAACCTCAACCGTATAATTTATCGGGTATAGTTCCGGTCATGGAGATTCTGCGCTACATTCGGCGAAAGCTTGCGGCCTCGGGCCTGCTGCCCCAGAGCCGCCTGGCCTATTTCGCGCTGCTGATGCTAGGCATGGATCTGCTCCTGGTCCTCATTCGCTGGTTGATCCTGCTGGCCGCGCGCCCCAGTTCTACAGAAAGCAGTGGAACTGGCATACCCGATGCACTCGGCGGCTGGATTGCTCTCTTAACATTTGTGAATGCCATACTTTTCGGCATTCTTGCCATCCGCTGGCTGCGCAACACATTGATGTGGCGCCTGCGCAACCGGCTGATCGTGACCTATCTCTTCATCGGAGTTATTCCGGTTGGCTTGATCGCAGCCATTGTTCTGCTGGGCGGTTATCTGATCGCGGCCCAGTTTGCCATCTTTCTGGCTTCGTACGATATCCATACTGAGATAGACAGTCTTCAGGATGCCAATGCTGAATTAGCCGGACGTTTAGCTGATGCCTCCCGGCGCGGCGTTCCCTTATCGCAACTCAGCGTGCTGCAAGAAAACTTGGCGGCCCTGTACAAAAGTTTTCCCGGGTTGCAGGTTACGGCAACTCTCAAAGGCCAGACGGCAACCTTCGGCGCGCAGCCAGCACGCACAGGCTCCGCCCCTCCGGATTGGATCAAGGGCCAGTATGGTGGATTGGTATTGGAAGACGATCACACTCTGCATCTGCGAACAGTGACTCTGACTCCGGTGGGTAACGATGTTCTTACGGTGCAGGCAAGTGTGCCGGTCGATGCCAAGGAGCTTTCTCGGATCAGCAGGAACCTGGGCGAAATTATTCTCGCCAGAGGCCAAATCGTCGCCAACGGAGAGGGCACTCAGGATCAAGGGCTCATCTTCGATATGAATAGTCCAGAAGGAAAGGTGCGTGGCGGAAGCGTGCCGCCTGCAATTAATTTCCTGGATCTAAATGTCCCGCTTCCTATTCTTCCGTTCCCTAGCCCTGTTCCTATACAAAACTGGCAGACCGGTAAAAACGAAATTCTCATGATGAACGTAATGACCCGTCTCTCAGTGCTTTATCAGCGTCTATTCTCGACCTCGAGTGAGTATGCTTCGATGATTCGAACTGCGCTGGCTGGAAGTGCGATTGTCTTTGCGTTGATCGAGCTTGTCGCCCTGATTATCGGCCTACGCCTCACGCGCACCATCACCCGGTCGGTAGCTGCTCTTTATCAAGGCACCGAGCGCGTCAACCAGGGCGATTTCCGGCATCGCATTAAAGTCAAAGCGCGAGACCAGTTAGCTGCGCTCGAAACCTCGTTTAATTCCATGACAACGTCACTGGAAGCCCTGATTGCCGAGCAAAAGGAAAAACAGCGGCTGGAAAGCGAATTGGCCATTGCACAAGAGGTGCAGGGGCAGCTTTTTCCCAAGCTGGATCAGCAGATCGCCTCACTTGAAGTGTATGGTGTTTGCCGTCCGGCACGTACAGTCAGTGGAGATTACTATGACTTTCTTATGCTTGGCGCAGAGCGCATGGGAATTGCGGTGGGCGACATCAGCGGGAAGGGTATTTCGGCCGCCTTGCTCATGGCTACAGTTCACTCTGCCGTGAGGGTATACGAGTTCGAAGGGCTTCCCGGTCACGCCAGGCTGGCCACCGCCGGCGCTGCCGCTTTTGCAGCAGCCAGCAGGTACAAGGGGGGACTAGCAACCGCGGATGTCGCGAGCACGACAAACGGCAAAGGGTCTCATTCGCCCAGTGAGATACTTTGGCTGCTCAATCGGCATTTGTTTCGTAGCACTCCACCGGAAAAGTACGCAACCATGTTTTTAGGTGTTTTTGATGGCAGTAACCGGCAACTCACCTATTGCAACGCCGGTCATCTTCCCCCGATGATTCTAGGTGCAAATGGCGAGGTTCGCCGGCTGGAGGCGGGTGGTACTGTGGTTGGGCTGCTGGACAACATGTCTTATGAAGAAAAGTCCGTCGAGCTGTATTCCAAGGACCTGTTTGTAGCTTACAGCGATGGCGTCACCGAGCCGGAGAACGAGTTCGGGGAATTTGGCGAAGCCCGCCTGCTGGAGATCTTGCAGGCGAACCAGCAACTACCCTTGGCGCGGCTTTCGGAAATAGTGACTGTCGCCGTGGTGGACTGGATGGGCGCTGCTGAGCAGCCCGATGATGTGACCCTGGTCCTGGCTCGTGCGCTTTGATGGAATTGATGTAGGAGATGTAGGATAGGAGCAGACCCATGCAAAAATTCTGCTTTTGGATGTTTGTGATTTCAGTTGCACTTTGCTCTTTTGCTTTGGCCCAGCAGAACAAAGATAAAAAGGCCCAAGAGAAGAATAAACCTCAGAAACATGCCCGACTATATCCCGCAGCCTCTGCTTAACAAAGCGGAGTGCATTCTCGTTTTTCCTTCCGTCAAGAAATTTGCGATCGGTATTGGGGGCAGTTCCGGTCATGGGGCCTTGAGTTGCCGCACCGGAGAAAAGTTTAATGGTCCCTGGAGCCCGCCTTCTCTGTACACGCTCAAATCAGGCAGCATCGGACTGCAGGTGGGTGGTGCGTCCACAGATTTTGTCCTGCTCATCATGAATCCGCGCGGGGTGGATTCGGTGTTACGCAGCAAGGTGAAATTGGGCAGCGATGCTGTCGCTACAGCCGGCCCCAGGGGCAGGGCGGCTTCTGCTTCCAGCGATCCCTCCATGCATGCCGAAATCTTCACCTATGCGCGTTCGCGCGGATTATTTGCGGGCGTTTCCCTGGAGGGCGCAACCCTGCGACAGGATAACGACGGCAACCAAAAGGTTTATGGCCGGAAGGTTAGCACGAGCGAGATCGTGCGCCAACAGGCCGTCACAGTAACTGCAGCGGGTGACCTGATGGTTTCCACGCTGAATAAGCTGTCTCCAAGCAATCTCGCGAACCCGGCGCCAGTCCGGTAACTCTTCTGGTACACCGGTACCAGAACCCCACTTTTCGAGTGAAAAGGGTCAAATTGGGAAGAAAACCAAGTATTTTGAATGTTTGTCGTGCACAAAACCCAAATCCGCACTAAAATTCTCTCCGTATAAGTTGCGTGGGATATTGGCCCCCGCAACTCCTTGTGTAAAGAGAGCTGTATGCCCGTAAACCCCGGTTCAGTGCTGGTGTTGGTCTGCCCCCAGTGCGGCAAAAAATACAAAGGCGACCCGAGTAAGCCGGACGCACGTTATGAGTGCCCGGTTGATCAATCCACCCTGATCCGTTTGGATCTGCAGGCGATCGCAGCGGTGAGGCAAGCACGGTCAGAGGCCTCCAGGCCCCAACCGACCCAACGGGAAGTCACTGATGCTGCCAAGCCGGATACTGATGGCGTTGGTTTTTCGCAAGACGATGTCCCCACGCAATCCCCCTACACACAGTCCTTTAACGATCAGGATGCCACTCGCCTGCTCACCAGCACAGAAAATGATCAAGCCACTGTAAAAATTCCGCCTCCCGAAGCCAGCCGCGATGCTCGCCAAGGACAGGAAAAGATAACGCGAGAGCTGACCATGTCTTACGGGGAAACGTCCACAGAAACTCCCACCAAGGACTTTTCCAGCATGGCCATTCCGGAACAAAAGCTACAAACACAACCCCAACCCGCACAATCCTCAAGCATCTCGCCTACCGCTTCCGGTTTTGTTCCGATGACCATGCCTACGGGCACAGAACTATTAAACGGATTCGAGCAGCGGCGCTCTGTCGTAGCTGCCCTCGAGCGCATGGGCGGTACCGATCCCGAAACCGGCCGGCTTATCCCGGTTTACAAATATGAGATGAAGAGCAAGCTCGGCCAGGGAGGCATGGGAGAGGTCCACAAAGTTCTTGACCGCGACCTTCGCCGCGAAGTGGCCATGAAGATGCTGCGCCCACGAGACAGCAGCACGGTGGGAGAGGACGAAATGCTGCGCTTCATCAAGGAAGCGCAGGCTACAGGGCGCCTGGAGCATCCTAATATCGTCCCGGTGCACGATCTGGGAATTGATGCGGAAGCCCGCATTTATTTCACCCTGAAATATGTCAAAGGCATGTCACTCAAAGAAGTGATCCGCGGACGCCGCGATAACAAACAACTCGAAGACGGCCGCAAGTTCCGTGACGTATGGAGCGCGCGGCAGATGATTGAAATTTTGATCAGCATCTGCAACGCCATGGCTTACGCCCACAGCAAAGATATTCTTCACCGCGACCTTAAACCCGACAACATCATGCTGGGTAAATTCGGTGAAGTGCTGGTCATGGATTGGGGACTGGCCAAAATCCTGAGCACGCGCGTTGCCGCCAAAGCCGATTCCAAGGAGCAGGAAGCATTCCTGGATCTCACCATGCGCGCCAGCCTGGATAGCAGCATGACCATGGAAGGCGCAGTCGCGGGCACGCCTGCCTACATGGCGCCGGAGCAGGCTGCTGGCAGAATCAGCGAACTTGACGAGCGCACGGATGTCTATTCCATGGGGGCAATACTCTACGAGATCCTTTCCAGCGAACCGCCGTATAAAGGCGGTACGGCATTGGAGGTGGTGCGCAAGGTCAATCAGGACCCGCCGGCGCCGTTACAGACCGGGACGCACGGTTTTAAGCCCATTCCGCGTGAACTCAAGGCGATTTGCGAAAAATCCATGGCACGCAATCCCAGCGAGCGCTATGCCTCAGCCCAGGACATGCGCAATGACCTGCAGGCATATTTGGAAGATCAACCAGTTTCCTGCTGTCCGGATACGCCGCTGGTACGATCGATCAAATGGATCAAGCGCAATCGCAACCGGGTGACCGCCAGCGCTACCACAGCGGCTGCAGTACTGGCCGTGGTTCTTCTTGCCTGGTTTGGATACAAGCAATACCGGGTACACCAACTCCTGAGCTCTGCCCAATCTCAGATGGATGAAGGTAAAACGCGCTACAACGCTTATAAAAATTCCATTCTGAAGTTAAGTCCTGACGATCCTTATCGTTTGACCATGCAAGCCTCTGCCCAGGCCGATCTAGCGAATGTCTATCGTGAGAAGCTGCAAGGCGCGGTAGAGGATGCCACCAAGGCGCTCGATGTTTCTCCCGGCAACAAGAGTGCGCGCAGCTTTCTGGCGGAAGGTTACATGGAGTTATGGCGGCTGGCGCTGGCGCAGAACAACGACGAACTGATGAGTGTGTACAGTGGCGAGGTGCAGCGTTATGCGCCGAATCCGGAGGACTACAGCAAAGAACTGGATGGGCTGGGCGATCTGGAGCTGACCGTCTCACCGGAAGACGCAGAAGTCTACCTTTTCCGTTTTGAAACCTTGCGCGCTACCGATCAACAGGGCAACGCTTTGCCACCGCGCCTGATTCCGGTCCCCTTCAATTTGCAAACGCTCACATCAGACGCAGCTTTTCTTCTAGCCGAACAAAACCGGGCCAGGAACGGGGAAGCGGTCATTAAGGGCACGCATTCCATCTTTCGTCTCGATCCTTCGACTGGTTCGCGCCTGGGCTCAGGGAAAATTTCTGTCCCCGGACTTCCTCCCGGCAGCTACATGTTGCTGGCAACCGCGCTGAATTACGGTGAGACGCGGGTGCCTTTCAAGATGCCACGCCTGGGAACGGTGAATCGCCACATTGATATGCCATTGGGCAGGGAGATTTTGCCTGGGTTCTTTTTCGTGGCCGGCGGCGACGTTTGGGTGGGGGGCGACAGCGCCAATGCTCTGCCACGGCAGAAAAAGACCATAGCACCCTTTCTCATGTACCACGATGAAATCAGCATGGGCGACTACGCCCAGTTCCTGAAGAGCATTGGCGGAGCTGCCAAAAGCCACCTGCCGCGCGATTTCGGCAAGCCTCTCGCGGTGCTGACCTCCAGCGGGCTGGCTCCGGCCAACGGCGGCGATGCAACCCAGTTCGCTAAATCCCCGGTGCGAGGCATCTCTTACAACGATGTTATGGCTTACATCGAATGGCGCTCCAAACGCGATGCGGTCAGCTACCGCCTGCCCACCGAAATTGAATGGGAGGGAACCTGCCGTGGCCCCGATGGCCGTAAATACTCCTGGGGCAATCAGCCCGGGAGGGGATTGGCGATTGTTACTCAAGGTTACGGCGACTCCGGCGCAAACATGAGTTGGAAGTGGGAAGACTACAAGGATGAATCACCCTTTGGCGTCCACAACCTGGCGGGCGGAGTAGCCGAATGGACCAGCTCTCTTTACGATGAAAAAGCCAAGCCCACAGACCCGGTTTATGGACAGAGAGCAATTCGTGGCAACGCCTGGTCGCTGCCCCCAACCGGATTGGAATGTGCTTTCCGCACCTCCGGGCAGCCCGATTATTTCCATCCCACCATTGGCTTCCGTCTAGCCGCCGATTGGCCGGTCAAGCGCACGGGAACACCCCAGACACCGCCGGACGAGACGCAAAGTCACGACCACGAGACTACTGCGGCGACGACTCCTAAGCCTTCACCCACGCCCACGCCTCGCAGCAAGATAGATGAGGCGCTGCATAAATTGGGGCTCGATAAATAATTGGGTAATTTGAAAATTGTGTAATTGGGTAATTGAATTAAGTCAGATACGTTTTTCAATTGCTCAATTACACGATTACCCAATTACCCAATTCTTCACAGTTTGCGTCCGCAATCCCAGGTTCCTGTAGCGCTGCCATCATTAAAGGCAAAAGAACCGCTTTGCAAGTCAGGATTCACGGTAATTGTTCCGAATCCGGCGATGGGTTTTCCATTGGGAGACTGGAGTGCAATTCCGACATTGGGATACGTCCCCGCTCCGTCATATGGCCTGTTGTTTTCCTGTCCCGGGGAGAGGCGGTCGCTCAGCGGACCGATGGTGAAAGCCAGGATGCGATTGGAACGGCTGGGGAAACCGAAGCCCACATTGCCCGCATATTTCCCGCCACCGCCGCTATAACACTCTGCGCCGCTTAACTGCTGCTGAAAGGGTTTTTCGATGTGGGCTCCCCCGGCCATCGCCGTAGTTGCAGACTGCACAGATCCGAGCACGCTGTCGTCAGACGGAGACTGCGCTTTATTACAACCCATCAACAGGATGAGCACAGCCAGACCAAAAGCGATGGTCAGAATTGAATACCGCTGCATGATGCCAACCTCCAACGGATAAAGAACCATTCTAAAGCGTTTGCAGAATTTGGTGTCGCATTCATCTAAGACTCCTGCTTGGAGCGCGCGATTTTTGCGCGCTCGGTGGGATCTCTGGGCTCAGTCGCTGCGAGCGAAGCGAAGCGGCGAACGGTGGGAGCCCCGGCCTTTAGGCCGGGGTGGGCATTAAATAGAATCGGGCTTTAGCCCCGGCGGAGGGGGATCAACATCCGCTCCGGGATGTGCCGACGACCATCGATATTCACTCGCCACCGATACCAACCGCGCACGAACCGGATTCTCCCAAATATACGTGCGATGATATGCGTAATCGTCGGCATCTTTAATTCGATGCTCGTTGTATCTGGCCTGCTATACTTCGTCCCGAAATGCGGCTTCCTTCTTGGCCCGGAACGAAAAGCCTCCTTTGATGAATTGCATTGTCTTCTCAAGCGAAACATCCGGCGCCGGAGTGAGCAGCAGATGGATGTGATCGGGCATAAAGACATATTCGTGAATCGCATATCGGTTCTTTTTGCGATCGGCCCGCAACAAATTTAAAAAAAGTGTAGATAGAGCCTCGGAGGTGAACAAAGGTTTTCTTTGATGGGTGCCCGCCGTCACAAAAAACGTTCTGATGTCTTGCGAAGCTAATTTCATGGTCCACCGGGGCTAAAGCCCAATTTTATTTTTTTCCTTCCCCCCGGCTAAAGCCGGGGGCTCCCACCCACGCTGCTTCGCTTCGCTCGCAGCGACCAGGACCGAGCCCGCACAGCGCGCGTTAAGATGGGCGCGTAGCTGGTGCTTTTGATTCAATCTACCGCCCTGTTCGAGCGTGAGTTGTCTTCATCGCTTGATCTGCAAAAGCCTTGATTGTACCTATGGAACAAGATGTTGGCGCCAGGAGACCGGAAAGACACCAGCGGTCTAGCGTCGTCAGCCTTTTTAGGTCTTTGACAAATTCAATCCTCACCGCTGCCCGGCGCTGCACGCGAGTGGGTCACCCCCCACTGAGTACCGAGTACTGCTTTTAGGCGGTTTGCGGCGTTTTCGTTGCCAATTCCGCCGCCATTTCTTTGATCCGCCGCAAATCCAGTTTGCCCGTGCCCAGATAAGGCAGGGCCTCAACGTGGAAAAATTGATTGGCGCGGGGCTTCCACAATGCCGGCAGATCGCAAGCGGCAAATTTTTCCAGGCAATCCTTCAATTGGGTGTCGGTCAACGTGTGCAGCACAATCAGGCGCTCGCCTTTCTTTTCGTCGGGCACGGCGGTGACAGCGAATTTTTGTTCGGTGGCGTCGGCCAGCTCGTGCAGGCGTTCTTCCACTTTGATGTGGGGAACCATCTCGCCGCCGATTTTACTGAAGCGGCTCAGGCGGTCGGCGATCGCAAGGAACCCGTCTTCGTCCAGGACGGCGATGTCGCCGGTGTTGTACCAGCCCTCGCGTAAGACCTCGGCGGTCTTCTCCGGGCGATTCAAGTATCCCTGCATGACGTTGGGACCCTTGATCAAGAGCAGGCCCTGTTGTCCAAGTGGCAAGGGTTCGCCAGTCTCGGGATGAACAACGCGCACGCTGATGCCTGGCAGAGGA
>WNFE01004536.1_pt1 | contig 10387 bp, 11 predicted proteins | sample 5400451 | NCBI WGS metagenome assembly WNFE01 (sample SAMN13153344, study PRJNA577476) | soil metagenome | isolation source: 200 cm saprolite under Douglas fir tree site 2 hole 2 | place: USA:California | collected 2015-04-18 | reverse complement strand
CGTTCCTGGATATTGCGATACATCTCTTGCAGATCCTGGCGGATTCCTGGACCAAACATCACATTGTAGGAGGTGAGCAAGCTATCATAAATGATGTGATGCCCGAAAGGCAGTAAGACGGCTTGCGTATAGACCGGAAGGCGCAGGGGAACCGTCTCTTCGATCGTGCTCACCAACCCCAGCACGCCATACGCATGAGCCGGTGTCGTCGTGGAGAGAAAGATGGTATAGTTTTGCAAGGAGCGGTAGATGTAAAATGATCCGGCAAGACGATACTGCCAACTGGCGACCAGCGCCAGATCCACAGCAGGCAACTGAGCCGGATTTTCAGTGACGAACTGTTCACGCAAGGCATCATTGGCCCAGAGGGCATCGCGCACCTGTATCGTGACTTCTGGGGAGACATCTTGCTCTCCAGGAGATGCAGGAAAGGCAGGGACGAGGTGCAACTGCTTATTGACGTAATGTAATAAGGCAAACCAAATGCGATAGAAGCGTTCGGTTTCCTGGGGTAATAAACGCATACGGACTCCCCTTGACCCACAATGTTACTGGCTCATGATGCCTATCATATCATGTGCTGACACGAAGAGAAAACGATGATAGGAACCAAAGTAGGAAGCAAAATCCCACCAAAGGTCACACTGATTTTGACAGCCCCGAGCGAAGACCTATATGACACGCCCAACATCTATTTCGTCATCGCCAAAAAGAGATCAACTCTCAAGCAGGTTCGTCCGGCTCGTCTTCAAGAAGCTGCGATGTCGTGACACCTAGAGCTTTTGCGATCTTCTCTAGCGTGTGAGTGGTGATGCTGTAGTATGGGTCTGCGAATATACGCCTGATCGTGTTAAACGACACATCAGACATTCTAGACAGTTTCCCCATAGAAATACCTTTATGTTCTGCTATCTCTTTGACTTTGAGTCGTACAGCCATCTTCTCTCACGCCCTGTTCTCAATGTTTGTTGGATTGTACCAAATACCTATACCTTGACAGAACTACTCAAGAAATTGCACAATAATAGTGGTGCTCATAAATGTAAATCGGCGGAGAAGAAATAAGGGAAACATGCAATGAGTGAGCGGGTGAAAACGCTGTACCTCTGGTTGCTAGAATGTAGAGAGGGTTCCTTGACAAGGCTCTTTACGTTTTACGCTATAGATGAGGAAGAAGCGGAAAATCAGGTCAGTGAACTGTTCACAGAGCGTCCTCATCTTGTTCGTATATCACTTGCTCCTCGTCCAGGTGGATTTATATTTTTGCATTTTCAGCGCCCTGGGCATATCGAGTGTAAGGGGGAATAGCGGTTTTGGCTTAGACCAATGTATGTCGAGTTGAGGATGAGTGCGGCGCTGATCGTTGGAGCGCCAGCAGACCAGGTGGGTAGTCTTTGGCATCACGCTGGGATTGCTGCTCGAGTATGGCTCTTATCTGCCCGTGTTATTCTTCCCTGCGCTTGGTACGATCTTGCTGCTCCGCTGGTTGAACATTTTCGTATATGAGCACCTTTTCCTGTACATCCCGCTCTCCATTGGCATCGCTCTGCTGGGTTCTCGCTTATAGAAGAAGGACCGCGAGCAGGAGGCAATGCCTGTCTCAGCGCAGTAAGGCAAGACCGGGCCAGAGAGCAGGCCGCACATCAAGCTCACGTTCCCATCCACTCCTGCTGCTCTCGCTTCTTGCGAGGGGAAACGGGGAGGAAGGAGAGAGAACGAAAAAAGCTGCATCATAAACTCCCAGTTGCGCGAACTACTCTTGTAACCAGGCTGAGGTTCTGGTAAAATAGCCCCGTAAATTATTCCTAGAACCAGTTAGCATCAGTAAGCTTTACGATGCGTTACATGCTTTGTTCGATCTCATCTGCCCTTCTGAGTGAGTATAGTCCATAGACAGGTAGGAGAGCTCAACAGCGAATAGCACCGAGGAGAACCATAATGGACATCGAAAAGTTCTTTGAGCAGCCTTACACTGACCGCCAACTGGTAAAGTTTGTAGATGACAGCAAATCAGAGGAGAGACCTTTGTGGGTTGCGATTCTTGAAAATGATAAACTCTTCGTGGCACCAGCGGCTGGCATAGTTGGCGCTACGCGGTTGATATCTATACCGATAAAGAAGCTGTTAAACAAATCGGAACCTGATATTCCAGGTTCCGAGTCTGATAACTTATTGCAGTTCTTATCCCTTAAAAAGGCCAGGGAACGCTTATTAACATCATTAAAGGAGGGAACATCTGATAGAAAATCCCCTCAGAAATACCAGAAAAAAGGGGTAGTTATCCATCTAATAGGAAGAAGTTACATAGAACACTTTAAACTCCCTCCTACACATCCACGTAATCGCACAATTTATGTTGCCCACCCTGTTCTCCAACAAGAGTACATGCCCATTGCCAATTTTCACCACTCTACTTTTGAGAACAAGTTCAACGAGCTTCTGACGCTTCTGTCACATTTAGGCGCCAAAACTATCGAAGTTTACCATATGAGGGGATGGGGAGCTGAGTTCGCAGCTCACCTCGGTATTCGCGTTAGCACACCCAACACAGCTAATGTTGACGTTCAGCACCATACTGAACAAACGCTCCTTTACAAAGCTATCCTCCAAGGACACACGCCGAGCATACCAGAAGGCCTGAAGTGGTACTATACTGAACCAAATTGGCAACAGTTCGTCGATCAACGGCTGCATCATGGGTTACAGACATTTTCGCTTCATTATACCTACACCGATGATTTCGGCATCAATACTGAGCTAGGGAGCAAGCTAAAGAAGGTTGGTTTTGATCTTGGTGGTAACCTTGAAGGCCACACGGCAACCGAATGGCGAGTTACTGGAGAGTTTTAAAGTCACGACGAATAGGAAACCAAGTATGGCAGTTCCAGATTATCAGAGTCTTATGCTCCCACTATTGAAAATTACGAGCGATGGGAAAGAGCACAGTCTCAACGAAGCTATTGAGAAATTAGCACAGCAATTAGGACTGAGCGAGAATGACAGAAAGGAAATGCTCCCTAGCGGAACGCAACGGAAATTTGATAACCGCGTGAGCTGGGCACGTACCTACATGCAAAAAGCCATGCTTCTCTCAAGTACGGGTAGATCGAAATTCTGCATAACCGAACGAGGTATCAAGGTATTGAAGGATAATCCTTCCAATATCAATGTAAAAATTTTGAGGCAGTTTCCTGAGTTTGTAGCATTCCAATCTTCAACGGATAAAGAGAGCAAAATCGATGGAAACAGTCATTCCGCGCAAGAGATCATCGAAAAGACGAGTCAAACTCCTCAAGAAATCTTAGATACGACCTACCAAAGCCTGCGACAAAATCTGGCACAAGAAATACTTGAGCGAATAAAAAATAACCCACCAAAATTCTTTGAAAGGCTGGTTGTGGACTTATTGGTTGCTATGGGTTATGGTGGTTCAAGAAAAGATGCTGGTCAAGCGGTTGGTCAGGTTGGAGACGGTGGAATAGATGGGATTATTAAAGAAGATAAGTTAGGACTCGATGCGATCTATATTCAAGCAAAAAGATGGGAAGGAACTGTTGGAGGCCCTACTGTTCAGGGTTTTGCAGGAGCTTTGATGGGAAAGAAAGCCAGAAAAGGAATACTGATTACAACGTCAAATTTTTCGCAACAAGCAATAAATTTCGCTACTGGTATTGATAATTTGAAAATCATCTTGATTGATGGCGAACAACTCGCTCAGTTAATGATTGACCATGATGTGGGCGTGACAGAGGAATCAAGATACATTGTAAAAAAGACCGACCTGGACTATTTTGGCGATGAATAACCGCAGTTTGGAACCTTCAAGTAAACTATCCCCATTGTCTAGACACTATCAATGGAGGCTAGATAAATGAACACCATTACCTTGAATCCCGCCTCTGTGAAAGCGTCTAGCACTAGCCAATATGCTCGTATCTTATTAAATCCTGATGCGCACACTATAACCCAGCAAATAGTCATCCAACCTCCAATCTCTATTTCCATTGGAGGACAATTACCTGGTGGAAGATGGCTTTCACATCCAATAATCGTAAAAATAAAGGATGATGATGGTGAATTTGTGATAAGTGAACCCAAATACCACATGCATGGCGAAGGATCAACGATACCAGATGCCATTGAAGCATTTAAACGCATCTTCTCAGGATACCTCGACATTCTTTCGGAAGAAGAGAATAATTTAAGCTCATACATGTACGAACAGCTTAAATATTTACGTTTGGCAATTAGGCCAGAGTAGGTTGTATGGGGAGACTTGAATCAGACGAGACAGATAAGGCTCTTAGTCGTGAAGATGCATTAGAGATTATACAAATCAATCGCCCACCTGGTACTCCACGAAACCGTAATTAGATCACAGACAATAGCTCCTTCCAGCGCGTGGTAGAGCGCGGCGACCTTCTTTCTTGTCGCATCTGCCAGGTACGCGTCAGCCCTTGTGCCCCAAAGAAGAGCGTATCCTTGCCCCATACCGTATTGATCACATCCACCGCCTGCATCAGCCGCGCCTGTTTATCATACTGTTCCAAAGAGAACTCCCCGAAGAGATCGCCTTGAATGCGCTCCTGCGGCCTGAGCCTGGTTAACAACACCCCTGCTTTTTTATATTTATAGCCCTGTTGATATATTCCCCTGAGCAATGCCAGGGCATGACCAATTAACGCAGGTGTGAAGGCCGTTGGAAAGAGGATAGCGCTGGATGCGCTGTTGGCATACTGCGGCTGGTCTAGTTGAAACTGGTTCGTATGGAGAAATACACTAATGTGGGCAGCGACTGAGCCTTGTTTTCTGAGCTTTTCTGCGGCTCTAGCCGTATAGGTCGCCACGGCTTGCTCTAGCTCTTCAAGAAGCTCCAGCGGCCTGCCAAAGGACTTTGCACTCATGATGGCCTTCCTGGGCCTGGGTTTGGTCTCGATGGGAAGGCACGCGATGCCCCGCAGTTCGAGAACGGTTCTCTCACCTACCACCGTCAGGTGCTTGCGTATCCAGGCGAGATCGGCATACTTGAGATGCCTGGCGGAAATAATCCTGTGGTCATGTAAGAAGCGGGCATACCTGGGGCCAATACCCCACACGTCCTCGATATGAACGTCAGAAAGATAAATATCAAGCTCCTGTTCTGAGAGGGAAACAAGGGCCAACACCCCTCGATATTCAGGGTGCTTTTTCACAATCTCGGCAGCTATTTTACTGAGTGTCTTCGTGCTGGCAATACCGACTGACACCGGGATACCAACACGCTGCATCACCGTGTTCCTGATCGTGCGTCCATAGTCGCTGAGGTGTGCTTGCTCCACATGCGCCAGGCTCAGCCATGCCTCATCAATCGAATAGACTTCGAGATGCGGGGAGAAGTCTGCGAGTGCGTTCATCACACGATTGGACAGGTCAGCGTACAGCGAGTAATTGGACGAGAACACCTGAATGCCATGTTGTTCCACCAGGTGGCGTATCTGGAACAAAGGCGTGCCCATTTTAATATTCAGCGCTTTGACCTCGTTGCTTCTTGCCACCACACAGCCGTCATTGTTGGAGAGGACAATCACCGGCTTGTTCCGCAGGGCAACGCTGAACAGCCTCTCACACGAGACGTAAAAATTATTACAATCCACTAAGGCCATAAGATGCTTCATGACCCCTGTCCCCTGAAGCGTTCCTGTAAAGCGGGAAGCAAGGGATGGATCACACAGGTCACGATCCCCCAGACGTGGAAGTCCAGCCGGTTGGTCACGTCAATGGGACGATACGCAGGGTGCGCAGCATGCAGCACTATGGAATCAGGCAGCATCTCTAGCCGCTTGATCGTACAGGTGTCACCCAGGATGGCAACAATCACCCGTTGATCTGCCGGTTCAAGGGCGCGGTCAACCACGACAATATCCCCCTCGTGAATGCCCATCCCAACCATGGCATCCCCGTTGACATGCATAAAAAAGGTGGTCGTTGGGTGAACGATCAGGAGGTCGTGGACATTGAGCGAAGGTTCTACCCACTCCTCAGCAGGCGAGGGAAAGCCGGTAGGAGGATACTGTGGCACATCCATAGAACAGCCCCTTTTTTCTACGAAACGTGCGGAAGAGGAACAGTGATGAAATACGGTTAACAGGTTGTCCGCACAGGCCAAAATATAAAAATAGAACGTAAGTTCTACTGTATAGAGGAGTATACCTGATGAATAAGCAAGCAGTCAATGTTTTCGAGGTTGTTCTGTAGAGATTGGGGCTTCTGGAACAAATGAACGAGCTATACTCTGTTTTTTGCGGATCGGAGAGCAAACCCGACACCTAACACAAAGATGATGACCGCCAGCAGTTCAATGCCCATAGCGATGACGAGGGAGTTGAAATGCGTTTGCCCAATCTGCCCTTGCATGAAGAGAGGATGACTCACCGGGTTGAGGGCCAGCGTGTGCAGGACGAGAGCCACGACATTGACGAGCAGCGCGATACCCGCGCTCACACATGCTCCCACCAGCGCTGCTGAGCGCTGATTGAGGGAGCGACGAGACCAGGCAGCCACGGCTCTGCCTGGCAGAAGGCTGGCGAGCGCTAGCCCGGCGAACACGAGAAAGAGGATGAGGAAGGCCGTGGGCTGGCGGACGAGCAGCCCGCCGAATCCGGCGAGGGCAACAAGCAGTGCGATGATGACGAGACTGATCACTACCGGGACGTCGGCTTGCGTCAGGGTGTACGCTACGATGGCGCACACGGCAACAGTGGCAACGAGCGCGGAGACGTACACCCCATCGTAGCTCCAACGCAGCACCGGCGCTGCGCTATATGCTGCCCGTGTCAACGGGTTATTGTCTTCGAGCAGGTAGAGATTCAAGCTCGCCACCAGAGAAGCGGCAAAAGCAACCACTGTCGCGGCGAGTGCAAACCAGAGGCGCGGCGAGAAGGTTGGCGCAGGTCTGCGAGATGCCATAGGTATGTTCCCTCCTTGAAATTCCGACCGCCAACGCCGCTCTCGCGCTAGCTTCGCTCAGGCGGTCGGAAAGGAAGCTCCTTATAACTACTGAACACACTATGCCAGAAAACTGCAGCCGCTGCTACGCCTCAGATGCTCTCTCCCTTGCACTCGAGTGCGTGAGAACAGACGAGAGCCCCAGTGGTTACCCGGCTGTTGAAGAGGGAAGGTCCCGCCGGTCAACTTTTGAGCCTGCTCTACCTCTCCAGAAAGGCCAAGACATCGCGGTTGAAATCCTCTGCACGTTCGACGATCACAATGTGACCGGTGTTGGGGTAAAGAATGAGCCTGGCTCCTTTGATGTGCTGCGCCAGGTAGCGGCCATTCTCCGCTACCACCAGCGGGTCGACCTCACCGTGAACGACCAGGGTGGGCGCCTGGATGTGATCCAGTTGCCCGGACACATCGTTTGTCATACCCGCCTGCAACTGGCGGAAGTACGACTCCTGGCGCTGGGGACGATGGCGGGCATTGTCGGCCACCCTGTCCCAGTCTGCCGGGTGACTTTCAAAATAGCCAGGAGCAGCTATCCTGGCGTAGGTGCGCCGTCTCCGTTCACCAGCCTCCAACTGCAGGTCCGGCTGCCCCAGCAGCGCCATCATTTCTGGGTTGGGCGGGACATGGGTGCTGCCGCCAGCGGAGGTAGCGACGAGTACCAGCTTCTCGACGAGGTCGGGATGACGCAGCGCCACCTGCTGCGCGACAAATCCTCCCATGGAGATACCGACCACGTGCGCACGCTGCACACCTAAGGTTGAGAGGACGGCAGCGGCATCATCAGCCAGGTCGGCCAGCGTGTAGGGCTCGGACATGGGATCACTATCGCCCACATCACGGTAATCCAGGGCAATGGTGCGGTAGGTGCGACCGAAGACCTCGAGTTGCCCGTACCAGCCCAACCTGTTAGAGCCCAGCCCGGTGAGCAATAACACTGTTCCCTGTGGATTGGCTGGACTGACTTCATCGTAGGCCATGCTCCGGCCGTCAATCATGACAAACGAAGGCTCTTTGACTGGCATGGGGATGCTCCCTTTCATAATGCTGCGACTGAGCGCAAGCAACGCCTGCTCAACGAAGGAACCAATGAGTAGTCTCTGTTGCTCATTTTACCACAACAGCGGTGCAGATCTTCCGGGAGTTTCGACCAGAAAGCATCAGATGACACCTGACCCCGATTTCGCCTTATGGCAATTTCCACTAGCGTGAGAGGTTGGGAAAAACGCAAAAAGGGAAGCAAAATCTAAAGGATGTATCAGGGTCGTTCACCTGAAACATTTTTCTGTTCCCTACCGTGATAGAATTAAACGTTTTTCGATCTTCAACGAACAAGTGGAACTCACGATGTTCAATGATGATAAAAGAACATTTGAAACAATCTCGTCATTTGTGTGGTAAGCAAAGCATGCCCACAGAAAGGATGAAGAGGAGTGCCATGACGATACCGGTGCAGCAGCAAGCCAACCATGTGGACACCGCACTCACGAGAACAGATGTCGTGCGTTTGCTTCAGGACGTAGGGAGTCCCGAGCAGTTGGATGTCAGTAGTCAGAGTTTACGAGAAATCAACCTGACGAATTGCAACTTGCGGGGGGCCAACTTGAGCCAGGCGAGCGCCTGCGAAGCGAACCTGTGCGGGACCAATCTCTCCCAGGCCGATTTGCACGGCGCCGACCTGCGCGGAACCTACCTGTGCTGGGCTGACCTGCGCGGGGCCAATTTATGTGAGGCTGATTTACGTGAGGCTGATCTAAGCTGGGCCAATCTCTGTGAGGCTGACTTGCGTGGGGTCAACCTGGACAGGGCCACCCTGTATGGGTCCTCCTTGGGCAGGGCTGACCTGCGTGGGGTTTCCTGGGATTCGACTGACGTGCGTGGGGCTGACCTGAGTTGGGCTTGCTTTGGTGAGGCGAGCGCCTATGAACTCAAGCGCCATCTCCGGCACAGAGGGGCCATCTTTAGAGAGACGACCAGGGTGAAGGTGGCAGAGCGGTTCTCAGATGAGGCAAGCACGTTCGCTCTCGGATTTTCGCTCGGTTTCCTCTTGATGAGCTTGGTTGGTTTCCTGGGTATGGTTGGCATGCAAGAGATGCGCCATTTCCTGAGGCTGAAAAGATTCTTTGTTCATTGAGGCGAAATACGGAACTGGAACGTGTAGAAAGCAGGAAGGGTTGTGTTTATTAAGTACGTGTGCCTGCTGGACCGAAGTAGGTACACAAGATCAAGACAAGGAGATCGCTATGTTCACCGTCCTGAGTGAGATTCCACTCATCACCATCAACCTGGGAAATATGCATCTGGCCATCTATCTGAGTCAGGTCATGTACCTGTTGGTTGCGGCCTTTGTCGGCTTTGTAGCCGAGTTCATTGTCGGCTGGCGGCTGCCCTTTGGGATCATTGGGGCGATCATTGCTGCGCTGGTGGGGATCTGGATCGTCACCAACGTGGTGATCCTCATCATTCCTGGTGATCCCGTCTTCTTCGGAGTGCCGCTGTTCAAAGCGCTGATTGGGGCCACCCTGTTCGCGGCGCTCTGGTACCTGGTGACCTACCGCATCTGGCACCGCCGCCAGCCGTACTACCGACGTCAAGTCGCAGTATAAGCGAGGGTCGTTCTTCATGGCTTATATGTAAGTAAACATGTCGCTTTCGGCGCCTGCCTCATATCTTCTGAGGCAGGCGCTAGACCACTTCCCTATCCCCTTCTGTTTTTTACCATACTGCGAAGAACTTCCTTCTGATTTGCCTTATATTCCGCAATAATGTTATGCTGAAGGTGAATTCAGATTGATTGTCGCCGATAAAAATCAGAAAAGTAAGCATGCAGAATAACGAAAACAGCACACCCCAGGCTACGCCACAATTTCACATGAAGGCAGATGACCGGCACTCACTGGAGGGTCTCCCCTGGCATGTCCCCCTGGCTGAATGGCCGGAACACGGTGTCGTGTCATTGCCGATCCGTAAGGGCGAATCGCGCCACCCTGTGATCTTTGTCGAGCGCGCAGGCTCCCGCTACGCCATTAAAGAGACGACTCCCCGCATGGCGGAGCGCGAGATAAACAATCTACATGAGGTCGAACGGCGCGGCATTCCTGCTTTGAGCCCGGTCGGCAGCGTAACCGTCAGGGAAGCGCCGGTACTGCTGGAGGAGCCCGGACCCGGAGGTATACCTCAATACATCAGCGGAGATCGCGGTTACACGGTGACGAGATTGGCTCCGCGCGTCGTGCCGCACGCCCTGCTCTACCGTATTCCCTTCACCAGGCGCAACAAGCAGCGCATCTGGTCGGCCGTGGCGGTCCTGATGATCGAGTTGCACGAACATGGCGTGTACTGGGGCGACCCTTCGCTGGCAAACGTACTGATCCGTATCGATGGGCGGCGTATCCTGGCAATTATG
>WNFE01004535.1_pt1 | contig 10387 bp, 7 predicted proteins | sample 5400451 | NCBI WGS metagenome assembly WNFE01 (sample SAMN13153344, study PRJNA577476) | soil metagenome | isolation source: 200 cm saprolite under Douglas fir tree site 2 hole 2 | place: USA:California | collected 2015-04-18 | reverse complement strand
GCGGCGAGCGAGTCTGCGGGATTTGCGATCGGCAGCGTGAGGCGGTCGGTGACATAACAGAGCAACGGAGAATTGCGCGCGCTCAGCGGATTATTGTGGGTTGACACGGGAAGCAGCAGCGGGAGCGGGATCAGCGCCGATCATATTGATGGCCAGAAAAATGTCCAGCACGCCAAGGCCGCTGACTGCTCCGCGAAACGCAGGATGCAGCAGGATGCGCATCAGCGATGGGAAATGGCTCAGGAAGTAGTTCTTCTCCCAAATGGAAGTCCACGGGAGATAAAACAAGATGGCACCCATAATACACAGGATGACCACCAGCAGCGCGCTAAGCATTCTATTCATGAAAGAAGGGCAGATCCGACGGCGGATCGGAAAATCACCGGATCGGCTTCTGAAGAGCGGCGATGCGCTCACCCACATCGCGATAATCGATATTCATCGCGTAGACCTGGGAAAATGTCTTCAGAGCCGCGACCGGCTCGCCCGCCGACTCCTGGGCTACTCCTAAATCATACCGCAATGCGAGAATGCTTTCCGGGTCGAGGTCGGGAGTGCGCAACGCGCGGTCGTACCAGATCGCCGCGACACCAGGCTGTCCCTTGTCCATGAAGGCGAGTCCTAACAGTGTGCAGCACTGCATGGTGTAGGGAAACGGACGCCCGCGATCCGTGGCCTTGGCCACTTTCTGAAATTCGCTAATAGCTTCTTCGAGCAAGCCCATCTCGCGAAAGGCAATCCCAAGATTGTAGTGGGTCTCCAGGTCTTCTTCTTCCGCGCCCATCTCGCCCAATTCTGAGCGGAACTCGTCGAAGACTTCCTTGAGTGGACCGCTATCCATCGCGCTTGATGGTGGTGGTGGCACTGGCTTGGATGAATTCCTTCCGGGTCCCGCGGGCGCCTCGGCTCGGGGACGAGAAGCGGGGGCTGCGGGCCCCGGCTCCCCAAGGCCAAGCTGGTCGATTTCGCTGGCAAGGTCGGCGAGGAACTGATCAGAAGCGAACGATTCAGTGGCTGGCGCAGCGTTCTGATGAACCGGCTCCGGAGTACGGCGTGCGGGCGGAGGAGTTGGCGGTCTCTGCTCGTGTGCGGGGACGAGCGGTTCGGCATCGAGAACGAGTTCGTACTCTTGATCGACCTCGAACTCAGGTTCTGGCGCCTTGGGTTTTTCCTTGGCCGGTGGCTTCTCTTTTGGAGGCTTAGCCGCTGAGGGAGATTCGGTTCGGAACGCCGGCTCGGCGGGAGCTATGGATGAAGCCTCTTTCTCGAAAATTGAGGCGGTTTCGTGAGCTTCCCGGCGAATAGAAATCTCGGGCAACTCTTCGACCGTGGGGAGATCGCCTGAAATTTCGGCGAATGGATTGGTATTCTCGGGACCTGCCGCTTCGACCGGGATTTCAAATTCGGGAGCGGCATGTTGGCGAACGGGCTGTTTCGTGACAGGCTCAGCCGATTGCGTGTCGCTGAGCATGGATGCCCATTCGTCCGACAGATCGACTTCGTGCACTTCTTCTTTGGACGCGGCGGCCGACTCAGTCACTGTCAACTCTTCGGGCTTGGCCTCGGCTGCGCTCGACTGAGGTTCCGGGGCAGCCGCCTGCAGCGGAGCCAAATCTTCATCGCTCAAACCGGCGGCGCGTTGGAAGCGCCGGCGCAGTTCTTCGAAGCGCTCAGCGCTACGCGCATCTCCGCGCTCTTTATGGAGTTGCTCCAATTGCCCGGCGAGCTCCGCGGTGCGGCGATCGTCGCCCGCGCCGAGAACGAAGTCCAACAGTTTCTCGAGCGTGGGAGCATGGCGCGGCGCGCGCCTCAAAATAGCCTCCAACAAACCGATAGCTTTCTGCGTCAGGCCATAGCTGGCAAAGAGATCGACATCGGTCAGCGACTGGGCGATGAATTTTTGCGTTTCGTCATCGAGATGGGCATCCGCCGAATCTCCCGCGGGCTTGGCCTTGACTTCCGGCGTCTCCACTTCCGTGGGCAACTTGGGAGCAGCCTTTTTTACCAATTCGACCGGCAGCGCTGCTTCTTCTTCGTGTTCGTGATGCGTTGTTACCGGAGCCTCTTCTTGAACGTCGTGGCCCAGTTTGCGAAGAATTGCGCTCAGCTTGCGCTTGGGGGCATCGCTTTCGGGTTGGCGAGCGACAAGTTGCTCGTAGACTTCCTTCGCGCGCTCATATTGCTTGGCTCCGGCAAGGGCGTCGCCCAGATGGGCGAGGGCATCTGCCAGGCGGAAGGAATCACTTGTGCGTCCGTAGAATTCCACGAGCCATTCAAGAGGCTCGATCCGGCCGGGCAACCTGGCGGTCAGATCGTGCAAAAGCCGGCCCACATTCTCCTGCTCTCCAGCGTCCACCATCGGGACGCGGATGCGCTGCAGCAACTCCATTGCGCGCTCGCCTTCGTCGGCGTGAAGTAAGGCCTCTGTGATTTTTTGCGCCGGGCCGAAGTTTTTGGGATCGGCATCGAACACCCGGGACGCCAAAGCCGCGGCGTGTTCCCAATCGGAATTCTTCAGATACATGTCCAGCAGCAACTCGGTTTGCTCGCCGCCCTTGTCTAGATCGGCGACTTGCTCCAGGGCCTTGGCTGCCTCCGCCACATCGCCCTTGGAAGAATGAATGCGCGCCTTGACGATGACCGCAGCCATGTTCTTGGGGTCGAGCTTTAATGCCCGATCCGCCAGCTTCTCGCACTCGGCGGAATCACCTCGCGCCAATGCACGCTGCGCGGCGGCAACATAGGCCTCAATGGCGTCGGCGGTCTGGCCCATCGCGGTGTAAAGATCGGCCAGGCGGATCTGGATGCGCAGGTTGTCCGGTTCCGCCATCAACAATTTTTTCAGGAGTGCGACTGCTTCGGGTTGTCGATGGCCCTTGAGATGGATTTCTGCAAGCTGTAAGAAGAGCGGGCGGGCTTCGCTCATGACGCCCTGTTGGACGTAGAGGTCGGCGAGTTTCTCGAGCGGGCGAATCTCTTCGGGAGCGAGTTTGGCGATGCGCTTGTAAACGGCAATGGCTTTGGTCAGAAAACCATCGCCAACAAAGATTTGCGCCAGGCGCTCAAAATAATCAATGGCCTGAAAGGTGTCGCCCTGGCGGATGTACAGCTCGCCGATGGTCATCAGGGTGACCTGATCTTTGGGCTCATACTTGAGGATTTGCTGATATTCCGCGATGGCCTGCGGAACCTTGCCCTGGTTCAGGAGCTTTTGCGCGGCTTCGACGTATTTGCTTTTGCTATAGGCCATTCGCTGACTCAGACACAGCGCCGCCTGCGCCTGCGGAGAGGTTTAACCTCCGCGCTCGAAGGAGGGGGCAGGCAGAAGCGATGCTGGACTACGCTAGCAGGCGGAGAAAAGACAAGTCAACGAACCCAGAGTTTCGTGTGAGCAGCCAGTTATCCCCGTTGGACTTAGGAACGCGCTGGCGAAAACCAGGCGAAAGCGCGGTTAGGCTCGAATTGGGAGTACATCAGGGCAAGATTGCGTCGGGCAGTAGCGCGATCTGGATGGCCCCGGCGGACCAGCAGCCTGCCTCGCGAACCGGCGCAAACGAATAGCGGTGGAGTGGCGTTGGGCCATGCTGGCGCAAAGCTTCCAGATGGTCGGCGGTCGCATAACCTTTGTGGCGCGCCAAGCCGTATTGCGGATAGACAGCATCCCACTCTTCCATCCGGGCGTCACGGTGCGTTTTCGCCAGGATCGAAGCGGCGGCTATGGAAATGCTACGGCAATCCCCTTTGATCAGCGGCTTTTGCTCGATCAGGACGTCCAGTTGAATCGCGTCAATCAGCAGGTAGTCGGGGACAATCGTGAGTTGCTGGAGCGCAGCGGTCATTGCCTGGCGGCTAGCCTGATAGATGTTCCACGCATCGATGCGCTGGGCGTCAATCTCTGCAACCGCCCAGGCAAGCGCGTGTTCGCGGATGCGCTCCGCCAATTGGCCGCGGCGCTCCGGAGCAATCTGCTTGGAGTCGTCAAGCCCCACAATGCGGCGTTTTGGATTCAAAATCACCGCGGCGGCAACCACTGGTCCGAACAGCGCGCCACGCCCGGCCTCATCTAAACCGGCGATGCGCGTCCAGCCCAGCTTGCGCGCCGCTCGCTCGAAACGGGAAGAGCAGAGGCGGCTCATTTCGGCCGCGATTTTAGCACGACACGAGAAGTTGTCCTGCTATTCGTAACGGAGGGCGGCGATGGGGTCGAGCTGCGTGGCGCGCCTGGCCGGTAGATAGCAAGCCAACATTCCTACGCTGAAAAGAAGGATTCCTGCAGCCGCGATGGTTAGCGAGTCGCCAGGACGAACACCGAATAGCAGGTGGGAGAGCAGCGGCGTCAACCCCAGTGAAAGCGCCAAACCGACGCCAACACCAAGCAGCACCGGCAACATGCTTTGGCGCATGATCATGGCAAAAATCTCCGCTGGCTTCGCACCGAGCGCCATACGCACGCCAATTTCGCCGGTGCGTTGCAGAACCGAGTAGGAAGCGACGCTATAGATGCCGGTGCAGGCCAGCAGAACAGCGATGGCGGCCATTATCCCGGCGAGCGTGCTGGTGAACCGCGCCGAACGCCGTGCCTTTTCTGCATAATCGTTCAGCGGAAGAACGCCATACACCGGCATATCTTTATCGAGTTTGGCCACCTCGCGGCGAATCAAACTGACCAGGCTCTGAGGATCGATGCTCGAGCGCACAGTCAGTGCCATATGCGCCCGGGCCGCGCGCGGATAAAGCACGTAAATTTGCCCGCGCACCTGATCGGTCAATGAATGTGACTGGATGTGCTTCACGACACCAACGACTTCGACAAGGTCGCGCAGAGTGTCGCGCCCAAAATTTCCATTTTCCACGCTCAATCTTTTCCCGACCGCGCTGGAGTCGGGCCAGGTTCGCGAGGCAACGTTGTCGTCGACGATGACGACAGGTCGGTTTTCTTCTACGTCCATGGCATCGAAGTCCCGCCCAGCAATAAGTTGCGCCCCAAGGCTCTGGAAATAACCGGGGAGAATGGAGCGGTGGTCGGCCATGACTGTGTTTTGTTCCGTTTTTGGCGCACCCTCCGGCCAATAGTAGCTGTACCAGTTCGGGAGCGTGTCATCGAACGGTAGGTGAGAAATCACTCCTACGGACTCAATTCCGTTGATGGCCGAGAGATTCTTCTGCAGCTCGCGAAAGAAACGGATGTTCGATTCGGGCGTTTGATATTTCACTCCCGAGGCCGAGAGGCGAACCGTCATCACGTGCTGGGAATTGAATCCGGGGTCGACTCGAAGTAGGCTGGCAAGGGTCTGGAGCAACAATCCGGCGCCGGCCAACAATACAAAACCCAATGCGACCTCGGCGGTCACCAACAAGTTTCTAGGCTGTTGCTTTGCGGTGGCCGGCGACCTTCCGCCTTCTTTAAGCGACTCCACCAAGTTCAGACTGGTTGTTCCGAGGGCTGGTGCAAGACCGAACAAAATCCCGGCGATCAGGGATAGCGCCAGGGTGAATCCGAAAACCGGCAAACTGAAAGCTGTTGGGACCAGGCTTTCCATTCCCGCTGGGCGCAAAGACAAAAGTAAATTCATAGCCCAAGAGCCCAACACCAGCGCTGCGGCCCCACCGAAGCAAGAGAGCAAAATGCTTTCCGTCAAGAGCTGGCGTATCACTCGTCCGCGGGCGGCTCCGACTGCGGTCCGCAAAGTAATTTCTTTGCGCCTTTCATTCGCGCGAGATAACAGAAGATTGGCGACGTTGGCGCAAGCGATCAATAAGACCATGCTCACCCCGCCGAAAAGCGTAAGAAGCGCCGGCCGAACATTGCGCACGACGTCTCCGTGCAGAGGCACAACCTGAAGTCCAAGCGCCTGCTCGGAAAAGACGGGGAACTCAGAGCGCAGTTGTGCCGCAATGGAGTCCAACTCGGCTTGCCCCTGCGGAATTGTTGCCCCTTTTCGGAGACGACCGATTACCCGGATGTAGCACTGGTCGCGAGCGTCTTCCGCTAAATTGCTGGAGAACGGAATGAATGCGTCCATGTCCGGGGGGACGCTCGAGCCTTCCGGAAAAATAATCCTGAAGTCCGCGGGGAGCACTCCCACGACAGTCACGGGATGCCCGTTCAGGCGAATGGATCGCCCGATCACCCGCAGATTTGCGCCGAAGCGGTGCCGCCACAGCGCGTCGCTCAGAATTATTGATTTCGCCGAAAACGTGCCTTGCTCTTCGGGGAGGAAAAATCGCCCAACTTGCGGCTTGGTGACCAGCATGGAAAGAAAATTCGAGGTCACCAGGCCGAGCCTTACATGTTCCGGCTCGCCGTCTCCGGTGAGAGCGCCGCTCTGCGCCCAGACTCCGCCGAACTCCTCAAAGAGCCGGCTGCGCTCCCGCAAATAAACCAGCTCCGGACCGGATGCTGGCCCTCGCCCTTCATTGCTAAAAATCGACCAGACCACGGTGAGCCGGTCAGCGTCCGGATACGGGAGGGACTGAAGGAGTACGGAGTGCACCACGCTGAAGATGGCAGTGTTCGCGCCGATACCTAGGGCCAACGTCGCAATGGCTACAGCAGTAAAGCCTGGCTTCTTGGCGAAAATGCGAAACGCAAAGCGTAAGTCTTGCAAAAGCGTTTCCAGAAACGGCAGGCCGCGCTGCTCGCGGTACGCTAGCTTTGTTTGCTCAACGCCTCCGAATACACGGCGTGCGGCAAAGCGAGCTTCCTCCACACTCATGCCTCGGCAAATATTTTGGTCGATGAGTGCGTCGAGGTGCGCGCGCAGCTCGGCATCAAGGTCTGCGTCGCTGCCGCGTTTGCGGAACAAGCCAAGCAGGCGTGAGCCGAACATGAGCAAGCGGTCTATCATCCCGCTCCTTCGGCGCCCAGCAACCGCGCGATCACTCCGGCCATGCGCTCCCAGGTTGCCGTTTCTGTCGCGAGCTGCTTACGGCCTGAACACGTCAAGGCGTAGTACTTAGCCTTACGATTGTTTTCTGAAACGCCCCATTTGGAAGAAATCCAACCGCGCTGTTCCAGCCTGAGCAGCGCGGGATAGAGCGTGCCCTGATTCAGCTTTAGCAAATCCTCGGAAACTTGTTGGACGCGCTGCGCAATGCCATACCCATGCAGCGGCCCGAGCGCATCCAGCGTTTTCAAGACGATAAGATCCAGGGTTCCCTGCAAGACTTCGCCGCGCGGAGGGGTCATAAGGCATTCCTTTTGATAAACAACAGGAGTTTATATTTGCTCCTGTTGATTGTCAACAGGTCCACTCTCTGTAGACGCAACGGGGCCGTAAACGTTTCTGCAAGATTGACGATGCGGCTTAACCGCCCTAGCATGTGCGGACAAACTAGTGTTGGTTACCGTCAGACTGGGGGATGCATGAGTCGGCTGCGATTTTTCCTGCGCGCGATGCTTTGTGTTTCGACTTTAATTTGGCCAACGGTACGCTCCAGTGCCGCGCAAGGATTGGCGAGCACGGATCTTTCCCGTTTGCGAGCGGTCGGCGGTGTTGCCGTATCTCCGGATGGCCATCGCGTCGCCTACACGATGGTGATGCGTGATCGCCCGGGCCGGCCCTATGGTCAGCTATGGCTCATGGACCTCAGTACGCAGAAGTCCGGGCGGGTGGGCAGCGAAAAGGATTCCGCCGGCTCTCCGCTGTGGTCGCCGGACGGCAAACTGATGGCGTTCGCCGGCAACCAAGGTGGCAAGACGATGCTATTTGTCGCGCATCAAGATGGGTCGGAGGTTATATCTCTCGCTCCGACCACCGGCACAAACAGCCCGCTTCCCGGCACTGGCAGAGAAATGACATGGTCGCCGGACAGCAAGCAGATCGCTTTCATTTCCTCCACGCCGAGCGCACTGGCGGCGGAAGCCTCGGGCGATCCCATGGTGATCTCGCGGTATCTGTATAAACCGGATGCCGGGGAGGGCATGACCCGATTCAATGACAATCAGCGACTGCATATTTTTGTCGTGGACTTGGCGTCGAAGCAAGTGCGCCAACTCACCTATGGGGAAAGCGACGAGCATTCGCTCGATTGGTCACCGGACGGCAGAGAGATTTTGTTTGTTTCCAATCGCGAGCCGAATCAAGACGAATTTTTTAATTACGACGTTTTCGCGCTACGCGTCGGGGACGGCAGCGTGCGCCGGTTGACCGCCACGGAATTCAACGAATACGAGCCGCTCTGGTCTCCCGATGGCAAGCACATCGTCTATCGCGGCACCCGCCGCGGCCTGACCGATCGCGAAACCACCATGGAGGACACGCACGTCTGGGTCATGAACGCGGATGGCAGCGAGCGCCGCGAAATCGGAGCGGTGATCGACAATCGTGAGGGCGCGCCACAATGGGCCCCGGACGGCAACTCAGTCTATTTCACGGTACAGGAGCGGGGCAGCGTCCATCTGGTGCGTTTACCTATCTCGGGCGGCAAACCGGAGTACATCGTGAACGATACCGGCGCGGTGGGCGCCTGGTCGATGGGCAAAGGCGACGCGCTCGCTTACAGCTTCACCGGGCTGCGCGATATGGCCGAACTGTATCTCAAGAGCGGCGCCGGAGCTCCGCGCAAGCTCACGGACTTGAACGCTGACATCTTGAAGGGAAGACAGCTCGGCGAGGTCGAATCCTTTACGTTCGTGAGCAACGACAACAAATTTGAGGTCGAAGCTTTTCTCACCAAGCCGCTGGGCATGAGCGCCACGTCCAGGCATCCGCTCATCGTCAACATTCACGGTGGCCCGCACGGGCAGAACGGCCCAAGCTTTAACTTCAAGAATCAGGTGTATGCGGCGCGCGGCTGGGCCACGCTCAATGTGAATTTCCGCGGCTCGACCGGCTATGGGCAGAAATTCGCCGATGCGGTTTTTGGCGATCAAGACGGCAACGAAGGCCAGGATGTTTTGTATGGTGTGAGCGCGGCGGTGCGGCGTTATTTGTGGATCGATCGGGAGCGCATGGGCATCGAGGGCGTTAGCTATGGCGGGCAGCTCACCGACTGGCTGATCACGCAGACCAACGAATTCAAAGCCGCGGTGCCCATCGCAGGGATCGCGAATCTCATCAGCTATAACTATATGACTTACTACAATCAGTACGAGGAAATGGAGTTCGGGCAGTTTCTGCACCAGGGCAATCTGATGGACGTCGCTTGGGAGCGTTCCGCGCTAAAGCACGTCGCGGCGGCGCACACGCCCACGATGCTGATGCACGGCGAAAACGACAATGACGTGCCCATCGCTGAAGCCGAACAGTTCTTTATTGCGCTGAAAGATGTTGGCACTGAGGCGGTTTTTGTTCGCTATCCTCGCGAAGGCCATGGCATCAGCGAAACCGGTCACACCATCGATTCCATCGACCGCTGTATCGCCTGGTACGAGAAACATTTCCCCAAGCCCGGTGCCGAGGGCATCACCAACGTCCAGCCTTAGTCTGGGCCATGTGCCCCTTGCCCGCGGTCCCGCGCTCGCTGGAAATAGAAAAGCCCCGGATTGTCCGGGGCTTCCACGGCAAAACTGCGACGAACTTCTCTACGCCTTCGTCTCTGTTCCCGCAGCAGCGGCGGCCGCAGCCGGTGCTTCCTCGCGCGCCGCTCTCTTGATACGCGCAGCCTTGCCGCGAAGTTCGCGCAAGTAGTATAGGCGCGCACGCCGAACCTTGCCCTTGCCGACCACTTCAATCGAACTGATGGTTGGGGAGTGCAGCGGAAAAATGCGCTCGATACCTACGCCAAAACTTACCCGGCGCACCGTGAACGTCGCTCCGGAAGCTCGGCCTTTCTTAGAGATCACCACGCCCTCAAACGCCTGCAGGCGCTCCTTTTCCTTCTCGCCATCGCCTTCCTTCAGGCGCACATTGACACGGACGGTGTCACCCGGCCGGAATTCGGGGAGGTCTTTGCGCAGTTGCGCTTCATGTAGTTTTGCAATTACCAGATTCATGTTCGTATTCCCTGCAGACCCACTCGGGCGGGGCCAGCACACCAAAGACAAACTTTAATTATAGCAAATACCCGCCAATTGCCTAGCGGAATCGCTGTTATGCCAGCGCCGAAGCGGCGCTACGCCGCCGAATGACGGTATCTGAGAAACGCTCCATTTCTTCGAGCTGGGGGCTGAATTGAAGCAGCAGTAGATCGACGCCTGCGGACTCGAAGTGCGCTACTCGCTCGGCGACTTGTTCTGCCGTGCCGACCAGGCCTGAGCGTAATCCGCGGTTGGAGACCGAATAATCCTCCAACGAGACGCGCTGCTCGAGTTGCGTCCCTGCGAGCCATTGCTGGTAATTCGCGTAACCCGCAGCGGATTGCTGCACGTCTGTAATCCGGCGGAGTTCATCCTGCGCTTCTCGCTCCGTCTCACGGACGATTGCGTACCCGGCCACTCCGAACT
>WNFE01004534.1_pt1 | contig 10387 bp, 9 predicted proteins | sample 5400451 | NCBI WGS metagenome assembly WNFE01 (sample SAMN13153344, study PRJNA577476) | soil metagenome | isolation source: 200 cm saprolite under Douglas fir tree site 2 hole 2 | place: USA:California | collected 2015-04-18 | reverse complement strand
TCGAACCGCGCTGAGCTGGTTCGGCTGGACAGTGTTTCTATGGACGAGGACGACGAGATCCTTCCCGACTTCGAAGCCGAGGTCGACGGCCGGCGCGTCTGGGTCACGGCCGTGCTGGAGCGCACCGCGGTCATCGAGCCGGCCCCTGGGGAGCCGAAGGTTCTCGTCAACCGGCGGCGGCTCCTGGTCGACCCCACCCACCTCCGCGTCCGCCACCTGGCGAGCAAGGAAGCAGCCCGACGTGGCCGCGAAGCGGCCCGGCAGCTGCGCCTCCAAGAGCACAACCCAGCCGCTTAAGGCGCGCTGGTTTACCGCCATACGGGGGTTTTGGCGGAAGCCCGTGGACGTTCTGGTAAGCTTCACTGCTGCCGAACGACGCGCTCGGCTCTTTCATTTTTCCGCGGCAACACAACCGCCGCCTAGCCCGAGGAAGCCCGCCAATGAACAAAATCGCCGATCTCGTTTCGCTCGCCAGCATCGTCCCACCACCCAATCACGAGGTCAGCGGTGGGTTCAATGCGATCGTCGACGGCAAGCAGGTACGCGTGCGCGCCGTGTTGGAGCGGACAGTCGTGATCGAGCACCACGAGGGTGGCGAGCGGAGCGTCGTGCGAAAGGACAACTGCCTGGTCAAGCCATCGGCGGTGGCGTTTGTCCCAGGCAACCCGAACAACGGGGTCGGGCCACGTCAGTGGCGCCGGCTGCCGGGCAAACCGCCGGCGCCGCCACGGGTGATTCCCTGACCTGGTAGAGAGCCCGTTACCTCAGTCGATGTGACGCAGCGCAACTAACGTCAGGAAAGCCGGGAAGCTCTCGGCGAGAGCAACTTCCTCGAACACTTCACGCGCCTCGGCGAACCGCCCCTTCTTCCAGAGCTCTTCCCCATGCCGGTCACGCAAGCTCGCCATCTCCTCGTCGGCGATCTCGCGCACGAGGTCGGCCGTCACCGGTGCGCCCTCGGCGAGGCGTGCGGCGTGCCGGCACCACTGCCACACCTGAGAGCGCGATATCTCGGCGGTGGCCACGTCCTCCATCAAGTTGTTGATGGCCGCAGCGCCGACGTTCCGCATCCACGACTCGATGTACTGGATGCCGACGCTGACGTCGAGCCTGAGCCCTACGTCCGTGATCGTGCCGCCGGGCACGCGAACGTCGATCAGCTCTGCGGCGGTGGCGTGTACGTCGGGTCGCTGGCGTTCCAGCTGGTTGGGCCGGTCGCCAAGCACGCGGTCAAACGCCTCGGTTGCGGTGGGCACCAGGTCGGGGTGTGCTACCCAGGTGCCGTCGAACCCGTCCCCCACCTCGCGGTCTTTGTCCTCTTTGACCTTCGCCAGCGCGACACGATTGACCTCAGCATCGCGACGCGACGGTATGAACGCGGCCATCCCACCCATCGCGTGCGCGCCACGTTTGTGGCACGTCTTCACCAGCAGCTGCGTGTACGCGCGCATGAAGGGGACGGTCATCGTGACCTGCGCGCGATCGGGAAGCACGAAGTCGGGACGGTTCCGGAACTTCTTGATGATGCTGAAGATGTAGTCCCAGCGCCCCGCGTTGAGACCGCTCGAGTGATCGCGCAGCTCGTAGAGGATCTCTTCCATCTCGAACGCGGCGAGGATCGTTTCGATGAGTACCGTGGCGCGGATCGTCCCCCGCGGAACGCCGAGGGAATCCTGCGCGAAATTGAAAACGTCGTTCCACAGCCGCGCCTCGAGGTGGCTCTCGAGCTTCGGGAGATAGAAATACGGCCCGCTTCCTTTGCCCAGCAGGCGTTTGGCGTTGTGAAAGAAATAGAGGCCGAAATCGAAGAGGCTGCCGGAAACCGGCTTACCGCCAAGCACTACATGTCTTTCGTCTAGGTGCCACCCGCGAGGCCGCACGACCAGAGTCGCGACCTTGTCGTTGAGGCGGTATTCCTTCCCTTCCGGGCTCGTGAAGGTGAGCGATCTCTCGATGGCGTCGATCAAGTTGACCTGACCTTCGACGAGGTTCGACCAGGTCGGCGAGTTGGCGTCCTCGAAGTCGGCCATGAAGACTCGCGCCCCCGAGTTGAGGGCGTTGATGAGCATCTTGCGATCGGTCGGTCCGGTGATCTCGACGCGGCGGTCCTGGAGGTCTTTCGGCGCCGATGCGACGTGCCAATCGGATTCCCTGACCGACTTCGTTGAAGTCAGGAAATCCGGCATTTCTCCCCCATCGATGCGCGCCTGGCGCTCGTCGCGCGCCCGCAGAAGCTGCTCGCGCCGCGCACCAAACTCGCGCTGGAGGCTGCCGACGAAATCGAGCGCCGCGGGCGTGAGCACCTCGCGCGCCCGCCCCGCCAGCGGGCCTATGACCTCTACCTGTTCAGTCGTGGCCACCCCGAGCCAATGTACACGACGGCCGTTATGTGCCGATCAAGCGCTCCACGACCGGCGCAAAGGCTTCCGCCGACTCGCCAGGTACGACGACAAACGAGAACCCGTATCGCTCACGCCGAGCCCGCAGATCGTCGGCCAGCTCTTCGACTGTTCCAATCAGGAAATGCGGCATGTCCAGGACGTCACGCGCTTCTGCTCCAAAGCCCGTGGCGATGGCCGCTGCGACCGCCGAGCGATCCTCGGTGACGTTGGCCATGAACACCCACGCGCCCAGCTCGATGTGCTCGAATCGGTCGCCCGCCGCCTCCTTGATCCACCCGAGCTTTTCAGCAGTGGCTGCGGCGAACCCGCTTTGAGCAACGCGGCGGCTGACCCGCCCTTCGCGCAAGTCGAAGTTCACATTCACGATGTCGGCCTCGCGTGCGGCCAGCGTCAGCATGCGGCGACCGCCGCCGCCAATGAGGATCGGTGGATGCGGCTTCTGAACCGGCAGCGGATAGCCATCGAGCTCAGTGATCCGGTAGTGCTTGCCGGTGAACGAGAAGCTGCCGCCGGCGAGAAGACCCTTGATGATCTTCAAACTCTCTTCCATACGTTCGATACGAACACCCGGGCTGTCGTAAGCCATCCCCGACTGCTCGTAGTCCTCGGCTAGCCAGCCCGCCCCCAGGCCGAAATCAAACCTGCCGTCGGAAAGGAGGTCCATCGTCGCGACCTCCTTGGCCAGCACGACCGGATGGCGGTAATCGTTGTCGAATACCAGGGAGCCGATCCGCAGGGTGGTCGTGGCGTCGGCGGCCGTCATCAAGGCGGCGATCGGGCCAAGTTGCTCGCCGAAGTGGTCGGGAAGGTAGAGGAGCTGATAACCGAGCGACTCCACCAGCCGCGCTCTGTCCCTCCATGCCTTGCCGCTGGATGCGGCGTGCTCTTGCACCCCAAACCTGAATGGCTTGGCCGCGTGTTTCATGACTGCGCGTCCTCCCACCCGGCGGCGAGTGCCTTGAGCATGATCTCGGCCGGCTGCGCGCCCGAGACTCCGTAGCGTCGGTTGATGACGAAAAACGGTACGCCGGTGATGCCCAGCTCCATAGCCTCGCGCTCATCTGCCCGGACCTGGTCCGCAAACGCGCCGGAATCCAATGCCTCTCGAGCGCTTGCCCTATCGATGCCGATCTCCCCGGCCAGCTCGACCAGTGTGTCCCGGTCGCCGATCAGCCGCCCTTCCATGAAATATGCGGCCATCAGGCGCTCCTTCATTTCCGCCTGGAGGCCAAGGGTTCCAGCAAGGTGGATGAGCCGGTGCGAGTCGAAAGTGTTGGAGCGCTTGGCGATGTCGTAGCGATACTTCAGGCCTTCGCCGGCCGCCACGTCTACGACCCTGGCGTGCATTGCGCGCGCTTGCTCGAGGCTGATGCCGTACTTGTGGGCCAGCGCCTCCTCCAGATTGCCTTCCGGGTCGGTCCGGGCGTTGGGATTGAGCTCGAAGCTGCGGAACTCCACAGCGACATCGGACCGGTGTTCGAACCGCTCTAGAGCGGTCTCAAGCCGGCGTTTGCCGATGTAGCACCAGGGTCAAACGACGTCAGACCAGATCTCTACCTTCATATCCCTGCTTGTGCCAACCCTAGCTGGCACGCACATATTTCGACACTTCAAGTACCTTCGCCGCGATGGGTGCCCTCGGACCGGCGGAGCATCTCGGCGCCATGGCTGCCATCGCGGCCACGACGGCCACACTGGTTGCCGCAGCCAGGCTGCGACCTGGACCGTGGACGCTCACAGCCGGCCGCGCCCTGGCCGTGGTGCTGGTCGGCGATGAGGTCGCCTGGTGGATCTATCTCGTCGCCACGCACGCCAACCGAGCCGAGCTGCTGTACGCGCTCCCGTTCCAACTCTGCGACGCCGCCATTTTCGTGTCCGCGGCGGCCCTGTGGTCCCGCCGCCAGATCCTGGTCGAGGTCACTTACTTCTGGGGATTGGCGGGCACGATCCAGGCCATAATCACGCCCGACCTTCCGCAGCACTTTCCGAGCTTCCCGTTCATCCAGTACTACGTGGCTCACGGCGGTGTGGTGGCAGCTGCGCTTTTCTTGGTCGTCGGCCTCGGTCAGTGGCCTCGGCGTCGTGCCGTCATCTGGGTCGCGGCGCTGACGATCGTGTACGCCGGGTTCGTCGGCCTGCTGGACGCGGTGACCGGCGCCGACTATATGTACCTGCGTGCCAAGCCGGCCAGCCCCACGCTTCTCGATTTGCTGGGTCCGTGGCCGTGGTACATCGGCTGGGCGGCTTTGATCGGCATCGCGTTGTTCCTCATCCTCGACGCTCCGTTCGTAATATCCGGAAAAGGGTCCGCAGATAGAATTACGGGCCGCGTGCCGAGGTAGCTCAGCTTGGTAGAGCACTTGACTGAAAATCAAGGTGTCGCCGGTTCAAATCCGGCCCTCGGCACCACCGGCCTGTGTGCTGATTCGGCCTGAAGCGCGACAAAGGAGCTCCGCTACTTAAGCGCGGCCACGATATTGGTGAAGAGGTTTGCGATCTGATTTCCAATGGCCAAGAGGATCACCACTACCAAGATCGCGACGAGCACCAGAATTAAGGCGTAAACGACCAAGCGCTGCGCGAGCGGGCGATTGCGGCGATCGCCGCGATAATCCTCCAAGTTAGACAGCGTCCACCGGAGGAGCGGAGGGTGTGTAAAGCCGAGAGTTCACCCCACAATTGAATACGAACTCCGGTTTCCAAACGCGCGCGGGCTTCACAAGGTCCAGTCTGGCATTGGACAGATGACGAGCAAGATCCCAACCAAGCCCCGGAACATGCCGCCTTTGTATCTGGCGATCCCGGCCGTGGTCGGCGCGTGGGCCATTGCATTTGAGATCCCCCACCTCATTGGCATGATCGCGCACGAGCCTGCAGTAAGTGACTTTCGACTCTTTTATGTGGCCGCTGAAGCCGGCCTTAAGTGGGGGTGGCCGCACCTCTACGATCCCGCGCACCAGCAGGAGCTCAGCCTGACCTTCAGCCCAGGCGGACCCGCGATCTCGCCCGCTTACACCTATCAGAACCCGCCCCTTCTGGCGTGGCTCGTCGCACCGCTCACTCTTCTTGCACTACCGGCGGCGTTCTTCGCCTGGACCGCATTCAATGTCACCACACTTGTCACCGCGTGGCGGTTGGCCAGTCCGGGCACTGGTTTCGCGCGTGCCACGGTTTTGCTCGTCACCCTCGCTCTCTGGCCGACCGTGTTTTCGCTCGAGCGCGGCCAGGCGGTTCTGGTGACATATGCCCTCGCCGTCGGGAGCTGGTGGCTGGCAGCAAGAAGACACGAGGTCTTTGCCGGCCTGCTTCTCGGTTTGGCCTCGGCGATTAGGCCCCAGGACGTGGCTCTATTGCCGGTCGTTCTGCTGCTCTGCGGCTTCTGGCGCTCAGCGGTCTACTGGCTTGCAACCACAGTGGCTTTATTGGCGGCCTTTGCATTGGTGATTGGACCGAACGGAGTGGGAACGTATCTCGCGGTTCTGGCCTGGGCTGCGTCAGACCCAAGCTACACGGCTACCCCGGTCCTTGCCCCATTTGGCGCACGCACATCTCTAATCCTGGGCCAGGCCGGAATCGCTGGCGTCGCTCTTGCCGCGGCGTGGCGCCAACGGAGGACGTTTAACGTCGCGTTTGCGATTGGGCTCCTGGGAACGGCGATGTCTGCGATCCACGTCCATGAGTACGACTACGTTGGGCTCATAGTCGCGGCGTGGCTGGCACTCGCCGAACCTACTTCCGCACTCGAGTTCGTATGGATGGCAATCGGAGTGGTGTGTATGCAATTGCCGCTGATCGGAATGCGCCTTCCAATCTTGATTTGGCAGCCAGTGTGGCTGCTAATGCTCACGCTCCGACGCCGACGGCCAGTGCTCGCGGCGCCCAAGCCATCGCGGCTGCTCCAGCCGATTAAGCAAATTGGGCCTTGAGAAACTCCTCTTAGGTCGGCGGCCCAACGCCTGGATTCGTACGCAGGAAGCCGAGACGCATTGTGCTCAACAAGTACGCGGCCAGCAAAGCGGCGGCCACGAGCGCGGTGGCCCTGGGCCTCGTGACATCAAAGTCGAGCGAAAGCCACAGGATGCCCGATAGGACCCGAAATAAAACCGAGGGCTGCTGGGCGGCAACCCAGATCGGGAAAAGGTAAACCGCCAGGTCCATGCCGTGCAGGTACACGCTGGACAGGAGCGAGCCACCTACCGCGGCGGCAAGCGCCATGCCGATCGGCTTATTGTGTGCGCGCCATGCCGGCACCAGGGCGATCACCGCGACCATGGCCTGGACGGCAAAACCGATTGCGGGTCCTCCTCCAATTAGCGTGCTCAGCGACCAAACTTGCGTGGACGGGTCGTGCGTGTAGGACGCGTCGAGCCGTAGCAGTTGACCCAAGCCTGGCAAGCCGACCGCGACCACCGCTATGGCCGCGAGGACTCCACACGTTGCCGCGAAGGCCGCCACGGCGCGCCAACGGCCGGCGAGCACCAGGGCTACCGGTGCCAGCAGCGCCAGTTGAGGTTTGAGCGTAATTGCGGCTAGAGCTACCCCGGCCCACCATTCGTGGTCGGCGTCGAGAAGACGCCAGCTCGCGATCACGGCTAGCATCACTAGGCCACTGACCTGCCCGAAGACGACCGTCGCGGCGCCGGACAAGGAGCCCAAAGCCAACAGGGCAAATACGACTCTGAACCAACGGTCGGGTGGGGAGGCCAGCTGCGAGGCGAACAGCAGCGCCGCCCACGCGATCGCCGCGAAAACCGCGAACGCCGTGTGAGGCGGCAACATGGTCAGAGGAGCCACCAGCCAGGCATTGATCGGCAGCGAGATATAGTCCAGGCGAGAAGCGCCGGGCCAGTACGCGTGCAGCACTCGCAGCTGTAGGGCCGTGTCGTAGATGTGGTTCCAGCCCTGTTGCAGCCCAATCCGCGCAGCGACGTCGTAGGCACGATAGTCGCTGACGTCCGCCGCATGTGGGAGCTGCAGGATCATCACCGCCTGGCACCACAGGGCTATTTCCGCGAGCGCTACGACAAGGGCGGCCCTGCCAAGACGTTCGCGGGCGATGAGAAAAGTGCGAATCTGAGTACTGGCGACCGCGCCGCGAACCTTGCCCGGATGACCCACGATTGAGGGGCAGTCTAAGCCCGGTCTGAAAGAAAGGGGCCGAAGTCCAGAGTACTAATGCGCGTGCGTGAATGACTGAAAATCTAGGTCTCGCCAGCTCAAATCTGGACATCGGCACAATCCATGCCTCACGCATTCCGAAGCGCGTAGTGTGGGGGTTGCTGGCGCTGGGCCTGCTGCTTCTTTTCTTTGTGCTGCCTCACGATATCGAGGGCGATGGCCGGCTGCGATTCGAAGCGATTCAGAGTTTGCTGGCCGGCGGCGGAATCCCGGACACGAAGTACCCCCTCATCGGTTCGATCCTCTCCATCCCTCTTTTTCTCCTCGGCCGCGTCGTCGGCTCACCGGAGTGGTGGGTGTCTCGGTACAACATCGTCGTCTATGCGGCGGGCCTGGTTCTCCTGTACAGGCTGCTGCGCGATCGATTGGACCGCGACATATTGCTCGCGTTCATGTTGCTGCTCGGCACCTCGGCGATGATCCCCGGCTCGCTAACTGGTTTCGGCGCTGAGCCTTTCACAGTGATGGCGATTGCAACAGGCCTCGCGGCATGGTCGTCCGGCCGGTGGAAGACCGCAACAGCTCTGCTCGCATTAGGAGTCGCCAACGTGCCGGCGAGCATCGTCGGCGTTGCCCTCGCCATGGGTTGGTGGGCGTGGCGTGTGAAACGAATCCGCGCATTGGGACCGGTCGTCGTCGGTGCTGGGTTGTGGTTGCTCGAAAACCTGGTGCGCCGCAAATCGGCCCTGCTGACCGGGTATGAAGGAGATCACGGCTTTCATACCCTCCTTCCCTACTCGGGCTTGCCCGGCTTCAGCTATCCGATCTTATTCGGTGTGCTGTCGCTGCTGGTGTCGTTTGGCAAAGGACTCCTGTTCTTCGCATCTGGGCTGGTGCTGGCATTCGGTCGCGGCCTGGAGGCGCTGCGACCCGTGAGCGAGACCCTCGTCCTGTGGTGCCTCTATCTCGCGGGCCTCGTGCTCGCGTACGGATCCTGGTGGGCGTGGTACGGCGGATTCACGTGGGGCCCGCGATTTCTGATCTTCGCCTCGCTGCCAGCCACTCTGCTGCTGGCGGCCCAGGTTCGCCGTCCGCCTCGGCGGCTTATTGCGCTCACGGTCGTCGTCGTGGCGCTGGTGCTCTCGGTGTGGGTCGGTATCGACGGCCAGGTGTTCGGACGGTTTGCGCAAGACCCGTGCTCGGCCAATCAGTACTCGCTGGAATCGTTGTGTTGGTACGTCCCCGAGTTCAGCGTGCTGTGGACGCCATTCGTATTCGGCGCGCAGGTGCCGTGGTGGGGCTTCGTGCTGATCGCGTATTCCGGCGGGGTTTCGGCCTACGTCGCACTTCCCCTGATCAGGGACTGGGCGAGTGCTCTTTATCGAGACGGGACGCTTGCGTGGTCAGCGTACCGACGGCGACCGAGCTGGAGACTGTGATCCCCAAAGCTGCTGGGCCCGAACGCCCAATCCGTGAACTACGGCCGTGAAAGCGTCTCGTTGCTCGAGGCGATCCTTCCCGAAGGTCTCCTCGAGGTCGGCTCGGAAGGCTGGGATGTAGGCCGAGCCCCCAGTCATGAGCACACGCTCTACGTCGCGGGCTCCGATACCGGCGGTCTCGAGCGCCTCCTCGATCGCTTGCCGGACCAAATCGAGCTCTGGTCGGATCATCGACTCGAACGCTGAGCGGCGCACGGTCAAGCGAAGGCCGAGCGGCGCGAACCCGAGCTCGGTCTCTTCCGAGTCCGATAGGGCGATTTTCGTCGCCTCGATCGCTTTATAGAAGTCATACGCATGCCCTTCATAGAGCAGCGCGTGGATCAGCTCCGCGGCGCTCCCGCCGATCCTCGCGAGGATGGCAGGGATTCCGGGATCGGCCATCAGCAGCCTCACCGAGCTTGCGGTGCGTAGCTCGTTGAAGAGCCAGCTGGGCACGACATCCAGGCCGAGCGCCGGTCCGACAGATGTCTCGAACAGCACTCCGTCCAACATCTCGCCACCGACCGCAACACCGGACGTGCTGGCGATCCGTGGCTGTTCGCCGCGAGAATCCATCACGGCGACGTCGAACGTTCCACCGCCGAAGTCGACCGCGACCTCGACGCCGTGATGCGTCTGCTCGCCGATGACCGCGGCCGTCGGTTCGGACAGAAAGGCAACCTCCTCGAAGCCGGCCTCGAGAGCTGCCTGCTCCAACCGGCTGAACGCCTCGGCGTCGGACGCCGCGCGATCGCTCGGATCGGCCCCCGCAAACACGACGGGATGGCCGACCACGACGCGCCGTACCGCTTGGCCGACGGATTTATCGGCCTCATCCTTCAGCCGCCTCATGACGACCGCTACGAGCGAGCCCACCGTGAAGTCTGTCGCCCAGGAGTTGGTTCCGGCGAATCCGAGCTTCGCGAGCTCGTGCTTTACGCCTGACAGCAAACGGGCATCGTTGCAGCCGCCGCCTTTGCGGTACTGACGGCAGTCGGTGTCCCAGCCGTACGGTGCCAAAGGGCATTTCCAGCAGTCGGTCTTCTCGTGACCGGACTTGAGAAACGTCCTCACCGCCTCCTCGCCGGCGGACCGACCCCCGCTTCGGTGGAGGTACACGAACGAAGGCAGAGTCATCGCCGATGCGGACCGTCCAAGCGGGACAACCTCAACGCTGTCAGCGAACGCGATGGCAATCGCGCTGTTGCTGGTGCCGAAATCAATGCCACAGCCCACCGGCGCGGCCTTGGAATTCACCACGGAACTATATGCGCGATGAGTGGGCTGCTAGCTTAGGTCGATGGCCGACGCCGATTACGATCCGCTCGCGGCTGGTCCCCATCAGGTGAACGTGCGCACCGTCGTGGCCACCGATCACACCCGCGGCCG
>WNFE01004533.1_pt1 | contig 10388 bp, 6 predicted proteins | sample 5400451 | NCBI WGS metagenome assembly WNFE01 (sample SAMN13153344, study PRJNA577476) | soil metagenome | isolation source: 200 cm saprolite under Douglas fir tree site 2 hole 2 | place: USA:California | collected 2015-04-18 | reverse complement strand
TCACGTGAGTTACGGATGCAATCAGCGAAGTGTTCCGCCTCGACGCGGAGCGGCTCCCCAAACTTGACCTCCGGTATCAGAATATCGCCGCTCCGATAGTTGTATTGCGAAACCCGCGGGTTATCGAAGTCCATGTTCTCCCCCAGGACGGCGCGGCGATCAATTCCCTTGTCGTAAATCGCGATCTTGTTTTCGGCGATGTCGTCATAAACGACCATCTTGCGCGAGCCGACGACAATCATTTTTCGCACCTTTTGAGGATCCAGCCAACTGACGTGAATGTTAGCAATAACTTTGTTTGGGTATTCAAGACTTAGGAAGACGACATCGTCGATTCCATCCTGGACATAAGCCATGCCTTGTCTGGAAACCGAGACTGGCTCCGGGTTCCCAAGCCAGTATTGGATAATGCTGATATCATGGGGCGCGAAATTCCAGAGGGCATCGATGTCGGCGCGGATACGGCCCAAGTTAAGGCGCTGACTGTAGATATAGCGGACTTCTCCCAATTCGCCCGCGTCGATCAGTTGCTTCACGTAACGCACGGCAGTGTTGTAAATGAAGGTGTGTCCCGTCATCACAATGAGATTTCGCTCGGCAGCGCGTCTCGAGAGTTCATCGACCTCGGCAACCTTCGTCGCGAGTGGTTTCTCAACGAAAACGTGTTTGCCGGCGTCGAGGACTTGATTAGCGAGGGAGAAGTGACTCGCGGCGGGTGTCGCAATTACCACGCCATCAACGCTGGGATCGTCGAGAACAGTCTGATGCGTCTCGATCGCGCGGCTGAGAGGGAAATTCGACTCCACAAAGCCGCGGCGTTCCACGCTCGAATCCACCACGTACTTGACCGTGCACCCAGGCAAGGCCGAGAAGTTGCGCAGAAGATTCGGGCCCCAGTAGCCACATCCGAATTGGGCAAGGACTAAATTTGGTGGCATAGCAGAAACAAGGTCGAAGGAGGACCGAGAAGGACTAGGAGTCTGTCATGAACTTCAAGCGAAACTGATGTGAATGACCAATGAGGCCGCTGCAGCGATAATAATATACTTGACTGATCTTGCGTCGATCTTGTGGTTAGCCGTGACAGGGCGGTTGCGGCTATTCGTTAGCCGTCTCGCCTTTGTCGCATTCTCTCGATTCCTTCCAGTCCTTCGCGCGCTTGTCGATCTCGGACTTAGATGTGCTTACCACCTTTTTCGCAAGCTCGCGGAATCGTTCAAATGGCGTCTTGGTCTTTTACGTTCCATCGCTTAAGGGTTGACCTCGCTATAGAATTGTCTGCGCGCTTGGCTAAGGTCCTTTGTTTCTCCAACATAAAGCAATCTTGGTTGTACGGATTGCGCCTCTCCTGTCAAGACCTTAATGGGCCGTACGGCTTTATTACCAAGAATGTCCGTTACATTAAAACGTGCTTCTCTTCCGCTTTCCAAACCGGCTTCAGAGGCCTCGACAAAGACCCAGCCTCTAACCGTATGACGAGGTTCGATGTCTTTGTTTGCGATCATATAATCAAATGTGTCTTGTTCTATGTCAGATCGACGTGCTTGCTTCATATCATTGGTACGACCACGATTATACACTTGGCCGCTGTGCGCGTCGATAGTAACAAGTCTCACCCACTCTTGTTTGCCATTCAGTACCTCGATCGAATAAGAGTCAATCATTATAGGTGCGTCACGTAAATTAGTGAATCGAATGTATAATATACCATTAATTGGCGATGCAATTATTGATCCCTTTTTGTCACCGTGTATCAGCCAAAAATTTTCATCCATAGATTTGGGATGTAGCCATCCAGCTTCAACGGCAACTGCAAAGTCAAGTTCAGGTTGTGCAGCATTAGGGGACGCTAACGACTGCGTTTTGTCCCCAAGAGTGAGTAAAAAGATCACGAGAAACGCTTTTGAAAATATTCCCCCAATTGCAGGATGGTTAATGGGATTGATGTTGGGCATCGGAATCCTTATGGGCCTCGTTCTCGGCATCCTCGTCCACAACTAAATGTTATCCTTCATTCTATGCTGTCTGCTACGCCTCGGGCTGGGGGCCATCGCCGCCCTCTGCCGCAATGAGCTTTGCGTATCGCAAACCCCTTCCCACAATGCCACGCAATGCTTTAACGCTTTAGGCAGCGATCAGAACCTGGTCTGATTTGTCGATTGTGAAGTCCTCGAACACTGGGCTCCGCGAGTGACGGAGGTTGTGCTTTAAAGCGCCGCCGTTGTATACCCTCACTGTTAATGGCGGAAGATCAGCGGCGGTTCGATCGGTAGCTGGCTGCACCCAGATGCTTCCGCCGTCCTGTGTGACACTGACGAACGACGTCGCACGCCGCTTGCGAAACCACGAGACGGTTTGCGCCGCTGTGGCAAACCAGGGTGTTCTGGCACGCAAGTCGTGGAGCAGTGTCACATACGCGTTGCCCCATAATCTTTCGGGCCCAAGACTCCGGTCGTGCCAGTTGATGGTGAGGACACCGCCGAATCTTGTCGCGTTCTCGATCAACGGCAGCATTGCAGCGCCAGCCTGCTCGTCGGACAAGTTCATGTAAGACGGATAAAACAGCGCCGTGTCCATAATGTGCAATGGGAGTTCCAGCAAATGATCGACGTTTGGGTGCTTGAAGACCTGAGCGGTCCCTGCGCGATATCCGATTGTTTCGTTGTAGCCAAATGTTGAGTCATAGGAGAAGCCGGCTTTTTCGAGCGTCAATGACGCTTGCGAATTGAAGTAAAGCCAGTGTATCCGAACGCCGATCTGGACCGTACCCGTGATTTCCTGAATACGCTCGCGCTCATCACGACCCTTTGCGCTGTCACGCCACGCGTCGATGCCGTGGACAGCGATCTCGCTTTTTGCGGAAAGCAGCTTCTTTAAGTCGTCCGCGATATCGGCCGAAGCGTAGCGCGAGGCACGCTTTGCTCTTGTTCGACCGTAAGAATCAACGCCCGCCTCCCCCTTTGTCGGAATAACAAAGAAAGTTGAGGCAAGATCCCTTTCCAGCTCCAGGTAGCGATCGAGCTGGTTCCAGAAGTCTTTCGCAAGTCCAGCGAACACCAGGGGCAGGGAAAGCACTGCCTTCCAATTGATAGCTACCTGCCGAAGAGATCTTCTTCCTCGACAAAAGTTGATGATTGACCCAATCAGCGCCCGGTAAAGAAAACCAAACATCGTGTAGTCGCACTTATGATAACGCACGCACGGGTGGTCGACGTCATGAGTGAGGCACACTATAAAGCGATGTCCTGCGGGGACAGGAAGTATCTCGACGAGGGCCACTCCCTGGCTAACGATCAGCTCGCGGAGCAGCGAGATGTGGAGTTCCAGCGTGGGTATGCTCGCGAATTCTGCTGGTTGTCCTAGCGTCAAGAGGTGGCGGACTTCTGCAAAGAGATCGAAGCCGAGACGAACCGCCACTTGAGCGCCAGAAGCTACCGAGACAGCAGCAGGCGAGTTTGTTCCTTCGTGAACGAGGACTTCGTTGCTTGGGCCGTCGAAGAGAAGGCAGCTTCCATAAATCGGAATTCGCTCGCCGCGAAAGGAAACGAAATCGTGTCCGGGAGCCGACCGTGTCTTCATGCTTCGGCACTCCTCGAATGCTTGCCGCTGCGCACCATAAAGCAAAAGTAGCCTGGCGCTGTTCTCTGGAACCAGGCTGTTTGAGCAGACCAGGACGTCGTAATGCGCGCCCGGGCGGTGGAATTCCCAAGGCGTTTTAAATAGCTCAAAGAACTCGGCGACGGCGGGATGTTCGGCCTCATTGGCAACGACACCGATCATTCGAGCAGAGAACTGTTGGAATCCGGGCAATCTAGAGAAGTCCGCTGATGGAATTCAACAAACTGAGTCGCTCGCGGCTCCATGTATGTGAAAGGTAGATTTCCTGGCCACGCTTCACCGTTTCCGCCACTTCAGCCGGATGAGAAAAGGCGAACTCAATTTTTCGCGCGAGGTCGTCCGGATTCCCGATCTCGAAAAAGATCAGGTCATTGTCGCCGAAATAGTCCTGAATCCCCTTTGTTTTGGGGGCAATCACCGGTTTCGCGAGCGCCAGGCATTCAAAGATGCGCGTGGGCGTATTGATCTCAGTAAAGATGTTGCGGTGGTTGGGGATAATCCCGACGTCGCAATCCTTGATTGCCTCGACGATCTCTTTGAGATTGCGAACGCCCAGATAATCGACGTTTCTGTCGAGGCCCCGTTGCTGGGCCGATTCCATCACTTTCTCGAAGAAGTCTGTTCGCTTACCGCAAACCCTCAGCCGGGCAGATGGAATGTTTTTCCTCACCTTTTCCAAGGATTCCAAGGCCAGGTCGAAACCGTTCCGGTGGACTAACGAGCCGTGATAAAGAATCACAAAAGGCTTGGACCCATTGCCGTTTTTTCCATTCACATCGCGAACATCACCGGAATGGAAGCGGAAGACCTCGTCATCAGGCGCATTGATTACGACTTTGATCTTATCCGGCTGACAACTGCGCGAAGAGTAGATCTTCTTGCATGCGAGATTCACGGTCAGCACGAGATCCGCGAAGCGGATACTCCACTTCTCCAGTCGCTTCAGCACGAGCACGCTGAAGCTGTCCTCCGGCAGCTTGAAGATCGTCTGCATGAGCTCGGGCATGGGATCATGCAAGTCCAAAATGACCTTTGCGCCGAGGAGTTTCGGGACGATCGCACTGAAAACGAGGACGTCCGGCATGTTATGCACATGGACGAGATCGTACCGGCGCGTAAGTGATCTCGAGGCGAGATAGAAAAATGAGGTTAAGACAAACGCGGCATACTGGCCAACGTAGCGGAGCTTGCCGCAACGATGGCGCTTCAACCGGACACGTCTGACATTGATACTGCCGTAAGTCTCACGCGCCGGCTCACCATCGCCATCACGCAGGCAGATGAGGTCAATGTTAGCGCCGTGGGCTGCTAATGCCTCGGCCGCTCTTCTGGGCCGAGGATCCGCAGGATAGTACGAGAAGAGCAGGACTGCGACGCGTCTGCCGCGCAGCCGGCGAATTTTCGGGGATGCGAACTTGTCGTATTTGCGGACGCTCGTTCTGGAGGAACGAATCTGAACAACGTGTTCCGCTACTTCCTTCGGGAGCGCATGCCAGTATTCGCCGGCATACTTGGTTTTGACGTAAGTGAGGAACTCGCGGTATAACGCAGCGGGATACTCCGTTGCCGTCTGCGGCGACCGGCCGAACGACATGTAATCTGGGTGCGTATCGAGAAGGACCATCCCTCCATGCTCTGCGATCCAATCAAGCTTTCGCATCCAGATCGCCGGAGTGGTTTCGCGCAACAACAGGAACAGAGTTGAATCCTGCGGCAGGGTGTACGGAAGTTCGACGTAGCCGGTTTGGGCACTAGCGGAGTAATTGGTGATTACTGATTGGTGATTGGCACCTGGCTGAGCAACCCAGAAAGGAAAGATCGTGTGACGGCCCTCGGGCTGAGGCTCGAATGGATCCGTATCGAATGTTGATGCATCGTATCCAATCTTCAGCTCATGCAACCAGTCCAGCTTGTGCAACATGAACGCCGATCTAAATCCTACCGCTCCCCAATCAGCGAGGTAGCGGTTAATGCTGACAGCTTTCCCACTGAACTCCCTTTCGGATTGATAAAGCCGTCCGTCGTGTCGAAGATCGTGGACGCCTACTTCAAAGCCATTTTGCGCCAGTTCCTTTCTTAGTTGACTAGGATCCCGGTAGTCCCCTTCGGGAACAAAGTTGAATGAGGAGCGAAACCCGAACTCCAGGTCGAGGTGCATCAGCTCCCGGCACTTCCGCAAACCAACTGCACTTTCCACATCATGCGTCAGCACAAGAGCGAATTTCTTGCCGTCGGGCCAGCCCGGCCAGTCTTCAGGCAGCTGCTCCGAGCCTGGCATGATCGGCCAGACGTCCGTGACGCGGTCGCGAGTACGCGCCGCGATGCGGCGCCGCACCTCCATTCGGATGGACCGCGGGATGAGCGGCTTTAGCCCGTAATAAATTCTATTGCGTAACACGAGCTATTGCGAGTTCGGTGGTCGCGCTAAAGGTCACTACAAGGATCCGAGGAACCGGGAGCGACCGTTTTCAAGAATTGGGACCGCAGTGCAACCGTTATGGATGCATTCGATCAAGATTCAGCATCGAGCCATTTCGGAACATAGGAACGCGCCTTGTTAACCACCACCGCAACATTGTCTCGGTCCGCGACCAACTTCCCGTAGCCGCGCTTTATAAGCTGGCGGTTGTTCTTTTCCGCCTCGACCACGAGCAAAAGCTTGTCCATGAAGGCAGCCATCCCCCACGTGGGACTCGTCTGGCCGAGCGGAGGCATGTCAAAAATGATGTAGTCGAAGTCGCTCGCTTTTAGATTCGGCATCGTGTCGAAGAATTTTTTCAAGCCCAGCTGCGCCGGCCCAGCATTGGGGGATCCCACGGTAGCCAGATAGAGATTATCCGCAGCTGCGTCGATCGCACCGTGTGGCTTAAGAGCTGCGTTAAGAGAATACGCAGGCTTGCCCTTGAAGAACGGGTGAACGTCCTCGGGGCCCAGGTTTATATCGACGAGAAGGACCTTACCGTCATTGGTTTCCGAAAGTGAGGCAGCGAGCCCGGCGGCGAGGGTAGAAATTCCCGCTGCTTCCGAAAAGCCGGCAACACCCACGAGCTTCGGTTTATGCGTCAAATGATTGAGTTCGAAATAAAGGCTGAGGCGATCCCGAATTGCGTCACAGTACGGCCGGATGAAATGGCCGGCATCCCACGGCGCCAACTTCTCGTTCCGCGGCCTCTTTGCGAGTGCACGCGGGTTCGCCGGTGAATCATTCGGAGGCAGCACGAGCCGGTGATCGAGGCCTCGCAGGCGGCGATGTGCACCCTGCTTCACCGGTGAACCATTCGGAGGCACGGCCAAATGTCCGTTCAGAGCGCCGGAATACGGGATCGAGAGCATGAGCGGAATGTGCAACTGCGTCTCCAACTCGAGCGGCCGTCTAACGGTCCGGTTCAAGACCAATCCCCTTAACAACGCGAGCGCTATACCCAACGCTGCCCCTCCGCCAGCCAGTCCCAGGGCAATCTTATCGTGCGTTTTGGTCTCCAGCATGGGAGGGGAGGGCCGCTGGACAGCGCTAATGTTGGGCATTTTGGAGGGATCCAAAGCCTCGTCGATGCGCGCCTTTTCGAGCGATGCCGCGAAATACTTGTAATTCGTTTCGTCCAGCTCCCGCTTCCGCTCCAATTCTTCCATTTGCGGACTCAGCTCCGAAAGCTGCTTCATTCTCTGCTGAATATCGTGAAGCCGGGACTTAAGTGTCTCGACTTTTGCCTCGATGCCGGCAACATGAGCTTTTTCAGTTAGCGGGCTTTTTTCAGATGGCGAGCTTTTTGTTTTCCACCCCTTCTTTGACTTGCTCTCCCCCATCTGATTAACAACGGCTTTTTGCTCGGCCAGCTCCGCCTCGGCGGCATTAAGATCTTCCTGGGTTTTCGCCGCCTCGGCAGTAAGGGCATCCGAGCCCTCCTTAAGCGAGACAATCCCCGTTTTGTCCCTCAGCGACTTTAGGGCATCCTCCGTTTGGTTGAGGCGCGTTCGAACCTGATCGGTTTGTTGGGTTACAAAATCGAAGGCGCCAGCGGAGCGGTGCACTTCAAGATGCTTGACGAAATAACGACTCAGCAGTTCCTGCAAAACGAGCGTCGCGATCTGCGGGTCGTGATTTTTGTAGGATACGAAGATGATGTTGCTTCCTTTGTTAGAAATCACATTCAAGCCCAAACTGATGGCGCTGGCCGCTTCAGTTTCTGTTGCCGCTCGCCCAGAACGCGGCAGCAATCGTTTGGGACCGATCGCCTGGGCGACTTGCACGGCCAGATCCCAACTGGTCAGAATCTCGATTTCAGCGCCGATGACTCTATCCGTGTAGTAGTTGCTCGACGCGGCCGCGGCGTTCGTACTCTCGATGGAGTCGACGGCGCTCCTTTCCAGAACATAGCGCACCAGCAACTTGGCCTGGGACTCGTACACAGGCGGATAGAAGAAATAAAACGCCGCCGCGGCGATGATGCCTACCGCTGCGCAAAGAATTATTGTCCACTTGCGCTTGAATAGAGCAAAGAGGATGTCACTCAGGTGTATCCCCGAGTGATGTTGAGGTTCTCGTCGTATTTCAGCCATAGTTCTAACCTTTAGTCGAGGTGCGGATAGATCATTGAGCCCGCCAGCCGATTGACCACCAGCGGCAAGATCCCAAAGATCTTGGTCTGGAACCCGGAGTTCGAGCGGACGGGAGCTAAACCGTGCCGGCCCGATGGATCAACTCGGAAGTAACCAATTGTTTCTTCCTCCGTGCCCCACGAAAGCTTGAACCGTCGTAAACCATCATTTTCGCATTCGGTGCGTCCGAAATGCAATTTTTCAGCGCCAGTTCGCGCTAAAAACTGGATACCTTGCCACATGACAAGATTATTCGCGCGGAATTCCTGGAACCTTTTATCAGAAGCGCCGTATTTATAAAGAGCGTTCTTTCCGAAGCGGAAGAAGATTGCGGCGGCAAGTGGACGTGATTCGCGCTGTGCGAGGACAACAAAACCGAGATCCGGCCTGATGATGTGCTCATAGATGTTCAGGAAAAACGAGGCCGGTTGCGGCGGGAGACCGTGGCGCCGGCGCGTTTGAACATGAAGCCGGTAAAAATCATCAATGGCCGGGCGATTTCGGACGACGACCGCGTTCACGTCGCTGCGTTCTGCTTTGCGAATGGCCCGGCGGACTGGACTGATGAAGCGAGTGCTCAACTCTTGGGCGCCGCTGCGCAAATCGAGTGTATGTCCGTAAAATTTCGTGGCTGAACTCGCGGCGAGTTGAAAGAATTTCCCCCCGCGTATTTCAAGGTGTTTCCAGCGGCGTTCTTGCGCGAAACGAACGAGCCGATCTCTTACCAAGCCCACCGCTTCCGGATCAAAGATGAGCGGTTCGCACGCATCGCTAAATGGAAGGCAGACGCCGCGGCGGCCCGTGAACAGACTGCGCACTTCCATCAGCGGAATCAACGCCGCCAATCTGCGCCCGCGGGAAAACTGAAGATAGAAAGGCTGATGGTTATAAGTTTGGTGAAGCACCTTTGCCCAGGCACTGGTATGGAAACAACCGGCATCGCGATGCAAAGCAACAACAGCGTCCCAACCCGGATCGTGGACAGGATCGAGAATCCGCATTTGCAGCGATTTGCTGGTCGTCTTCGGCTCGACGAAAGAATAATCGCCCGAGACGGGCGACGCTTCTTTCGTTCCTGATTCGGCTTGTTGAAGCGTTTTCAAAAAATTCTCGCTAGACGAGAGCTGCTACGCCAACGGTTTCGCTGACGCAGCGAGCGACATATTCGATTTGCTCTTCCGTTAATTCAGGAAACATCGGCAAAGAAAGAAATTCCTCGGCCAGATTCTCCGCGACTGGGAACGCGCCCGCCGTGTAGCCGAGGCTCCAGGAGGCCTCCTGGAGATGAATCGGAATGGGATAGTGCACAGCGCACCCAATTTCTTTTTCCTCCAGACGCCGCCGGACTTCATCGCGTTCCCGCACTCGAATCGCATAGACGTGATAAACGTGCCGCGCATAATTCGCCTGGAACGGCGTAGCAACGTCGTCGATTCCCGCAAAAGCCTGATTGTATTGCAACGCGTGTTCGCGCCGCAGTAGATTTCCTCCTTCGAGATGGCGCAATTTGATGGACAGGACTGCCGCCTGAATGCCGTCCATCCGGCAATTCCAACCGACCAGAGTGTGATGGTATTTTCGGGCCTGACCATGATCTCGCAGAATCTGGATTTTCTTCCGTAACTCAGCGTCGTTCGTCACGACCGCGCCGGCCTCCCCTAGCGCGCCAAGGTTTTTTCCGGGATAAAAGCTGAAACACCCGGCGTCGCCCAATGTGCCTGCTTTTTGATCCTTGTACGCGGCGCCGTGAGCTTGAGCGGCATCTTCAATGACAAAAAGCCCATGCATCCGCGCGAATTCCAAAATCGGATCCATGTCAGCCGATTGGCCGAAGAGATGAACTGGAATGATCGCTTTCGTTCGGGAACTGAGCGCCGCTTCGAGCCCGGCCGCGTCCATCGTGTAGGTACGTTCGTCCACATCGACAAACACCGGCCGAGCTCCACAGTAGGTGATCGCCTCGGCCGTGGCGATGAATGTGTTCGGGACCGTGATCACTTCATCGCCTTCTCCAATCCCAAGCGCCAGAAGAGTGAGCCAAAGCGCGTCCGTGCCATTGCCTACGCCGATGGCGTACTGGGAACCACAGTAGGCTGCGAATTCTTGTTCGAATCTTTCCACGAACGGTCCGCCCGCAAACGCGCTGCTCTCGATTACTTCACGAATGGCGCGAC
>WNFE01004532.1_pt1 | contig 10388 bp, 6 predicted proteins | sample 5400451 | NCBI WGS metagenome assembly WNFE01 (sample SAMN13153344, study PRJNA577476) | soil metagenome | isolation source: 200 cm saprolite under Douglas fir tree site 2 hole 2 | place: USA:California | collected 2015-04-18 | reverse complement strand
CACTCAACGCGCCCTTCCCTAGCGTCCGAACGAAAGCCATGAAGAACACGGTCCCGCCGTCTACCGCCTGGTCCCCCCTCGTCTCGGCCCTTCTATCGATCAAAGATCGTGGTCACCGCTAAAGAGATCGAGATCGACGGACTTACCAAGCTGGTAGTAGCCAGCCGGGCTGGGATGTATGCCGTCGCCGCAATTGAAGGCGGGAGTGAGCAGGTCGGGATTGGCGGGATCACGCACGACTCTGTCGAAGTCGAGGACGCCATCGAAGGGCGCCTTTGTCCGGATCCAACGGTTCACCTCGTTGCGGATCGCCGTCTTGGCCGGGTTCCAGCCCGTGTTGGTGCCGGACGGGGCCACATTGTGGCGGGGGATGATCGTGACGCCGTAGATCGTCAAGCCCTTCTCCTTCACGCGCTGAATGATGGTCTGCATGCCGGCGATGACCTGCGCCGCGGAGGCTTCGCGCCGGATGTCGTTCGTGCCCATGAAGAGCACGACGTGCGAGAGCCCCACATGCGAGAACACATCTCTCGATCGATGCGTTCGAGACCCGGGGTGCTGTCGGGCGGTGGCTGCAGGTTCTCGCGCGTGATGGTATTCCCGCCGATGCCTTCGTTCACGGTCGCGCGTCGGCCCCCTTCGTGCTCGAAGCTGCGCTGCAGCGCGGAAAGGAAATGGCGCGACGAGTCTTCTCCGCGCGCGAGATCGAGGCGGATCGAGATCCAGTCCTCCCAACGATCGTGCGCGTCGAGAGTCGTGCAGGTGCCGTCGGTGATCGAATCGCCAAAGGCCACGATAGCGCTCGTCGAAGCCGACGCGAGCACATCGATCGACTTGAGCCAGTACATCGATGTGGTCGTCGGGGTAAACGCAGTCCTCGTTTCATCCGCACTCGAATCGCCCGAGCCGTCTGCCGTCCGATAGGAAGTGACCACCGCTCCGCCGTGCTGGCTGGGGTGGATGTTCGTCTCCGGGACATAGAGGCTGATGGCGAGGTCCTGCCAGGCAAGAACGGCGATCGCGACCGGGTCGCTGACGACGCTGCCGCCCGCAGAGATCACGACCGACGGCGAGCCGGCGAAGGTGACCTGGCGGCTAGACCCTGCGGCGACGAGTGCGCCTTGCACTCGATATCCGACATAAGCCTTGCCGATGGTTACGGGCGCCGCGCTGAAAGTGTTGTCGAGCCGGATCCGAATGGTGTCGCCCGGTATCGTCACGCGCGCGATCATGCGAACGGTCGCATTGCTGATCGTCGCCTGGGTCACATTGGGTTGCTGCGACGTTCCCCACGCCGCAACCCAGTGCGTGCGATGCCCCAATTCGGACTCGGCGATCGCAGGCGCGCACAAGAGCAACGCAACGAGTTGGACGGCAATCACCGAAAGAACGTTGGGCCAGCCTCTACGTACCATAAGGATTCCCCCGGTCTTCGTGGCAGTAGGCGAGCGCTGCATCAGCCCGCCATCGCGCGCGGACTTAAATCGGAACGGAGACACAAGGATCAAGGCTGTTTGCGTCATGGCATCGTTCGCGCTCGACAAGAGCACGCAGCGGCCGACAACAGCCTAAACAAGGCCGCACGCGCGCAGCGCACGCTGCGAATGGCGGCGCAAGCCGGGGTGACGACGCGACATTGCGCAGCATGCCGAGCCCAATGGGCACCTGGTCGCTGGCCAGGTGCCCATTGATCAACGCCCGATCCGGCTCAAGTGTGCGAGCAGCATGCGGTGACCGGCCGGTTCACTTCAGTACGTTGCTCGCCTCTGCAGCGGCGATGTACGCGTCCACGTCCTCCTGGAGCATGAGCCGCGCAGCGTGCAGCTCATGCGCGACGGCCGCCACAGCTCGCACGTAGCCTTCGTGCGTGCCGTAGAGCTCCTGGAGGGAGGGTCGTGGATCGCCCGCTGCGATTCGCTCGGCTCGGGTCTTGTGCAGGGGGATGAACATGCCGTTCAGGTCGCAGAGGTCGCCATCGGTGAACTCTGCCGTACGCGTGTTCCAGCCCGTGAACGTGGCGATCGGCGCGCCCACCTCTGGCTGGCGGATGCCTCCCAGGTCGTTGCCGATGGCGTCGACGCGGGGCACCAGCACGCGGTGCGTGCTGAGCACGATCGGGTGGAGGAAGTCGATCACGCCGGAGTTGCCCTCGACGCGGGGACCAAAGTCGCGGTCGCCCGACCCGTTGTATCGGCCGGTATAGGTGACGCCCGGAATGTGCGGGAAGCCGGTGCTGGCCCGATCGGTCGCGACCAGCGTCCCGTCGGCGATGCTCGGTACCCGGCTGGGCGGCGGAAGCCTGCCGGTCGCGACCCACTGGCTCAGCGCCACGATGAGGGCGCGCGCGCTGGCGCCATAGTGGGTCGGGTTGGAGAGTTGCTGGCACATGCGGTTGCCCGTCCCGAAAGTGGGAGTCGCACCGACGCCCACGAAGTGCTGGGTGCCGGAGAACAGGAAGCGGCGCACGTTGCGCGGCTGGACCCGGTCAGTGCGGCCGTCGTCGGTCGCGTCCACCAGCGAGGCGCGAAACTGCCACCACTCGGTCGAGCTGTCGGTGTGGATGACCTTGGGATCGGTGGCCGGCCGCTTGAGGATGCCGTCGAGCCCCTCACCCTCGTCGGACTCCTCGTCGCCGCGCAGCGGGTCATGTGTCACGCCGTACGCCCGCGGGAAGTTGTCATCGGGCACGTACCGCTCGCGGTGTTGCACGGTGAATGGATTGGGCTGGGAGAATCGATAGTTCAGATACAGCTTTTGCACGCCAGGGATGTCGATGTGGACGCCGTCGCAGACCCGCCGTCCGAGCTCGTCGGCATTGAAGCCCTGATAGAGGTAATCGCGGTAATACATGCCGCTGGACGAGATGCCGTCGCAGATGGTGTGGGTTACTCCGGCCGCGGGGTTCGGCTGTCCAGCATCGTCGACGGTGGCATGGCGGAGGAACGAGACGAAGTCTCGCGAGGTAACGTAGCCCAGGCCCATGACCGGGGACTTCGTGGCGCGATAGATCAGCTCATAGACCCTGTTGTTCTGGAATCCGCCCGCGAGGCAGATGTCGGTGACGCTGGGCGTGCCGGGCGGGCCCGCCGGGCAGTTCGCGAACGACCACTGCGCGTCGGGCACCACCTCGCCGGGCGGAATCTGCGGGCCGCTCGGCCGGGGTGAGTCGCTGGGACGCGCGCGCAGGACCGCCTCCGCCACCTTCTTGTCGGTGGACACCGCTGGGTAGCTGTTGAACGCCGTGCCGCCGGAGAGCGGCAGCGTGAACGGCGTGCCGCCGCCGAAGTTGCGGTCGGAGAACTCGGTGAGGATGCGCTCGGTGATCGGCTGGCCGTTTTCCATGGCGATGGGGAAGTTCACAAGCAGCCGGCTACCGCCCGGCGCGATGTCGGCGCCCCAGCCTACCCAGGCCACCACGTAGCCCTGGCGCATGAGGAAACCGTTGCCGAAGTCGGAGGCGGTGATCGGATTGTTGTTGTTGGCCGTGGGAGGGGTGTCGTTGAGCATGATGAGCGCGATCTTGTTGCCGCGGTTGTTCACCTCGAAGAAGAGTTGGTGGTTGCCGCGCGACGGGTCCACCGGACGGAGGATCACCGTGTCGGCGGAGAACTCGATTTTACCGGCGCTGTTGCGCGGCGCCCTCTCCAGGTCGAACACGGACTCGTTGTGGGAATTCTCCGGGTCGATCTCGAAAAAGACTGTTCCGGTGAGCTTCTCGTACGGCCCGACCGAGCCGAATGAAGCCCCGCCGGCGATCGGCTGGCGTGAGGCGATCACGATTCGGGTGGCGCGGGCATCCGCGCCGCTTGCAAGCATGAGAATGAGGAGCATCGACAGCGCTCCAACGAGGCGCTTGGACAGCATAGGACCTACCCTTCTGCGGGGACCGGAGCGGCCGGGCCGCTCCAAACAATCCGCGCGACTTATGTCGCGACCGGCCGCAGATGCCGGCGATAACGGACTCCCCGCGGCTGCGCAGACTGCGCCTCGCGTTCGCGAGAAATCAAGGAGCCTTTGGTCGCGCGTAAACGTGCACAAACCCCGACGCCATCGCTGCATGAAAAGCAGTGTCTTCCGTCACGGCACTCGTGGCCCGAGGCGTTCTAATCCGCTAACGTCTGCGGGTATTTTGCTGGACATCGCTCGCCAAATCGATCGCTACACGAACCCGGAAAAGTGTATCGTTTCCGGTGCTGCCTGCACCACCGCCGCGATTCCCATCGTGCACCCCCGCGTTGGATGAGGCGAAACCATTCGTCGCGACTCGCCGCAACCCACGCGGTGCGTCTTGACATGCCAGGTGCCGGCGCGTCTTAGTCCGCGGCGCCGAGGCAGTGGGCTCCGGCTGAGAAGGTCCAGAAGGTTCACCGGACCTTCCGCGAATCCCAACCACACGAGGAGAATCGCGATGACGCGATTCCTTGGCAGATTGTTCTTGGTCGCAATTGCATTTGGCTCGAGCTTCTCCGTAGCCGGCCACGAGGACCGCGACCGCCACGAGAGGTTCGTGATCAGGACGGTCTCGAACGACCCGGACCGCATCAGCGGCAGTGATGTCCTGGTGGAGATCTCCTTCCCGCGCGGTACCTCCAGCCGCTCCCTGATCGTCAGTCTCAACGGGCGCGACGTCTCCAGCGCGTTCCGCCCGGGTCGAGCGCCGAATACGATGCTTGGGCTCGTGACCGGGCTGGCGCTGGGCAGGAATACGCTGAGGGTCGAAGGCAGGGGTCTGCCCGGCGAATCGCTCGCGTTGACGAACCACCCCATCACCGGCCCCATCTTCTCCGGTCCGCATCAGAGGCCGTTCATCTGCGAGACGCAGACGTTCGTGCTGCCGGTCACGGGCGGCAACCTCGGTCCGCCGCTCGACGCCGACTGCTCCATCGCGACGCGCGTCGACTACGCCTACAGGTCGACAGCCGGCACGCTTAAACCGCTGCCGGATCCGACCGTGCGTCCCGCGGACCTCGCGCGAACCACGACCACTCAAGGCAACACCGTGAACTACATCGTGCGGGTCGAGACTGGAACCATCAACCGCGCCATCTACCAGATCGCGATCCTGCACGATCCGGTCGCTGGCCCGCTGGCCGATCCGTGGACGAGCTCGGCCAGTTGGAACGGCCGGTTGCTCTACAGCTACGGCGGGGGCGCCAAAGCGGGTTACCACCAGGGCCGCACGACCGGGGGCGTCTTGCAGTCGGCGAGCGGCGGCGACGTGCTCGCGCTGGGTTACGCGATGGCGGCATCGTCGCTCAACGTGTTCGGCAACAACGCCGACGACGTCCTCTCTGCCGAGACCACGATGATGGTGAAGGAACATTTCATCGAGCGATACGGCGAGCCGCGCTACACGGTCGGCACGGGCAGCTCGGGCGGTTCCATGCAGCTGCACCTGATCACGCAGAACTACCCCGGGATGATGCAGGGCATCGCACCGAGAAACAGCTTCCCCGACCTCTTGACCTTCGGGATTCCCCTCTCCGACTGCGCGCTCCTGGAGACCGCCTTCAACAGCTCGACATTGCCCTGGACCTTCGATCAAAAGACCGCCGTCGCCGGCTGGGGTACCTGGCAGCACTGCATCGTCAACAGGACCTGGAACGCCGGCTACAAGCCGAATGGGGCTGTCACTGACAACGCCGGGTGCGACGTGGGAATCCCGCCGGCGCTCATCTATGATCCCGTCACGAACCGCGGCGGCGCTCGCTGCACCTGGCACGACAATCTGGTCAACGTGTTCGGCCGCGACCCCGATACCGGCTTCGCGCGCCGCTCGCTGGACAACGTTGGCGTCCAGTACGGCCTGACCGCCTTCAACGCCGGTCAGATCAACGCCGAGCAGTTCCTCGATCTCAATGCGCGCGTCGGCGGCTACGACATCGACGGCAACATCGTCGCCAGCCGCGAAGTGGCCGATCGCAAGGCGCTACGTATCGCGTATCAGGCCGGCCGGGTCGACAGCGGCAGCGGTGGACTCGCTACCGTGCCCATCCTCCAGTACCGGCCGTACATGGACGACGACGGCAACGTCCACGACGCCATCCGCAGCCACAGCTTCCGGGCGCGCCTGATTGCCGCCAACGGCAACGCCGACAACCACGTCATCCTGGTCAGCTCCCGCGTGGGAACCGGTGCGGGAGCCCTCGCCGTGATCGAGGTGGGGGCGATCCGAAGCGTGGACCAGTGGGTGGAGAACATCGTCAATGACACTTCCGACGACGCGCCGGCCGTCAAAGTGGTGCGGAACAAGCCCGCCGGACTCGTCGATGCCTGCTACACGGTCACAGGACAGAGGATCACCGACCAGGCCGTGTGCCGGCAGCTCTACCCGCTGCACGCCAATCCACGGCTCGCCGCTGGCGAACCTCTGGCGCAAGACGTCCTGAAGTGCAGCCTGAAAAACGTGGACCCGCGGGATTATGCCCATGCCCTGACCGCCGCTCAGCTGTCGCGGTTGCGGGCCGTCTTCCCGCAGGGCGTCTGCGACTACGGCCGCCGCGGCGTGAACCAGAAGCCGCTCGCGGGCACCTGGCTGTCGTATCCGCCCGTCCCAGGCCAACTCGAGGAGGAGGAAAGGGACGACGATTAAGGCGCACTCTTGAGCAGAGCCTCTTGAGCAGTGCAGGTTGGAGACCAGGTGCCGCAGGGGTCTCGGCGCGGTGCGCATCCAGCGTTGGCTCGGCGGTTTGCGACCTCACCTGGGCACCGCAAGAGGTGGGGTCGGCCCTGTTGGGACACGGGTGGACCAAGCCGGCGCCCGTTCTGCTCGATCGGACGCGCTCCGGAGCCTCGGCTCTCGGCGCGCGTAGTAGAACTCGCTCGTGAGGGGCGCGGTCGCATGACGTTCGTCCCGTAACGTCCTCCTGCGTTCCGGCGTAAGAAGGGTTGGCCGGGGGGCTCTTGGCTCGGTCGACTGGCAAATCGGGGATCTCATCCAGCGCAGATCGGCGCCCCGAGCCTCTCCTCGGGTCAGGAGGATCCATGCGAACACGACTTTCTCTGCTGTTCTGTGCCGGACTGCTTGCTTCGGCACTGCCCGCTCGCTCGCAGTTCTATGTGCAACGCAACCTCGTTTCGGACGGAGCTGTTGCAACCGAGCAGCCACCCGACCCGCACCTCGTCAATGCCTGGGGTCTGGTCTCGAGTGCCACCTCGCCATGGTGGGTCGCGAACAACGGGAGCGCGACCGCCACGCTGTACGACGGCGCTGGGGTGCGCCGCCCGATCGTCGTCTCGATCCCGGGATCGCCGACGGGAATCGTCTTCAATGGCGGCACCGGATTCGTCGTGAAGAGCGGCAGCGCCTCGGGCAGCGCCCGCTTCATCTTCGCCACCGAGGATGGGGCCATCGCAGGATGGAACCCAGCCGTCCCGCCGCCTTCGACCTCGATGCAGGCCTTCATCGGTGTCGACGCTTCCTCGCGCGGCGCGGTCTACAAGGGGCTCGCCATCGACAGCGCGACTGCTGGAAAGTTCCTCTACGCGACGGACTTCCACAACGGCGTGGTCGACATGTACGACTCGTCGTGGAACCTGGTGGGCTCATTCACAGATCACGGCGTTACGCTCGGGTATGCACCTTTCGGCATCCAGAACGTCGCCGGCACGCTTTATGTGACGTTCGCGAAGCAGAACGCCGCCAAGCATGACGACGTGCCGGGCATCGGCCACGGTTTCGTCGACGCGTTCGATCTATCGGGCAATCTGCTTCGTCGCGTGGCGTCGCGCGGTCTTCTCAACTCGCCGTGGGGCATCGCACTCGCGCCCGCGGGATTCGGCACGTTCTCCGGCGACCTCCTGATCGGCAATTTCGGCGATGGCAGAATAAACGCCTTCGATCCGACCCGCGTGCATACGAACGAGGCATTCCAGCGGAGGGGACAGATGCGGGCGACGGACTGCTCAAGGCTGACCATCGACGGTCTGTGGTCGTTGCAGTTCGGCAACGGGACGGGGTCAGGGCCGATCACGGCGCTCTATTTCACGGCGGGACCGGACAGCGAAACACACGGCTTGTTCGGAAACCTCGTACCGGCCGCGGCTCCTCCGAGCTGCGACGCGGACGACAACGGTGGAGACGAGGACTGACGACCCACAGAACCGGCCTTTCCGACCATCCGGGGCGCGCCGAGCATCTCCGCGCGGCGCGCCGGATTCCTCACGCGGGGACTCCGGCTGCGCGTCCGGCCGGGAGTCCGCCTATTCCATCAGCGAGTCGCAGGTTCAAAAGCGGGGGCCTGCAACCGAGGCTCCTCTGACTCGCCTTTCGCCCTTTTCTGGCTGGACAGCGGGCGAGTGAAGGATCAGAAGAGATCGGGTGAAGCTGCTTTGCAGGCGATGCGGGCACCAGGGTAGCGCGGACCTGTCGTTCATCTGGTACGCGAAGTCGTTCCCAACAGCGACAAAGACGGGCGAGCGCTGGCTGTGGATGTGTCCCGATTGCCAGCTCGCGTTCCGCAGTAAGCGAGAGCGGGACCGCTTTCTGGAAAAACAGGTTGCGCGCGACGACGAGTGAGCGCGTCCGACGGGGCACGCTCGGGAGAGAAGAATGGCTGCCGCTCAAGGCATGCAGGCGTTGCTCGCGCTGTTGGAGATGCTGCGGCCGACGGTGACCGCGCCGGGTTTCGCCAAGCTGCCCGCACTGGCGGTCGGGTGGCTCCGCACGACCGGCCGGCATGCGGTGACCGAGGCGTTGGTCGCTTCCGGGATCAGCGGCCGAGTTGATCACGAGGGATACCATCGCTTCTTCTCGCGCGGCGCGTGGGACCCGGACGAGTGGGGACGGGCGCTCCTGCGGTTGATGCTGCGCCTCGTTCCCGAGGGCGAGCCGCTCCGAATCGTGCTCGATGACACGCTGGCGGCGCACAAAGGACCGCAGGTGTTCGGGCTCGGCACCCACCTCGATGCGGTCCGCTCGACGCGCCTTCATCGCGTCTTCTGTTTCGGCCACGTCTGGGTGGTGCTGGCGGTGCTGGTGCGGGTTCCGTTCTCGCGCCGCACCTGGGCGCTGCCGCTGATCTTGCGGCTCTATCGCTCGGAGAAATCCTGCTCGCAGAGCGGCGACGCTCATCGCAAGAAGACCGAACTCGCCCGCGCGATGCTCGAGTTGGTCCTCGCCTGGACCGACCGCCAGATCCATCTCGCCGCCGATCAGGCGTACTGCAACAGCACCGTTCTCGCCGGGCTTCCTGAGCGAGTCGTCGTCTTCGGAGCGATGCGCGACGACGCCACCCTCACCGACCTGCCCCAGCAGTCCCGCCGCGGTCCCGGCCGCAAGCGCGTGCGCGGCGAGCCGATGCGCAGCCCCGAGCGCCTCGCCGCCGATGGACGCACTCCCTGGCAGGATGCCCATGCCCAGCTCTACGGCGAGCTGCGCCCGGTTCAGTTCAAGACCTGTGTCGCGCAGTGGTATCGCGTCTGCGGCAGCCGCCTCTTGCGCGTCGTCGTCGTCCGCGAACTGTCCGGCTCCATCGGCCAGCGCGTTTTCTTCTCCACCCGCCCCGACCTGTGGGTCTTCCAGATCCTCGAGGGCTATTCTCAGCGCTGGGCGATCGAGGTGACCTTCCGCGACCTCAAGCAGCTCCTCGGCTTCGCCGATTCTTCCGCCCGAAAACGGCAGGCCGTCGAACGCGTTGCTCCCTTCGTCGCCTATCTCTTCTCCCTCCTCGTGCTCTGGGCCACTCTCCACCCGGTGGCACGCAGACTTGCCCTTCCGCCTCGCAGACCTTGGTATCCCCTCAAGCGCGACCTCTCCTTCGAGGATCTTCTCCGTGCTGCGCGTCGCGCAGGCCAAGGGGCACGCATTGCGGATCTGCTTCCTGGTCCCGATAACTTACGCAATCTCTCCCGCAGACCATCTTCCTCTCGGCAGCGCTCTTTCAGGTTCGCTGCTTGAACGGCGAAAGGCGAGTCTGAGCGTCGCAGCTAGATGTAAACCGCGGGTACCAAAAAGGCCCCTGGGTGCCGAGCAGACTCTCTGCTGTGTTAAGCAGCTGCGATACTCGCACGCGGTTAACATACAGAGAGTTCGTGATCGCGACCGGGCACCACTCTCGATCACGAACAAATCGCGTAAGCCCTTGATTCTCGGACCCGCGAGAGAAATCCGTTCTAAATCGGTGTCCTCTGGGGAGCCACTCTTCTCGTCCAGTAGAACCTTCCCCGCTGGCGCTTAACACACGCGCGGGAGCGGCATTCGGCGTTCGTCGAGGTTTCTGTCCTGAACTCCGCGCACTTGGGCGTACTCGGATTCGCGCGCCCATTCTCGGTCTGTTCGTACTCGTTCTGGGGGACCGGAGGACACCGAGGAGTGTTCCGCGGTGCCACCGGAGGACACCGATCTAGAACTCTCGCGGGGAGAGAAGGCAGAGAGCGAGTTAACACAG
>WNFE01004531.1_pt1 | contig 10389 bp, 9 predicted proteins | sample 5400451 | NCBI WGS metagenome assembly WNFE01 (sample SAMN13153344, study PRJNA577476) | soil metagenome | isolation source: 200 cm saprolite under Douglas fir tree site 2 hole 2 | place: USA:California | collected 2015-04-18 | reverse complement strand
ACCATCGGCGGCAACCTGCTCCTGGATACCCGCTGCAACTACTACAATCAAACCGAGTTCTGGCGGCACTCCATCGGCTACTGCATGAAGAAAGATGGCGATATCTGCCTGGTTGCGCCCGGCAGCCCGCGCTGCTGGGCCATCTCTTCGGCGGATACCGCCCCCGTCCTGGTCTGCCTCGGCGCCTCGGTACGCCTTGTAAGTGTGCGTGGCGAGCGTGTAATACCCGTGCAAGAGCTGTTTCGCGACGATGGCATGGACCCCTACACGAAGGCCGCGGACGAAATACTCAGCGAGATCATCCTGCCGCCCGCCGCTGGCTGGCAGAGCGTCTACTTGAAGCTGCGCCGTCGCGGCTCGTTCGACTTTCCTATCCTGGGCGTGGCCGTAGCCCTGCGCACCGCCGCTGACGGCACCGTAACCGGTGCCCGCATCACCCTTGGAGCCGTCGCATCCCATCCCGTCGAGGCGACCGAAGCCGCCGCCTTATTGCTCGGCCAGCGTCTCACGCCGGACCTGGCCTCTACCGTCGCTGCCGTCGCTGCCAAACGTGCCAAACCGCTGGATAACGCCGACCTGACCATCAACTACCGCAAACAGGTCACACCCATCTATATCCGCCGGGCGCTCGATCACTTTATCAAAAACTAAATGTACGGGCGGGGCTTGCCCCCGCCCTGGTCAAATGTAGGGTCGGGGGACCCAGCCTGGGGCCTCTCTCCCCGGCACATTTTCGTAGGGGCGTAGTAGCGCGATTATGAGGATTAACAAAATAAGGTGGATACCTTCGTAGTGGTGTGGTAGACCACGCCTGGTGGGGCGTAGCCGCGACATTTATGGCGCCAGGGGGGAGGGGCTCACCCTTCCCCGGCGCGATGAATCGCGCAGCTGCTCCCCGCGATGATCCTGTATCCATGGTATTTTATTAAAGTCCATCATCGCGCCGGGGTGGGGCCGGACTCGCGCCATAAATGTCGCTCCTACGCCAGAACGGAAGCGCACGGAATGTTATTCGCCACATGTGTCAGTGGGAGAGTGTCTGGGGCAGGTAATGCCCCCGCTCTGTGAGCAATCGAAAGGACTCGCGTTCCATGTCTGATCTGGAAACCGCTTCCCGTTCCCTCATTGAGACACACCAGTTGTCCCGCCTACAGGCTGGCCTGGCGCGTCTCCTCCCGTCCAACCGCTTCTACCACCAAAAACTAAATGTACGGGCGGGGCTTGCCCCCACCTCGGACCTTGCCCCAACCTCAGACCTCGCGCGCCTGCCCTTCACCACGAAACAAGAACTCGTTGCCGACCAGCAGGCGCATCCCTTATTTGGCAGCAACCTCACCTATCCCTTGAGTGATTACATCCGCCTCCATCAAACCTCCGGCACGACCGGGCAGCCCTTGAAGATACTGGATACGCAGGAGAGCTGGGATTGGTGGGCCGCTTGCTGGACAACAGTCTATCGCGCGGCCGGAGTCACTCGCGACGATATTCTCTTCCTGGCCTTTGGCTTCGGCCCCTTTATCGGCTTCTGGTCCGCTTACGAGGGGGCTAAGCGTATCGGTGCGCTCACCGTTCCTGGTGGCGGCATGGACTCGCTGCAGCGACTGCGCGCCATACAGGAAGTCGGTGCCACCGTACTGGTCTGCACGCCCAGCTACGCCCTGCGCCTGGCGGAAGTAGCGCAGGAGCACGGTATGGACATGCGCGAGTCCCATGTGCGCGTGACCATCCATGCTGGCGAACCAGGAGCCTCAATCCCTGCCACTCGCGAACGCATTGAGCGCGCCTGGGGCGCGAAAACCTACGATCATGCAGGCATGACTGAAATGGGCGCCTACGGCTTCATGTGCTCGCAGCAGCAGGGCATCCACGTCAACGAAGGCGAATTCATCGCGGAGATTCTCGATCCCCGTAGCGGCCAGCCTGTCGAGGAAGGCCAGGCCGGCGAACTGGTGCTGACCAACCTGGGTCGCTGGGGCGCGCCCGCCATCCGCTATCGCACAGGCGACCTCGTGCGTCATGGCGGCTACAACTGTGCCTGTGGCCGTACCTACCTTGCCCTACCCGGCGGCGTCCTGGGACGCGTAGACGATATGTTGATCGTGCGCGGCGTCAACGTCTATCCATCGGCGCTGGCTGACGTACTGCATCGCTTCCCCGAGGTAGCCGAGTACAAAGTAATCGTAACGCAGGCAGGCCCGATGGATGAGATCGCCCTGCAGGTAGAATGTCCCGCGCAGGTGGTCCCCCGTCTCCAGGAAGAACTACATATCGCCTTCAACCTGCGCATCCCCATCGAGGTCGTCGAGTTGGGCACCCTCCCCCGCTTTGAATTGAAAGCCAGGCGCGTAGACGACCGCCGCCAGCGTTGAAGCCATGATGGGCCTCCATGATTTACATCTGATGTTAAGACAAGGTTCAATTTGAAGAAAAGTCCTTGACCGTGTGAACAGTCACACCGTGTCACCCTGAGCGCAGCGAAGGGTCTGTCGCGATCGGCAGCGTGATGCTTCCCCTTCGCGGAGTTTACCCTGAGCGCAGCGAAGGGCTCGGGGCTTCGGCTCATGCGCTCAGCATGACAGGACTGGACCTTTCTGTTGGTGAGGACCTGTCAAGTGCATTTGAACCTTGCCTAAGTTCTCAAATGAGATAGAATAAAGCGGGATCTTCTTGTATTTCTATCGTCTTTTTCAAAAGGAAGAGTTTTTTTTGACACCAATGTATCCAACCGACCGGGAATCGCTTGAACGCGATTGCGATCTCCAGTTCATTATCGCTAGTGGGCCAGGCGGGCAGCATCGCAATAAAGTCGAAACAGGCGTGCGCTTAGTGCATCGCCCGACAGGTATAACCGTCACTGCTACCGAGCGCAGATCGCAGCACGCCAACCGCGAAGCCGCGTTCAAGCGCATGCAGGCACGCCTGGAAGAATTTCAGCATGTTGAGATTCCTCGTAAACCAACGCGCCCCACTGCCGCCAGCCGCGCGCGCCGCATCAACCAGAAGCGCGTTTCCGGTTTACGCAAAAAGCTGCGTTCCACTCCCCCTGCAGAATAGGCGATACCTCAACCCGTTACGAACATATCTGGACGGGTCTCCCTCCCTCCAGGTGAACCGTAGGGCCCGATTTATCGCGGCCACCGCCGATTTATCGGCCCACTCTCGTACATCACCTCAAAGGATGGAGAGCCATCTGCACAAGCCTGTTGACAAGCCTGAATTGACCGACTTAGATATAAGAGGCAATCGCCAGAAAGGACACAGACAATTGCATGGACAAACAATTACAGTATATCCAGGCTATCCGTGATATCTATCCTGATTTCAAAATTGACACGGTGCATCTCAACCAGCACGGGCAATTCAATGACATTCTTTTGGTCAACAATGAGACAGTCTTCCGCTTTCCGAAAACGCTGCGAGAGGCGGACAAACTGATGCGGGAAACCGCCCTGTTGCGGAGTTTACAAAGCCGTGTGACACTGCCGATTCCTGACCCTCTGTATCAAAGCCAGGAAAGTGCATCCATTGGTCAAATTTTTATGGGCTATCCTCTCCTTCCAGGAGAGCCGCTCTGGCCTGAGAGGTTGAATACCCTCACAGAAGAGCAACTCCAGCACGTGGCGAATCAACTGGCAACATTTCTTCAACACCTGCATACCACCCCTGCTGAGGCACTGGCAGTGAAGCTGCCGGATTTTCAAGGATGCGAGGAATGGCAAGATCTGTACGCTCGTTTTCGCAGCAAACTCTTCCCTTTCATGAGACCAGACGCACATATGAGCGTGACCAGACTGTTTGAAGATTTCCTGAGTGATGCACGAAACTGCACCTATATCCCAGCCCTTGTTCATGGTGATTTTGGACCTGGCAATATTTTGTACAATGCCCAAACCAACAGCATTAGTGGCATCATTGACTTCAGTTCAGTAGGATGGGGAGATCCTGCCGTTGATTTTGCTGCTATTCTCTGTTCCGTCTCCTACGGAGAGCGATTTTTTGAACGCTTTGCCCTCGTCTATCCTGGAATCGAGTTCGCCCTTGAGAGGGCGCGCTTTTACGCGGGAACGTTTGCGTTACAGGAAGCTCTTTATGGCCTGGAAGATAGGGATCACGAAGCATTCGAGAATGGTATTGCAGAGTACCAGTAGCGATCAAATTCGCATGCCGGTACACATTTGCACTTCACCTTTCCTTTTGTATAGATGGTCTACCGGTCCGATGGACGCAGAGCTGCTACCAGCATCGCCGCCACGCTCAGGAGAAACGAGACGAAGAATGCGAGATGCAGCCCGTGCAAAAACGCTGCCAGCGCGGCAGGGAACTGGCTCATACCGCCGCCATAGATGAAGACCTGCATCAGCACTGTCTTTGGAACCTGGCTCAGCGCCAGCGGGAAGACGATGGCGATGCTGAGCATCTGGCCCGTGTTATTGAGCATACTGAGAATGCCGGCAGCCTCGCCTCGCATATGCGGCTCAACAGAACTCATGATCGCATTGGTGTTGGGCGAGACGAAGAAGCCGGAGCCGCCGCCCACTAAGGCCATGAACGCAGCCAGCATCCAGTACGGCGTCGATGGCCCGATCGTAGTGAGTCCGAGCAGACCTAGCGCAGCTATGCCCAGGCCGATAGGTGCGAGCACCCGCGAGCCAATACGATCAGAGAGCAGCCCGCTGAAGGGGGCGATGACCAGCAAGGCTGCTCCATAGGGAGCGAGCAGCAATCCTGCCGTCAGCGGGTTTTTGCCATACGGGCCTTGCAGGAAGAAAATGAGCAAGAACAGCACCGCGCCGCGCGCGATACCGTTCAGCAGGTTGCTCAGATTTGCCAGTGCGAAGAGACGGTCGCGGAACAGGCGCAACTGTACAACTGGTTGCTCAATGCGCGGCTCGATCATGATGAACAGCAGCAGCGAGATGATGCCAACGGCAAGTACGGTGTCGGTTTCCCACGACGGCAGCAGCGGGAACCCTAGCAGGCTCAACGCCAGCAGCGTACCGGTTAAGCCGGCGGTGAGCATGAGGCTGCCGATCCAGTCAATGCGCTGGCGACTTTCTGGTTGCACAGGTTCGCGCAGGCGGAATGCGCCCCAGATCGCGCCTGCGACCGCCAGAGGCACATTGAACAGGAACACCCAGCGCCATGACCATTCGGTGAGCAGGCCACCGATCATGGGGCCGATCAAAAAGCCCGCCGCGCTGGCAATCTGGTTCACGCCCAGGCCAAGCCCGACCTGCCCTTTACGAAAGGCATCGGTCACGATGGCGGTACTGTTCGTGAGCATCAGTGCGCCGCCGACCCCTTGAATGATGCGTCCCACAATCAAATCGCCGCCCTGAAATTGCGGCTGCGCCAGGCCCGCAACGAGCGAGCCGAGAGCGAATATCACGTATCCACTATTGTACAGTCGCTTACGACCCCATATGTCGGCAAGACGCCCAATCACAGGCGTCACTACCGTCGTGACCAGAAGATAGCCGATCAGCACCCACATGATGGTAAAAAACGTGGCATGGAGGTCGGTCAAGATGTTCGGCAAGGCGATCAGCAGCGCCGAGACTTGCATAGAGGCGAGCAGCACTCCAACGGTGGTAACAGAAAGCGCCGTCCAGCGATAGCCGTCGTTACTCTCTGTTGAACCTTCCTTGATAGAAGACCCGGCACCTGAGCGACGAGACATCGTTATCCTTTCATTTGCCTCTGACCCCTACTAGCGAACCTCCTCAGTTGGCCGAATGAGCATTTCGTTCACATCTACCTGCTCAGGTTGTGTGACCGCGTACACAATTGCCGCGGCAATATCCTCACTGGCCAGCGGCGTCACCTGTTGCATCCACGCCAGGGCCTGTTCTGTCGCTGTCGGGACAGTCAAGTGTTCCAGCATCTCCGTTGCCACCACGCCTGGCTCAATCACCGTGACTCGGATGTGATTTTTAGCGACCTCCTGTCGCAGCGCTTCCGAAAAGGCGCCCACGCCCCATTTGGTCGCACTATAGACGCCAGTGCCCTCTTGTGCTATGCGCCCGGCAAGCGATGAGACATTGACAATATGCCCGCTGCCTTGCGCCTTCATCAGCGGCAGCACCGCGTGCGTGGCGTACATCAAGCCCAGCAGGTTAATGTTGACCATCCACCGCCAGTCCTCCGTATTCGCTCCATCAATCGGGCCGAGCTGCGCCACCCCGGCATCGTTGACGAGTATATCGACGCGGCCCCATGTATCGCGCGCGCTGCGCATCATCTCGCGCACCTGTGCCTCGTCGCTCACATCAACCATCAGAGCCATAGCCTGGCCCCCACGCGCCTCAATGCGCCTGACCAGCGCGGCCAGTCGATCGCTGCGCCGCGCCGCCGCAGCGACACGTGCCCCTTCCGCTCCCAGCGCCAGCGCTGTCGCCTCGCCAATGCCCGATGAGGCTCCCGTCACCAGCGCCACTTTTCCTTCTAATTTCCCTGACATGGAAACACCTTGTTTCTAGCAGCGGGTACACTCCGCTGTACTACTCTAGCCCAATGACCATATAAATGGGGATGATTTCGGCTCCTTTCCCTCCGCTGTTACCGCTGCGTCTGGTGGGCCTGGGCCTCCTGGCTTGCGCGCACCCCATCGACTGCGATCAGCAGGTGCTCTGGGCCGCGCAGGACGGGACTCGGACGGTAGGGTGGAGGGTCCACGACCAGGCGCGGCTGCTCCAGCCGCCGTACAAGTTCCTGCAAGGCGATCTGGGCCTCCATGCGCGCCAGCGGCGCGCCAAAGCAAATATGGATGCCACTGCCAAACCCCAGGTGTTCATTATCGCGCCGCTCCGGATCAAAGCGATCTGGGTCCGGGAACCGTGCCGGGTCACGGTTGCCCGCGGCCAGGGCCAGCGTGAGCACCACGCCCTTGGGAATGGTGGTCCCCGCCAGGGCAATCTCGTCCAGGGTCGTCCGATTCGATAAGAACTGAACCGGCGGCTCATAGCGCAGCAGTTCCTCCACGGTGGCCGGGATCAGGTCCGGGGCGTTGCGCAGGCGTTCGAGCATCGCCGGATGCCGCAGCAGCGTGAGCATCCCATTGCCCAGCAGATTCACCGTGGTCTCATGGCCGGCGACCAGCAGCAGCGCGGCGGTCGCCACGAGGTAGGGGTCCGCCATCCGGCCTTCGGGGCCCGTATCGGTCGCCATCCGCGAGAGCAGATCGTCACCCGGAAGCTCTCGGTGGCGCTCGACCAGCCCGGCCATATACTGGTTCAGGTCGCTCCAGGCCTGTTCCCGTTGGCGGCGTTGCTCTTCGCTCGATCCTGCCAGACTTTCCACTATCAAGGAGGCCCACACATGAAACTGGGGTTCATCTTCCCGTGGGACGCCCAGTATCCGGCAAATCACCGTCACCGGCAGGGGATAGGCGAAGCTTTCGACGAAATCGATCTGGCGCTGGCCCTGCAGCTGATCGAGCAGCGCGGTGACGATGCGCAGCATCTCGGGGCGCAGCTGCTCCAGGTACTCCGGGCGCTCGGGCGGACCAAAGTGGCGCATCGCCAGGCGGCGCAGGCGGTCGTGCTCGGGGGGGTCCAGGTTGATAAACTCATACGGATCCGTGGTGGTCCGTGGGCGTCCCCCGGTTTGCGCAGAGTTTCTCAAATCGTGACTGACGCGGGGATCATGGAGCAACGCCTCGATCTCGCGATAGGTACTCACGACGTACGTTCCCGCTTCGTCGGGGCCATCTTCCTGCCAGCAGACAGCGGTCTGGCGAAGCTTCGCCCACAGCGGGTAGGGGTTCGCGCGATTGGCGTAGTCGTAGATCTGTCGTAGGATGGTGGTTTCTTGGGACATGGTTACTCTCCTTCATAACGCACTCGTGTGCGCCTGCTGTTCATGTGGCGTGGTGTCGTGGAATCCACTGCACCCGCCGTTCATTCGGGTCGTACCCGGTCAAGATCACCGTCGCATCATGGGTCGGAACCCTCGGATCGGGAAAGGCGGCCGGGACCGGGGAACTCAGCGTGGGCTGCTCAACACCGTGCATCGTGGGTGGGAACGGCGCGGCTTGCTCAATCAAGCGCTGATAAAACTCGACCCACCTGGCGTGATCGAACGTCACAGCAGCCACCAGTTGCCCTGCTTTGCCATAGGCAGCGACAAAGCTGGCTGAGGCAAGCTCCCCCTGCGTGATCACCACTTCCTCGGCCGCCGAGGGGACCCCCACCGATTTGATGTTGACCCCGAACTGGCTGGACCAGAAGGCCGGCACGGCCACGTGCGGGCGGCGCTCGGCGGGAGCACAAACCATATTATGCGCGGCGACGGTGGCCTGCTCGACCGCATTGCCCCAATGTTCCAGCGCCAGAAACTGGTAGTCGTAGAGGGGATGCGGAAAGCGAGCGACGTCTCCGGCGACAAAGATATCATCGGTGACAATGGCATTGATAGCGAAGACACGGCACCCGGCGTCACAGCCGACCCCAAACGTCCCGACGGCGAGTCCGGAATCGCGCAGCCATTCCGTATTGCGGATCGCCCCTAGCGCCACGACCGCCACCTCGGTGTCGAGGGTGCTGCCATCGGAGAGGTGCGCGCGGCGCACCCGCCCCTGCGCATCCCCCTCCAGGGAGGTGACCGTCACCTGACAACGCAGATCCACCCCGTGCTGGCGCTGCAACGTGGCGACACGCCCGGCAATCGCTCCCCCAAGGGCTCCCACCAGCGGAGCGGCCCCACGTTCGGTCACCGTGACCGGCAGGCCTAGCTCGCAGCAGTCGGAGGCAATCTCCGAGCCGGTGAACCCACCCCCGATCACGAGCACCCGGCGTGGTTTGGCGGCCAGGCGCTGCCGGAGGAGCTTCGCATCATCGCATCCGCGCAAGGTGAGGACGCCCTCAAGCTTCGCCTCAGCCTGGTTGGACCAGGGCCGCGCCCGCGTGCCGGTAGCGATGAGGAGGCGGTCGAACTCGATGCTGTGCCCATCGGCCAGGCGCACCCGTTTGGCAGGCAGATCCAGACCCACAGCCGCCACGCCCAGCCGCCACTCGACATCGGCCAGGGTCTCGCGCCGGGGCAGCCGGGTATGCTCTGCCGGAACCCAGCCCGTCAGCACGGCCTTAGAGAGCGGAGGGCGATCATAGGGCAGATACGGTTCATCGCCAATGAGGGTCAGGGGACCGGTAAAGCCCTCGGCGCGCAGGGTTTCCGCCGCGCTGAGTCCGGCAAGCGAAGCGCCCACAATCACGATGCGCCCGCTGTCTTTGAAAGCTGCCCTGGTTCCATTGCTACTCATGCGGCTCCTCTGCTTTCGTGCGGCTCGCTGCCTCTGACCATTGGACGAAGATAGCTTGAACGGGACAGGCCGCTGCCGCGCGCAGCACGTGCTCACGCTGCGCTTCGTCAGGGGCTGGATCGTACCAGAGCGCTTCCTCCCCATGCAGCTTGAAGACGCTGGGGGCTAAAAAACAACACTGGGCATAGGCCTGGCACCGGTTGAGATCAACCACCACATGGATGGGACCCGGCGGTGCAGCAGGTGGTGTCAGGTGTGGCTGTACTCGTGTCATCTACTCTTCCTGTTCTCGTGCGTTCCCCCCTGTAGGGACGCATCCACTGCGCGCCTGTTCGCGCACCGCCGTGGTGCTCGTTCACGAGCGCCTGGAGTCCCCTTCAGCAGCGGAGGGTATGCGCCTGGACTGTCCCCTGCAGAGGGCATTTCCTCACTCAAAGGTCCGGCCGGCAGGGTTGCGGGCCACGACCCAGAAGGCGCCTCGTCCTCTCTGGTCCTAGTCTAAGCAGGAAGCGTCATGAAAGCGTGATGAGCATCGTCATGGGCCGTGACTCCAAGCGCTGACCCGCAGAGGAGCAAGAACGCGCTTGGCAGGATGAAGATACACCTCAAGCCAGTTGAGTAGCATCACAAAGAAAACAAGAATAGCCTGAGCAAGTCATTCCTTCAGTTTGCAAAGGTGAGATGCTCCTGCCAATAATAAGAGTAGTGGCATGTTGAGAAGAGCAAGGAGCTTTTCATGGATCTTCGCGGACGGATCGCCCTGGTCACCGGAGCGAGCAGCGGGATCGGGTACGCAGCGGCTCTGCGCCTGGCCGAAGCGGGAGCCGATCTCTCGCTTGGATATGGACACAAAGAACACGAAGGAGAAACGAAAAGAGATGGACAAGCAGAATATCGTGGTCACCTTCAATACCTCACCTGAGGAGAAAGCACTGTTTCGTGAGCTGCTGGGAAGCGATGCCTCCCTCACCTTTCTCGACGAGATTCCACCGGCGCAGCGTGAACAGGTTTTGGAGGGTACCACTATACTCCTCTCGTGGAACTTCCCACGAGAAATTGGGCAAGAGGACTATCCCCACTTGCAGCAGGTCCGATTCATCCAGCTCCTATCTGCGGGAGCTGACCACATG
>WNFE01004528.1_pt1 | contig 10389 bp, 12 predicted proteins | sample 5400451 | NCBI WGS metagenome assembly WNFE01 (sample SAMN13153344, study PRJNA577476) | soil metagenome | isolation source: 200 cm saprolite under Douglas fir tree site 2 hole 2 | place: USA:California | collected 2015-04-18 | reverse complement strand
GTGGCTTGGTCTATTTGGATAGTTCGGGGATCGGCGAACTCGCGCGCATCTACGTCGCGGTGGTCAAGCACGGCGGAGCAATGAAGGTAATCGGCCTCACTCCGAAAGTGGAAGAAGTCCTCAAAATCACTCATCTATCACAGGTTTTCCAGGAATTTCCCGACGAACAATCTGCCCTGCAAAGTTTCCCGGCAATCAGTTAACGCTCCTGATTCGCAATTCGATTCGTGCATTTTTCTCGTCGAGCTTGACCGCGCTGGTTCGCTGTTTCAGACTGTGGGTTCAGCCCCGATTCAGTTTCGTTGCCCGTCGTTCACTCCAGCCTGACGTTCCCTGGCCCACCCAGCACAGACATCGTGCTCAAAAGCATGCCGCCTGGCCTGCCAGGATTCGTCCGGAGGACCCTCATGAAAGCGGGTTTGCTTCGCTTGATTCGTTGTCCCGACTGCGCTACAGCTCTTTCCCTTTTTGAACGCGCGTCGACAAAACGCCGAGATCGTTTCGGGAATTTTGCAGTGCCAGGGATGCCGTTCAAGTTTTCCAATCGAGGATGGTTTGCCCGTGATTCTCCGCTCGGACACACTCTCCGCACGCACCAGGGCGTCTTTCGGAAAGCAGTGGAAGCTGCACGAACAGAGACGATTCGAGCAGGAAACAATCTACGGAAAAAGCCGCCAGGAAGGGCTGCACGATTTTCAGCGGGCATTCGGGCTCGCCGATCTTGCGTCGCTGCAAGATTGCATGATTCTCGACGCCGGGTGCGGCTCAGGCGTTCTGACCGCCGATATCGGAAGAGCCGTGCCGGCAGCAACCGTTGTTGGAGTCGACTTCAGCGAATCGGCGCGGCTCGCATTCGAACGATGCCGCGAGCTTCCCAACGTTCATATTATTCAGGCTGATCTATCGCGGCCGCCGCTTGCGCCCCGCACATTCGATTTGATCTGGAGCGAAGGCGTGATTCATCACACGCCGGACACCCAGCAAAGTTTTTCCAGTTTGGCTCCCCTCGCCAAGGCCGGCGGCAAGTTATACATCTGGATTTATTCGAAAAAAGTCAGCTCTCCCTACCGGTTAGCCAGAAAACTTTTGCGCAAATCGTATCTGCTTCCACAGCCCGCGCTCTACGCTTTAGCCTGGACGCTTGCTTTGCCTTTGCATGCCGCGAATAAAATCCGCGAAGCTCTGCGGGCAACGAAAATTCACCATCGTCTCGCATCGACTGCGTACTCTTTCTACGACGTCCTCTCGCCGGAATTTATGCATTCCCATTCGCGCAGTGAAGTTACGGAGTGGTTCCGCTCACACGGCTATGAGCAATTGCATTTTTCTGGTGAAACTTCCGATATCGCGGTATGCGGCACGAAACAATAATTCTACGATTCGAATAGAAATGGCTTGCTCAGGGAAAAAGGTCTCATAAAAGGAGAGAAGCAGTTAGGGTGTTGACCCTAACTGCCTCCCGGGGTGTGTCCTCGAAGTGGTGTTATTGAGTTAGATGTACCGGAGCGAAAAAGGTTTCCCTGATCTAAGAGTTTTTTTCGAAATATAAAATGGCGGCAAAATATTAATAAAACAGGTACTTACGCCACCGCTCGTCTCGATGACCGATCATGCGCATCAACTGCCGCGACGTGTGCAATGTAAACGGACGCGGCCGGCGTGCCAATTTAAATCCCGCTTCTTCCGGAGTGCGATCGCCTTTGCTGTTATTGCAGCGGTAACAGCAGGCCACCAGATTTTCCCAAGAGGAACGTCCGCCGCGCGAACGCGGCACCACGTGATCCAGCGTTAATTCCGAACTGGGGAAAGCGCGTCCGCAGAACTGGCAAGTATTGCGATCCCGCAACAGAATATTTTTACGCGAGAGCGCCCGGCTCTGTTGCGGAATATGTCGGTAAGCCAATAGTCGAATTACCGAGGGCACTTTGTGAGCATGCGCCGCGGAATGGACTTCTGCGTTGTGCATCTCTTCTGCCTGCGCTACACCTTTTAAGAGAAGCACCATCGCACGCCGCACCGCCGTCACGTTAATCGGCTCGTACGTGGCGTTCAATACCAGGACCGGCTCCTGCATCAACGATGCACGCCTGGGACCCGCCAGATTGTGGAATCTACTATCGGCCGGAGAATCGTTGGAAGGCACGGCTGAACTGGCCGCATCGGAAGCAGCGAATCGGCGGGAGTACACACCCTCTTTTCGCGTTGCGCTCATCGCGCGAACCTCGGTACAACCTGACCTTACCGGCTGATCTTCTGCGGGTTAAGTATGGCTCGGGCCACCGTCACGCCTAGAACTTCGGCAGCCCCCGCTTCGCGCAGCGCCTTTGCACAGGCATCCAGCGTCGCGCCAGTCGTCATTACATCATCTACCAGTAAGACGCGCAGCTTGTCAACTTGGCTGCCTGGACATGTGGCAAAAGCACCACGAACCGCCTCCCACCTTTCATTGGATGTTAGAAGGTGCTTGTCCGGACGAGGCCGTTTTCTTACCAAAAGCACTCCTTGGTGCGGCAGCTTAAGTCGCTTCGCAAGTCGTCTTGACAACATTTCTGCCCGGTTGAAGCCGCGCTCGCGCCGCCTGACCTTGTGCAGCGGCACCGGCACGATCACGTCAGCCTCCAGTCCCTTACCCATTTTCATGAACCACGTCCGCCAGTCGGTCCGCAAACCAGTCCGCCAGCGGCTCCATCTCTTCAAATTTCAACAACACGATCGCTCGCACCAGCGAATCCTGGTACCGTGCAAAACTCCGCGCTCGATTGAAGTGGAATTTCTCGCTACGGCATCCGATGCACACATCGCCGAACAGCTCTGACCCGCCTTCGTCGTCATCGCCAGACACCGCGTCAACCGGAACTCCGCATTCCCCGCAAATGTCTCCCCGAATCCGCGAAAACGAAGCCAGGCAATCCTTGCACACAGGTAATCTCGACGCTCGAGTGAGTAATTGCTCGCACAGCCGGCACCCAGCCGGCAGGACGATGCTAGCCAATGCGCCGCCAGCCATGCAGGCACACGCACCGCTCTGCAGGCAGGGCCTGAACCGAGGGTTTCCCGCATAGCCGCGGAGAAAAATAATCAATAGCTAAAATCTATGCTGAGTAAATGATGGCTAACACCATCAGAGCTGGCCCTTTTCGGCTTTTTCCTGGCAGGTGATGCAATGCTTAGCCCACGGCACGGCTTCCAGTCGCTTTTGCTGCATCTCGTCCTGGCAGTTCGCACACACGCCGTACTCTTCCTTCTGAATGCGTTTCAGCGCCGCTTCGATCATGTTCAGAATGGTCCGGTCAGTGTTGGTCATGCCAAACAGGAATTCCTTGGTATAGGAATTCGCCGCTTTGTCGGCCAAATCCACCGTGGGATCTTCGTCAGCCAATCGGCCTTCTTCGGCGGTGCGCGCGATGGTCTTCAGCAACTCATCGCGACGCGCCAGTAGCTTCTTCTTGTAGTAGTCGAGCCTTTTCTTGTCCATGTGGGTCCCGCCCCTCTGTGCGAAATTTGGGGCATCTAAAAACTCCGTAGTCTAGGCTTGATTGCGCGGAGTGTCAAGTAAGCCAATTCCTGTAGCGTGTTCTGTAGGCCAACGAGCGCACTTGCGCGATATATTTTTGCAGGTTAGTCGTTCCCGATAGAGCCTTTCCGGAAACTCCTATATACTCCGCCCCATTGATCGCGGGCGAAGATAACGAGTGGACATAAAATGGCTGTAGCAGGTTCACGCATTTTTGTGCCTGCGGCCGCGCGCATCGCGGATCGCACGCGCCACCTCACTGCTTTACGGTTGCTGCCGTTTCTTTTCACCTTGTATCTCGCCAATTATCTGGATCGCACCAGCGTTGCCTACGCCGCCATAGGTATGACTCGTGAACTCGGATTCAGCGATCGCGTTTTTGGACTCGGAGCTGGCGTTTTTTTCATCAGTTATGTCGCCTTGCAAATCCCTGGCGCACTTCTTGTTGAACGCTGGAGCGCTCGGCGCATGATTTCGCTGACCATGATTGCCTGGGGTTCGATGACGGCGTTGACCGCTTTGGTACATACTCCTTCCGAACTCTATGTCGCACGTTTCCTGCTCGGCGCCGCCGAGGCCGGATTCTTTCCTGGCGTCATCGTATATCTCAGCCACTGGTTTGTCTGTGAAGATCGCGCAAAAGTAACCAGCAACTTCATGTCTGCGATTCCGTTGTCGTTTGTGATTGCCTCTCCTATCGCAGGTTTGATTCTCGGCCGCAGTTGGCTCGGCATCGCCGGCTGGCGCTGGCTTTTTATTCTTGAAGGGCTGCCAGCCATTCTGCTGGGTACCATCGCGTTCTTTTATTTGACGGACTTGCCCGGTCAGGCAAAGTGGCTCGCTCCCGATCAACGCCAATGCATCGAAAAGAAATTGCAGGAGGAGCGCTCCGCCGCTGGCTTCGAGGCCATGCCTATCCGGCAGGCTCTCACTTCCTCCACGATTCTGCTGCTCGCCGCCGTGTGCTTCCTGAATTATTTCGCGTATTACAGTTTCCTTTTCTGGCTACCCACCATGTTCAAACGTCAGTCGGGATTTTCGGATTTGAATGTCGGCCTTCTTGGCGCTTTGCCCTACGCCGCACTCTTCGTCGCAATGCTAGTGAATGGCTGGCACTCTGACCGGCAGTGCGAGAGGCGCTGGCACTGCGCGGTTCCATCGCTCATCGCTGCCGTGGCACTGCTGGGCCTGGCTGCTCATCCTCAGTCGATTCCAGTTTTGCTAACTCTTTTTACGCTGGCAACCAGTGGCAACGCTTATTTGCCGGCTCTTTGGGCCATGCCGACCGAACTTCTCTGCAAATCTGCCGCCGCCGCGTCGGTAGGAATGATCAATGCCGTCGGAAGCGTCGCGGGATTTGCCGGTCCTTATCTTTTCGGCTACATGAATACCAAGTTCGGCTCGTTCTCGTGTGGCCTCACAGTCTTGGCCCTAAGTTCACTGGCAGCCGGCCTGCTGGTGCTGCGCGTTCCAAAGAGAACCCTGGTGCCCCAGCTCTAAAATCGGGCGGAATCCGCAGCATGCACGCGAGAGGTATTTTGGCATGAATCGATCACCAGACATCGTGTTGAAACCGATTGGCGTGGTGCGCTCTCCGATCAAAGAAGTTGCCGACGATTGTTGGGGCGGTGTAGCAGCCACGGTAGCGCTGGATCCGCCGTTGTTTGGTCCGGAATCCACTCAGGGACTGGATCAGTTCTCGCACGTCGAGGTGATTTTTCTGCTGAACAAAATTCCGGCGGAGAAGCGTGGAAAAAGGCGCGCGGCATCCGCGCGGACGCACCGATTGGCCGAACATGGGCATCTTCGCGCGGCGCTCTAAAGACCGGCCCAACCGCATCGGCATCACCGTTTGCAAACTCCTCTTTGTCGAGGGTCTTGAAATTCCTGTCAGCGAACTCGACGCTGTGGACGACACACCGGTGCTGGATGTAAAACCTTATCGCAAAGGTTTTGCCCCGCGCGGCGAAGTACGCGAACCGGCTTGGGCTAATGAATTGATGGCTGGATATTTTTGTGAGTCCTGAAGGTCTCTTAATGGAGGTTTGAGGATGCAGGGTGAGGTGAAAACCGGCGCAGCGATCGATGCCTACGTTTCGAAAAAAAACCCCAAGCTCAAGCCGGTGACTGACGCTGTGCGGGCGCTGGTTCGCAAAGCCGTTCCCAAATCGCGCGAAGCCATCAATCCTTGGGGCATTCCGACGTTCGAATGGAATGGAACGCTTTGCTATATCATGGTCGGAAAAAACCATGTCACCTTTGGTTTTCCCCGTGGCACGTCTCTGCAGGACTCGACCAAGCTCCTCGAAGGTACCGGGAAGAATCTGCGTCATGTGAAATTACGGGAAATCTCGAATGTGCACGACGCCAACTTAAAGCAACTCATTTTGGAGGCCAAGGCCCTCAACCGGGCGCAACCCTTGGGTCCGGCGATGCGCAGGAAAAAAACTTCCGCGAAACGTTGAAACGCCTTTGTTGCCTTGCTTACTTCCACGACCCGCGCGAGGAAACCAAAATTGAGGCAGCTCACATGACTACTGTGTTTTTGGATCATCCGTTGTTGCTCGCAGTCTGCTTATTCGTGTTCCTGATGGCCGTCGTGGAGACGGGTTTTCGCCTCGCCGTACTCACCGGCGCAAATCTCGATGACGACAGCCGCGAACAGATTGCCGCGTCGCGCGATTCGCTCGGAATTCTGCTGAGTTTTATGCTTGGCTTTACGCTGGCCATGGCCTTGCCGCGATTCGACCTGCGCAAACACTTGGTGATGGAGGAAGCCAACGCCATCGGAACCACCAGCTTACGCGCCGGACTGTTGCCCGAGCCGCAGCGCAGCCAGGTTCGCGCACTCCTCCTGCAATATGTGCAGGTCCGCCACGCCTATTCGCAGGCGCCCCCCGGCGAACGGGAAATCGCAACAACGATTGATCGCACCAAGTCTTTGCAATCTGCATTGTGGCAAAAAGCAGAAGAAGCCGCCCGCCAAAGCCCGACTGCGGTGACCGCTCAGTTCGTCACTTCGCTGAATGAGACCATCGATTTGAGCGAGAAGCGTCTCACCGCGCTCGAAAACCGCATCCCCGCCACCATCTGGCTGATGCTGCTGTTGATTGCTCTCATGACTTGCTTCACGTTTGGCTACTGGCAGCGCAAGAGATTCTGGCTGGTGGCCGTAGTTTCGCCGCTGATGATTGCGATTGTTATGGGATTAATTGCGGATCTAGACAGCTCGCGCAGCGGTTTCCTCCGTGTCGATCTGCGCAGCTTGGAACGAGTCGCGCAAGATCTTCGTAACGCGCCGTCAACAAGTCCTGATGCTCCGCCTGATTCCCGCTAGTTCTTGTCTCATGTTCCTGAACAGGTCTGACGCGCCGCCTGCGCCCTTTGCAGAAGTGAATATCAGTTCGCCAAAAAGATTTAGGCATCCGCAATCACCTGAAAATCAATCCTCGGTAATTCTGCAGCCAAGCTCGAAACAGCGCCCCTTTTCCATTCGTAATCAATTGCAAAGGCTCTGATCGGCCATTTGCTGGCCGCAATGAGTGGGCGGACATCCGGAGACTTCCAGCAGGCCGACTGTGGTGGAAGACCAGTCCGGCTAGGATCTGTATGAATTCCACTCACAAGAGTTTTCCACGTAAATTGGCGCTGCTGGGTCTGCTGCTTACGCCGAACATTCTGGTTTCGCAATCACCGCTTGCCAAGGACGTACGAGCCAAAATAAACGATGATAATCATGCACCGCACCTTCACAATACCGAGGACCAAGCTGATCTTCTGGCTTCTTCACGTCTCGTGTTGACGATCCTCCAGGAAGAAAATGCCTGCTCGACATGGTTTCGTCACTTCGACCCTGAAGTCGTTTCGACTTTCTTGTCGCTCAATTATTATGTCGAGAAGAACGGTCCGCAGCACGTTATACGGGAGAAGGTTGCCAGCGGCGATTGGATCGAGCACGGACCTTACATCGCCAGAACCATACAAGCTGCTGGACCCGGCGCAATCGTAACAATTAACGGCAACGGCGCGTTTTTCCGCGATCGGGAAGATATTTACAGATTGCAGTGGCCGACAGGAATGACTGTTGCGACTGGCGATCGGCGGGTCATTCATGTGGGTCCTTATCAGGGCGGCACGCTCCGCGCTCAAATAATTACGCTTCTCCACGAATTGGCGCACGTTGTAGACGCGATCCCTGAAGACGATTCTTCGAAGTTTGGCCCCGCCAGATCGCAGAGAAACACCGATATCATCGTGCAGCACTGTAAACGTAGCGTAGACTCACTCGCTCGTGCGAGCGCCAAGCCCGTCTTGGGAGCATCGCACGGCCACTAAAATAAAGCGCTATGGCGCAGTAGTGCTTTTACTCTGCGGAGGATGCGCGTGCTTGCCTGCGGAACCGATTCAAACGTGGACCTAAAAACCCAAATTTCTCCGTCACCCCCTCCCGGCATAATCCGCTTCGGCGCGTCTAAACCGCTGCCGGGGTTGGGGCTTTCCGCCCTCCGGGCCACCGAAGTATGGAAATCAAGGAGCTTCCAGATGAAACGATTTGTACGCTTGCTTGTTTGTGCGTGTCTCGTAACCGGTCTCGCTAGCGCCGCTTTCGCGCAGGAAACCCCGCCGCCCCCCGTGCAATCCGCTGATAAGACCCCACGCAGTTACGACCTCAAGGCTCAGGCCGCGCTCGATTTGCAGCAACTCCAGGAAAAATTCACCAAACTAGCCGAAGCCATTCCCCAGGGGAAATATTCTTGGCGTCCCGCTGAAGGCGTGCGCTCGATCGACGAACTGTTCTTGCATGTGGCCGGCGCAGGGTTCTATTTCCCCACGCTGAAAGGGACGCCTGCCGCTCCGGGTTTCACTCCCAAGGATTTCGAAAAATCCACGACTGACAAGGCCAAGGTAATCGAATGGCTGAACAAATCTTTCACTTACGCCATAGCCTCGGTGCAAAGCATGTCCAACGCGCAGTTTGCCGCCGCTCTGCCGAAGCTTGGCCCTCAGGCAAACGAAGGCGACGTTGTCTATCTGCTGGTCGTCCACGCTCACGAACACCTTGGACAAGCCATCGCCTATTCGCGTTCCGTTGGTGTAGTTCCTCCTTGGACCGCTGAGGCGGCAAAGAAAAACCCGAAAGCTCCGCAGGACTAGAGCGACTAAAGCTCGGCCACTTTGGATAATCCGCCAAACGACCGGGATTTTTTCGGTTTCCACATACTGAGGAAATCCCCCAAAAATCTTTTGCCGGGGGGCTTGACGCCTCAGGAAGTTTCTGTATAATTACAAATGGTTCGGGGGATTGCCAAATCCGCCGGGCTAATCAGGGGATTCACGGTCGGGTCTGCAGGGCAATCACAGATCCTAGAGTGAGGTACCTTACGAATACGGGCTAGATATTTGTTGAGCTTCGCGCGGAGCCACTGAAATGCGAAAGTGGCTGTGCCCGGCGCTCGACGCCGGGTTTTTTATTTTTAGGACACTTTTTAGCTCCTAAAGATTACGCTGGAAGGCCGAGCCGCTCTTTGCGGCTCTATAAGTCCCACCAGACAAAGTTCCAGAGACCCTGGGACATTCCGATGGACTCGGAACCAAACGTTCTTTGACAACAGAAAGGCTGGCAAGTTCACGCCGATAACCCTGATCCTGATTACGGTCGGGAGGGGTGCCATGGCGTGGATTATTACAAGTTCTGCTCGAGTTGAGCAGTACTGTGGATAGATTTACAAGGCGAACTGCCTAACGACGAGTCGTCAACCCTCCTTTTTCTTCGCCACAAAATAGGAACTATAATTCCTACACTTTGTAAGTGTATGAAAATGGAGTTGTCTACTCGTTATCTGCAATACGCGGAATCGAAAGCCTGAATTTGCGGTTTACCCAATCGCAGGTGCGGGATATATGGAGCTGCGGAACACAGTGCGTGGGTTTCAGGGTTTGTTTTACAAACCCTGACTTGAAAAAGTCAGGGTTGTAGCGGACCAGTGATCGACGAGTTGGGTGAGTTTTATGATTAAGCTACTAAGAGCGTACGGTGGATGCCTTGGCGCCAGAAGGCGATGAAGGACGTGGCAAGCTGCGATAAGCCTCGGGGAGCCGCAAGCAGGCTTTGATCCGGGGATTTCCGAATGGAGAAATCCAACGAGATGAACTCTCGTTACAGCCCGCTGAATATATAGGCGGGTATGAGCTAACCCAGGGAAGTGAACCATCTCAGTACCTGGAGGAAAATAAATCACAGAGATTCCGATAGTAGCGGCGAGCGAAATCGGAACAGCCCAAACCCAAGTGCTTGCATTTGGGGGTTGTAGGACCGCACAAGTAGAGTTACCAAACCGGTTGCTATGCGAACTTGCTGGAAAGCGAGACCATAGAGTGTGAGAGTCACGTAGCAGAAAGCAAACCGGACTCGAAGCGGCATCCTGAGTACTACGAGACACGTGTAATCTCGTGGGAAACTGGGGAGACCACTCTCCAAGGCTAAATACTCTCTGGCGACCGATAGTGAACCAGTACCGTGAGGGAAAGGCGAAAAGCACCCCTGCTAGGGGAGTGAAATAGAACCTGAAACCGTATGCTTACAAGCAGTCGGAGGGCCATGCGCGGACTTCGGTCCGTGAAAGCCTGACGGCGTGCCTCTTGCTTAATGAGCCGGCTAGTTATTCTAACGTGCAAGGTTAAGCGCAAGCGAGCCGTAGCGAAAGCGAGTCCGAATAGGGCGACAAGTACGTTGGAATAGACGCGAAGCGGGATGATCTACCCTTGGCCAGGTTGAAGGTCGCTTAACCGCGACTGGAGGACCGAACAGGTGTGAGTTGAAAATCGCTCTGATGAGCTGAGGGTAGGGGTGAAAGGCTAATCAAATTCCGTGATAG
>WNFE01011181.1_pt1 | contig 10390 bp, 8 predicted proteins | sample 5400451 | NCBI WGS metagenome assembly WNFE01 (sample SAMN13153344, study PRJNA577476) | soil metagenome | isolation source: 200 cm saprolite under Douglas fir tree site 2 hole 2 | place: USA:California | collected 2015-04-18 | reverse complement strand
TCGAGTGGTGGCGGTCGCACTCGCCAATGCTCGCCACTTTGGTTTCGATACGGTTGCGTGCTCTTCGACTGGCAACCTGGCCAACGCGGTTGCTGCCCAGGCGGCGCGCGAAGGTTTCAGGGCATGGATTTTCATTCCGTCCGATCTCGAGCCGGCGAAGATTCTCGGCACGCAGGTTTTCGGAGCGCAACTGGTACGGATCAACGGCAATTACGACCAGGTGAACAGGCTCTGTTCCCAGATCGCCGACGAGCATCGCTGGGGATTCGTCAATGTGAATCTGCGTCCGTACTATGCCGAGGGCTCGAAGACGGTGGGCTTCGAAATCGCCGAGCAGTTGGGCTGGCGGCTGCCGGACAACATCGTCGTGCCCATGGCTGGGGGATCGCTGATCACCAAGATCAAGAAGGCGTTTGATGAACTGATTCAACTCGGCCTGGTCGAGCCGAAGCTGGTCAAGTTCTTTGGTGCGCAGGCGACTGGCTGCTCGCCGATCTCTACTGCAGTCAAGCAGTACAGCACAGAGATCGAACCGCAGCGGCCGGCGACCATTGCGCGATCGCTCGCGATTGGCAATCCCGCCGACGGACACTATGCGGTGAAGGCCATTACGTCGAGTGGGGGATGGTCGGAGGATGTTTCGGACGCCGAGCTTGTCGCTTCAATCAAACTGCTGGCTGAAAGCGAAGGCATCTTCACCGAGACGGCGGGCGGCGTCACGGTCGGGACGGCGCGCAAGCTGATCCGGCAGGATCGGATTTTGCCCGAGGAGACGACCGTGCTTTGCATTACCGGCAACGGTCTCAAGACGACCGACGTGCTCGCCGGCCAGTACGAAACCGAGGCGCCGATTGCGCCCAAGCTGCGGGAATTTGAAGCGCTCCTCGAAAACAAACTGAGTGGTATTGCGACTTTTACCGGCGAGAAGCCGGCGCTACCTGTGGAGGTTTAAATGAGTATCACTGTCCAGATTCCAACCGCACTGCGGCGGCTCACGGCCGGCACGCCGCGCCTTACTTGTGCCGCTTCGAACTTGCCGGAATTATTCTCCGTGCTCGACACTCAGTTTCCGGACCTGAAGCCGCACCTGCGCGATGAGGCCGGGCAGACGCGGCGTTTCCTGAATGTGTACGTGAACGAAGAGGACATCCGCTTTCTCGGCGGAAACACCTATGCGTTCCGGGACGGCGACGAAGTGCTGCTGGTACCTTCGATCGCGGGCGGGTCGACCGCGCAGAGGGAGCCGCTCACTTAGCGGCCCGCGCCGACTACCAGGTGAGAACCCGCTTCCAGCCCTGTCAACAGGTTGGTTGCGAGCACGCCGGGAACCACGTCAGCGGAAAGGGGCTTCGAGAATAGGTAGCCCTGCGCGCAATCGCAAGAGGCGGACTTGAGCTTCTCCAGCTGCCCCAGATTCTCCACTCCCTCGGCTACGACCTCCATGCAGAGAATGCGCGCCAGGCTGCAGATGGTGGTCACGATGGCAGCCACTTGGCTGTTCGTGTGAATGGTCGCAACAAAGGAGCGATCGATCTTTAGTGTCTTGACTGGGAAGCGGCGGAGGACGCTGAGCGAAGAATAACCGGTACCAAAATCATCGATGCTGAGCGTGACACCGAGTTCCGCTAGCTGCAACATCAGATCCACGGCTCGCTCCGGATCTTCCATAGTGGTGCCCTCGGTGAGTTCCACCTTCAGGCGATGCGGGTCGATCCCGTTTGCGCGAAGAGCGTCTCTGACATGATCCACAAACCCGGGGTACGCGAATTGCCGCGCGCTCACATTGACACTGACGTAGGGCCCTAAACCGTCTCGTTCCCACTTGGCCGCTTGGCGGCAGGCCTCCAGCAGTACCCATTGTCCAAGCTGCACGATGAGTCCAATTTCTTCGGCGACGGCGATGAACTCGCCGGGGGGAACCAATCCTGCCCCGGGCCTTTCCCAGCGCACGAGTGCTTCAAGACCCGCGACGTGACCTGTCGTCAGCGAAACTATCGGTTGATACTGAAGCCGGAACTGATCGCCGTCCAGGGCCTCGCGGAGGGCCATCTCGAGTTCCATGCGCTCGGTAATCTGCGATCGCATCAGGTCATCGAAAACTTCGCAGCGGGACTTGCCGTTGGACTTCGCGCGATACATTGCGATGTCAGCATTCGCCATGACACTCCGGGCGCTGGTTTCACCGTCCGTAAACGCGATTCCAATCGACGCGCTCTTGAAGACTTCCTGTCCGCGTATTACAAACGGCTCCGCCATCAGGGCCTGAACGCGTTGGGCCACGCGAATAGCATCGCTCGGGTCCGTTACTTCCTCGAGCAGGATAGTAAATTCATCGCCGCCGAGCCGGGCCACTGTCCCCATATCAGGCTCCTGCAGGCGAACTTCCAGCGGGCGCGCCACCGTGTCCTCGCCACGCACGCAGGCTTTCAGGCGCTTCCCGAATTCGCCGAGGAGCAGATCGCCCGCGTCGTGCCCTAAGCTGTCGTTGAGTACCTTAAGGTTGTCAACGTCGATGAAGAGCACTGCCGCCGGCGGGCCCGGCCGCCGTTTCTTGCGCTCCACTACTGTTTGCACGCGATCCATGAAAAGGGCACGGTTAGGTAATTGGGTGAGGGAATCATGGGCGGTATTAAAAACAACCAGGTCTTCCGCTGTCTTTCGTTGCGTGACGTCGCGGGCATTCAACAGCAAACCCTTAATGGTGGCGTCATGGATCAGATTGCGGGTGCTGCACTCGAAATCCGGCCAGCTGCCATCAGAATGGTGTAGCCGGAATTCAATAGTGGGCGACTCTCCGGCTGCCACCACCGCCCTGAACGCAGCCTGGACCAGCGGTACATCGTCGGGATGAATGTGTTCGAAGAGCCGCGTTCCGACGACCTCCTGATCGCTCCAGCCCAATACCGAGTGTACCGACGGACTGATGTAGGCGATCATTCCCTGTGGGCTGATGATCATAATGACATCAGCCGATTTCTCGGTCAGCGTGCGGAAGCGATCCTCGTTCTTCTGGGCCAGCAGCCGTTCTGTCAAAGCCAGACCCCTTTGTTGTTGGAAACCAAAACGGAGAAAATACATGAGGATCGCGAAAGTCGAGAGCAGGACCGCAGCAATAATCCCGCCCTTCGTCTTAAGGGCCACGATCGCAAGAATCAAACCTCCGGTGGTCAGCGCGGTAACACCGATCAGACTGAGGTGAGATCGCCACGGCGAGCGGCCGGTATCGCTACGGCCAAAGGGCGCCGCGTTATCCGCTTCTCCCGAAGGGAGTTGCGAGTGGGGAGTACGGTCATCGGACGGCGAACTTCTGGCAGCACTCAAGAGGCACCCGTAATTATCATCGGCAATTTGCAGCGGCCGGATTAGCAGGCCAAGAAACCGGTGCCGGGTTCCGACCACGACGCTTGACCGGGGGGCGGGGGCGGTCTATTATCTAACTAACTGGTTAATTAGGTATGAAGCCCTCCACTCACGCCCGCCTTGGCACCCGGGGAAAGCCCGAAGAGAGTCGCGCCGCCATCCTTAAAGCTGCCGTTAACGAATTCGCGGAGCATGGAATTGCGGGAGCCCGTACCGATGCGATCGCCCGCGCCGCCCGCGTCAACAAGGCTCTGCTTTACTACTACTTCAAAGACAAGGAAGCGATTTATGAAGCCGTGCTCGACCAGGTCTTCAGCGGCCTGCGCGACACGGTTGTACCGGTCCTTGAGACCGCTCTGCCTCCACGCCAGAAAGTGCTCAACTATCTGGGAGCTTATTTCGATTACATCGCTGCCAATCCGTGCTTTCCGCGAGTGGTGCAGGGCGAATGGATTCGCACCGGCACCGACCGCGTCGGCCAGATGAAGCGCGTCGCGAAGAGCTACTTCCAGCCCATTTATCAGAAGCTCGGTGAGGTATTGCGGGAGGGAATCGCAGCGGAGGAATTTCGGCCTATCGATCCCAGGCAGTTCATCCCTTCCATGGTCGCGATCATCATCTTCTACTTCAGCGCGGCGCCAGTCATCAAGACCCTCATGAAGATCGATCCGCTTGCGCCGGAGCACATTGCCGAGCGGAGGGCGTTCGTTCTCGACTTCATCTCGGCTGCGCTGTTCACGCGTCCGAGGTCGGCGCCCGGAGGCCGTTCATGAGCGTTCGCAACAAGTTTCTGATCCTGCTCGGCGTGATTGTGCTAATCGCCGCTCTTTACTACGTTTTCTCAACGCCGGGAGGAAAGGATCTGGTGCTGGTCGGCACGGTGGATGCGAATCAGGTCGTGGTCAGCCCGCAAATCGGAGGCCGCATCGCAAAATTGCTGGTGGAAGAAGGTACGCTGGTAAAACAGGGAGACCTGATTGCGGTACTTGATCCTTCGGAGCTCGAAGCTCAGGAGCGCGCAGCTGCGGCTACCATCTCCAGTTTGCGATCCAAGGTCAGCGAGAGTCAATACACGCAGCGTTCTACAAAGGGCTCGACCTCGAGCGATGTGGCGAATGCGCAGGCGCGCCTGCAAGCGTCGCGGTCACAACTGGCACAGTCGGAAGCTACGCTGGCGCGGGTGGAGAGCGACAGCCGGCGGATTATCGGACTGGCGCAAGCAGGGGTCGCCTCGGAGATGGAGAAGGTGCAGGCCGAGCAGAATCTGAAGGCGCAGCAGGCGAGCGTGCAGGCGCTGAAGGATCAGGTTCGAGCGGCGCAAGCCGACCTCGATTCAGCGATGGCACGCACAAACCAGGCGGGCGCGGCGCAGAGTACAGTCGCTTCCACGCAGGCGCAACTCGCCAATGCCCAGGCACAGTTGAAGGAAGCGGAGGTGCGACTGGGTTACACGAAAATCTACGCCCCGGTTACAGGGACGGTGCTCGTGCGCGCCGCCCGCGAAGGCGAAGTTCTGATGGCTGGTCAGGCGATCGTTACCGTAGTGGATCTCAGCGACACTTGGGTGCGCGTGGCCATTCCGGAGACGGACGCCGACCACATTGGGCTAGGAGACACGCTCCGGGTCCGTCTCCCGGGTGGCACGGTCACTCAAGGCAAGGTGTTCTTCAAGGCGGCCGAAGCGGATTTCGCCACCCAGCGCGATGTGGGACGCCGCAAGCGCGATATCCGCACCATCGTGCTGAAGGTGCGCCTCGATAATCCCAAGGGCGCATATGTGCCCGGCATGACTGCGGAGGTGCTAGTTTCGCCGGAACAGCTGAAAGGCATGGCGGCCCCGAAGAAGGCGGAAGCAGCGGGGAAGCCATGAGCCCGGAAATGAGCAAGATAAACGACGCTCCGCTTCCGGTTTCGGAATTCAACGGAAAGAGTGAAATTCCGGCCGATGCCCCGAACGCGATCGAGGTCTCTCACATCGTCAAGAAGTACGGCGACTTCACCGCCGTGGACGACGTTTCGTTCCAGGTGAAGGAAGGCGAGATCTTCGGCCTGCTGGGACCGAACGGCGCGGGCAAGTCCACGTTGATCCGGATGATGACGACGCTGATCCCGATCACCGCGGGATCGGCGCGTGTGGCCGGGCACGACGTAAGCAAGGAAGCCGACGAGGCGCGTCGCGCCATCGGCGTAATTCCGCAGGCGATGACCAGCGATCTCGACCTGACCGTGGAAGAGAACCTGAATATTTATGCCAAGCTGTACGACGTTCCCTCGAAGAGGCGCAAAGAAGCGATCGACGAGCTGCTGGAAACTGTCGACCTGACCAAATGGCGGCATGCGCAGACCAAGACACTGTCCGGCGGCATGCGCAGGCGGCTGGAGATTGCGCGCGGGCTGGTCCACAGTCCGAAGATTTTCTTTCTCGATGAACCCACTACCGGCCTCGATCCGGTGTCGCGCGTGGCAGTGTGGGAGATGCTGACCAACATCAAGTCGAAGCGTAAACTCACGGTGCTCATCACCACGCACTACATGGACGAAGCCGATCGCCTTTGCAACCGCATCGCGATCGTGGATCACGGCAAACTGGTCGCGCTCGATACACCCGAAGCTTTGAAGGCCAGCGTACCAGGATCGAATGTAATCGAGGTGCAGTTTGACAATCCGCCGGGCGACTGGGAACAACGGCTGCGGGCGCTGCCGGAAGTAACTTCCGTCCAGCATGAAGCAGCGGGCATGTATAGAGTGCTGACCGCCAACGGCTCTCGCACGACCACCATGCTCGTGGAAATGGCGGTCGACGCGGGCGTGCCGGTGCGCACGCTCACTGTCCAGAACACCACACTGGACGACGTGTTCGTCCACTACACCGGGCGGCAGTTGCGCGACGAACTCGTGAAAGCCTACCAATTCGTGATGCCGCAGCGGCCGGGAATGCAGCCATGAACCGGATGATGGCGATTATAGAGCGCGAAATGCGCAAGTTCTTTCGTTCGCCGGCACTGATGATGGTGTCGATGATTTTTCCGCTCGTGCAGTTGATCGTGCTGGGGAACGCGTTTGGCGGGAAGATTCGCGACGCGAAGCTGGGCATTGTCGACGAGGACCATGGCACGCAGGCGATCCGGATCAAGGAAGCGTTCGATTCCGTGCGGAATAATTCGCGGACGTTCGTGCCGGTCGAGTATGACAACGAAGTGCAGGCGCGCGAAGATGTCCGCAACGGCAAGATCCAAGGCGCCGTCATCATTCCGCCGCAGTACTCGGCGCGAGTGTATGAGAAAAATCGACCCCGGATTGCGCTCATTGTGGACAACAGCGACAACTTCATGAGCTCCACCATGGAAGAGAAGCTCGCCGGGGTTACCGCCGCCCTGAATGAGCCCGACATCGGTGGAACTCTATCCGTACATCGAGTACATGAAGTATCTGCTGCCGGGCTCGATTGCTTTGGCGATGTTCGTATCGGTGATGATCGGCGGGGGAATGTTGTACATCGACGACAAGGCGCGTGGAATCCATGAGGGATACCTGGTCACCCCGATTACAAAAACCGAACTGGTATTCGGATTGACCGGCGCCGGCGCGATCAAGGCCGTTTTGACGGGAGCGGTCATCACTGTGATCGGTTCGCTGATCGCAGGTGTCGGAACGATTTTCAGTCTCTCCACCGCGGTTGGCCTCGTGTTGCTGATCGCAAGTGTTTCGCTGGCCTTCAACGGCATGATGTTCCTGATGATGGTGCGAGTCGAGGACCCGCTGGTACCGCGCGCCGTTTTTGGCATTCTGAATACGCTGCTCTTTTTTCCGAGCGGCTCGATCTATCCGATTCAAGCCTTTCCGGCCTGGCTGCAGGCTATCGCCAAAGTGGACCCATTCACTTACGCAGTACACGGCTTTAAAGCCCTGCTGCTGAAGGAAAGCGGGCTGGTCGCGATTGTCCCCGACATTGTGTACCTGTCGATGTTCGCGGTGGTAACGCTGGCGCTGGCCGTGCCATTGTTCAAACGGACCCTGTAGAGTAACGGCGGCGGCTCGACCGAAAAGAAGCGGTAGAGACGCGGCAAGCCGGCGTCTCTACCAATCGATCAAGATAATAGTCAGTGCCGCATCGCGGATGACCCGCCTAGCCCATCAATTCCCGCACCGCTTCACGAAAAATCTTGCTGTGGCAGTCCACATCTTCGGGGGTGGTGGCGGGCGACATCAGAGCCATGTTGTGGAAGGGCGTCAGCAGAATGCCGCGGTTCATGGCGTAGAGGTGCATGAAACGCTCGAGTTCGAAATCCATGGCGTCGTGCGCTTCGGTACCGTTCTTGGGTTCGTTCGGGCCGAAGAGGTATTCAGCGCGGCAGCCCAGACGAGTTACACGCCACGGGATGCCGAAATCGTCGATCACTCTTTGCACGCCGGCGGTCCAGCGCTCGGCCATCGGGATCATACGGTCAAACGCTTCTTTGGTTAGAACCTTGGACAAAGTGGCGCGCATAGCCGCGAGAGACAGTGCGTTGCCGGCGAGCGTTCCGCCGATTCCTCCGGTGTCGCAGTCTTCGAGGCTGTGACGCTCCATGATCGTGTCGGCGACTTGCTGCGTGAAGCCGTAGGCAGCGCCGGGGACACCCGCTCCGATTGGTTTGCCGAAGACCAGGAAGTCGGGATCGAGGTTCTCGGCACGCGTGTAGCCGCCGGGACCGGCGCATATCGTATGCGTCTCGTCGATGATGAGCAGCGTTCCATACTTGCGCGTCAGGTCGCGGAGTGCGTGGTGGTAACCCGGGATGGGATGTACGATCCCGACGTTGGTCAGAGCAGGCTCGGCCAGCACGCAGGCGACATCGCCGTGTGCGAGCGCTTGCTCAAGTCCAAGTACGTCGTTGAATTCAACCACGCGCGTTGTCACCGACGGATCGACCGGAGGGCCGATGTTGCCTCGGCGGGCTGTGGCGGTGCCGTCGGCCTGGAGCGTGATAAAGGTTTCGTCTACCGAACCGTGATAGCACCAGTTGAAAACTAGAATTTTCGGACGGCCGGTGATCTGGCGGGCGAGGCGAATGGAAAAGCGATTCGCGTCGGTCGCGGTCAGAGCAAACTGCCAGTACGCCACTCCGAAACGCTTCTGTAGTTCTTCCGCCACAAAAACCGCATCTTCCGACGGCAGCATCAGCGTGATACCACGCCTGGCCTGCTCTTCGATAGCCTTCACGGCGGCAGAGGGCGAATGGCCAGTCATGGCGCCAGTGTCGCCCAGACAGAAGTCCACGTAACGATGGCCGTCTACATCGTAAAAGTGCGCACCCTGAGCCTCGCGGACGAAAGGTGGGAACGCTCCGGCCCACTTGACCATCCAGTTCATGGGCACGCCCGAGAGCAGAGACTTCTTACCGCGCTCGAAAAGGGCTTTCGATTTCGGGCGCTCATTCACGAACCGTCTCTGCTCTCGTTGCATGAGGGACTGCAGGCGGTTGCGGTCGAAAGAAGTCATGAATTCGTGTGGGAAAGCGAAAGACTAGCAGAAAGTTGTTTCGACTGCGAGAAGATCAAAATCTTAACCACGAGGACACAGAGAACACGAGGGAATTCTTCCTGGTTTCCCCCGTGCACTCTGCGTCCCCTGTGGTTAAGATCTTTACAAAATGTAGCGCGACAAATCCTGATCCTTCACGATCTCGCTCAGCATCTTCTGCACGTATGCCGCGTCGACCGTGAACTGCTGCCCTTTTCTTTCCGGCGCGTCGAAGCTGATCTCGTCGAGCACACGCTCCATGATGGTATGAAGGCGGCGGGCTCCGATGTTCTCCGTGCCTTCGTTCACGCGGAACGCAAAGCGAGCGATTTCGTCCAACGCATCGTGCGTGAACTCGAGCTTTACGCCTTCGGTTTCGAGCAGGGCGGTGTATTGCTTGGTCAGAGACGATTTCGGCTCGGTGAGGATCCGAATGAAGTCTTCCATGGTGAGCGACTGCAATTCCACGCGGATCGGGAAGCGGCCTTGAAGTTCGGGAATCAGGTCGCTGGGTTTCGAGACGTGGAAGGCGCCCGCGGCGACGAACAGAATGTGGTCGGTACGGACCATCCCGTAACGCGTGTTGACGGTCGTGCCTTCGACAATAGGCAGAATGTCTCGTTGCACGCCTTCGCGTGAAACGTCAGGGCCGTGGCCGCTCTCGCGGCCGGCGATCTTGTCGATTTCGTCGAGGAAGATGATGCCGGAATTCTCCACTCGGCCGATAGCGGTGCGCGTGACTTGCTCCATGTCAATCAGGCGTTGCTCTTCTTCCTGGATCAGGTACTCGAAGGCTTCATTGACCTTCATCTTCCGCTTCTTGGTGCGCTGACCGAAGATGTTGGGCAACATGTCCTTGATGTTGACGTCCATCTCCTCGACGCCCTGGTTGGAGATGATTTCAAACGACGGGAAATTGCGCTCGCGTGTTTCGATTTCCACCTGCCGGTCGTCGAGCTTGCCTTCACGCAACTGCTGGCGCAGCTTTTCGCGTGTGCGCGAGTGCGATTCCGGCGCGCCGGTCGTGCCTTCAAGGACCAAACCGCCGCCAGTTTCGGCAGGCCGCGGGGTTGTAGGCGGCAAGAGAATATCGAGCAAGCGCTCCTCGGCATTCAGCTCCGCTTTGTCGGCCACGTCTTCCAACTTCTCCTCACGAACCATTTCGATCGCGATCTCAACCAGGTCACGGATCATCGATTCAACATCGCGTCCGACATAACCGACTTCGGTGAATTTCGAGGCTTCGACTTTTAAGAAGGGTGAATTCGCAAGCTTGGCCAGGCGGCGGGCAATCTCGGTTTTGCCCACGCCGGTGGGGCCGATCATGATTATGTTCTTGGGAATGACTTCTTCGGCTAGTTCGGGCGCGAGCTTCTGCCGGCGCATGCGGTTGCGCAGGGCAATCGCGACAGCGCGCTTGGCGGCATTCTGCCCGATAACGTACTTGTCGAGCTCGGACACGATCTCGCGCGGGGTCAGCTCGTCGAGAGTGATTTGTTCTTCTTCGGCGGTTCCAGGTAGATAAAT
>WNFE01007896.1_pt1 | contig 10391 bp, 11 predicted proteins | sample 5400451 | NCBI WGS metagenome assembly WNFE01 (sample SAMN13153344, study PRJNA577476) | soil metagenome | isolation source: 200 cm saprolite under Douglas fir tree site 2 hole 2 | place: USA:California | collected 2015-04-18 | reverse complement strand
CTCCCGAGTCTCACTCTCGTGTCGGGCTCGCCCGTCTACTACGCTCCGCAGGCGGACGCCAACTTCTTCTTCTACGACGGCATGTACTGGGTCTATCGGGATGACAACTGGTACGCGAGCTCCTGGTACAACGGCCCTTGGGCGGCGGTCGATCCCGACGCCGTGCCGGACGTCGTCTTGCAAGTCCCGGTCAGATACTACCGCCGTCCTCCGAGCTATTTCCGCGGATGGGCGGCTAACGCTCCGCCGCGGTGGGGCGAGCATTGGGGGAGCGGTTGGGAGCAGAAGCACAGTAGCTGGAACCAGCGGGATCGTAGTCACACGGTGCGCCCCGCGCCGGTGCCTGCCTACCAGCGCCAGTATTCCGGGAAGCGGTATCCGACGCCTGAGCAACAGCCGGCCTTACACAGCCAGAACTACAAGTACCAGCCGCACGAGCCCGTCGTGCAGCAGCACTATGCGCAACACGCGGCGCCGCATCAAGGTCAACGCGCGGAACAAGAGAAAGGTCAGGAACACAAGAAGTAAACCGAGCATTGCCTGCCCGCGATTGTCGGCTGAGGTGATCGTGTAGAGGGATTCTATTGTTTGTCTACGACATGAAGACACGAACGAGGTCGGCAATCTCATCGGCCGCGGTATCCAGCGCGAAGTGCCCCGCATCAAGGACTCGAACCTGAGCCTGCGGAACGTCACGGCGGTACGCCTCGGGCTCCGTCGACTCAAACGATGGGTCGTACCTTCCCCAGAGCACCAGCAGGCGCGGCTGCATCTTTTGCATCCATGCCTGCCACTTCGGGTAGGCCTCCACGTTGGTGCGGTAATCGAAAAACAGATCGCTCTGAATGTCCGCCTCGCCCGGCCTGTTCAGGAAAGCATATTCGTCGGTCCACAGGTCGGGATCGTACTTCTCGGGGTTCGGGTCGCTGCCGACGTGCCGCAGGCGCGCGGCTTCCAGAGACAGGAGGTTGGCCCGGAGAGCGGCCTCGTGTGAGCTGCGATCCGCCCAGAACGCACGGCGTGTTTTCCAGAGCGCGCCGAGGCCTTCGTCGTGTGCAACGGCATTTTGAACGATCAGCGCTTCGACGCGATCGGGATGGGCGAGCGCCATCCGAAAGCCAACCGGTCCACCGTAGTCCTGCATGAACAGGGTATACCTGAGGTTCAAGGCCTCGGTGAAGTGAGCCATCACCCTGGCGATGTTGTCGAAGGTATACGAGAAGCCCGTTGGCGGAGGTGCATCGCTGTGTCCGAAGCCGGGATAGTCGGGGGCGACCATGTGAAACTGTCCCGCCAGTCGCGCGAGCAGCGGCTCGAACATGCGCGACGACGACGGCAGCCCGTGAAGCAGCACGATGGCCGGCGCGTCCTTCGGCCCGGCCTCGCGGTAGAAGATCGCGAGGCCTTCAGCCTTCACGGTACGGTACGAGATGTGCTCGGCCATTGAAGCCCCCGAACGTTACCACCGGCCGAAATGAGAGCCGCCATCGACGTACAGGATGTCGCCAGTGACCGTCGAGGCGTCGGTCAGGTACATGACCGCATTCATGATGTCCTTGACGGTGGAAGGCCGACCCATCGGCGACAGGCTTTCCATCACGTCCTTCGGCGTCGACCTGTGCAGCGGCGTGTAGACGACGCCGGGTGCAACAGCGTTCACGCGGATACCGTCCTTCGCGTACTCCATCGCAAGGTGCTGGGTGATCGTTTCAAGACCGCCTTTCGTGATCATCGGCACCGACGCGGTGACGCCGCGGATGGGATTGCGAGCAAGGGCCGCCGTGATCGTGACGACGCTCCCGCCGGTACCCTGCGCCAGCATCTGCTTGATCGAGAGCTGGGTGACGTGCAGGAAGCCCTCGAGGTTAGTCGAGACGAGAGATTTGAAATCCTCGGCCGTGTACTCCGTGAATGGCTTCGTGACAAAGATACCGGCGTTGTTGACCAGGGCATCGATCGACTTGAAGCGAGACAGCGCCGTCTCGACGATCTTGGCGGCAGTGGCCGGCTCGCCGATGTGACCGTCAACCAGCGCGACCCGGTCGGAAGCCGCGACCTCGGCGGATTGGGTCATCTTCCGGGAATTGGCAACGACATTGAACCCCCGTTCGACGAACCCCTTTACGAGCTCCGCGCCGATCCCCTGTGAAGCCCCGGTCACGATCGCCGTCCGCGCGCCATTCATTGTCGCCTCCCTGGTCGAGCATCTTCACTGTCGTTGCGGGCATGTCGAGCGAGGCAGCACCGGTGAGCGGGATGCTATGCGAGACACGCCCCGCCGTCAATCGGCCGTGCTGTGCCAAGAGGCCAGGTCCGAGAATAGGCTATATGCTCAAGCTCATGGGGTCGGACTCCGCGCCCTCAGGGAAAGGTAGGTGGATCATGGGGAAGCTCGATGGGAAGGTCGCGGTGGTGACGGGCGGTAACAGCGGGATCGGATTGGCGGCGGCGAAGCGCTTCGTCGAGGACGGCGCCTACGTGTTCATCACCGGGCGGCGTCAGGAGGAGCTCGACGCGGCGGTGAGGCAGATCGGGCGCAACGTGCAGGCCATCCGCGGCGACGTGTCGAAGCTCGCGGATCTCGAGCGCATCATGGCGACCGTGAAGGAGCAGAAGGGGCGCATCGACGTGCTGTTCGCGAACGCGGGCATCGCGGAGGCGGCGCCGCTCACGGAGATCACGGAGGAATTCTTCGACAGGCACTTCGATATCAACGTGAAGGGCGCGCTGTTCACGGTGCAGAAGGCGCTGCCGATTCTGCGCGACGGGGCATCGATCATCTTCACGTCGTCGGTGGTGGGCTCGAAGGGGTTCCCCGGAGTGTCGGTGTACAGCGCGACCAAGGCGGCGCTGCGCTCGCTCGCGCGCACGTTCACGACCGACCTGAAGGCGCGCAAGATCCGCGTGAACGTGGTGAGTCCGGGGACGATCGACACGCCCGGCCTGCGCGGGCTGCGCAACCTCGACGCGCAGGGCCTGAACGAGCACTACGCGGCGGCGATCCCGCTCGGCCGGCTCGGGCGCACCGACGAGATCGCGAACGCGGTATCGTTCCTCGCGTCGGACGAGAGCAGCTACGTGGCGGGCACCGAATTGTTCGTCGATGGAGGTATGGCGCAGGTATGACCACGAAGAGCCAACAGAAGGCGTAGGCGTGCGGATCTTCGAGGATTTCGCAGGCGACCCGTCGGCCCGCCATCTCGAGGCTGGCGATCTCCGAGCCGTGTTCCTGCCCGCACGGGGGATGCTCGGCGCCTCGCTGCAGCATCGCGGCGTGGAGCTCTTGCGGCGCGTGCAGGATCTTCCCGCTGCAGCGGCGCGCAAGAGCACCGCGGGGATCCCGTTCCTGCATCCCTGGGCCAACCGGCTCGCGGGGACGAGCTACTGGGCGGCCGGCCGCTCGGTGTCGCTCGATCTCGCTTCCCCGCTGCTGCATCTCGACGCCGGTAGCCTGCCGATCCACGGCGTCTCCTGGTCGCTGCTCGCTTGGGAGGTGATCGAGAGCACGCCGCGACGGCTCGCGGCGCAGCTCGACTGGTCGCGCGCCGACCTGCTTTCCGTGTTCCCGTTTCGCCATCGCGTGGAGCTCGCGATCACGCTCGGCGCCGGAGCCCTCGAGCTCGACACCACGCTGCGCGCCGACCTCGGAGGCCCGGTGCCGGTGAGCTTCGGCTTTCACCCGTACTTCGGGATTTCGGAGTTCCCGCGCGCGGAGTGGCGGCTCGCGCTACCGGCGATGCGGAGGCTGGCGGTGGACGAGCGCGGCATCCCGACCGGAGCGGAAGAGACCTTCGCGGAGCTCGACTCACTGCTCGGCGAGCGAACGTTCGACGACGGCTTCGCGCTGCAGGACGAGCGCGCTTGCTTCTCGCTCGCTGGAGGCGGTCGTCGCATCACCGTGGAGCTGATGGGCGGCTATCGCTACGCCCAGGTCTTCGCGCCGAGGAACGGCGACTGCGTCGCGCTCGAGCCGATGACGGCACCGACCAGCGCGCTCACCAGCGGTCGAGGGTTGCAGGTCGCGGCGCCGGGAGAAGCGTTCCGGGCGGCGTTCCGGATCCGTGTCGAAGACCTTGCGCAGGCTTCCCGATGAGCGCCGCCCGTCCGATCGACACGGGCACCGTGCGGGGCGACGGAAGTCTTCCGCTCTCGGCGTTCGGCTCATCCACGAGCTCCGCCTGATTGCCCAGATGGTGCCTGTGGGACGACCTGCTGCCAGCCCGAGAGGCATTCCCGTACGTAGGGGTAGTAGGCCTTGGCGTCGTTGCAGTAGTACCAGAACCCCGCTTGCTCAGATTGTGATGCGGTCTGAGCCGATGGATTGGAGATGCCGAGCAGCTCGACCTCGAAGACGAGGGTCGCGCCCGGCTTGATGAGCGGGGGCCAGCCCTGGTCGCCGTACGCAAGGTCGGCAGGGCAGACGAGCCGGCTCTTGCCTCCCACCTTGGCGAGCTGGAGGGCTTCGGTCCAGCACTTGATCACCCCGTTCAGCGGCACCGTCGCGGGTCCGCCATGCTGCACGGAGCTGTCGAAGACAGTGCCGTCGGTAAACCGTCCTTCGTAGTTGACCGTCACCGTATCGGTGGCCTTGGGCGACGCCCCCGTCCCCGGGGTGACCGGAATCATGACCAGGCCGGATGCGGTTTTCATCGCGCCCGTCTCCCGGGCAGCCTTGTCAATGAAGGCCTGGCTTGTCTTCTTCTCGGCAGCCGCCACCGCGGCCGCGCGAGTTTCCTGGAGCTGCTTGATCTTCGGGCCATAGGTCTCGAGGTCGACCGCCGGCGTCCTGTGGAGGCTCCCATCGGCGAGACCAGCCTCGACCAATGCGAGCTCGGCGGGGCTCAGATCGAACGGGCTCAGGCTGCGATTGATCGTCAGACCGAGAGCGTAGAGGGTCTTTTGCTCTTCGGTTTCGGGCTTCGGTTCAGCCGCCATCGCGTTTCCCGCGGTGGCGAGGATGAGGACAGTCGACCAGATCACGAGCGTGCGCATAGCATTCCTCTCTTGGGAGTTCACCCTGGCGTTGTGGCCACCCGCGTCCGATGTGGCACCGACGACGCAGCCGAACATTGGCGGCCTCAACCTGCCGGCGTGGTGGCGACCTTGAGCCACCCACCCGGGCACTGTTGCGTGTAAGGGTAGTACGCCTTGGCGTCGACGCAGTAATACCAGTACGTCGGGGCCGCCGGCGCGGACGGCTGCTGCACGGACACCTGGGACTCGGGCTGGATCACCAGCGGTGGAGCGTAGCTGTAGGCGGGGTACGGCCACGGGAACCAGAAGGGATCCCAGAAGAAAGGAGAGACCCCGAAGCCGAGGGCAGGCCCTCCGAATCCGAAACCGCCAAAGAAGCCGAAGCGGTGGAAGCGATCGAAGCGCTCGTGGCCGCCGTGGAACTCGCCCCGGTGAAACCCGCCGCCACGGAACCCGCGGTTCTCGAACCCGGTCCTGCCGCCGTGGAACCCGCCCCCACCGTGGAATCCGCCCCCGCCCCCGCGGGCGAAGGCGGGCGTCGTTGTCAGAGCCAGGATGGTCAGTGCAATAATCAGCTTGCGGATCATAGGGCACCTCCTCGATGCCACGTTCCCCTTCACCTCTTAGATGCGTGAAGGTCGGCACGCGAGGCGGAGTCGTCAGTCTCTCATCGGCCTCTCATCGGCCTCTCATCGCCTGACTTCGGCTTTCACATTCTTGCGGAAGAAGACGGTCGAACCTCCCGTGGCACGGCGTTGTCAAAAGAGTGGAAGAGAGAAAGCGAAGCACCACGGACGTTGACAACTCTCACCCGCTTCGTCGAGGCGTCGATTTGATCTTCCTGACGGGCTCTGGCAGGATCGACGCGACATGGGGAGCGCGAAAGCCGACGAGGTGGTGCCGGTGCTCGATCGCTGCGCCGCGTTGATGCGCTAGACCCGATGGCCGAGCGGATGAGCATCATCTCGCCGACGGGCCACCTCGGCTTCACGCCCATCGAGCGAGGGAGCTTCGAGATCGGTCTGACCCACCGGCCCGACGCGATCGTCGCGGACTCCGGCAGCTGCGACATCGGGCCGCAGCCGCTCGGCGCCGACGAGCACTGCAGCCCCGCGGAGTGGCAGCGGCACGACCTCGAGCTCATGCTACTGGCCGCCCGCCGCCTCGGCGTGCCAATGATCGTGGGCTCGGCGTCCGACGCCGGCACCGACCGCGGCGTCAACCAGTACGCCGAGATCATCCGCGAGCTCGCGCAGCGACACCGGCTGGCGCCCTTCACTCTGGCCTCGGTCTTCTCCGAGGTGAGCCGCGACGAGGTCGCGCGCCGGATGCGGAGCGGCGTCCGGGTGGAGGGGCTCGACGGCCGGCCCGAGCTCACGCCGGAGGTGCTCGCCCGCACGGACCGGCTGATCGCGGTGATGGGCGTCGAGCCGATCATCCACGCCCTGGACCAGGGCGCCGACGTCGTCATCGCCGGACGGTCGGGCGACTCGTGTCTCTTCGCGGCGCCGGCCATCCGCGCCGGATTTCCCGAGGCCGCGTCGTACTACCTCGGCAAGGTGCTGGAGTGCGCGTCATTCGCGGCCGAGCCGTTCATGGGCAAGGAGAGCATCATCGGCGTCGTGACCCCGGACGCCGTCTCGGTCACCGCGATGCATCCGGGACAGCGCTGCACCGTGGCCTCGGTGGCGAGCCACGCCATGTACGAGCGCGCCAGCCCGTTCTTCGAGCACGTCGCGGGCGGCGTGCTCGACATGACGCATTGCCGTTACGAGCAGGCCGACGAGCGCACCACACGAGTCAGCGGCTTCGAGTTCCGGCGCGACCCGGTCTATCGCATCAAGCTGGAGGGCGCCGGCAAGGTCGGCGAGCGCGCGGTGTCTATCGCGGGGATTCGCGATCCGTACACCATCCGCCACATCGACGCGGTGATCGGCTGGGCGCGCTCGAAGGTGGAGGAGCGCTGGGGCGCTCCGGGTGCGCGCTACCAGCTCTATTACCACGTCTACGGACGTGACGGCGTCATGGGCGCCTCGGAGCCTCGCCGCGACGTTCCCGCGCACGAGCTTTGCCTGGTGGTGGAGGCGGTCGCCCCGCGCTGGGAGGACGCCGAGGTCATCTGCGCGCTCGGCACGCGCAACCTCTTCTACGCGCGGCTGCCCGAGGTGCGCGGAACCGCCGGCACCGCCGCCCTGATGATGGACGAGGTGCTGCGCGGCAAGCCGGGGTACGAGTGGACGGTGAACCACGTGATCCCGCTGGGCGATCCGCTCGAGCTCACGAGCGTGAAGCTCGAGGTGGTGGGCCGATGACGACGCGGCCGCTGGTCGAGCTCGCGAAGACGATCCGGAGCAAGAATGCCGGCGTCGATCAGATCACGTTCGACATCGTCTTCCGCGACCGCGAGACGTACGAGCTCGTGAAACGGAGCCGGGCGCTCAGCCCGGAGGCCGTGATGCGGCTCTACGCCATCCCGCGCGAGCGCATCACCGAGTTCGTCGAGTTCGATCCGGCGCTCGCGATCAAGTTCACGATCCGGCGCGAGCGCCCGAGCGGGAGCCCCGGCGAGCGCGATGTTTTCGGGGCGCAGCAGTATGCCCCGCTCTTCGACCTGCCTATTCCACTGTAGACTCGCGGGCTCCATGATGCGCTCGCGGAAGCGAAGATTACCCGTCTCCTTCACGAGGGCGTCGAGATACCGGCCGGTGGCGAAGAGATCCATCCTGCCGTCGCGCATGATCCTCACGACGAGAAACGGCGGCTCCGCGCGTATGCCATCGGCCGTTTCGCTCCCAGACTTTCCCAAGATCGCTGACTGCCCGATCACGTGACGGTAGGACTGCCGGTCGTAGATCTTCGCCTCGCGCGCTCTGCTCCGCATTTTCCCTGGCGCGGGTGTCATAGATCGCGTCATGGAACCACAGCGCGAGCTGCACTTCGCCAAGCCGCGCCGCCAGCCGGGAAGCAGATCCTCCAGGAGACCCGCCGGCGGCGCGGCCGCGAGGCGCCGCCACGGCTCGCTCCAGCGCTCGAGCGCGATCATGGAATGACGACGAGATGGAGGGCGATCAGGGCGAGGTAGGCGAACATCGCCGCCTTGATGAACCCGACCTGGCGCTGAGAGTTGTCACGATCCGTTGCCAGGGGCACGACGACCCACGATAGCAGACCGAGGTTGATGATCGTCAAGCCCGGCACGAAGATCGCCGCCGGGACGGCTCCGGCTGCCGGCAGCAGGTAGCCGCAGCCTCCGCCAAGGATCAAGGACACGGCGGCCATGCGTCGTGCGGCACGCACCCCGTGGATGAGCGGAATGGTTCGATACCGCAGCCGGCGATCCTCTGGGAGATCCGCGATGTCCATGACGATCTCGCGGCCAAGGTTCATCCAGAAGGTCATCAAGCCGAACACGGCGACGGCCAGCCACTCACCGGACCGAAACCCTCCGCTCACGGCCGCCGCCGCGAGGAGCGCGCTCACCGTGGCGTTGGCGGCGAGCCCACTTGCCCGCTTGAGGCTCTCGCCATAGGCGTAGAGGAGCCCGGCCGTGACGATCCCCACAGCCCACAGCCCCGCATAGCCGCGCGCAAGCGCCGCGGCCCCCGCGGCCAGAAGGCCCATCGCCACGCGGAAGGCCAGCTTCGGGGAAACGAGGCCGCTCGGGAGAGGCCGGGCCGGGTGAACGCGGGCGTCTATCTCATGGTCGCGGACGTCGTCGAGGACATAACCGCCGGCGGCGAGGAGCATCCATCCGGCCAGGACGGCGGCGTCCCGGCCGTCCAGGGGACGCGCGCCGCCGGCAAGCCGTATGGATGTGGCGACGCACAGCCCAATCCCCAGGAGACTGACTGGGCGGGAGAGCCGCACGAACGCCATCCCGCTCGACAAGAAGACGCCACGCGCGCCCAACACGGCTCTGGGAGATCAGGGCGCCGTCGCGCTGTTCATGGAAGCACCACTTGGGTCGACGTCGTCGAGCCATCAGAGAAAGTTGTGGCCAGCGACAGCTTGTTGCCCGACAGGAATTCCTGGCCCTGGAGGTCCGAGGCGAAGATCACGAAACTACCTCCGTCAGCCACGACGAAGTTCACGGCAGCGTTCCCGGGGTCGTTGAGGAGCGGCCCATCGAGCGTCTGGCTCGCCCCAACCACAAAGTACGTGCTGTTGATATCGGTGTCCCAGCTCCCGACCGGGGTACTACTGCCGGCAGGATAACTGTCGAGCCTCAAGGGCTGTTACATTCCAGCTGCCGCTCAGGTTCAGGGTCACCGTTATCGTGCCGTCAGTCTCTCCGTCGGGCGCGAGCGCGAGCTTGCCCTGTCCTACCCGATCTCGAATCTTGCCCTCCCAGGTCAGCGTCGACGCATCTCCCTCGAGCCCGAAAACGTGATCACAGCCGACAAAGCGAAACAGGAGCAAGATCGCAAGCACCAGCAGAGGCGTGAGCACCACGTACCAGCCGATCATCTCTCCCCCGTGCGTTGGTCGGTTTTATCATCCGGCGGAAATTCCGCGCTGGCCCGCCAGGAATCGGGTGGCGCCTGTGTTCTCGCGACGAGTTCAACCCTATGGAATCACCACTTGGGCCGACGCCGTCGAGGCATCAGAGAAGAATGCAACCAGCGACAGCGTGTTCCCGGACAGGAACTCCATGTCCTGGAGATCCGAGGCGAAGACCACGAAGCTGTCTCCCTCGGCGACGAAGAAGTTCACCGCTGCAGTTGCGGGGTCGTTCAGGAGCGGCCCGTCGAGCGTCATGCTCGCTCCGAGCACGAAGTAGGTACTGTTGATGTCGGTGTCCCAGGTTCCGACGGGGCTGGGGTTGTTGGGTTGGTAGCTGTCGAGCTTCAACCCTGTCACGGTGCGGCCGCCGCTTGCGTTCATGATCACCGTCAGTGTCCCGTCGTTCGCCCCGTCCGGCGCAAGGGCCAGCTTGGCCTGTCCGACGCGGTCCTGCGCCAGGCCCTCCCAGCCGAGCATCAGAGCGGGCGGCCTTGGGTACACGTCGCCGAGTCCCAAAATGCGATCACAGCCGACGAAGCGGAACAGGAGCAGGATCGGAAGCACCAGCAGGGGCACGAGCACCATATACCAGTCCATCATTGCTGCCTCCTGTGTCAGCCAGCCTTACGGAATCACCACGCTTGCCGACTCCGTCGAGGTATCAGAGAAGGACGCGAGCAGCACCAGCGTGTTGCCGGACAGGAATTCCATGTTCTGGAGGTCCGAGGCGAAGAGCACGAAGCTGCCCCCGTCATCCACGACGAAATTCACCGCCGCGTTCCCGGGGTCGTTCAGGAGCGGATCGTCCAGCCCCGTGCTCGCGCCCAGCACGAAGTAGGTGCTGTTGATGTCGGTGTCCCACGTGCCGACGGGGCTGGGGTTGTTGGGCAGGTAGCTATCGAGCTTCAAGCCTG
>WNFE01004525.1_pt1 | contig 10396 bp, 9 predicted proteins | sample 5400451 | NCBI WGS metagenome assembly WNFE01 (sample SAMN13153344, study PRJNA577476) | soil metagenome | isolation source: 200 cm saprolite under Douglas fir tree site 2 hole 2 | place: USA:California | collected 2015-04-18 | reverse complement strand
CGATCGCGCCGCGTTCCTCCGGAAGTTTCCCCTCCTGCCATAGCCCCGTGGGCGAACGACCCAACCGAGGTTCTGTCAGTTTTGTCGGTTACCCGCTGTCCCTCATGATTGGACACGACTCGTCGAGACCACGCCCCTCGTTTTACGTGCTGAGACCGCCGCTGGCCGAGGACCGCCTCCCGCTCCCTGCCGGCATAGTTGCGCCCTAGTACCACGTCGGGCAATCCCGCGCTCCTTGGCTTACCGAGCCCTTGGCCCGAAACGGACGCTCTTTCGGTCTTTCCAGCTTCTGAGCATTGTTCAGAACCGGACGGTTCCGAGCACGAAGGAAGGGTCGTGAACGGCATTCGAATCGATGAGCGCCTTGACAGTGCCGCTACGGGTCCATCGTTATCAACGAGTTAGGTCAATTTCGCCATTCATAGTTGCTCGCCACGATCTTGAAAGGAGCACAGGATTTTCAGTCCTATCCCCTAGTCCGTGTAAGTGCGCGTAACTGTTTGATGTGGAACAACAGGGTCACGACGGTCTCGTGCGCTGGAATGCGCTGGAATGATCAGGAATGCGCCTGAGTCGGTCACAATTTTGGCACAAGGTCATTCAGCAGTGGCCAAGACACCTGAGGGCGTTCCCTTTGCAGGTTCAAATCGGAGGCCCGCAACCACCTCCGGGCGCACAGGCCGCTGGGCTTCTGCTTCGAGATCCCGATCTCGGCTGGCGCTCGAAGACGAGGTGCTGGTAGTCGCGGTGGTCCCATGGCCGATGGCCTCCTGTGAGTGAGATCGGCTGGAGGCTAGCACGGTCGCGGGGCGCCCGGCCGCTTGCACATTCTTGCTACAATCTTCGGGGTCGCCACTCCTCTCCCGGGCGACGGCGTCGGAACAACGGACCACCCATGACTGGAATGGACAATGCCTGCCGACCGTGAACGACCAGGAGAGTCCGAGCGGGCGCCCCTCGGCCCGACCGGCACGCTGGTCCGGCTCGCCCCGGTCGGTCTCGTCCTCGCCGCGGTCCTGGGCACGTACGCCTTCCTCGGTGGGTGGCTGACCCCGGGCGCGCTGACACCCGCGCGGCTCACCGACGCGTTCGAGCACGTGGCCGGCGTGCACCCCGGCTTCCGTCGCAATCATGCCAAGGGCGTGGGCGTGTCCGGGTTCTTCGAGAGCAACGGGACCGGCGCGCGCTTCTCGAAGGCGGTGGTCTTTCGACCCGGGCGCGTGCCGGTGATCGGCCGCTTCTCCCTGTCGGGTGGCCGGCCCGACGTCGCCGACGCGCCCGACGAGGTGCGCGGCCTGGGGCTCCAGTTCAGCCTGCCGGACGGCGAGCTGTGGCGGACCGCGATGATCAACCTGCCGGTGTTTCCGTTCCGGACGCCGGAGGCGTTCTACGAGAATCTAGTCGCGTCCGCGCCCGATCCTGCGACCGGCAAGCCCGATCCCGCCGGCATGAAGGCCCTTCTCGAGCGCCATCCCGAGACGGCGCGGGCCCTGGCCGTCATCAAGAGCCAGCCGATCGCTTCGGGGTTCGACAACACTACGTTCCATGCCCTGAACGCGTTCCGCTTCACCAGCTCGGCGGGCGTGTCGGTGCCGGTCCGCTGGCTGCTGGAGCCGGCGCAGCCGTTCGAGGTCGCGAGCGCGGCGCCGGAATCCCGGGACCGGAACTATCTCTTCGACGCGCTGATCACGCAGGTGCAGCGCCAGCCGCTGCGATGGCACCTCATCCTCACCATCGGGCAGCCCGGCGATCCCACCGGCGACGCCACCGTCGCCTGGCCCCCGGACCGGGAGCGGGTCGACGTGGGCACGCTGACGCTCGATCGAGTGGAGGCCGAGGAGACCAGTCGCGCGAGGGACATCAACTTCGACCCGCTGGTCCTGCCCGCGGGCATCGCGCCGTCCGACGATCCACTGCTCAGCGCTCGCTCGGCGGTGTACTCGCGATCGTTCACCCGGCGTGAAGGCGAGGCGAAGCAGCCAAGCGCGATCACCGCCGCCGACGTCCGTGGGGGGAAGTGACATGCCGACCCCGCCGCGTCAGTTCCCCGCGCTCTCGCGGCTCCTGCACTGGGCGATGGCGGCGATGGTCCTGACCATGCTGGGCGTCGGGATGGCCATGGTCGTCTCCCTGGGCGACTACCACGCGCTGCTGTCGATTCATCGCCCGCTGGGCATCGCGATCCTGGTCCTGGTCGTCATTCGCTTCGTGAACCGCCGCCTGAATCCGCCGCCGCCATTCCTGGCCTCGATGTCGGAGGCAGAGCGTCGGGTGGCGACGGCGTCGGAGCTCGCGATGTACGGGCTGATGCTCGTGCTGCCGCTGGTCGGGTGGGGGATGCTATCGGCGGCGCGCTACCCGATCGTGCTCTACGGCTCCGTGCATCTCCCGTTCATCCTTCCGCCGAGCGTCACGCTGTACGCGGTGCTGCGGAAGGCGCACACCATCCTCGCGTACCTCTTCTTCCTCACGTTCCTCGCTCACTTCGCCGCGATCCTGTTCCACACCCTGGTCCTGCGGGACGGGATCCTGAAGCGCATGGTGCCCTGGCGCGTGCGCTGAGAGGGCGCGCTCAAGCCACCGCGGCGAGCTGGCCGATGATAGCCAAGAGTCCATCTTGTCTCAGAGCCCTTCTACTGACGTCTATGCGTGAGAAGTTGCTGGGAGTCGATGCTGGAATACAGTGGGAATGTGGGAATTGGACCGGGTTTCCCTGAGGACCATGGCCTCCGGCGTCGGTCGCCCCGTCCGTGGCCGCCGTCCCCGTGACATAATCTCCCACACTCAGATCTAGGAGCCAATGCGACAGCACTCGGAGCGTCGAAAGACCACGAGCACGAAAGCGCCGCAGACGCCCACCACCGTGTGCCAGTAACGCGGCGCATGGTATGATGCATTCCACCTGAGGCGCGACCGGTGACGACGTCAGTCGATAACCTCCGAGAGATCCCGCTCTTTTCGCGTCTCTCCGACGGTGACCTGCAGTTCCTCGCCACCAAGATGGACGAAATCATCGTTCCTGCGGGCACCGCGCTCATCACCGAGGGAACGGGCAACCATGCCTTCTTCTTGCTCGCGGACGGCGAGGTGGACGTGTTCGTGAGTGGCATCCACCGACGCACCTTGGGGCCAAACGACTTCTTTGGCGAGATCAGCATGATGGTGCTCAACCCGGCCACGGCTACTGTGGTGACCCGAACGCCCGTGCGAGCCTACGTTATGAGTCACCTGCAGTTCCTTGAGGTGAGGGTTCACCAGACCGTAATGCTCCAGCTCAGATCAGCCATGGGCGACCGCCTCTCCGCCGATCGGAAGGTGGTGTAGAGGGCAAGCGATCGGCGAGGTCGTTCCCCGCCATCCGTCGCGGGCAGGTTCAAACCTTAACGAAATCGAAATAGTGGCCCTAAGGGGCCACCACGCGAACCGCATCAGACGACTACTTCGAACCGGAAACAAAGCGACCTGTTGCCTGCAGGTGATTGCGGGCCCCCGCAAACTAGAGAAGACAAGCCTTCAGAGAAGTTCTCCGACGTTGCTGCTTTTGGCGACAGCTCTCAGACGGATCTGCGTGGCTTTGGCTGAATCTCTTGGTGGCAGCCCCCTGGGTCACCACCGACTTGACCACCACCCTCTTGCCGGCATCTTGCGGCGATAAGCCGCCGAAACCGTTCTCTGCCGATCCCGGCCGGAGGATCCCGCCTCGCCAGCGGACCCGACGGCCCGGCGCGTCTTGCCCGCGAGGTCCTCGCCTCGGGCTTCGCGTCCTGTCAGGACGCGAAGTCTGTCGGATCCTCAGTTCGCGAATACAAATATTCAACTTGTTCTCAGTTCACCGGCATGGCATCCCCGCTTTGACCCAGGCCTCCAGCGCTTCGACGAACTTCTCGTGCGAGAGCGGAGGAATCGTGCGCCTACCCGGGACCCAGGCCCAGAGGACGAGCGGATCCGTCTTCATGTGCTCGATGACTTGCTCTCCCGTGCGACGGCCGCCGTTGCGCGCCGGATCCTTCATCTGTTCGCAAATCTGCTCCTTGCTGCGGCCTTCCCACAGCATGGACAAGGGCGCGAGGTGCCAGTCCTCGACGCCCGGCACGAACCCGTCGGCCGTGTTCGTCGTCTGATGGCAGGTCTGGCACGGCTGCGTAGGGGCGCCGTGGCTGTCCTTTCCGCGGACAACGAGCGGCAGATGAACGGTCCGGGCATCGCCTTGCCGGGGGGATTGGTCCTGATGGCAGTTGATGCATCTCGGGTGCATGACGACGCTCGCGATCGGTTCGAACGTCCCGGAGGGAGCGGCGTGCGGTGCATCGACGACACTTCCTGCAACCGCGAGCAAGCCCACGATCATCGGCGAAAACATCCGCATCGTCTCCTCCTCAGGCCGAGCGCAGTTGATTCTCGAGCGGCAGCTTCCGGATGCGCCGGCCGGTGGCGGCGAAGACCGCGTTCGACACCGCGGCAGCGGTGACGGCCGTGCCTGGTTCGCCGATTCCGCCTGGCGCTTCCAGGTTGCGCACCAGGTGCACCTCGATGGCCGGCGTCTCGTTGATTCGCATGACTCGAACGTCATGGAAATTGGACTGCTCGACCCGGCCGTTCTTGAGCGTCACGCCGCCCCACAGGGCGCCGCTGATTCCGAAGACTATCCCGCTCTCGATCTGGGCTTTCACCGTGTCCGGGTTCACGACCGTCCCGCAATCGACTGCGCAGACGACCCGGTGGACGCGGACCTCGCCCGCCTTCGACACCGAGACCTCGGCCACCTCCGTCAAATAACTGCCCCATTCGCTGAAAAGCACCGAGACGCCGCGACCCCGGCCTTCGGGCAGCGGCTTTCCCCATCCGGACGCCTGCGTGGCGATGTCGAGGACTGCCGTCGCGCGAGGCGATTTGCGGAGAAGGGCCCGGCGAAACGCGGCAGGATCCTGCTTCGCGGCGGCGGCGAGCTCGTCGACGAAGCTCTCGATCACGAAGTTGTTGTGTGTGACTCCGACGCCTCGCCAGAACCCGGTATTCAAGGCCGGCTCCTCGTGTCGCACGTACTCGACTCGGATCGCCGGGATGTCGTAGAGCAGCTGCGCCGCTCCGTCCACCCCGTCGATGTCGATCCCGTTCTTGAAAGCGGCCGGCAGGTAGCGGGCGATGATGGACGGGCCGACGATCCGGTGCATCCATGCGACCGGTTGGCTCTGCGCATTCAGCGCCGCCGCCATACGGTCGTAGTAGTACGGCCGATAGACGTCGTGCTGGATGTCCTCCTCGCGTGTCCAGATCACCTTCACCGGACCCCCGACCTGCTGGGCGATTCGCACGGCCTGCGTGACGATGTCGAACTCGAGGCGCCGGCCGAATCCGCCGCCTAAGTAATGGTTGTGCACTTCCACCTTGTCGAGGGGCAGGCCTGTGACCCCGGCGGCTCCCCCCTGGGCGCGCGTGATGACTTGCGTGCCCGTCCAGATCTCGCAGCGGTCCGAGCTCAAGCGGACCGTGCAGTTCATCGGCTCCATCGTCGCGTGCGCGAGGAAGGGAACCTCGTACACCGATTCGAGCTTGTTCGTCGCTCCCGCGAGAACCGCCGGCGCGTCCCCCTCGTTTCGCACGACCACGCCCGGCGTCTGCGCGGCGGCGGCGAGCCCCTCGACGACATCGGCGGTGTTGATCTTTCCGTGCTGTCCGTCGTCCCAGCGAATGTCGAGCGCCGCCAGTCCCTGCTTGGCCGCCCACATGTGATCGGCCACGACCGCTACCGCGTCGTCGAGGCGGACAATCTGGCGCACTCCTTTGATTGCCCTGGCCTTGGCGTCATCGACGCTGACCAGCTTGCCGCCGACTACTGGACTCGCAGCGACCGTGGCGATCTTCATTCCGGGCAGTCGCACGTCGATGCCGTACTCGGCTTTGCCGTTCACCTTTGCCGGAGTATCGAGTCGCTTGGCGGGGGTGCCGATCAGTTTGAAATCCTTCGGGTCCTTCAAAGCAACTTGCGCCGCCACCGGCAGCTTCGCGGCTCTTTCGGCCAGAGCGCCGTACGACAGCTTGCGGCCGGTCGGCGTGTGGGTGACGACTCCTCTGCGCGCCCGACACGACGCCGTGTCCACGCTCCAGGTCTCGGCGGCAGCGGCCACCAGCATGGTGCGCACGGTCGCACCGGCGCGGCGAAGCGGCTCGTAGAACGCTCGCACCGAGGTCGACGCACCCGTTTCCTGATCGCCAAAGATCGGGTTCGCGTACAGCTTGTCGTTGGGCGGCGCGTGCTCGAGGTGGACCTGGTCCAGTCCCACCTCCAGTTCTTCCGCGATCAACATGGGCATCGAGGTGTAGGTGCCCTGTCCCATTTCGACCTGGTTCATGATCAGCGTGACCCGGCCGTCCTTGCCGATGCGAATAAACGCGTTCGGCGCGAAGTCGGTCTGAGTCCCTTTGGCCGTTGCTGCCAGCACGCGCGGCAACGCCTCGAGATGCAGCCCCAGCAGGAATCCACCGCCGGCGGCCGCGCCCGTAAAAAGGAGCTGGCGACGCGACATCTGGCTCATAGTCAGCCCTCCTTCTTGGCAGTCGCCGGTTTGCGAGCCGCCCGCCTGATGGCCTCTCGGATGCGGGGATAGGTGCCGCAGCGGCAAATGTTCCCCGACAACGCGTGGTCGATATCGGTGTCGGTGGGCGCCGGTATCTTCGCGAGCAGCGCGGCGGCGGCCATGATCTGGCCGGACTGGCAGTAGCCACACTGTACGACCTCCAGGTCGAGCCAGGCTTGCTGAACCCGCTTGCCAGTGACTGTGGCGCCGACTCCTTCGATCGTGGTGATCGAATGTCCGGCCGCGGCGCTGACCGGCATCACGCAGGATCGTCTGGGGATGCCATCCAGGTGCACCGTGCACGCGCCGCAGAGAGCGACGCCGCAGCCGAACTTGGTCCCGTTCATGCCGAGGAGATCGCGCAAGGCCCACAGCAACGGCATGTCCGGCGACGCATCGACGGTGTGGGATTTTCCGTTGATCTTCAATGTGACCATGATCGGCCTCCCCACTCATCCCGAGAAATGGTCGATATCGACCCGTCCGATGTACTCGATCCGGCGGCCATCGTCACGGCTGGGTCTTTGCCCCAGTTCTTGTAGTGGATCTCCGTACCGCCACTCGTCGTGATGGTCGCCATATGTTGCCTTCCTCCGTCCGCGGCGGTTCATGAAGATCGTCGGTTTGGAGCCACTTGTCGTTTGATATAAAGAGTGGGCGCGGGGGGTAATGGTTGCGCCTGAGCGTAGGAAACATAAAAGGCGTTCTCGGACGGCAGCCCCTGCTTCCGAGCTCTTGCAGCTGTCGGGCCTCCTGGGGGGTCCGGGCGGCAATGGTCGGACAGGTGGCCCGGCGGTAATCCCCTGGTCTCCAGAGGTCAAGCAGGGCCAAATTCGCGGTCCATCACGGCGACCGTGTCTCGTGAATCAAATGATTTCCCAAGAACAGGCCGCGGACTAGAACTCCTGTGCTCCTATTTGCTCTCCGCGCTGCCCTCCGACATGTCGAAGTCGCCTAAGTCAGCAACCCGCAACGGAAACTCGTGTGCTGGAGTGATCAGGAGTGCGCTGGAATGCGCCTGAGGATTTTCAGTCCTGAGCCCCAGTCCGTGTAAGTGTGCGTAACTGTTTGATGTGGAACAGGAGGCTCCCGACGGCATCATGCGCTAGAGTGCGCTGGAATGATCAAGAATGGACCCGAGTCGGTCACAATTTGGTCACAATGCTCGGCGTCCACTGAAGTGCCGTAAGCTGGCCGGACCGGCTACTGAGCAAAAACTACGAGGATGGTTCCGGCACCAATGCCGACTATGCCCTCGTCAGGTCCTGCGTCAGCAACGCCCTTGCTTGGCGAGTCCTGGCGGGCAGCCTCTCCCCTCGCCCCGGCCCCAGTGCTCCTCGCGTTCCCGCCAGTTGCGCTCATGGGCTTCTTCGTGCCACTCGCGCCCGTAATGGGGCTCCCACTGTGGCGGCGCCTCACGACGCCATCCTGCCCAAGGCGGAGGGGGGACGGGGTAGTAGCGAACGGGGACTTGGAGAATGGGCGGCGGCACGTACATGGGTTCGACGACGCCCCAGGGACCGTTCCAGGTCGGCCCGACGTACCAGCCATTGTTCGTAAAGACCCAGTACTGATGTCCGTAGAAGAAGACGTTCGCCGGGGCGCTCGGCGCATAGTAGACAGGCATTCCTGGAACGACCACGAGCGCGGGCGGACCCGGGAGCTGAATGCCGATGTTCACACCCACCCGCACTTGCGCAGCCACCGGTTCCGCCACGACGGCCAGGAGCAGCACACTGAGCACGAGTGGTTTCATGGTTTCTCCTCTCTCTTGCCAGGGCGACGGGTCTCGTGCAGTGCTTGAGGTACAAAGAATCGCCCGGTGGCTAACTGCTCTCGCAGTGTTGAGCTGAACGTGTCCAAGAACCCCTGCCGGGGGGAGCACTGTGGCCCCACCCGACAGGGGAGCCGAGAGCTACTTCACGTTATTGCGGGCTACTTGTGTCCGATGGACGCTGGAACGACTTGCTGTGCTGGTGCTAGAGTCGTGGCGCAGAGACGTCGAGGTCCTGGATGCGCTCCGGTAATCGTGATGGAGGTCGCGCCGGTCGGCGCGGAGATCCCGGCGGTCCCTGGCCAGATCGCGCCGGTCGCGGTTGCGGTCGCCGATGTCCCGACGGAGGTCGCGCCGATCGGCACGGAGATCGCGCCGGTCGCGGCGAAGATCCTGCCGATCCGTGGCGAGGTCTTGGCGGTCCTTCTGAATATCAGCCTTGTCGGCCGCCACGGCGCTGAGGTTGCCGGCCTTCCGGTCCCGTTGGAGTTGGCGCCGATCTTGGGCCAGATCGCGGTTGTCGCTGGTGATATCCCGGCGGTCGCTCCGGATGTCTTGCCGATCCCGGTTGATGTCTGTCCGATCGCGCTGGATGTCCAGATTGTCTCGGTTCAGGTCGCGCTGGTCCTGCCGGATATCCTGGGCGTCACGGGTAATGTCCACGCGATCCCGCCGGATGTCTTGGGCGCTGACCAACGGAGCCCACACAGCCACCAGCACCACAGTGCTTCCGACGAGCCATAAGTATCGTTTCATGTTGCTCTCCTCCTCTCTGAGCCCCGTGGACTCAGACAACGGCTGGTCAACATCGGCAAGCAGGCGAGCTCGGCCTGCCTCTGATCGTGTCGATCTCTTACCGGGCCCGCTTGGCCACTGCGACGTGCCCGTCCAGCGTGTCCTCGGTCTGCGCGATGATCTCCCCGGCCGTGGAGCGGTCCCGGAGGATCCAGTTCTTCTTCACGACCACCCGCATCCGCGACGTCCTCGGCGTGATGCGGTCAAGTTCGATCTCCACCGTGCGGTCACCTGCCGTGGCCGTGATCTCGCTCCCCGCCTCGGTCTTTTTGCTGGTGGTGACGTCCATCGCCAACCGTTTCAGCGTGCGCAGCGTTGCCGCGCGAAGATCGGGCTCGGACTCCGCGAAGGTCTTATAGGCGACGCTGTCGAGGGTGTAGTTGACTCCGGTGCCGCCCGAGATGCCGGCGCCCACCCCGAACAGCGCGAGGCCGATCCCGGCGCACCCCTGCAAGCCGAGCGCGCCTAGGATGAGCAGCGCCATTCCATATCTCCTCGAGGACATGACTCACCTCCGCTGCGTGAGTGGATGGGGACGCTGCGTCTGGCCTCGGGTGAGAGCAGGAAGCATGCCGGAGCCGGCCGCCCAGGATATGGTCGGGGCGCATCGGGAGGTATCCATTCATCGGTGCGGATTTCGGTGCGGAACTCCCCTGGGGCTCGGCAAAAAATGCCGCTCGGGAAGAAGGTAACTCTTACGAGTCCAGAAAGTAATTCCGGCCCTCCGAGCGCAAGCGCAACTGGAGGACGGTCGGTGGCGCTCTTCGGCGGCTCACCCCGCTAGCAGGCAAGCACGCCGGACCGCTCTCGATCGTCGCCTTCGTCGGTGATGGAAGGAGCTTCTGGCGTTGGAGCTCGACGGCGGCGAGGCGTTCCGACGCCTGGAAGGGCTGCCCGGACGATCTCGTTGTCCGCAGCCCCGGAGCCTCGGCAGTAGTGGGATAGAACCCAGGATGCTCTACGACCGGCTCGACGAGCTCGGGATCGACTTCGGGATCGTCTATCCGACGGCCGGGCTCGGCATTCCGCGCATCGCCGACGACGCGACCCGGCGCGCGGTGATCCGTGGCTTCAACGTCGTCACCCACGAGTACTTCAAGGACCTCGGCGACAAGCTGACCCCGGCCGCGGTGATCCCGGTGCACACGCCGGACGAGGCGATCGAGGAATTGACGTTCGTCACCAAGCAGCTGGGTGCAAAGGTCTGCATGCTCGGCAGCGGCGTGCGCCGGCCGATCCCGCACGCCAAGGG
>WNFE01004521.1_pt1 | contig 10397 bp, 7 predicted proteins | sample 5400451 | NCBI WGS metagenome assembly WNFE01 (sample SAMN13153344, study PRJNA577476) | soil metagenome | isolation source: 200 cm saprolite under Douglas fir tree site 2 hole 2 | place: USA:California | collected 2015-04-18 | reverse complement strand
TGGGTCATCGAATTGATAATCGCCTCGACCCGGTTGAGCTGACCTTCGTCCACTTTGTCCGCGTGCTTCTGTATTCCCGCGAAGGGGCCGACGCTAGGCAACATGCCCATTAGATTCTGGATCGATCCCATCTTCTTGATCTGGCGCAACTGGTCACGAAAATCTTCCAACGAAAAGCCGTCGCCGGAAAGTGCCCGGCTGGCCATCTCCTGGGCTTTCTTCTTGTCGACGTTCTGCTCCGCTTTTTCGATCAGCGAGAGAATGTCGCCCATGCCCAGAATTCGGGAGACGATGCGATCAGGATGGAAGGGCTCGAGCGCATCGTACTTTTCGCCCACGCCGATGAACTTAATGGGTTGGCCAGTAACCTGGCGGATAGAGAGGGCCGCGCCGCCCCGGGCGTCGCCATCCATCTTGGTGAGGACAACTCCAGTGAGCGCCAGCTTCTTGTGGAACTCATCGGCGGAATTGACTGCGTCCTGTCCGGTCATGGCGTCCGCGACGAACAGGATTTCCTGCGGATTGAGCATCCGCTTCAGCGACTGCATCTCGTCCATCAGTTGATCGTCGATGTGCAGGCGGCCGGCGGTGTCTACGATCAGCACGTCCGAGCCGGTGTTGATAGCTTCGCGGCGCGCTTCCTTCGCCAAACGCTCGACGGTAGCGGTATTGGCCTCGGTGACTTCACCCTCGTAGATGTTGGCCTTGATCGCCTGGGCCACGACTTTGAGTTGCTCGCGGGCGGCAGGGCGGTAGACGTCCACGGAAACCAGTAGAGGGCGGTGTCCGCCGTTCTTCAGCCAGTTCGCCAGCTTGCCTGACGTCGTTGTCTTGCCCGAACCTTGCAGGCCGGCCATGAGCACGACCGTCGGAGGTTGCGAGGCGAACTTGAGCTTGGCGGTGTCGCGACCGAGGACCTCGATCAGTTCGTCGCGCAGAATCTTGATGACCTGCTCACCGGGCGAAAGCGCGGTCGCTACCTGCTGCCCGACGGCTTTTTCCTGAATGTGATCAATCAGCTGCTTGACGACTTTAAAGTTGACGTCGGCCTCGAGCAGCGCCAGGCGAATCGCGCGCAGCGCCTCCTGAATGTTCTCTTCATTGAGGACAGCCTCGCCCCGCAGGGTCTTGAACGCACGCTGAAGCTTTTCTGAGAGATTCTCGAACATGATCGGAATGACTATTCTATCAGTGGGATGATGGGCTCGTCGTTATGACGTCATTGTTTTCATCCTTCAACATTGTGCACGCTACACCCCGAACCTCCGCCGGTAGGCGCTGGGGGAGACCCCCGTGTGTCGCTGGAAAAGCCCGCGGAAAAAGGCGACGTCTTGATAGCCGACGGCGTCGCTTATCTCCTGCATGGTGCGATGGTCGCTCTCCAGCAGGCGTTTGGCGGCGGCGACTCGTAGCTTCTGCAAGTAGATCAACGGGCTGTCTCCGGTAGCTTGCTTAAAGCGGCGAACGAAATTGCGCAGGCTCATGCCCACGCGCCGGGCCGGAGCTTCGAGCCGGAAGGTCCGTTGAAAATTCTGGTGCAGCCACTCCTGCGCGCTGGAGATGGCGTCATCAGAATGCTCGGTTTTTAAAGGGACGATGGCGAACCCAGCCTGCCATGCCCGGGGAGTCTCGATGAGCAGCGCCTTGGCGGTTTGCATGGCAACGTCGTGGCCGCAGAATCGCTCCACCAGATACAGGCTCAGATCCAGGGAGGCGTTCACACCTCCCCCGCAATAGAAGCCCCGGTCCTCGGTCACCATCAATTCCGGCATCCACTTCACCTTGGGATATTTCTCCCGGAACCGCTCGGCCAGGCCCCAGTGTGTGGTGGCACGTTTGCCGTCCAGCAAGCCGGTGGCTGCGACCAGACCCACGCCTGAGCACACACTGGCGATAGGAACGCCGCGCTTGTGCCAGCGCCGCAGCCAGGGCACAACTGGCGCGTTGCGTTCGACCACGTCGTCCAGGCTTAGTCCGGTGGTCGGGATGAAGATGAGATCTGTCCCGCGGATGTCTTTGAGTGCCGCCATAGGCTGAATATCGATTGGCCCATCACAGCGGACCGCGTGTCCATCCACTGATGCTGTGGTCACGCGAAAGCGACGAACCTGCCGTTTTCCCGTAAGAAAGTTCCACAGGGTGCCGGCATGGCGGAAGACTTCCATCGGACCGATGGCGGTGGAGGAGAAAGTTCCGTCGAGAAACAGGACTGTGACCTCGATCATGCGTAGACTCCCTTGGATGGCTAAAACGCCGATGGCTTAATCACCTACGTATAATGGCAAATCTGCCATCTTGTGGCAAGGCCCTTCGACGGCTACCTTAAAAGAATCGAAAGCAACTCAGCATCACACGGAGGATGTTATGAAGAAATATATGATCGAGCGAGAGATCCCGAAGGTCGGGACGTTGGAGCGGGAACAATTGCGGGAAGCTGCGGCCAAGTCCAACCAGACGCTGCGCCAGCTTGGACCGGATATTCAGTGGTTGGAATCCTTTGTTGCTGCCGACAAGACGTTCTGTGTGTATCTGGCCAAAGATGAGGCGCTCATCCACCGGCACGCGGAACTAAGTGGATTTCCTGCCACCAAGGTCACGGAGATCAGCAAGATGATTGATCCCACGACTGCCGCGCAGCGGTAGGTGAACAGTGTTGAACGTGGCGATCCGGCTAAAAGAGGAAAGTGAGAGTACAGAAGTAGGAAGACTTGTGCAGCGACGGCACGATCAGGAAGCTTTCGGCGGGCCGAAAACCTCCCGAGCTGCGATCACCGTATTGCAGTGGATGGTTACGGTGTCTTCCACTTTGAGGGCATAGCCTCCGGCGTAGGTCACCATCACCGGAATATTGCGGGCGCAAGCAACGCGGAACACAAGTTCATCGCGCCGCTTGAGTCCTTCGAGGCTCAACGCCAGCCCGCCGAGTTGGTCTTCGCGATAAGGGTCAGCGCCCGCGATGTAGCAGATCAGGTCTGGCTCGAACTGGCGGAGGCCGGAACTGAGCGCGTTGTCGAGCCAGGCCAGGTAATCGTCGTCCCCAACCCCGTCGGGCAGATCCACGTCAATCGAGGAAGGGGGTTTCCATGCCGGATAATTGTTGTGCTGATGCAGGGAGATCGTAAACACCTCGCCGGTGTGAGCCTGACGCATCTTTCCACTGGGGGCTGAACCCAAGGCAGACGCCGAGGTCGAGGGCAGTGGATCACTGGGAGTGCGGGTGCCGGCAAAGATGGCAGCCGTGCCGTTGCCGTGGTGAACGTCGCAGTCGACCGTCATGGCGGTACGGATCTTGCCATCGCGTTGCATGCGACGGATCGCCACCGCCACGTCATGGATCATGCAAAAGCCTTCGCCGTGGTCCGGAAAAGCATGGTGGAAGCCACCTCCGATATTGAAAGCCACGCGGTCTTTCAGAGCATGTTGCGCGGCGAGAATTGAACCACCAGCAGCCAGCCAGAAGGCTCGAACCAGCTCCGGCGAGTGGGGAATCTCCATCTGCATTTCTTCGCTGGGGGAAAGCGTTCCGGTTTTCAGCTTCTGTACATACTGTGGAGTGTGAACGAGGAGGATGTCCTGATCCGATGCCAGTTGTGGGGTGACAAAATCAGACGGCTTGGCAACGGCAGTTGCCAGCAGTTGGTCATGAACCATGCGATATTTCTCGGCAGGGAAGACGTGGATGCCGATCGGCAAGTAGTAATCGTTGCTGTAAATCAACTTGAAGGGAAGCATGGAAGCAAGTCGTCAGTCGTCGGTCTTCAGTCGTCAGGCGAACGGCGGCTATCGTTTTCGGTTTATCGGTGCCGGTGGTGGGACCAGGTGCCGTCGCACCGGCACAATGGCACCCTTGGAAGGATCGGCGGCCGCGTGCGCCCGCGATAGCACTTCCTCCTGGATATATTTCACGAAATCCTGAATCTGAAGCTGCATCTCCTCCATGCGTTCGCGCATTTGGAGGATGATGGCAATGCCGCTGATATTCACGCCCAGGTCGCGAGCCAGCGAGAGAATGAACTCCAAGCGCAGGAGGTCTTCGTCGGTGTACAAGCGGGTGTTGCCCTCAGTGCGAGAAGGCTTCAGTAGACCCTCGCGCTCATACAAACGCAAGGTCTGGGGATGGATGCCGTACATCTCGGCGACCGACGAGATCATGTAGGCGCCCTTGGATTTTCGCTTGGTCATGGCTCGACCTGCATGGTTTGCCGCTATTACTTTACAGCAAAGAGCAATGATCAAAGATAGAAGCCACGGATCGTGCCGATCCTCACCAATAATTCCGTGAAATCCGTGCTCATCTGTGGCCCGTGGCCTTGTTCCCACGTGAGCAGGCGTCTCCCATTACAATGCTCTCCGTGCGAATCCTGATCTCCGCCGGGGAAGCCTCCGGCGAAATGTACGGCGCGCTTCTGATTGAAGCGCTGCGGCGTCTCGCGGGCGAGGGCGCCCGCGCCGCACTGAACCAACGGCTGGAATTTTTCGGCGTGGGTGGAGATCGCATGCGTGCCGCCGGTTGCGACACCGCGGTCGACTCCCGAGATCTTGCGGTGGTCGGCATCTCGGAGATACTCAGTCACCTGCCAAAAATCTGGGGCCTTTTCCACAAGCTGATCGCGGAAGCTGACAAGCGCAGACCTGACCTGGCCATAGTCATCGACTCGCCCGCTTTCAACTGGCGGGTGGCCCGTCAGATGCGCAAACGCGGCGTTCCTGTCGTGTATTACGTTTGCCCGCAATTCTGGGCATGGCGCCAGGGGCGCGTGCGCCTGCTGCGCAAATACGTTGACAAAGCCCTGGTGATCTTTCCCTTTGAAGAAAAGTTCTACCGGGATCGCGGCGTGAATGCTACTTTCGTCGACCATCCGCTCGCAGATCGCTCCCGCCCCGAAATCGATCGCGCAGCCTATGCCACTCAACACCACCTGAACCCAGCGAAGCCCTGGATCACGCTTATGCCGGGCAGCCGGGTAAAAGAAGTGCGCATGAATTTGCCAGTAATTCTGGAATCGGCGGCAAAGCTGGGCGCAGCTTACGAATTTCTGCTTCCGGTCGCGCCCACGCTGGAACGCGCCTTTCTCCAACCGCTGATCGCGGGCAATTCTTCCATTCACCTGGTTTTGGGGTCCCTACCTGCGCTGACACAGTCCCGGGCGGGCATTATTGCCAGTGGTACGGCTACCGTCGAGGCAGCGATGATGGGGACGCCATTTGTGATGGTTTACCGGGTCTCCCCGCTGACATACCGGCTGGGGCGTCCTCGGGTCAAAGTTCCGTACTTTGCCATGGTGAATTTGATTGCGGGAGAGGAGATCGTCCCGGAACTGGTCCAGCACGACTTCACCGCCGAAAACGTGGTAAGGCGGCTCAATGAAATTCTTCCTGACGGTTCTGCCCGGACTAAAATGCTCACCGGCCTGGCTGACGTGAAAGCCAGTCTCGGCGCAACCAAACAAGGGGGGCTTCACCCCGTGGATCGGGCGGCCGAAGCGATTCTGTCAGTGTGGGGTACGGGCAAAACCTCAAAAACAGGCTAAACCTTGTCCTACCAGCATCTTTTACGTCACAATCTTCATCATACGGTTTTAGCGTATTTGTCTCAGGAGAGTCTTCTTGATGCCTTCTCAACCTCGGCGCGCGCGTCGGGTGCTGCTTCTCTTTCTCGCTTGCGCATTGATTTTGATGTCGTTACCAGCGTGGGCGGCCGAAAAAATGCGGCTGCGCGTGGACGACTACCAGATCGAGGCTGACCTCAGTCCGCATGTCCACAAGATTGTCGCTCGCGCCAAGGTGAAGTTCACTGCCGTTGAAGATTTGAACGTCGCTACGTTCGAGTTGCACAACGGCCTGCGCGTGACCAAGGTTCTCGATATGGCGGGCAAGCCGTTGAGCGCCGAACGGGTTACGCAGGATTCAACCGTGCGCGTGCAACTCACCACCCCGCTGCCCAAAGACAGTTCCACCACGCTCACGTTCGAGTACGAGGGCACACTCGATTCCGCCGACGACAGTCCGGTACAAGGACTCAAGTTGGCTTACGTCGGCGACGACACTAGCTACCTGCTTTACGCCGGGCGCTGGTTTCCGGTGAATGCATACGGCATCAACCGTTTCACCGCCACCATGAGCATTACTGTGCCGCCGCACATGGTGGTGATCGGAAGCGGTAAGGAAACCGCGGGCAGCGCCGGGTTGACGAAAAAGCCGGCCGCGAGTGCTCTGCCCACCAAGACTTACACCTTTACCTGGGACAAGCCCAGCTTCCCCGGCACCATCGTGGCTGGTTCCTTCCAGGAGTTCAAGAGCGACGAAGCCGGTCTCGATCTCCACGTATTCTTTAAACCGGCCCATCAGAACCTGGGCGCGACTTACGCGACCACTGCCGTCAAGGAATTCACCTATTACGTGACGCTCTACGGCGCGGCCCCTTCCACCACGCTCAAAGTGGTCGAGCTCCCAGATGACACCTTGCCTGCAGCCTGGGCGCCCGAAATTGCCGCTGTCGCCAGCCGTGCTGTGACCGACAAGGTCAACTACCGCTTGCTGGCCAATACCATCTCTCACCAGTGGTGGGGCGTGTCGGTGAGCCCCGCTTCCCGGGATGACTGGTGGCTGAACGATGGCTTTGCCCGCTATTCCGAGGCTCGCTACGTGGAGCAGGCTGCCGGGGAGGCCGGGTTGGAAGAGACGGTCAAAGACATGTCGGTCGGCGCGCTCGCCTACGATACGGTTCCGCTCTCCAGCGCCGGAAAGCTTGATCTGTTCTCGCCCGAATTCCAGTCTCTGGTCACCGATAAGGGTGCCATGATCCTGCACATGTTGCGCTGGGTGCTGGGCGACCAGAAATACGACCAGACCATGCGCACTTTCGCCTCAAAGTACGCCGGGAAGCCTGCGACGCTGGACAATTTCCGCGCTCTCGCCGAACAGAATTATGGCGACCAGCTCACATGGTTCTTCTCCCAGTGGCTCGATTCCACCGGCGCTCCCGAATTCAAGACCAAGTACACGATCTACCGGCTAGGCAACAACAAGGGCTTTCGCGTGGTGGGGCAGATTTCGCAAGATCTCGACTTATTCCGCATGCCGGTACAGCTCAAGATCGATACGGATGGCAAGACTGAAGCCAAGCGTATCGAAGTGGTGGGCACGAATTCGGCATTCACCGTGGAAACGTTCGGCAAGCCGCGCCGTATCGTTGTCGATCCCGACGACCGCGTGCTGAAGAACTCCAACGAGATCAAGCTGCGAGCGTCGATCCAGCGCGGCCAGGGATTGACTCAGCAGGGAGACCTGGCGGGTGCGCTGGTCGAGTTCAACAAGGCGCTCGACGTCAACAAGAACAGCTCGCTGGCCCACTATCGCATCGCCGAGGTGTTCTTCCTCCAACGCAACTACCAGGCCGCGGCTAACGCCTATCGCGAGTGCCTGAACGGCGACGGCGAGCCGCGCTGGACTGAAGTCTGGAGCCACATCCAGCTGGGCAAGATTTTTGACGTCACGGGACAGCGTGAGCGCGCCACCAACGAATACCGCCAGGCCCTCCAAACCAACGACAACACCCAGGGCGCGCTGGATGAAGCCCGGAAATATTTGCAGAAAGCCTTCGAGCAGAAGAAGACGAGCGACGGGTAGTGGTGTGGCTGTGGTTTGTGTGGCCGCGGGCGACCCGCCCGCGAGTCTCGGACTCCAGAATCTTAAAATTCCGTCTGGAAATAGCTGTATCCATCCCACGCATTACCGCATCTAAACCTTGACAGCAACTGACTCAAGTCTTAGTATGGTGGCGATGTAGCCACAATTTCATTGATTAGAAAGCACTTATAAAGTTTCAGGAGGAGTGTTTATGGCCAAGACAATCGGAATTGACCTAGGAACCACCAATTCCTGCGTGGCAGTAATGGAGGGTGGCGAGCCCAAGGTTATCCCCAATGAAGAGGGAGGGCGCACGACGCCCTCGGTCGTGGGCTTTACCAAGACCGGCGAGCGGCTGGTGGGGCAGGTGGCAAAACGCCAGGCCATCACCAATCCGGAAAACACGGTTTACTCGATCAAGCGGTTCATGGGACGCCGCTTCGACGAGGTGACCGAAGAGATCAAGATGGTGCCCTATAAGGTCGTGCAGTCGGGCGACCACGTGGCGGTGCTGGCGCAGGGCAAGGAATACACGCCTCCGCAAGTCTCCGCGATGATCTTGCAAAAGCTGAAGAAGGCGGCGGAAGACTATCTCGGCGAAAAGGTTACCGAAGCGGTCATCACGGTACCGGCGTACTTCAATGACGCCCAGCGGCAAGCGACCAAAGATGCCGGCCAGATCGCCGGCCTCGAAGTAAAACGCATCATCAACGAGCCGACGGCGGCCGCGCTTGCCTATGGACTCGACAAGAAGAAGGACGAAACCATCGCCGTCTACGACTTCGGCGGCGGCACCTTCGATATCTCGATTCTAGAAGTCGGCGAAGGCGTGATTGAAGTGAAAGCCACCAACGGTGACACCCACCTTGGCGGCGACAATCTCGACCAGCGCATCGTGGACTGGTTGATTGACGAATTCAAGAAAGACGAAGGCCTCGACCTGCGGGGTAAGGGCAACGAGATGGCGCTGCAGCGTCTGCGTGACGCGGCGGAACGGGCCAAGATCGAACTCTCCACCACAATGGAGACCGAGATCAACCTGCCCTTCATCACCGCCGATGCCGGCGGGCCGAAGCACCTGGTGAAGAAGATGACTCGGGCGAAGCTCGAGTCCATGGTCGAAGAGATCATTCAGCGCTCGGTTGGTCCATGCAAGCAGTGCATGAAAGACGCCGGCGTAGATGCCAGCAAGATCAATGAAGTCGTGCTGGTCGGCGGTCAGACTCGCATGCCGCGCATCCAGGCATTGGTGAAGGAGTTGTTCGGTAAGGAAGGCCACAAGGGCGTGAACCCGGACGAAGTGGTCGCAATCGGCGCGGGAATTCAGGGCGGTGTGCTCAAGGGCGAGGTCAAAGACCTGCTGCTGCTGGATGTGACTCCGCTGTCGCTGGCGATTGAGACTCTGGGCGGCGTGGCTACACCGATGATCCCGCGCAACACGACGATTCCGACCAAGAAGACGGAAACGTTCTCGACCGCGGCCGATAGTCAGACGTCGGTCGAGGTACACGTTCTGCAAGGTGAGCGGCCGATGGCGGCGCAGAACCGCACGCTGGGCAAGTTCCACCTGACCGGAATTCCACCGGCGCCGCGTGGCGTGCCGCAGATCGAGGTAACGTTCGACATCGATGCTAACGGCATCCTCAACGTGACCGCGAAAGACACGGCTACGAACAAAGACCAGAAGATCACGATCACGTCGTCTTCCGGACTGAGCAAGGAGGAAGTCGAGCGCATGGCCAAGGAAGCCGATGCACACTCTGCTGAAGACAAGGCCCAGCGCGAAGCGGTCGACGCCAAGAACCAGCTCGACTCGATGGTCTACAACGTAGAGAAGATGCTGCGCGAACAGGGAGATAAGATCTCGGGCTCCGACCGCGGCGACGTGGAAAATGCCATTGCCGACGCCAAGAAGGCGCTGGAGTCCAACGACAAGGCGACCATGGACAAGGCGCGCGATACGCTGACCCAGGCATCGCACAAGCTGGCCGAGCAGATGTACAAAGCGGCCCAGGCGCAAACGCCGCCCAGCCCAGGTCCAGGCGCCGGCCCGGCGCCAGGCGGCGACGGCGAGGCCAAGAAAAAAGACGAAGGCGTAATCGACGCCGAGTACGTAGACGTGGAAGACAAGAAATAGGCAAAGGTCGTGTAGGGGCGGGTCTCCGACCCGCACAAGCGGAGCGCAGCTCGGCAGTGTAGCGCCGCCTTCCCGCCCCCACCTCCGAGGGCAAGATGCCCTCGGGACAGCCGGCGAGACGCCGGCGCTACAGGTTTTGGGTCCGTCCCAGGGAGAAGAGAAATTGCAATTTGAAGTGAATGGTGAAGATTACTTCCTGAATTTCGTGGAGGACGAGAGGCGCTGGTTTGTGTTCGCACCTACGCCTACGGGCCTGCAGCGCATTCCCGTCTACATCGACGGGGCGAACTATGAGCGGGTCGGCGTGGCTGAAAAAGATCGGCGGAATAGGCCGAACTAACTAGGAGGGTAGCTAGTGTTCTGCAGGGGGCGAGCAAAGCAGGTCCTACCGCCTGTCAACCAAAGCGTTCTGGATGGCAAGGCTCGGTTAAGATGAACAGTTAGGCGATGGCCACAACCACCAAAAAGGACTACTACGAAATCCTGGGCGTGAAGAAGTCCGCCTCAGCGGACGACATCCGCAAGGCGTTTCGCAAGCTGGCGCGCAAGTATCATCCCGACGTTAATCCCGGCGACAAGGTCGCGGAAGAAAAGTTCAAAACCCTTTCCGAAGCCAACGACGTTCTGAGCG
>WNFE01004520.1_pt1 | contig 10398 bp, 7 predicted proteins | sample 5400451 | NCBI WGS metagenome assembly WNFE01 (sample SAMN13153344, study PRJNA577476) | soil metagenome | isolation source: 200 cm saprolite under Douglas fir tree site 2 hole 2 | place: USA:California | collected 2015-04-18 | reverse complement strand
GTCACAGCCAGGCGCGCCTGCCTGCGCACATAGCGCACGCCTTCAATCATGGGCGAATAATCTACCAGGTCACGCCAGCGCAGAGGAGGCAACGACTCGGTATGGGGTTCGGCGAATTGCATGCGCGAGATCAGAAACGCGGAGGCCAGAAACGACAGGCCATTCAGCACGAACACAGAATCGCGCCCTAAGAAAGCTGCTACCAAGCCTCCTAATGCCGATCCCAAAAAGAGATTGAGTGACCATGTCGTCGAGCTCAAGGTATTGGCGATGATGATCTCATCGTTCGCTACTATATTGGGAACCACCGCATTGCGCGCAGGTTCAAAAAGACCCCACATCACGGTCTCCAGAAAAAGCAGCGGGTAGACCAGCCAGATCATCTGCGGTGAGCGCACCAGCAGCATGCAGGAGACGATGGCCGCACGTGCCAGGTCAGAGAAGATCATCACGGCGCGGCGGCGCAGGCGGTCATTGATCACACCGGCAATGGGACTGGTCAACGCCTGCGGCATAACTTGCAGCAGAAAAGCCAGCCCCAGCAGCTCTGCCTTGCCCGTGAACTCCAGCAGCATGGCATACAAGGCCACCATGTAGAACCAGTCACCGATTTCACTGATGATCTGCGCGACCCACAAGCGGCGAAAGTTGGCATTGCCGCGCAGCAGCTTCAGGTAAGACGCAAGTGAAATGGATTGGCTTGCCATGACGTTTATTCACCACAGAGACATAGAGGCACAGAGAAAAACAAAAATAGAATGCTTATGTGGCAAATTGCGGATTATTCACACGGCGTTATTTTTCCACCATGTCTGCGTTGAATCTAGCCACGGCGCTTTCCAAGGTTTTTTCCAGATCGGCCTGGAAGGCTTCTGCCTTTTCTTCCAGCTTGCCGGTCCCGGAAGCAAATTCGCCCTCGAGTTGCAGCAGGCCTTCCTGCGCCAGGGCCTTCGCGGTAGTCATTAATTTTTCCGCGCTGTTGTTCAGATAGGCGCAATCATAAGGATCGGCGATCCAAACCTTGGCGTCTGATTTTCCGGAGCGGTATCCCAGCCAGTAGACCTTGTGCAGCAGAAAGCTGCGCAGTTGTTCATCCGATGCCGCCGTAAAGACGATCTGGTTGGTTTTAAAGCTGAAGTGACGGCTTGAGACCTCCACTGGCACCAGCTTGGGCGATTTCTTGAATTGCATCCTGCCGGCGTCTGCCGCCATGCGAGTTGCGTTAATCACAACGATTTCGGCATCGTGCGGTTCCAGGGAGGGAAGAGCTTCCACGATGGTGAGGGAAACGTTGGCGGCAAATTCGGCGTGCAGGGCCAAGGCCGGGTCGCTCAGCAGCCACACTTTGCCGTGCAGAATATGGAAGTCTGCACCGGCAGTTGAGGCGTGAAAGGGCCACGTCAGTTCAAAGCGCAGCGGGAGACCGCCCAGGGTCACGAAGGCCATAGGGATGGGGTTTTTGGAGCGCGGTTGGTTCAGGTTCGGCATAAGGGCCAAAAAAATAAAAATATACTCGTCTCCAGTTTATCCGAACCCAGTCAATCTCAACGATGAAGAATGAACCGGCCCCCTGGGATTAATTCCCGGTCGGGATGATGCCAGCAGTTTCAACCATGAGAACCACGGTTCTTTGCGGGGCCCGAGGACGATGAAGAACGCCCTTGGGGACCACGAATCCTTGTCTGGGAGCGAGCTCTACGGTGCGATCTTCCAGGTCAATCAGAAATTTCCCTTCCACCACGTAAAAGAATTCATCATCGGCATCGTGTTTGTGCCAGTGATACTCGCCTTCGACAACGGCCAGACGAACTACCGAATTGTTGACCTCGCACAGCGTCTGGTTATACCACTTGTGCGGACACGCATCCGCAAGCGCCTTTTCCTCGATGACCTCGAGCGGTTTGTAGAAGGCATTGAGGTGTATAACGTAGGGATATTCAGCCTGATTGCTCATCGCAGTTTCTCCTTGGTTGACTGCCCGGTTGTAGAAGCATCTGCATTACAAACGGGATATTGATATGGACGTTTTGCAAGTCGTCCAGGTGCAATTTTTTTGAGTTGGCTGGAAAGGAGGAAAGCCCTGGAACAATAACTTTAGAACAACGCCGACTGCTTGCGGCTCAAAGGAATGCCAAAGTGGTCGTAGGCTAGCTTGGTGGCCACGCGTCCGCGTGGCGTGCGGTCTAAGAATCCAATCTGCATGAGGAAGGGCTCGTAAATCTCTTCAATGGCTTCGGCTTCTTCCGCCAGGGCTGCTGCCAGAGTACTCAACCCAACGGGGCCACCCTGATATTTTTCAATGATGATCAGCAGAAGCTTGCGGTCAATTTCGTCGAAGCCGTGCTGGTCTACTTCCAGCATTTTGAGCGCCGCCTGAGCTGTGGGCAGATCAATTTTCCCGCCGCTGCGCACCTGGGCGTAGTCACGCACCCGCCGCAGCAGGCGGTTGGCAATGCGCGGAGTGCCGCGCGACCGTCCGGCAATTTCATTGGCGGCATCGCGTTCAATCGGGACATTTAGAATCTCCGCCGAACGTTCTACCACGAAGCGCAATTCGTCGGTGGTATAAAAATCCAGCCGCAACAGCAACCCAAAGCGCGAGCGCAAGGGCGCTGAGAGCAATCCTGCGCGCGTGGTAGCGCCCACAAAGGTAAAGGGCTGCACTTCAATCGTATGGGTTCGCGCCGACGGCCCCTGCCCGATGATGATATCAAGCTGATAATCTTCCAGTGCTGAATACAGAATTTCTTCCAGCGCCGGTTGCAGCCGGTGAACTTCATCGAAGAACAGCACCTGCTTCTGGCGGACATTGGTGAGCACGGCGGTCAGGTCGCCTTTGATCTGCAGCGCCGGGCCTGAAGTCTGCTGATATCCCACGCCCAACTCGTTGGCGATGATGGTGGCCAGCGTGGTCTTGCCCAGTCCGGGGGGGCCGTAGAGCAGCACGTGGTCGAGCGCCTCGCCGCGCGATTTGGCGGCCTCAATGGCCACGGCCAGGTTCTCTTTTACTTTGTTTTGACCTACGAACTCACGCAGGAACTTGGGGCGAAGCTTGAGTTCAAAGGAAGCGTCGTCCTCGACCGGGGCGGCCGAAACAATGCGTTGCTTCGGTTCCGGATCCATCTTGGATGAGTTGGGAGTTGAAGTTGCCACGTCTGCTGCGCAGTGTACCACCAAAATTCACGGTTTTTCCCGTGTGGCCCCCATTTCAGCCAGTATGTTCCGCTGCACCTGTACTCCGTTTTCGTAAATGGCGTGGATGAGCCGCATATGGTGGGTGTGGGTATTGGCCACGGCCGAAGCAAGTTCAAAATCCACGAACGCCGCAGACATTGTCCAATGCTTCCCCTGCAAGACCCAGATTTCGTATTGCTCCACACCCATAGGGACAACTTAACAGAACATCCCCATGTAGAAAGGACAATAAAACAATCCCTATTTATTTTGTTTGTACGACGGGCCGGCCATTGGTGTTCTGAATGTTCCGGGCATTAGGGAACGGATAGTGTCTCTCGAACTGCTTAAGCTGCTCTGCGGAAAAGCGAACTGGGGTCTTCAATACATAGAACGTCACGTTTTCACCGCACGCAGGAGTCGTAAGCGACCCTCCGTAACGGAAGTAATTACGGTTTTCGGGGTAGCTGCCTACGGGTAAAAGGTCGGCTGCGTTGATATCAACTCCGGCAGGCGCATTCTGAAGGCCATCAGGAGGAGGAAAATATTGGATCAGCTTATTGACCAGGGCCGCGGTCTTCGGAGTAGAGTTGCCTTCTTCCACTAAAACGGAGATGGCCACAAATGCGGTTGCGTCAGCATTTGCATGCACCAGGTGTATGACCATGGCAGTCCGATGGTTATTGATCGCCTCCTCACTGGGCCGGTGGAAGTGAAACTCCACCAGCTTGAACTGCTCCTTGCCAATCGTGATCGAGCTCTCCCCCTTCTTGTAGTCAACCTTTAAGGTGTGGACGTTTTCGCTGGTCACCAGCTTCGTGGCTTTGTATCCGGAAAAATTGATGCTGGGCAAAGAACCATCGATCTGTGCGTCCTTGGTATTGATGTTGATAGGAGCCTGCAGCTTGCTGATAGCGAGGTTGCACGCGCCGCACCAATGGCTTTGTCCGAGCGGGCCGTTATCATAGGTGAATGGTTCCTTCGCGCAATCGGCGCCCGAGTTGCCGGCTGAAGAGGACGATTGCGCGTCCGTTTGGGCATTCGAAACCGGAGAGCTCGATTGGCATGTAATGAGAAAAAAAGAAATGCTGAAAGCCAATAACAGACGCAGTATTCGGTTGCAGTTCATATCTCGTACCTTCCTTGGCTAGGCCAACGACTAAGGTCTAAAAATAAAAAAGGGCAAAGAGTAGCCTCGCAAGCAGCCCTTTGCCCGAGCAGAGGAGGGAGAGTACAAGAATCTCCTCATTCACCAACGCAGATGAAGGAAACCCCTGAGATACGGGGACTCGGAACCTTACATCTGAGCTATCCCTTGTAGCCCTAATAGTGGTGCAGTTACAAGAAAAATCTTTATCTAGGTAATTTTTAATTCCTAAATTGGGAATGCTGACCCAAAATGGCAAGTCAGACTGGGGAAGCGCAAAATCAATTAAAATCTTGTAAATATTTCAACGCTCTTTTGAATCGTCAAGAAACCTCTTATAATCAAAGCATTACAGCGTGTTATGAAGAAGCAGATTTATGCCGCTTGTCCGCACGATTGTCCCGATGCCTGCGGGGTCTTGATCACGGTGGAAACCGAAGGGGCGGCGTCTGGCCGCGCGATCAAAATCCAAGGCGATCCAGGGCACCCCGTTACTAGAGGGTTTCTCTGCGCCAAGGTTGCCAAATATTTGGACCGTGTGTATTCACCCGATCGCGTGCTGTATCCCATGCGCCGCAAAAATGTGCACAAAGGCGGTGGGCGGGGCAATGCGGAAGATTTCGAGCGCATCACCTGGGCCTCGGCGCTGGATGAAATTTACGAACGCTTCACTGCTATCAGCGGGGAATTTGGTCCCGAAGCGATACTGCCGTATTCCTACGGAGGCACCCTGGGTGTTTTGAATAACGCTTCGATGGACCACCGTTTTTTTCACCTTCTGGGGGCGTCGCAACTCAATCGCACCATTTGTGCCAGCGCTGGAGGCGACGCGCTGATCACGGTGATCGGAAAAAAGCTGGGAACCGAGCCTGAGGCATTTCGCCATTCCAAATTCATTCTGGCCTGGGGCGCAAACATCCACGGCACGAATGTTCACCTGTGGCCGTTTATTGAAGAGGCCCGCCGCAACGGCGCCCGGCTGGTGGTCATTGATCCTTACAAAACGCGGACCGCACGTTGTGCCGATTGGTATCTGCCTATCAACCCAGGCACAGACGTCGCCTTGGCGCTGGGCATGATGCATGTCATCATCAACGAGAATCTCTACGATGCCGATTACGTTGCCCGCTACACACTTGGCTTCGATCAGCTCCGCGAACGGGTACAAGAGTATCCCCCGGAAAAAGTCGCGCAGTGGACTGGAATTGCTGCGCAGGATATCCGCAAGCTGGCGCATGAATATGGTACCGCGCGGCCAGCAGTCATTCGCGTCAACTACGGTGTGCAGCGCTCGGAAAACGGAGGCTCGGCCGTCCGCGCCATCGCCATGTTGCCCTGCATTACCGGGTCGTGGAAAGAAGCCGGCGGCGGATTGCAGCTTTCTACCTCTGGCTCGTGGCAGTTAAATAAAGATGCGCTTCTACGTCCCGACCTGATGCTGCACTCTCCACTGGGGCGCATAGCGCGCACCATCAACATGTCAGAGTTAGGCCAGGCGCTTACGCGCGTAGATAGTCCGCCGGTCAAAGCGGTCTTTGTTTATAACTCTAATCCGGCGGCGATTGCCCCGAATCACAATGACGTGGTCCGCGGCTTCAAGCGTCCCGACCTGTTCACAGTTGTGCACGAGCAGTTTTTCACTGATACCGTGGATTATGCCGACTTGGTTCTTCCCGCGACTACGTTTTTCGAGCATAAAGAACTGCAAACTGCCTATGGGCATTACCACCTGCAAATCTCCCACCAGGCCATAGCTCCGCTGGGCGAGTGCCGCAGCAACGTGGATATGTTCCGCGATCTGGCGCACCGCTTCGGTTTTGAGAAAGTTGATCCCTGCTTCAATGAAACTGTGGACCAGATGATTGACTCCGCGCTCCAAAGTGAAAACCCGTGGCTGCAAGGGATTGACCGCGCGCGCCTCGAGCAGGAAGGCCACATCCGTCTCAAGCTGGGGGATGGGCCGTTTCTTCCCTTTGCCCACGGAAATTTTCCTACGGCCAGCGGCAAGGCTGAGCTCTATAGCGAATCCCTGGCCAAGACAGGCTTAGATCCAGTGGTGCGCTTCGTGCCGCCAACCGAATCGCGGCACACCGAGCACGCCAAGAAATATCCTTTGGAGCTGCTCTCGCGCAAAGCCGATAATTTTTTAAATACCACCTTCAGCAATCTGCCGTCGATTCAGGCCATGGAGCAGACCGAACTGCTGGAAATCCATGTGGAAGACGCCAAGGCGCGGGGGATCCGTGAGGGCGACAAGATAAGGGTATTCAATGACCGCGGTTCTGTGGTGTTGAAGGCACATGTAAACGGCCAGACCCAGCAGGGCGTGGTAGCAACCCGGCTGAATTGGGCCAAACTCTCTCCCAATGCCGCCAGCATCAATGTGCTTACCTCCGAGCGGCTGACGGATATCGGTGGCGGCGCCACCTTCTACTCCACGCTGGTGGATGTTGAGCCGTTGAGCAGGCGTGAGCGTAGCGGGAGCCTGCTGGCGAAATCCTGAGCGAAGCGAGTCGAAGTATCTGCGCTATACCTTTTTAAGTCTTGCTGTATCTTGCTTTCTTCTATGCTCTCAAGCGCCGTAGGCGCGACGGAGAGTTTAGCCCAGCGCGAAGCGCTGGGTAAGCCGAAAAAAGAGGGGCATGAGCCCCAGCGGGGCGGCACACTCTACGGGATACAGCAACCCTTAAAATGGTCTAGCATTATCTTGTCCGACAATCCTTCGCTATCCAGCAAGGCACCAATACTGCGCTCAATAGCTTTTTGAATTTACATTTTAAGTTTCAACACCTGACCCTTCCGGGGTATCAAACTCTTTACGTTTGCATTAATAGCTCTTTGGCCACTTTTTAGCGTCTAACGATGGACAGGAACGAGGCTCCGGTTACCAAAGTTGTAGCCCTAGGCTGCCTATCTGCTTTATAATGACCGTTTCCTGATACCACGTCGAGGTCCTCTTATTTCTGGCCTTCTTTTAAAAAGTCCTGTAATTGCTGCGGTTTGCAGAGCATGCCGCAAAAATTCGAGTATGCGAAGAAATGGAATGGCACGGGCCGCAGCAGCATTGTTGTTCCTGGTGGCGCTGATCGGTCATATGGCCGGAGCCCAGGAAACCGGCCTGGTGCAGAGTATCCAGATTCACGGCCAGCGCCGCATTCCGATTGAAACCATCAAGCAGCGCCTCGCTACCCGTGAAGGTGACGTTTACGATGAAGGGACGCTGGAGCGTGACTTCAACTCCCTGTGGAACACGGGATATTTTGACGATGTCCGTTTCGAACGCGAGGAGAGCCCTAAAGGCTGGATCCTTCATATCTACGTAAGAGAAAAACCCACCATTCGCACCATTGAATACAAAGGTCTGAGCTCTGTTTCCCAAAGCGATGTGCTTGATCGCTTCAAGCAGGCCAAAGTAGGCCTTTCCGTGGAGAACCAGTACGACCCCACCAAGGTGAAGAAAGCCGAAGTCACCATCAAAGAGCTTCTGGCCGAGCACGGACATCAGTTCGCCACGATCCGCACCGAGGTGCATCCTATTCCGCCTTCGGCCGTAGGCGTGACCTTTGTGGTCAAAGAGGGCCCCAAGGTCAAAGTGGGGACCATTCGCTTTACCGGCAACAAGCACATCAAAGACCGCGAGCTGCGCGCTGCGATGAAGAATTTGAAGCCCATCGGCATTCCGCGCTCGATTATTTTGGAAAATCTTATGGCGCGCACCTTCGATTCCAGCAAGCTGGAAGAAGATGCCGAACGGGTCCGCCAGGCTTACCAGGTGAAGGGTTATTTCAAGGCCCTGGTGGGGGACCCGCAAACCAAAATGCGCGACACCAAAGGCGGCCTGTTGAACATACCTTTAATCAAGCACGGGCCGGGTAAGGCAGTGGATATCACCCTGCCCATTGAAGAGGGTGATCGCTATCGCCTGGGCAGTATTACTTTCACCGGCAATAAAGCGGTTACCAACACCAAGGCTCTGCGCGGTCTGTTCCCTATGCAAGATGGAGACATTTTTAATACAGAGAGCGTACATAAGGGAATCGAGAACATGCGCAAGGCCTATGGCGACCTGGGCTACATCAACTTTACCCCGGTGCCGGATACAAAAATTGACGAGGACAAAAAACTACTCTCTCTTGTCATTGATATTGATGAAGGCAAGCAGTTCTATGTGCGCCGCATGGAATTCCAGGGCAACACCACCACGCGCGACAAAGTGATTCGCCGCGAGCTGCCCCTGGAAGAGGGCCAGGTTTACAACCAGCGCGCGTGGGAGTTCGGTATCCTGCGCCTGAACCAGCTCGGATACTTCGAGCAGATCAAGGCCGAGCAGGATGCCGAAATCAAAAAGAACGAAAAAGACGGCACCATTGATATCACGCTGAAGCTGAAAGAAAAAGGCAAGAACAGCATCGGATTGACCGGCGGCGTGAGCGGTTTGGCGGGCGGATTCGTTGGCGTCAACTACGAAACCAACAATCTTTTCGGATTGGGGGAAACCCTCTCCATATCGGCCAATATCGGCAACCGCGAACGCAATGTACAGTTTGGTTTTACCCAACCCTATCTTTTCGACCGGCCGCTGCAGCTTAGCTTCAGCGTCTACTCGCAACGTTACCAGTTTGATCAGGCCAAGCAGACATCAATTTCGCTGGGGCAGCAGCTCAATCTGCCCACCACCGTCCTGAATACCCTCCAGAATTTCACTCAGTCCACAACCGGTTTCAGTACCTCGTTGAGCTATCCTTTGCGGCGCTCTTTGAAGCGCCTGGGCATCAGCTATACGCTCGAAAATTCCAGCATCACAACATTCAGTGATGCCTCCAAGCAATACTTCGACTCGTTGGCTTTCCGCAACATTTCAGGACCGGATGCGTTAAAAGGCGTGATCACCAGCAAGATCGTTCCTACGTTTTCGGTCAGTACGATTGACAATTACCAGCGCCCAAGCTCAGGCCATAGCATATTTGCCGGCCTGGAAATTTCCGGATTGGGCGGCAACGTGCGAGCCGTGCGTCCGGTGATGGAATATAAGCGATTTGTTTCGGTCAACCATCATCGCAATGTGATCGGCTACCGCGTCCAGGCATCATTCATTACCGGTTACGGCGGTCTTGTGGCGCCGCCGCTCGAGCGCTTCTACCTGGGTGGCGATACCGACCTTCGTGGCTTTGACGTCCGCGCGATTTCGCCGGTTGTGTTCCTGCCCGACAAGACGACCGTCCAGCTGACGAATCCCGATGGCACACCGGTGCCGGTTGATCCCAGCAACCCCCTTCGTGGCCCTGTGCTCATCACTGTTCCCATTCAGCGCATTACCTTTCCCGGAGGCGATACCAGCTTAGTAACCAATTTGGAATACCGCGTTCCCATCGTAGGTCCCGTGGCTATTGCGGCCTTTATGGATACAGGCGTTGATTTCATCGCCCGCGAATCGCAGTTGCGCCTCAGCACCAGCCAGCTTATTAATTTGAACACCACCGCTTTCGGCTGCGCTACCTTCGATGTCAACTTCAATTGCCAAGGCAGGGTCCTACCGTCGTTCTCTCCCAACCTGAAGCCGGTGTCAGGAACAAACTTTACGCCCCGCATGTCCACTGGATTGGAGCTGCAAGTGCTGATGCCCATCATTAATCAGCCCTTCCGCATTTACTACGCCATTAATCCGCTGGCGATGGATACCTTCACGCACACACCCAATCAGATTACTCGCAACATGTTCCCTCCCGGCGCAGCCGGCGATTTTACATATCTGAACTCTTTGGCGGCCTTTTCCCCCAATTACAAGTTGGCTGACCCGCGCAAGACCTTTCGCTTCACCGTCAGCACAACCTTCTAGAGCATTTTCATGGTTGCTATAGACTTTTTAGATTGGGACACGTGTCAGGGCACGGATTTACAGCTTGCGGAAAAACTCGTCGTGTGTGAAGACATGTATCAGGGCCCGACTAAAGAGGCTGCGGAAAAACACTGCTATTTCTTCCATTTTTGCTGCCGCGATGTTTTTCGTGGGGCCTGTTGCCTGTGCTTCTTGCTTTTTTCTTACTTCGTTCCTGCCCTGGAGCAGTTATGCAACACAC
>WNFE01004516.1_pt1 | contig 10401 bp, 9 predicted proteins | sample 5400451 | NCBI WGS metagenome assembly WNFE01 (sample SAMN13153344, study PRJNA577476) | soil metagenome | isolation source: 200 cm saprolite under Douglas fir tree site 2 hole 2 | place: USA:California | collected 2015-04-18 | reverse complement strand
GACGGACTCACCGTTGAATCCGGGGGCGCACATTGATGTGCTTGCTCTCGATTTTTTGCGTGTGCTGTTTGCCGACGGTGTGCTGCTCGGGGGCGAGATGCCGCTCGTAGGCCTCCCACCCATCGGTGTACAACCGTGTCGCTCAATTTATCACACTTTGTCGCGCGTAAAATCTGGCGGAGGCACGGCGTATCTCCTCTCCGTTGCAGGGCTCATCGCCTGCAAAGACGCGAGCCTCTTCGAGGCCTTCTTGTGCCCATGGACACCACCTTCGACCTACTACAAACTGCTATAAATTGAGCGTCACTGGTTATTGAGCGGTTGACCCCCCATCAATGACCAATTCACTCCCGGTGACAAATGACGCCTCCTCCGAGGCCAGATACAGCACCCCGTACGCAACGTCTTCCGCCTTCCCTGCCCGCCCCAGCGGGATACGCTGCAACCGTTCCTCCCGCAGGGTTGGATCGCCCAGAACGTCCCGCATCATCTCCGTGTCAATCGGTCCGGGATGCACCGAGTTGCAACGGATCTTGTCCTTGGCGTGCTGCGTGGCCGTAGCTTTGGTGAACAGCCGCACAGCGCCCTTGGTCGCGGTGTAGGCCGCGGAGCCATACGGACTCCCGACCAAACCAGCGGTCGAGGAGATATTGATGATTGAGCCACCGCCCGCCTGCCGCATAGCGGGGAGAGCATATTTCGTCCCCATGAAGACGCCTTTGACATTGACCGCCATGATGCGATCCCAGTCGTCTTCAGTCGTCTCCTCGATCCCCTTACGAATCAAAATTCCGGCATTGTTCACCAGGATATCCAGCTTGCCATATGTCCGTACCACCGTGTCTACTGCCGCCCGCCAGTCCGACTCGCTGGTGACGTTGAGGTGCACATACGTCGCCGCGCCACCAGCAGCACGAATCTCCGCTTCCACCTTGTGGCCTTCGTCGTCCAAGACATCCCCAAAGACCACCGTGGCGCCCTCGCGACAAAACAGCTTGGCCTCCGTCTCACCTTGGCCTCTGGCGCCGCCACTGATCAGTGCGACTTTTCCATCGAGTCTGCCCATGGGGCCCTCCAGTCAAAAAGCGGGGGAAAGGCGGAGAGAGGCCTCGTGCATGCCGTGCGCGATCTCCGAGGCTCCTCGCCCCGTTGTGCCGGTTTGCCGTGGGTCGTACTGCCACCCGCGTCGGGTCAAAAATTCATGCTGCCAGGACGAGTGGTGCGCTGTGCGTACCTCCTGCATGCCCTGCCCATGCGACGCATCGCATGAGGGCAGATGATGAGGGGCCTTGCCCCACCACCAGCCGCTCCTGATACCCCCGCAATCGCTCGACAGGATCCCGGGTATGCTTGCACATTGGCGGTCGATAGTCCCTGGCGTATCCTACAACATGTCAAGGGATTCGAATATGCACTCGGAGGAACCATAGCGACCGTGACCGTATCGTAGGGCAGATACTCGCGCAGTGCAAGTGTTCTCTTGACGGGGTGTTACGGGACGCGACGCTGTACAGCGAAGCTAGGGATCATGCCGCTTTTGTGGGTCTCTTAGACCTACTGTATCTCCTCTTTTGACCCCCGTTGCATCACGTAACCTCTTGTTGTATCAATCGCTTCCAACCCGTATTCCCTATCGACAGGCCAAGGTGAGGAGGCGAAAAGATGACACCGGCGTGGGCACAGCGACAAGAAGCATTACTGAGGGACTGCATCGTTTCTCCCGACGTGTTCAGCCCCATGGTGGACCGTTTGGGCGAGTTCGTCGTGCCCTATCAACAGGCTCTTGAGGCCGAGGCCAGCCAGCACCATGTGCATCGCTATCTGGCGGGTCTCCTGTCCCACCTGAACCGCAAGCATGCTGAGAAGATCGCTGCCTTGGTCGATGTCGAGCGACAGGTCATACAAGACTTCATCGGTACGGCGCCATGGGATCATCAGCCGTTCATCAACGTGTTGGTTGGACAAGTGGCCGATCGGTTGGGGGAACCCGATGGCGTCATCGCCTTCGATCCCCGCAGTTTTCCCAAGCGCGGCCCGCACTCGGCGGGGGTCAAGCGTCCATGGTGTGGCCACTGGGGCAAGGTCGACACCTGTCAGGTCAGCGTCTTCATGGGATACGTCTCTGGCCACGAGCAGGCCTTGCTCGACTTCCGCTTGTCCCTGCCCGAGGACTGGGTACGAGACGAGCAACGACGCCAGGAATGTCACGTGCCAAAGGAGGTGCGGTATCACACGCGACAGGCGCAGTGTTTGGAGAGGCTCGCCGCGTGGGGTGATCAGGTGCCCCATGGCTGGGTGACAGGCGATGATGCACTGGGTCGCCGCTCGCGGTTTCGCGGGGAGCTGCGAGAACGGGGCGAGCGCTCTGTGCTGGGCGTGCCCTGCACCACCACAATGCGTGACCTGGAGACGCCGTTGCCCGCGTATCAAGGGCGCGGACGACGACCGAAAGTCCCGTGGCAATCGGTAACGGATTGGCGCCAATCGCTCTGCCTGACTGCCTGGAGGCGCTTGCCGGTGCAAGATGGTGAGAAAGGCCCAGTGGCAATCGAGATGGTCAAACGCCGCGTTCAGACTCGTCTGGAGCGTAAACGGACGGGACCTGAAGAGTGGCGAGTGGTCACCCGTCGTCCACTTTCGGACAAGAGCACAGTGGAGCCGCAGGCCTCGCCAGATGCTACCGATCAGGACGGCCGCTAGCGCTATCGGTACTACCTCAGCCCGACTGGTGTGTCCGAGGTAGAGCTCGCGGCGCCCTCGCTAGCCGAGTTGGCGCGGGTCATCAAAGCAGGCGCTGGCATTGAAGCGAGTTTCAAACGAGGGAAGGGTGAGACGGGGATGGATGCGTATCAGGTGCGCACCTGGCAGGGCTGGCATCATCATATGGCCTTATCCCTGCTCTCGGTGTGGTTCTTGATCGGTGAAACCCACCGGGGTCAGCAGGTGACACCGGCCTTGACCCTGCCGCAAGTGCGCTATGGGCTCAGCGTGCTCCTGCTGGAGGTCTACTGCACGCCCGGCGTTGACTACATCTGTCGCCACGTGCACCGTCAATTCATGCGCAACGAGTCTGCGAGATTCTACCATCATCGCACCCGTAAGTGTCTGCCACCACGGAAGTTACGCCGAGAGATACAGTAGGTTTAACTGGCTGACTCCAAAAGCATGATCAAAACGGTGGTTAGAAGGGCATACTGACTGTTGATTAGAAGCAATGCAGACTCGTCCAACAACTGTTTGCTCTGGGAGCACGTACGCCGCACCCGTTTGCATAACGCTCTACTGGAATGGCGAAGTTCACGACTCCTTTCTACCGGGGTATACGGCGGCAAAAACTCTTCCCCTAACATAGTTCTCTCCTCTACTGATGGCTCTAAGGATGAAAGTTGAGTGGTGGAGAGATTACCACAGTGAATATAAGGTGGCAATATCGTAGGTAACATTTTGCGTGAAGAGGGGCTGAAAAATGCTGAAGCCCTGCTCGGCAGGTACAAAGAGAGCAGGGCTTCTGGCCAGACACCCTGTGACCGGTGATCCACAGGCAGGTAAGAGTGTAAAGGATACAAAACAAAAGTGCAAGAATATGCCCATAAAAAACTATACTTCCAAAGTTCCAGCCAACCGCAGCATTGCCGAGATACAGGATGCCCATGTAAAGCATGGGGCTACAGGCGTGCTCTATAAATACAAGCAGGGCACAGGCCGTATCGAGGCCTTACAGTTCCTCTTGCGGATCAAGAATCAAGATGTTGCCTTTTCCCTGCCGGTACACTGGCGCAAGTTTCAGCGCGTCCTAGAACTTCAAGAGGTTCGCCGGTGGGATGAGGAGGAGTACGTTTACCGCGTGGCGTGGCGCAACGGTCGTGTACCTCCATCGAACGGATAATTCGGTGGTGTCCCTCGATAGCGTGTATGGCAGCACACGCAGCTTCGGCGCGCATCTGGCCGATGGTGGAGTCCAGCGCGGCATTCCTCAACGGGTGTCCACCATGTGGAAGGGCACGTTTTCGGCTCGCTATGGCAGAGCATAGTTCTATAGATCTTCAGAAAATGAATTGGAAATTAAGGGCTGGTTTCCTAGAGCACACGGGTGTATCTCTCAAAGAACACTTGCCAAACAACCCAAGAGGAGCGTACACCCGTGTGCATCAGGATACAGCTCAGTCGCGCCACCGTCAAAGACCTCCACAACCGTCTGCAGCATGCCTATCGGCGCGATGATGTGCGTTTGGTGCGGCGGACCACTGTCTTGATCGACCTCCTTGTGCACCACATGCCGGTGGCGGTGTTGTGTGAGCGCTGGGGCCTCAGTCCAGCCTGTATCTATGGCTGGCAGAAGGCCTTTCTGCTGCGGGGTCTCGACAGCTTGGTCTACGGCCATGGTGGCGGTCGCCGACCGAAGTTGTCCCCCAAGCAGAAGCAACGCTTCGTGGAGCTGATCGACGCAGGTCCACTTGTCGTGGGCTGCGAGACGGCCTGTTGGACCTCTGTGCTCATCCGGGTGCTGATCTGGCGGGAGTTTGGCGTGCTCTATAACTGCCAGTATGTGTGTACGTTGCTGCACAACTTGGGGTTTTCGTTTCAAAAGGCCCGCTTTGTGTCGGATCATCTCGACGCCGCACAGCGCCAACACTGGCTCCAGCAGGACTGGCCCAGGATTCTGCGCGCCGCCCAGCAACGGAAAGGCCTGATTCTCTTTGAGGATGAGGCCAGCTTTGCCCAGTGGGGCTCGTTGAGCTACACCTGGGCGAGGCGTGGGCAGCAGCCCGAAGTCAAAACCAGTGGCAAGCGCAAAGGATACAAAGTGTTTGGCGCCATTGAGTATTTCTCGGGACGCCTGTTTTATCAGGGCATCGAGGGTCGGTTCAACTCGGAAAGTTACCAAGGGTTCTTGCAGAGGATCCTGGAGCAAACCACGCAGCCCCTGTTTCTCATCCATGATGGGGCACGGTATCACACCAGTGCCGCAACCCAGGCTTTTTTGGCAGCCCATCGCGATCGTATCACCGTAGAGCCTCTGCCGTCGTATTCACCGGACTACAATCCCATTGAATACCTGTGGAAGAAGACGAAGAAGCGAGCGACCCATAACCAGTACTTCAAGGAATTTGCGGCGTTGACGGTGTCGGTGGACAAGGCCCTAGCGTATTTTGCCACGCATCCGGACACCGTGCTAGGGCTCTTTGGGCTCTACTGCGAAGAAAGTGGCTTGGAACTCAAACAGGCCGCTTAAATTTCCAAAAGCAAATCTGAAGATCTATAGCTACGTGCAGCGAAGTCGAATGACCCCATCGCAAGGCGGACCTCCGCAGCAGGGAATTCCCTGCGGGGCATCGGCCAGACCGTCGAGGTCAATCTGGACTAAGCTGGCCCTGTCCTGCTGTAACCGCCTGTCTGTTCGACACCTTGTCTATGACCGAGTGCCATCTGACTTTCGTCGACCGACTCGATCAGCAAGCGCCCACCGTCACGTTGTGGCCCTTTCATACACGCTATCGAGGGACACCACCAAAATTTGCGACAGAACCCTCAGTTGACCACACCCTACAAGCTCGCTTCCCATTTGTAGATGAATCCGATCGAGCTTGGGAGGTTGAAATTACTGAAGTTCCCGTCGTTGGTTCGCAGCGCGGTCGGATGGCTGGTAGAGTTATTACCGTGAGGTGGAATGTCATTGACAAAGTCAATGTCCGCCAGCTTCAGCCAGATACCGGGGATGCCGAAGTCCACATCCACCGAGATAGCGTGGTTCTCAAAATTCAGCATCACCACGAGCGCGTCGGTGGCAAAGCTATTCGGTCGAGAGCGCCAACCGATCAGGCGCTGGCCACCTCCACGGTTGCCCGCCAGCCAAGGCGCGATGATAAACGTGAAGCGCCCTTCTTCGGCTGGGTTGTAGCCCCATAACTTGAGACCAGGATAACGCTTGCGCAGTTGAATCAGCCGGTGGGCCCATTGGAAGAAGCCGTGCTGGTCGAGATGATCTGGCCACTGCACAGTGACGAAGTTGCGCTCGCGTTCGACGTTGAACTCCTGGCCCATATACATCATCGGCTGTCCGAGCGCGGTCATCACCGAGAACATGCCGAGTCGGTCCTTGCGTTCCTTGGCAGCGGGATTGTTCAGCGACGGGTTAAACTTGATCTCGAAAGGCACACTGTTCTCATCGTGGCTCTCGCAGTAGTTCACAGCGTTGTTGGTGTGGCTGGCGTAGAGGTCTTTGCTGAAGAAGAAGATCGTGCCTATGCGGTCGGTGTTGTAGAAGTTACTGTCCTGAAAGGTGCCTTCGCGGAGCAGCGCTTTGATTTTATCGTGAAAAGGGTCGCACCATTGCGCATAACCATCGAAGCCTTGCCGGTTGAGATCGGATTGATTCGGCAAGTTTTCCGCGACAAGCAGCGCGTCTGACTTGAGGCGCTTCACCTCATCAGCCAGACGCAACGGGAGCCGATGATCCATATAATCGGTGTGCGTAGCGTCGAAGCGGAAGCCATCGACGTGATACTCCGTGATGAGCAGCTTGCAGGCATCAATGAGCATGTTCTGCACATCGGTTTGCTCGGTGGCCACGCGGTTGCCCCATGGCGTCGAGCCGTTGAAATAAAGACCGCCTTCGTCCGGGCGGTTTTCCTCGTGAGGATGTTCGAGGATGAGTTTCCAAAGCGGATTGAAATCATTGCCGGTATGATTGAACACCTAGTCGAGCAGCACGGCGAGACCCTTGGTATGCGCCGCATTGACCAGTTCGCGCAAGTCATCGGGCGTGCCGAAGTCGCGTTCGACTGTGCAGAAAACCGAGGGATTGTAGCCGAGTGTTCCCACACCTTCGAGGTCGGGAAACTCTGTCAGCGGCATGATGGAAAGCGCCGTGACGCCGAGCAGGTCAAAGTATCCGGCATTGATGCGCTCGGTGACACCTCTGAACGTGCCGCGGTTCTCCGCCTGGATATCCGGATCGCCTTCCGTGAAGCCATAGATGCTCAATTCGTAGAGGATGAGCTGGCTCGGATCGGGCGTGTGAAAATGCTGGTCAGTCCAAGGAAAAGTGGTGGGATCAACAATGACGCAGTTATTCTCGGTGAAGCTCGGGCCAAAGCGCCGTGTATAAGGATCAATGGCCACTTTTTGGTAGCGTCCCTGGTGATCGCCAGGCACGCCGCCTTGGATGAAGAACTTGTATTCATGACCGGGCGCAGCCACATCGGTGACACCGAGCCACAAGTTCGGGATATTGAAGTAACCGCGGTACAAACGAAGCTCGATAAATTTGCTCGGATCCGGACTCTCCACGCCCGGGTGTTGCCAGTCGTTGAAATCGCCCATCACATACACCCGCGCGGCATTCGGATGATAAAGCCCGAAGAGAACCGTGCCATCAGCGAGCACCGTGGCGCCGAGACCTGACCGTCCACCTGTATCGGGCATGAACACTTTCTGATTCAGAGGCAGGCCCGCGATGAACTCTTCCGCCGAGATATGCTCGGATACCCTTGGCTCGACATCATAGACGAATGCTTTGTCGCCCTTGCACCAAATCGCCGCGGGCTCAATCCGGCCTGGCCCAATCGCCAGCCAGCTATAAAAGCGGTTCAGCGAGTCATCTTCCCACGGTCCATGAAGGCCGGGGCCAGCCTTAAACTTGAACCGGAACTCTGAGCGCACGACTTCGAGGTTGTAGAAGACGCCAAAGGCATCGGTGCCAGCAGACGCGAGATCGTCTGTCAGGCTCGACCCGTCATTCCACCGAAAGAGATGGGGATTGTGAAGGCCGCGCGAGTTGTCAAAGTGGACCTTGATGTTGAATGACATACGCTTTCTCCTCAGTAGTGCTAGACAGGTCATGCTGACGCTGTAGCCCTCGTGCGATTGTAGGAGCACATGAAATACTTGAGAGCCCTGATGTGGTGCGCCAGCTTTTTGGAGCATGAGAGCGTCTCGCGTACCAGACGGGCAACACGTGGCCTCAGGGTCTTGTTGCAGCGTTCGCTGTGATGGGTTTGCCGCGCGTGCTTCGTGAGCGCTTTGGGCCGTTCCGCCGGAATCACCCTTCTATAGGCCTCAGATTGATCCGTGTGGAACGTCGCCTGTTCCCGGTAGACCCAGGGGAGCGTGGCCCACAGTTCTTTGGCTCGCGCGCGCCTCCGATCCCCCACATGAAACGTAATGACCTGGCGGGTTGTGGCATCCATGGCGATCCAGATCCAGTGCTTGTTGGCCTTCTGCTTCACAAAACTCCCCATCTCGTTGGCTGCGGCTTCCAGCCGTCGGATGACCACGTCGGTTGGACGCTGGGAAAGCCGCACATGTCAGTCATCGGGACAGGCGGCACAGCGTTCCACCATACAGTGCAAGAGCCAGGGGAGGCTGCCGCCGACCGCGCGGCAGAGCCCGCGCAGCGAGATGCGCTCACGCAGCAGGGGTGCAATCATGGTGCGCCGCGCCTCCGCAATGCGGCGGTCGTCGGCCGTGGCACTCAACTGGCGTTCACACGCTTGACACTGCTGATTCTGCGTCCCATGGCGGGATAGCCATTTTTCTTGTACCGGCTTGAGCCCACATGCTGGGCACGCATCTCTGATGAGCATAGCTGCTGTTGGTCTCCCTGTTTTCGGGTCTGTTTTTGACCAACAGGAGCACGGAACCGAGTCGCGAGCATTACCTGTGTAGCACTACCGATTTTTCCGTATAGTGGCCACTGGACTCCTCCTGCTCCACGTTGTTTTCGGGAAACAGCCCAGGACATCTACGGCAGAGTCGCCTTGCCTCAATCTACAGGCATAACGATACACCGATGAGACATTGACAACCTGACTTCCCCCTGCGAAAATGCCTGGTCATACCTGCAAATTGGCTGCGAAATCCGGCCAGGCTCTGCACGGCTCAACTTTCCTGTTTGTAGTCATGGGTGACAGAGTCTCCATGTCCCTGGGGGGACACTACGAGACATGAAAATGGGAACCGCGTGGCGGCAATCTATACGGCAGCCATGATAACTCCCTCGTTGCCCAAACGGGGGTTTGCGCAATGATGAAGCCTGCAACATGCCAGCAAGGGTTGCCGCGTGCACAAACCTGTTGCATAATCCGCCGTAATGGCAAGTGGTTTCTGCAACAGGAGGACCCATGCTGCTCGGCTCTGCACGCGTCTCGACAGGGGAGGAGCAGGAGACCCGGATGCAGGAGGCCACCTTCCGCGCGGCCGGTCTCACGCGCGCGCCGAGGTGATCCAGATCGGGCTGGCGTGACAGCCCGAGCCATCACTCCGCCAGCGCGCGCAGGACCAGAAGTAGTACCCCGTGCGGGCCGGGCCGCGCTTCACAGTCGGCGTGCCGCACTCCGGGCAGGGCGGCCCCGTCTCGGGCCGTGCTCGCACCTCCTCCAGGGCGCCCTTGCCGTTGAACCAACGCACGCCCTGGCAGTGCGGGTATTTACAGCAGGACAGCGCGACCTTCCGCGTCTTCTCTTTCGGCCGGCGCAGCCGCATCGCACCCTGGCAGACGGGGCACGTGGTCTCCTGCATGGCCTTGCGCTGCTTGGCATTCTTCGGCTTATCGGTGATGAAGCCACACACCGCTTTGCCGGTGGCGCAGACGAGGAATGTCCCGTGCGCCCCAGCGCGCTCGATGAGGAAGCCGCCGGCGCGCCCCTCCGCCACGCACTGCGGGCAATCGAGTGCACCTTCAGGCCGGGGTGCTGCTGCCCCCCTCTGCCCGCCCCCACCGCTCGCCAACGGCGCCATCGCCGTGCCGGCGATCTGCGCGACGAGGTCGGCAACCATCACGCGCACCTCACGCATGAACGTCTCACGCTCGTACGCGCCACGCACCATCCGTGCGAGCTTCTGCTCCCACTGCCCCGTCAGCTCCGCCGACATAAGCAGCGGCGATCGCAGCATCGTGATGAGTGCGATGCCCTTTGACGTCGCCACGAGCGCCTTCTGCTCGCGCCTGACATACTCCCGCTTGAGCAACATCTCGATGATGGCGGCGCGCGTCGCCGGGGTCCCCAGGCCGGAGTCCTTCATGGCGAGCCGCAGCTCGTCGTCGTCCATCTGCTTGCCGGCCGTCTCCATCGCGCCGAGCAGGGTCGCGTCAGAATAGCGCGGCGGGGCCTTCGTGTCCTTGCGCAGAGTCTCCGCCCGGCGTGTCTCGGCCGTCTCGTGCGCCCGTACCCGAGGCAGTTCCTCGACCTCCCCTGCTTCGTCGTCGGCAGCCTGCCTGTCCCTGCCGGGGGGGTCCACCGCGCGCCAGCCGGGCGCCAGCACCACGGCGCCACGGGTCGTAAAGCGCTCGCCCTCGACCTCCGTGACGATCGTGGTGCGCTCGATCACGGCGTCCGGATAAAAGGCCGCGAGGAAGCGGCGCGCGATCAGGTCGTAGAGGCGCTTCTCGTCAGGGCAGAG
>WNFE01004513.1_pt1 | contig 10408 bp, 9 predicted proteins | sample 5400451 | NCBI WGS metagenome assembly WNFE01 (sample SAMN13153344, study PRJNA577476) | soil metagenome | isolation source: 200 cm saprolite under Douglas fir tree site 2 hole 2 | place: USA:California | collected 2015-04-18 | reverse complement strand
GGCGGGATCGTTCTCTACGTTCAAGGTCCCGCCGAGAGTTCGGCCGCTAAACAGCGCTACACCGGGTTGCTCGAAACCAAGTCCGACGGCGTACAACTTCGCATCCTGAAGGCCCATTGGACGGAAGCCAGCGCCTACAAAACGGTCAGTTCGTTTCTCCGTCTTTCCACATCGCGCCAGGCGCAGATGGCGGCCGTCTGCGCGCAGGACGATTCCATGGCCATGGGAGCCCGCAAAGCTTTCGAGGAATGCCGCGAGCTCCGTGAGCAGTGGCAGAAGATGCCGTTTCTCGGTTGCGATGGACTTCCCAAGACCGGGCAAGCGTGGGTGCGCCGCCAACTGCTGGCCGCTACCATTTTCATTCCGCCGAATGCCGATCTGGCAATTGAGATGATGGTGAAATCGATTGCCACCAGCGTGCTGCCGCCGGAGCGCACATTCACGACCGCCAAGTCTTTCCCCGCCATCGAAGTCCTCGCCCAACAATCATCGGCACACGCGCGTGCCGCATCCCGCTAATTGTTGCTTGTGTTCGTGAACTGCGAAACGCCGGCTTTGCGAGAGCGTAGCGTTCGAGGTTTCGGAGAAATTTGTTTCGTATCAAGGCATCGCTTCAGCGATGCCCAAAGCCAGCCGCTGTCGACGGGCCCCTTTAGGGGCTGCGCCGCATCTAGTGCGCGGACGGTGGCGCGGGCGGCGGCGCTGCGGGAACAACATCCGCACTGTTGTTCACCAAGTCCTTCAATTCCTTACTGGGCTTGAAGAACGGGATCTTCTTTGCCGGAACTTCCACGCGGTCGCCGGTTTTCGGGTTTCGTCCGACGCGCGGCTTGCGTTGGCGCGTGCGGAAGCTGCCAAACCCGCGTATTTCGATTTTGTCGCCCACCCGCAGCGAGCGCACCACGCTGTCAAAGATCGTATCCACAATCACTTCGCTATCCTTGCGAGTAAGTTCCGCCAGCCGGGAAACTTCTTCGATCAGGTCAGCCTTTGTCATAAGCCTCTTTGCTCCCTTTGGGGCCGGTTCCCTTTATGGGCTCCGTGTGCCCGAGGGCATTGCCGCCCCCGTTCCTGCACTGCGCCTGCCTATAACCTTCTCAAATTTAAGGGGTTCTGTGCAAGTAGGGAAGCGGGCACCTGAAAAAGGGTTCTCAGTTCTCGGTTCCCACTTCCCAGTAAAGGACGGCGGCGCAGTTTCTGAGAACTGGGAACTGAAAACTGAGAACTACGCCGCTATTTCCACAGATAATAAAAGCCGACTTGCTGCTCCAATAGCTTCTCCCGGGTGGGCAAATAGTCAGAGACGTCGCCAAACAGCAGATCCAATCCTGATCGCCTCTCTTTCGGCGGGTATACAAGCGTCGGTTCGCCGGAGATATTCACCGCCCGCGCCGTATCCTTCACGGCCCCTTCGAAATCCGCGATCTGATCCACTAGTTTCAGCTCAGCCGCCTGCTGGCCAGTCCAGACTTTTCCGTTCGCGATCAAGCGGATGTCGGCTTCCTTCACATGTCTCCCGTCGGCCACCGCCTGGATGAATTGCGTATGCATATTGTCAATCAAGCCCTGCATGTATTCGCGTTCCGCGGGCGTTATTTCGCGCGTCGGGCTCCCCGTGTCCTTGAACTCGCCTGCCTTCATCGTAATCGCGTTCAGTTTCGCCCAACGCAGAAGCTCGCCGTAGTTCACCCACTCGGCAATCACCCCGATCGACCCCACCACGCTGCCCTTGTCGGCATAGATCTTGTTGGTGGCCGACGCTACGTAATAAGCCCCGCTCGCGCCCACGGTCTCAATCGAAGCCACAATCCGTTTCTTTTTTTCGTCACGAATCCGCTTCACTTCGCGGTAGATCTCCTCCGACGCAGCCACGCCGCCTCCGGGCGAGTTCACATGAATGATGATGGCTTTGACGGAATCGTCGTCGGCAAACTTCTTAAGCTGGGGAACGATCTGCTTGGGGGAGAAGATTACGCCATCGAGCTCAACCACGGCGATCTTGGACCCGAAGCCGGAAAACGACTCTTCATCCCGCCCGCCAAAACTCAGGTACACCAGCGTAAACACGGCCACCACGAACAGCGCAAACAGCCCGCCGCCCACCAGAAACCATATCCAAATCCGCGAACGCCCTTCAGTCATAATCAGACGAGTGTAGCACCAGCGGTGAAGAATCAGAGGTCAGAGGTCAGATTGCAGAGGCGAAATCGGGGCGGGTTAACCTCTGCAATCTGACCTCCGACCTCTGACGTTCATGCACTGTCTGGCGTACACTCTTGTTTTCAAATGCGCGATCCTGTCGAACTCGAGGTCTTCAAGAACCTCTACCACTCCATCGCCGAAGAAATGGGAGCCGCACTGCGCCGCACTTCCTTCTCTCCCAATATCAAAGAGCGCCGCGACTACTCCTGCGCCGTCTTCGATGCCAATCGCCGGGTCATCGCCATGGGCGATCACATGCCGGTGCACTTGGGCTCCATGCCCATGTCGGTCGCTGCCGCCGTCGAACAGTGCGCCCTCGAACCCGGCGACGTCGTCATGCTCAACGACCCCTTCCGCGGCGGTACGCACCTCCCCGACATCACTTTGGTCATGCCGGTGTACCTTTCCCGGGCGTTCAAGATCGAGTGTGGAGACGGGGCAAAGCCCCGTCCGGGCGGGGCAAAGCCCCTCCGCCACACAGCACCTGAGTTCTACGTCGCTTCCCGCGCCCACCACGCCGATGTCGGCGGAACTTACCCCGGCTCCATGGGCCCCTGCCGCGAAATCTACCAGGAAGGCTTCCGCATCCCACCCGTCAAAATCATGCGCGGCGGAAAACTTGTCGCCGATGTGCTGGCCCTCCTCCTCAGCAATGTCCGCACGCCCGAAGAACGCGAAGGCGACCTCGGCGCTCAAATCGCGGCCTGCCAGACCGGAGCCCAGCGCCTCCGCGAAATCTGCGACCGCTACGGAATCGCCCGCGCCAAACACGCTGCCGCCGATCTGCTCGTCTATTCCGAAGAAATGATGCAAGCCTTTCTGCGCACGATCCCGCCCGGCCAGTACCAAGCCGAAGACTTCCTCGATGACGACGGCGTCGAGAACAAACCCGTGCGCATAGCCGTGACTATTCAAGTCGCGGCGGCATCCGCCAGAAACTCCCCCGTAGAGACGCGGCTTGCCGCGTCTCCGTCCGCGTCGAGTAAGAAGCGCGCCGCCCACGTCACCATCGACTTCACCGGCAGCGACCCGCAAGTCCAAGGCGCAATCAACGCGGTCAAGGCGATCAGCTACTCGGCCTGCTTCTACGTCTTCCGCTGCTTGCTCCGCGAGGATGTGCCCGCCACCTCCGGACTCATGCGCCCCATCCGTGTCATCGCGCCCTCGGGAACCGTGGTCAACGCCAAGCCACCCGCCGCCGTCGCCGGGGGCAACGTCGAGACTTCGCAGCGAATTGTCGACGTGCTGCTGAAAGCGCTGGCGCAGGCGATTCCCGACCGCATCCCGGCCGCCGCCGCCGGCACCATGAATAACCTCACTATCGGCGGCATCGATCCCCGCTCCGGCGAGTCCTTCGCATATTACGAGACTATCGCCGGTGGCATGGGCGCGCGCTGTACCAAAGATGGAGTCTCTGGCGTCCACACCCACATGACCAACTCCCTCAACACGCCCGCCGAGGCGCTCGAATACGCGTATCCGATTCGCCTCCGGCAGTATTCCCTTCGCTCCACAAGTGGAGGCGTGGGCCTCCACACTGGTGGCGACGGAATCGTCCGTGAAATCGAAGTCTTAACCGACGCCCAGGTCACTCTGCTCGCCGACCGCCGTTCCCGCGGACCATACGGGCTGGCCGGTGGAACTGACGGCGCTCCCGGCCGAACCTTGATCATCCGCCGCGACGGATCCGAAGAAACGATCCCCGGCAAAACGAGCGTAAGACTGCGTTCCGGGGAAAGAGTCCGAATCGAAAGCCCCGGCGGCGGTGGTTGGGGCAAGCCAAACCGCTGAACGGCGGGGAACGCAGAGTGCGCAGAATTTTGTTGTAGCTTGGTTTCCCCTGTGTTCCTCTGTGCCCCCTGTGGTAAAGATTTGAGACCGTTGGATCGTGTCAAGTCCCAGTATTTTCTCTGCGCACTCCGCGTACTCTGCGGTAAATGCCACTTTTTCGCTAGAATTCAACATGTAGACTTCTGAGGATTAATCACGATGAGACTTGTGCGTTCTTTTATTTTCGCAATCGTTCTGGCGTCCGCCTTCTTCTACTTCACCACCTACCGCAACGGACGCCTCCATCCCTCCAGCTGGATCAGCCGTCCGCAGCACGTGGAAATTACCGAAGCCGCCGGCGGCGAAGCGCTCGACGGTGAAGAGCAGAACAACATCAGCGTCTACCGCAAGAACATCGCGTCCGTAGTCAACATCACCTCGCGCGTCATGACCTTCGACTTCTTCTACGGGCTGGTTCCGCAGGAAGGCCAGGGCTCCGGCTTCGTCATCGACAAGGCTGGACACATCCTCACCAACTATCACGTAATCGCCGATGCGCGCCAGGTCGAAGTCACGCTCCACAACCGCAAGAAATATAAGGCCAGCATCGTCGGCGTCGACAAGTCGCATGACCTGGCCATAGTCCAGATCAAAGCTCCCGACCTGCAGCCGATGACGCTTGGCGACTCGACCAACCTGCAAGTCGGCCAGAAGGTCTATGCGATCGGCAATCCCTTCGGGCTCGCCGGCACGCTCACGCAGGGCATTGTCAGTTCCATCCGCCAGGTGCAGGAGCCCGATGGCCTGGTCATCGACGAAGCCATCCAGACCGACGCCGCCATCAACCCCGGTAACTCTGGCGGCCCCCTACTCAACTGGCATGGCGAAGTCATCGGCATCAACACCATAATCGCCTCCAGCGTTGGCCAAAGCGCTGGGATAGGCTTCGCCATCCCCATCAACACCGCCAAAGCCGTGGTCAACGATCTGGTCACGCTCGGACGAGTGCGCCGTCCCGCACTAGGCGTGCGCACCATCCCCATCGACCCCGAAATCGCCAACGAGCTTGGCCTGGCCGCCGACTACGGACTCCTCATCGTCCAAGCCGTTCCCGGAGGCTCCGCCGACCGCGGCGGATTGCGCGGCGGCAGCGAACGCGCCTACCTCGGCAACACTCCCATCATGATCGGTGGAGATTTAATAGTCGCCATCGACGGAGAGAAAGTCGAGAGCCAACAGAACCTCGCCCAGATGATGAACAAGCACCGCGCCGGCGACACTGTGAAAGTCACTATCTTCCGTGGCAAGAAGCAGCTGGAAGTGCCGGTAGTGCTGGGCGAAGCCAGAGATCAGGTGTAGTGGGTCGTGTGGCGCGGGCACTTTGCCCGCGTGCGCTCGGTGGAGCGACGGGCGGGCGTCTCGCCCGTCCACCCGGGCGGGGACGCCCGGCGCTCCACAAGCAAACCTTGCGCGCTATCATCTCGACATGCCCGACGTCGACTGGATCCGCAAACTCTGTCTCTCCCTACCGGAAGTGACCGAGGATATGCCGTGGGGCGACGACCTCTGCTTCAAAGTCCGCGGCAAAATCTTCACCGGCGTGGTCCTCGCTGACGGCCGGTTCCCGCGCATCACGCTCAAATGCGCACCGGAAACATTCCACGAACTCCTCGAAATCGAAGGCATCTCCCCCGCGCCCTACGTCGGCCGTTACAAGTGGGTGATGCTCGCCAACTCCAGCGTCCTGCCCTCTACCGAACTCGAAGCCCTCATTCACCAGTCGTACGAACTGGTCGCAGCAAAAGCGCCAAAGAGAAAACTCGCCCGCAAGAAAACGCCCAGCAAACGCAGTAAGAAGTAAAGAGGGTTCCCCCGTGTCCCTCTGTGTCCCCTGTGGTTAAGATTTTTTTCTCGGCGTGCTCCGCGTCTCGGCGGTGAACCGGTTTGACTCCCCGCAACCCTCTAGACTAGCCTCATGGCTTCGCCACAATCCATGCGCATTCAACGTAATCTTCTGATCCATTGCAGCCTGTGCGCTCTACTCGCCGCCACCGTCGCGGCCGCGCCTCTGCGCCCTACGCATGCTCCGCACGCCATGGTCGCCAGCGTCCACGAACTCGCTTCTCGCGCCGGTGTCGAGATGCTGCGCACCGGAGGCAATGCCGTCGATGCCGCCGTTGCCACTGGCTTCGCGCTCGCGGTCGTCCATCCCCAAGCCGGAAATCTCGGCGGAGGTGGTTTCCTCCTTCTCCGCAACGCCACCGGGGAAACCCACTTCATCGACTTCCGCGAAAAGGCTCCCGCCGCCGCCACCGAAAATATGTATCTCGACGCCCAGGGCAACGTCATCCCAGAGTCGAGCAAAGACTCCAGCCTCATCGGATACAAATCCATCGGCGTCCCCGGCTCCGTCGCCGGCCTGGTTTACGCGGAAAAAAAATACGGCAAGCTGTCGATTGAAAAAGTAATGGCTCCCGCAATCAAACTCGCGCGCGATGGTTTCCCGCTCGCCTACGAAGATACGCAAGATCTGAAAAAAGATGAGTACCTCGCGCAGTTTCCCGAATCCAAACGGATTTTCCTGCGCGATGGAAACTACTACCAGCCCGGCGAACTGTTCAAGCAGCCCGAACTCGCCCGCACCCTGGAGCGCATCGCCAAGGATCCCGACGACTTTTACCACGGCGCCGTTGCGCGGGAACTGGCCGCCGCCATCCACAGAGGCGGAGGCTTGATTACCGCCGCCGACCTCGCTGCCTACGAAGTCAAAGAACGCGAGCCCATTCGCGGCTCCTATCGCGGCTACGAGATCATCAGCGCTCCGCCTCCATCTTCCGGTGGAGTAGCGCTCGTCGAAATCCTCAATATTCTCGAAGGCTTCGACCTCGCGAAACTCGGCAACCGCTCCGCCCAGACCCTCCATCTGGGAGCCGAAGCGTTCCGTCGCGCCTTCTACGATCGCTCCGACTTTATGGGCGATCCCGACTTCGCCAAAGTTCCCGTTGCGCAACTCATCGACAAAAAATACGCCGCCGCATGGCGCGACTCCATCGACCCCAATCACGCCAGCGTGAGCAAGGATTTGAAACGCCCGTCGATCTTCAACGAGCTCGAGCGCGTTGCTCAGTCGCGCCTCACCGCCATTCGCGAACCTGAAAACACCAACCACTATTCCGTGGTCGATGCGGAAGGCAACGCCGTCGCCGTCACCACCACGCTTAACGACTCCTTCGGCTCCCGCGTCACCGCCGAAGGCTTGGGCTTCCTGCTAAACGACGAAATGGACGACTTCGCCGCCAAACAAGGCGTTCCCAACGCCTACGGACTCATCCAGGGTCCCGCCAACGCCATCGGACCCGGCAAGCGACCCCTCTCCGCCATGACGCCGACCATCGTTCTCAAAGACGGCAAACTGTTCCTGGTTTTAGGCTCGCCCGGTGGCCCGACCATCATCACTACCGTCGCTAATGTGCTTATCGGCGTTGTGGATTTCTCGCTCGACATCGCCGAAGCCGTCAACGCGCCCAGGTTTCATCATCAGTGGCTCCCCGATCAGATTCTCGTCGAAGACCGCCTCTCTCCCGATACAATGAATGGTCTGCGTTCCAAAGGACATAAGTTGAACATCAAGCATTTCTGGGGAGACGGCGAGTGCATCATGGTTGACTCCAAAACCGGCGAACGCCTCGGCGCCAGCGACGGACGCAACAATGGGAAAGCGGTAGGTTACTGATGCTGAGGGCGGTATCGACATACGTCTATGTAAAGGAACGGCTCCATCCGGGCTTGCTCGACGAGCTCGAAAAGGCGGGAGCCCAGTCGATCGAAATCTTTGCCGCCCGCCAGCACTTCGACTACGCCAATCGCAAGCAGCATGTCCGCGAAATTGCCGACTGGTTCCGCTCCACCGGCATCCCACTCAATTCCGTCCACGCGCCTTTGTACTCCGACTACGAGTGGGGACGCACTGGTTCGCCGCCCGTCAACATCGCCTCCACCGACCGCGCCGGCCGCATCGATGCCATGGACGAGATCAAACGCGCGCTCGAAATTGCCGAGCACATTCCGTTCCGCTTTCTCGTCCAACACATCGGCAACCCCAACGACGACTTCGACGAAAAGAAATTCGAAGCCGCCATGACTTCCGTCGAGCATCTGCGCGCCTTCGCCAAGCCGCTGGGCGTCCGCGTGCTCATCGAAAATATTCCCAATGAACTTTCCGCGCCCGAGCGCCTCGTCGAGTTCATCAAGACCATGCATTTCGACGACATCGGCGTCTGCTTCGATTGCGGTCACGCCCACCTGATGACCGGTATTCCCGAGGCCTTCGCCGTCCTAAAGAACCACATCTGTTCGACCCACTTGCACGACAACAACAAGGACAAAGACTCGCACCTCTGGCCAGGCAAGGGATCGATCGACTGGAAACAGACCATGGAATTGCTGCGCACCGCCCCGCAAACGCCGCCCCTGCTTCTCGAAATCGAAGGCGAAGAAAAAAAGAGCCCCAGCGAGGAAGTGACCGCAACCTTCCAAAAGCTGGAAGACTCGTGATGCAAGGTCAGAGGTTAGAGGTCAGATTGCAGAGGTTAACCCAGCAGCCAACCCGATTTTACCTCTGCAATCTGACCTCTCACCTCTGACCTCCGCGAGTTGCGCAGCGTAAGCGCCCAAATCTTATGTCCCCACCCATCAGCACCATCGCGCAAATCGGCGCTCACGAAGGCCAGTCCGTCACCATCCGTGGATGGCTCTACAACCTCCGCGAAAGCGGCAAGCTTCTCTTCCCCCAATTTCGCGACGGCTCCGGCGTCATCCAGGGCGTAGTCCCGAAGAATGCCGTCCCGCCCGAAGTTTTCGACGCCATCAAAGGCCTCACTCAGGAATCCAGCGTCATCGTCGAAGGCAAGGTCCGGGCCGACAAGCGCGCCCCCGGCGGCTATGAACTCGACGTCGCCAACGTACAAGTCGTGCAGCGCGTGCCGGAGTCCACTCCCTACCCCATCACCCCCAAAGACCACGGCGTCGATTTCCTAATGGAGCACCGGCATCTCTGGCTGCGCTCCCAGCGCCAGGCCGCAATCCTGCGTGTGCGCGCCGAAATCATTCGCGCCGCCCGCGATTTCTTCGACACCAACGGATTCACCCTAACCGACCCGCCCATCCTCACGCCCGCCGCCTGCGAAGGAACCTCCACACTCTTCCCCGTGGACTACTTCGAAGAGCAGGCGTACCTAACGCAGTCCGGACAGCTCTACATCGAAGCAACTGCCATGGCACTCGGCAAGGTTTACTCGTTCGGCCCAACCTTCCGCGCGGAAAAATCCAAGACCCGTCGCCACCTCACCGAATTCTGGATGGTCGAACCTGAACTAGCCTACGGCACGCTCGACGACCTGATGGACCTAGCCGAAGGCCTGCTAACCTTTTTGCTTAAGCGATGTTTAGACCGCCGCCGACCCGACCTCGCAACCATCGGCCGCGACCTCGCGCAGCTCGAAAAAATCAACGCGCCCTTCCCGCGCATCACCTACGACGAAGCCGTCACGAAGTTGCAGGAAGGCCACGCGCAGGGCAAGCTCGAAAATAAATTCGAGTGGGGCGGAGACCTTGGCTCGCCCGACGAAACCTATCTCTCGTCGCTCTACGACCGGCCCGTCATGGTCCATCGCTACCCGGCCAGCGTGAAAGCGTTCTACATGGAACCCGATCCCGAGCGCCCCGAACTCGCCCTCTGCGTGGACGTGCTGGCCCCTGAGGGCTACGGCGAAATCATCGGCGGATCGCAGCGCATGGCCTCGCACGACTTGCTCCTCCAGCGCATTCGCGAACACAATCTGCCCGAAGAAGCCTTCAAGTGGTATCTTGATCTCCGCAAGTATGGCAGCGTTCCCCACTCCGGCTTCGGCATGGGCATCGAACGAGCCGTGGCGTGGATCTGCGGATTGGAGCACGTGCGCGAGACCATCCCCTTCCCGCGCATGCTGCATCGTCTGTACCCGTAGAGCTTTTCACCGCCGAGACGCGGAGAGCGCCGAGAAATGCGAGAAAATGACAGGTTCGATGAGATTTCGCACCGCATCATCGGCGCTGCCATCGAGGTTCATCGAAATCTCGGACCGGGCTTGCTGGAATCCGCCTATCAATCATGTCTGGCTTTTGAACTGAAGCAGCTTGGCCTGAAAGTAGAGGAGCAAAAATTCCTGCCTGTCCTTTATAAGCAAGTGAAACTTGATTGTGGCTATCGCCTTGACTTAGTTGTAGAAGATGAAATCATCGTCGAAGTCAAAGCAATCGAAAAGTTACTTCCCATTCACGAAGCGCGCTCTTATCGTATCTGAGGCTAGCCAAGAAAAGAGTGGGGCTCCTCATGAACTTCCACGTCCCCGTTCTAAAGAACGGACTGAAACGAATAGTGAACGAATTCCCAGACGCC
>WNFE01016990.1_pt1 | contig 10409 bp, 9 predicted proteins | sample 5400451 | NCBI WGS metagenome assembly WNFE01 (sample SAMN13153344, study PRJNA577476) | soil metagenome | isolation source: 200 cm saprolite under Douglas fir tree site 2 hole 2 | place: USA:California | collected 2015-04-18 | reverse complement strand
CCATGCTCTTCCCCGGCATCGGCTTGAGGAGCGCGTCATGCAGCGCGTAGAGGAACATGAAGGGCGCCGGCGTCGCCTCCTCTGGCCTCCGGACCGCCTCTACACTATTCTTCGCTCTGGACCCGCACGATGCGAGCTTGCGCATCTCATCAGAGAGCTGATACAGGGGGGCGACTGTCGTGACAGCAGAGCCCGGCGCACAGGACCAGCCGTTTCGTCTGGACGAGGCGACGATCGAGGAGGTGCACGGAGCAATCCAGTCTGGACAGACGACCTGCGTCGCGGTCGTTCAGCACTACATCGATCGGGTGCGCGCCTACAACGGAGTGGCCAGTGTGCTTGTCACGGACGATGGGGCCCCGGTCCGCGAAGCGATGGGCGCCGTGCGCGCGAAGGCGCCGCTTCGCTTTCCCACGGAAACCGTCAAGGCCTCCACCGTTCTGCCGAATCTCGACAAGTACAAGGGGCCGGCCCTCGAATACGGCCGCATGGAGGCGACGGCGTCCGATCCTGACATCCAGCAGCAGTTCGGGATGATCGTCGGCAAGCCGGATGCCGGGCAGGTGAATGCGCTCGCCACCCTCAACATTCGGGGTGAACGTTCGGTCACCTGCCGGGGCGACTTCGATCGGCACCCATCTGCGGGGCCGCTTCCCCCCGGCGCGCCTGCCGTGTGCGAGATGTTCCGCAGGCTGCCGGACGCCCTCGAGCGCGCGGCAGAGCTCGACGCAATGTATGGGCGCAATCCCGATCTCGAGCAGATGCCGATGCATGGCGTCGTGTTCTCCTTCAAAGATCCGTTCGACACGAAGGACATGCGAACGACCGCCGGGGGCGACGCGCGCTATGACATCGACTTCCCCGCGCGCGATCACGTGCTGGTCGAGCAGCTCCGCAACAAGGGCGCGATCATCTTCGCCAAGGCCGTCAACACGGAATACAACGGGCGGGCGGGCAATCCAGGCGGCCGCCACGTGCCGGACAAGGTGCTCCCATCGACGCTGGGCTACCAGCGCAGCACCTGGGGCGGCAATCCCGCGAACCCCTACGACACGACACGCTCGGCCTCGCTCGGCTCGAGCTCGGGGTCGGGCGTGTCGGTCAGCGCCAATCTGGTAATGGCCAGCCTCGGTGAGGAGACGCGGGCGTCCTGTCGCGGACCGGCCAACCACAACGCGGTGGCGCTCATTCTTCCTCACAAGTCGATGCTGGGATTCAACGGCGGCGCCATCGGCGCGGACATCTATTGCGACCGTAGCGGCATCCTCTGCCGCACGATCGCGGATTGCGCCAAGGTCCTCGATGCTCTCAAAGATAACGTCGAAGGCTACTACGACCCGCGGGATCCCTACACGACCGTGCCGCGCTCGTCGGTGTTGAGCACGCCGTACGCGAGCCACGCGAAGATGCCCGGGGCGCCGGGCGCGCTCAGGGGCATGCGCCTCGGCATCGTCCGGGAGTCCATGGTGTACCCGCCGGGCTCGAAGGCCGAGGAGCCGATCGTCACCACGGCTGCAAGAGAGATCAAGACGATCCTCGGCGGCCGGCTGGGGGCGACGCTCGTGGAGTCGTCCGATCCCCTGTGGAAGCGGGATCCCGACGTCGAGAGCATGACGACGGATTTCCGGCGAGCGCTCGCGCGGCTGGTGCCCCTCATCATGCCCGACCTGTTGTTCAGGCTCGGGCGGGACGGGCGGCCCCTGTTCAAGGAGTTCGCGGCGGCGATCGTGCCGACCGAGTTCATGCCCAGTCAGATCTTCGGCACGGGCACCATGCAGCCGATCGACTATTGCGTCGAGCTGGCGGAAGGACGGATCTCGCCGCCTGCGAACCTCGACATCGCGACCATCCAGGAGCAGGAGCTCGCGATGGCGTTCAGGTTCCACATCCCGCAATACCTGACCCGCCGTGCCGCGGACTGGAAGGTGCGGGGATTCACCGAGACGCTCGTCGATTTCCCCATGCTCAACGCGCGATCCAAGTTCTGGGGCGACGATGGGCGCGCGGCCTTCAGGAACTGGGAAGAGGTGAGCGACCCGCGCAATCCCCACGGCCGGCGTCAGGGCGTCGACGAGCGCATCATGCTGCGCGAATTGCTGCGCCGGGTGGACATGATGGTCCTGCTCGAGAACCACCTGGACGCGCTGGTCCGCCTGCACACGCCGTTTCCGCCGGGAAAGATCGGCGGCGCGTACCAGCCGGGCCTGCCTGGCAATCTGCGGCTGGAGACGTTCTACGGGCCGAACGCGGGATTGACGGAGGTCCTGATCCCGGCTGGCTATGTGACGACCGCCTACGATCCGGTCTTCGCGCTCAGTCCGGACGGCACACGCTATGTGCCGGTCCCCTCGGACACGCCGACCACCATTCCGGAGCCGGGGCTGCCCTTCTCGTTGGTGTTCCGAGCCGAGCCGGGCAGGGAGGATGTCCTCCTGAAGGTCGCCTCGGCATATGAAGCCGCCTCGAAGCGCCGCGTTCCTCCGCCCGCGTTCGGCCCACTCTAGGCCCCGCGATCTTCCCGCAGCGGTTCAACCAGATCTCCCAGCCGGGGTAGGTCATCGAACCGATCGACGAGGGCCTCGAGCCGCGCCACCCCGGCTGGACTGAGCACCAGGCCCGCCAGTTCCCGGAATTTTGACCGGACCTCGCCTTCTCGATACGGATCCTGGTAGTCGCCGCGGGCGCTCTCGCGCAGCCGAGTCACCTGGCGGCCATCGGTGAAGGTGACGGTCACTCGCGCCGGCTTGAGTCGCGGCACGTGGGCACTGAGGTCTGGATCCTCGCGAACCGTGACCCGCCGGCGGAAGGCCGCGATCGCGGGATCCCGAACGACTTCTTCGGTGAAGGCGTGATACCCCGCGTTGCCTCGCAGGACCAGAGCGGCGGCCGCGTGGGGCAACGAGTACTTGGCCGCGAAATAGTTAACCGGGTCGCACTCGCGCATGTTCGCGGCGAAGCGGTAGGTCGCCACCTCGATGCGCTCGATACTGGTGGGAGGTGGCCGAAGGTCGGTGAGGATGTCTTCCAGCGCGTCCAGCGCCGCATAGATCGGGTTGCAGCACGCACGCAGCCGGAAATAGTTGCGGGCGATCTCCCAGCGCTGCCCCAATTCTTCCGTCAGGGCCTCGGGCCGGAACCCGTCGCCGACCAACTGGCCGAAGGCCTCCTCGATGGCGTTCGGCTGTGCGGCGACGCCGGCCAGCGCCAGCTCCGGCGCCAGGGCCCCGGCGAAGCCGCTCATCCCTCCGGCCACGTTCAGCGCGGTGGCTCCCGCCACGGCGTTGGTGTAGCCGGGTGTGAGGACGAGGATCGCGCCGATCCTGAGCGCGAGGCTCATCTGCTCGCCGGTCAGTCTGCGCAGCCGCGCCCCGGCAGCCACCGCGCCCAGGAGAGGCGCCTGGCCGTTCTGATGGGCGATCGGCCGGGCCGTCAGCCCCGCTCCGAGTCGGGCGGCGACTTCGTAGCCGAAAATCAGCGCGGCCAGCGTCTCCCGGCCCGACCGTTCCAGCCATTCGGCGCTGGCCAACGCCGTCGGCAAGACCTGCACGGCACCCTGGCAGGAGACGTAGCGATGCCCCTCGCACAACTCGATCGAGCGCCCGGCCAGTCCGTTGAGCAGGGCCGCCGTGCGCGGGTCCGTTGTTGGCCAGCCCGGCGCGTAGACGGTCGCGCCCCGACCACCGGTCGCGGTCAGTCGCGCCCGCGCGCCGGCCACCTCGGGTTGGACTGAGCCGGCCAGAATCACGCCCACCGTGTCCAGCAGCACGAGCTTGGCGTGCTCCCGAAGAGCCTCGGGGATCGTCTCCCACGGCGTGCCGGCCACGAAGTGCGCCAGTTCCTCGATTGCTTTACCCATCATGATCTCCGTCGTCGAAGGCGCAAGGTCCCTTTGCGGGGCCTCGGCCGAGTCCTGCCAGGAGCGACGACCAGCGCGTTTGGCACCCCCCATCCGCCCGGTAGCGCCAGCGCCAGCGCGGGAAGCTTCACCACGAGCTGTGTCGACGGACCGCCGTCAAGGTTCAGGGCATCCGAGCATCCGAGCCCGCCCTGCTGAGGCGGATCGGCGAGGAAGCGTGCAAAAGCGGTGGTCTCGGCCTTAGTCGCAACGACGATGACAACGACGGCTCCCTCGGCGCAGACAGCTGTCCGCGCCGCGAGCTGCGGCTTTAGTCCCTGGACCTTTCCCCCGACGACGAGACGGGGTATGCCCTGGACGATGAGGCGGTGTGCGAGGCGATCGGGGATGTCGGAGCCGAGCACGATCCTCGCGTTCGTGCCATTGACCACGAGGGCGCCCCAGCTCTGCAGCTTGCCCGTGGCGATGAGTCGTCCCTCGTCGACAGCAAGGCCCATCGCGCGACCCTCTTTGTCGAAGAAGCTGGCATTGACAGCGATGACGGCAGGGTAGGGCGCGGCGATCTGCTCTACGGTGCGCCGCGACGAAGGGCCTCCGGCAGGAACTAGACGGAGCTCCACCACGTCGAGATCAACCCTGAAAACGTGGCCCGAGAAAGGCTCAGCGTCCCCTGGGCGCACCTCGAAGGTCGCGTATGCAATGCCTGGGGCGACTGTAGAAAACCGCGGCGCCTCGCCGCCTTCCGCGATGGTCAGAGCGCCATTTATCGCCAAGAGCAGGGCCAGAACGCAGAGGAGGATGGTTGCCATGGAGCCTCCCGCTGCTCAGCGCTGGTTGAACCGCCACCGGCGGAAGATGTATCCGGGATCTGAGGCCGTTCGGCCCTCGCCAATCAGACATGCACCCTCGGCTTGGAAGTCGAAGATGCGCTTGACTTCCGCATGCTCGGTTGGCTCGACATGGGCGTCCGTGACCGTGACGAAGACCTCGTCCAGGAGGTGAGCTTGGTGAAGAGACTCCAGCATTACCGCTCCGCCCTCGCAGTCCAGGTAACGCACCCCGAATTCGCCGAAGAGACGCTCGTGTGAGCGGCTGAGTCCGACTGAATCGATTCTCTCCGCGGCAGCGACAAACATCGTGAGACCCTTTTCATGACTGCCCCGTGCGCGAAGCAGGCGCGCTCCAGCGCCGGTCGTGATGATGATCACCACGAGATGAGGAGTATTGAACATCGGCGCGTCGAGGTCCAGTCGACCGGACTCGGAGTAGACCACCTGGATCGGGAACCGGCCTAGCCCGTGTCGCACCCTGAACTGATACAGGGCGTCTCCGAGCCCGCCTTCAATGTCGGGCGTTCCGATGAGATCGGGCTGATCACGGAGCGTTTGAGCGCCAAAGGAAATGGCATCCGCGCAGGCGCGGAGATAGCGCATGAGCTGCAGATCGGCGAGCCGGCCCGATCGGGTGACATCGCCGCCGGCAATGGCGCGGACGGGATCGTCATGCACACCCGCCCTCTTCCACGTGAGGATTCCGTTCTTCGACGCGATCACGTTGGCGTAGATCCACGGACGGGTGGGCCAGGGCGGTGGGAAGCCGAGAGGCTCGACGCGATCGGGGTCCGGAGAGGTCGGACCGTATCGATAGCGCGTCTCGGAGTTCTGGTGCCAAGAGACCCGCGCTCGATCTCTAGCCGTCGGATTCATTGCGCCGGCAAGGGGATCCTCGCGGCCGACGAGAGTCACGCGACGATCGGTCGGCGCTTTGAGGCGCTCGGGATCCCCAACAGCGAGGAGAAGCGTCGGGGCTACCGGCAGATGCTCTTCACGACCAAGGGCATCGGCGAGTTCATCAGCGGGGTGATTCTCTTCGACGAGACCATCCGCCAGGCGGCCGACGACGGCCGCCCGTTCGGCGAAGTCCTGGCAAGCGAGGGGATCATCCCGGGGATCAAAGTAGACCGCGGGGCGAAGCCGCTGGCGGGGGCGCCGGGCGAGCAGGTGACCGAGGGACTCGACGGGCTTCGCGAACGTCTGGCTGAATACAAGACGCTCGGGGCGCGCTTCGCCAAATGGCGTGCGGTGATCGCTATTGGCGAAGATGGCCGCACCCCGACGCGGCTGGGCCTGGAGGCCAACGCGCACGCGCTCGCGCGCTACGCCGCGCTGTGCCAGGAGGCGGAGATCGTCCCGGTCGTCGAGCCGGAGATCCTGATGGACGGCGGGCACTCCATCGAGCGCTGCTTCGAGGTCACCGAGGCCACGCTCCACACTGTGTTCCACACGCTGTGGGAGCACAAGGTGGCGCTGGAGGGACTGTTGCTGAAGCCGAACATGGTGCTGCCGGGTACGACCTCCGCGCGCCAGGCGCCGGTGGAGGAGGTGGCGGAGGCGACGGTACGATGTCTCCTCCGCAGCGTCCCCGTGGCGGTGCCGGGCATCGTCTTCCTCTCCGGCGGGCAGGCTGATGAGCTGGCGACCGCCCACCTCAACGCGATGAATCGTCTTCCCGCTCCGCGGCCCTGGCCGCTCAGCTTCTCCTACGCTCGGGCCCTCCAGGCCGCGCCGCTCAGAACGTGGGGCGGCGACCCCGCACGGGTTGGTGATGCCCAGCGCGCGTTCCGCCACCGCGCCCGCTGTAACAGCGCGGCTCGATCGGGGGCGTATACGCCGGAGCTCGAGCGGAGCGCGGCGTGAGCGCGAAAGTCCTCGCCATCCTCGTCGGCGGCGGACCGGCGCCCGGCATCAACGCTGTGATCGCCGCGGCCACGATCGAGGCGCGCAACCGCGGGCTCCGCGTGCTTGGGTGCCACGACGGCTACCAGTGGCTCATGCAGCGGGACCTCGGCCATGTCGAGGAGCTCGAGATCGCCCCGCTCTCGCGGATCCACTTCGAGGGGGGCTCGGTTCTCCGCACCTCCCGCGCGAACCCATCGCGGTCGGCCGAGACGCTCCAGAACGTCGCGGAGTCGCTGCAGCGCCTCGGCGCCACCTACCTCTTGACGATCGGCGGCGACGACACCGCGTCCGGCGCCGCTGCCGTGGCGCAGGTATCGGGGGGGAAACTCGCCGTCGCCCACGTTCCCAAGACCATCGACAACGATCTGCCGCTGCCGGCCGGGATCCCGACGTTCGGCTTCACGACCGCGGTCGATGTGGGCAAGGACCTCGTGCGAAATCTAATGAAGGATGCGGCGACGACCGACAAGTGGTTCTTCGTGACGATCATGGGCCGTCATGCCGGGCATCTGGCCCTCGGCATCGGCAGCGCCGCCGGCGCGACGCTGACCGTCATCGGTGAGGAGTTCTCCGAGAGCCCGGTCCCCCTCGATCGGATCGCCGGCATCCTCGAGGGCGCGATCATCAAGCGGCGCGTTCGGGGCCAAGAGCACGGCGTGGCCCTTCTTGCCGAAGGGTTGATCGAGCGATTGGATCCCGGCACGTTAGGACACGTGGAGCGCGATCCCTACGGGAACGTACGCCTGGCGGAGCTGGAGCTCTCGCGCCTGCTCAAGGAGCGCGTTTCCGCGAATCTACGGGCGCGCGAGATTGCGTGCAGCATTGTGGCCAAGGACATCGGCTACGAGCTTCGTTGCGCCCCGCCGGGGGGCTTCGACATCCATTACTGCCGGAGTCTAGGCTACTGGACGACCCGGTTCCTGATCGAGGGTGGCACGGAAGCGATGGCGACGATACAGGGCGAAACATTCGTTCCGGTCCCGTTCCGGGACCTGATCGACGTCAGGACGGGGCGGTTCCGCGTGCGCCACGTCGACGTCACCTCGGAAGCCTACCAGATGCTCGCCGCCTACATGATCCGGCTCACGCGGGCAGACCTGGAGAATCCCGAGCAGGTCCGCGCCCTGGCCCGCGCCGGCGGGCTCGACGAGACGGCGCTGCTCACGCGGTTCGCCGGCCTCGTGATTCCAGGCCGAGGAGCCGGACCGTGATAGCCGCTGGACCTCGACGCGGCCGCCAGCTGGTGTCGCGGCTTATTGCTTGCGCTGATTCGCGCTGAGCGAGCCCGTCCGAGTGTGGTCGGCAGTAGCCGACTCACTCGACTCGCTACTTCCAATACCACGTGCCTGACATCGGAACGTTCGACGGCGGGTCGCCGGCCACCAGACGGTGGGATTCGACTACCTCGAGACCGCCGAGCGCGAGAACCAGTAAGGCGACGACGATCAAGAAGAATACGCGCATTGCTATGACCCCTCTCTCGTGACGCATCAATGTTGAGATGCGCGCATTCATCGAAGGATTCGCTGAAGGTGACGACGATCTGCTCGGGACTGCCGACGCATTCGTCCGAGCGGCGGGCGGCACGAGCCGCCGCCCGCCTCGGCTGCTTTCAGCTCAGTGCTTTGTCGCGAGCCCCCGCCGCTTCACGTAGTTCCAGAGCTTCTTCGTCATCTCGGCTGGGCCGATCGGTGAGGTACCGAACAGCGATTCGAGGCTGTCCGTGCGGCCCTGAAAGCTGATCGCGTAACCCCCGAACGGCTTCTTGCTTCCCGTTGGCTTGGCCATGGCTAACCCCCCTTCCCGTATGAAGTTTGAACAGAACCCAGCCCATACCTACCACGCGTAGAGGCCAGCTCAAAGAAAAACCGCAATATCTGGGAATGCCGCTGAGCGCCGGGTGCGCTACAGTGTCGACCGGGCCGGCGGGGCTACCACCACCTGGAGGGGAAGCGCTCATGGGAAGAATCGTCACCTTCGCTGATCTGTCGTATCGCGAGGCCGCGCCGGGTGTGAAGCGCGCTCCGATCACCGGCGCCGAGATGAAGGAGATGGCTGCGGAGGTGATCCGGCTCGGTCCGGGCGCGCGCCTGACGGAGTCGGTCCCGGCGGGCGCGGACCGTTATCTGTTCACGTTGACCGGGGGCGCGACGGTCGGCGCACTCGGTGCGTCGCACGCGATGACCGAGGAGTCGTTCGCCACGATCCAGGAGGGGACCGAATTCACGGTCTCGAATCCGAGCAATGCGGAAGCGACGCTGGTCAGCGTGCTCACACCGCCGCCGGGAAACCCGGCGGGGCGCGCCGGGTTTTCGGCCGGCCTCACCGCTGCGGCCCGGGCGACGACCGGCGTGCACGACATCCCGGCGGAGAAGAAGCGCCGCATCTACTTCGTCGGTCACGGGGCGGCTCACTCTGAGCGCGCCCACGCGATGATCGTGGAGTACGTGCGCGACACGGTGACCGGACTGCACATGCACCCCAACGCGGAGAGCATGTTCGTCCTCCTCTCCGGCCGGACGCGCTTCACCGTCAACGGCGAGGACGTGATCGTGGGACGCGGGCAGGCCACGGTTTTCCCGATGGGAGACCGGCACGGGCTCCGCGTCGCGGAGGGCGACGGTGTCAGCTTCCTCGAATTCCACATCCCGGCGGGCTACACGACCGTCAGGGGCTGACGCCGGACACCATGAAGTTCGGGTGGATGACCCTGTCGCTGTCGCCGTCGGCCGCGGACGACCTCGCGTGTGTCCATCAGCAGCTCGAGCAGGGCGTGCTCGCCGAGGCGATGGGGTTCGACTACCTCTGGCTCACCGAACACAACTTCACCGGCGAGTGTGCCTACGCCGACCCGATTCCGTTCGCCGGCGCGCTCGCGGCGCGTACCTCGCGCGCGCGGCTCGGGTTCGCCGTCATCCAGATGGCGCTCCACCATCCCGTGCGCCTCGCCATCCAGCTCGCGGTGCTCGACAACCTGAGTCGCGGGCGGCTGGAGGTCGGCATCGGACGCGGCTCCAGCTACAACGAGTACGAGTACGTCGGCTTCGGTCTCCGGAGCGACGACAGCCGTGACCGGATGGAGGAAGCGGTCGAGGTGCTCACGCGCGCCTGGACCGAGGAGCCGTTCGTCCACGACGGAAAATTTTTCTCGGTCCGGCTGCCGGCGGTCCGGCCGCGCCCCGTGCAGCGGCCGCATCCGCCGATCTGGCGCAGCGTGATCGCCGTCGAGTCACTCGTCGAGTGCGGACGCGCCGGCATCCCCGTGATGATGTCGCGCGTGCCGAACGCGAGGATTCCCGAGCGCCTCGCGCGCTACCGCGAGGGACTCGAGGCCGGCGGTCACGACGCGGCGAGGCAGCGCCGTCTCCTCGGTGAGGCCTCGGTATGGCGCTTCCTCTACGTCGCCGATAGCGAGGCTCAGGCTGAAGACGACGTCCACGAGGCGACGCTGCACTACCGCCAGCACATGCACCACGTCCGCGAGGCCTACAACCCGTCCGACTTCCACGTGAACGCGGCGGCGATGAATCCGTGGATGGACCCCGCCGTCTCCCATCCGGACGGTGTGCGCTTCGTCCTCGAGACCGGCGCGCTCTACGGAACTCCGAAACGCGTCGCCGAGCAGATCGCGGCGCTGGGTGACGTCGGCCTCGGCCACGTCATGTGCCAGGCGAGCTGGGGCGGGCTCGCTCACGACAAGGCCATGGCGTCGCTTCGCCGCTTCGGCGAGCACGTCGCCCCCGCGTTCCGCGAGGCGTAGCTCATGGGCAATCGAGGAGCGCCACGGGTTCCCCGGGGCGCTCCGAGCGCTGGGG
>WNFE01004510.1_pt1 | contig 10410 bp, 10 predicted proteins | sample 5400451 | NCBI WGS metagenome assembly WNFE01 (sample SAMN13153344, study PRJNA577476) | soil metagenome | isolation source: 200 cm saprolite under Douglas fir tree site 2 hole 2 | place: USA:California | collected 2015-04-18 | reverse complement strand
CACGCACGAGTTCGTGGCGAACGACATCGCGCTCGGTGAAATAAACAGTCGCGATCCCGGGAATATTCTTCAGCGCCTGCAACGCCTCGAGAACTCCGGACCGTTTGTTCACCGGCAGATCGATTTGCGTTACATCGCCCGTGACAACGCATTTGGAATTTGTGCCTATGCGAGTCAAAAGCATGAACATTTGCTCCGTCGTTGTGTTCTGCGCTTCATCGAGAATCACAAATGCGTTGCTCAACGTCCGGCCGCGCATATACGCGAGCGGAGCGACTTCGATGGTTTGCCGCGCGACCGAGCGCTCAATCTCTTCAGGGTCGAGCATATCGTGCAACGCGTCATAAAGCGGGCGAAGATATGGCGTAATTTTTTCCCGCAAGTCCCCCGGCAAAAATCCCAGTGCTTCGCCCGCCTCCACCGCCGGTCTCGTCAAAACGATCCGCGCAACTTGTTCTTTTTTTAATGCGGCCACCGCCATGGCCACGGCAAGATAAGTCTTGCCCGTGCCGGCCGGCCCGATTCCAAAGACGACGTCGTGCTTCTGGATGGCATCGACATAACTGCGCTGGCCGGTGGTGCGCGCCACAATTGGCGGTTTGCGCGGCGAAGTTATGATCTTGGTCGAGACAACTTCACCGAGGTTATCTTCGCGCGCTTCGCTCACCGAGTTCAACGCGTAATTGAATTCGTGTTTCTGAATCGGCACACCTTTTTGCCGGACTTGTTCGAGCTGGTCGAAAACGTGCTGCGCCTTGTCGATCTTGTCCGGTTCGCCCTCCAGCTTCACCCAGCCTTCGCGCGTGGTCACTTTTACGCCGAGCGAATCTTCGAGATTTTTCAAAAGCTTGAGGTCATTTGCGTAGAGCGATTGCAAGGCGCGCGCGCTCTCAAATTGTAACGTGCGCGTCTCAGTCATAGAACCAAGGAACGGCGGTTTCTAAACCGCCGCGGGCGCTTTGGAAAGCGGCCCTCCCTGTCTTGCAAGATCGACATCTAGGTCACTTAGCGGAACCCATAAACCAGCGCCCAGTGCGTGCGCTCTTCCGGTGACTCCTCGATGTTTACGATGATAAAATAGCTGCCGGTGCTTTTGGGAATGATGTGCGCCGCGGCGAAGTGACCCTTCTCCCATCCGTCTGGCTGCTCCGCGAGTTTTCCCTCGGCATCGTAAATATGAACGGAAATCCGCGCCCGCTCGACTTCCGTACCCATCCAAAACCAATATTCGTTGCCCTTAAATAATTGTTGCCGCACCGCCTTTTTTTCGCCCGAGCCGAGATCGCCGCCCCAGTAATCTTCGCGCACCTGGAACCCCTCTTTGATGTACGGTTCCGCGGCCTGGAGTGCGAATGATTGCGCATCGTCGACTGATGCGAAAACTGTCAGTCGCAGCGCGAGCAGAATCGCGAGGGACGAACTTCCACGAAAGAGAACTTTCACAAACGCACGCATTAAGTTCCCTACTCCCTGGTCACGATGCCGTAGTCGAGGCGCGTCGTAACATCATTGATTTTTTTTACCGATTCGGGCGAGATGTGCGCGCGGCCCACGTCGATCAAAGGCTTTACTTCGACAAGGGCGCCTCGAATTTCGCGGATGATCGCCAGATCAAACTCGGGCATCGCCTGCAATCGCGTTTGAAAATAAACGAGCAGGTCCGGCTGGTGCATCAGCTCAGCGCCTTCGGTGGAGAAATGTTTCGTCACTACCGCTGTCAAAACCTCCGTGCCTCGCAGCCATCCACCCAGGCTGACCAGTTGCGACAATTTTTCATCGTGCACTTCGTTCATCGCCTGCTGCACGCTGTTCTGGGTGCGATCGAGTTCCTGCCGCACGTTCTCCCATTTGCGCTTGTCCGCTGCCTCGGTGATCGCTTTGGCGTGTTGCGTGATCGAGCGCTCGACGCCGATTCCTCTGGCCAGCGTTTGCACGCGTTGACCAATCTCCTTCACCGCCGGAGCATCTTCCGCTTGCACCGCGATGAAGCCGTCGGCAATCACCGTACCGAGCAACAACGCAATGCGCGGCCGTTCCGTAAAATTGGTTCCTTTGTCGCTGCGCACGTACTCTTTCCAATTGACCGAGCCGAGCTTGTTCAGTGCGCCGAAAACTTCGTTCGGGAGCGGCACGACCACGTCTTCTACTTTTTTCGACAATTTTTTTACGTCGATATGCTGCGGGGCTTGGGCGCCGTGGGCGCAAAGGGTCAAGCTGCTCGCAACGAGCACACTCAGCTTCAGGTATCTAGCGAAAGGAATCATTGGGCGCTTCGACTGTTGATTTCGTCTTCGTATTCAGGATTAATGGGGAGATTCTAAGCAGAACATCCGCTCCGCACAAATCGCCACGCACCACATTTTGACTCCTTTGAATCGTATCAATTTTTCATCTCGGCGGCATCGTCCGTCGTTTTTCTCATGAATTTCACCCGCCTCGAGCAGATTTTTGGCCGCGCGCCTGCCAAACGCATACTGGTGATCGGCGATTTGATGCTCGATGAATTTGTTTGGGGAAAGGTCGGCCGCATCTCGCCCGAGGCGCCAGTGCCGGTTGTCGAAGTAACCGGCGAATCGTTTTATCCAGGCGGCGCCGCCAATGTCGCTCGTAATCTTCGCGAATTTGTCGATCGTGTCTCAGTCATTGGAATGATTGGGAAAGATCGCAGCGGCGAACAGCTTCGAGAGCTTCTCGCCGAACGAAAGATCGATATCGTCAACTCGGTCGAGAACAAAAGCTTTCGCACCATCGTCAAAACGCGCATCATCGCGCGGCATCAACAAGTCGTCCGCGTCGATCGCGAGCGGATCGTCAGTCCTTCGTCCAGGCAAATTACAAAAGTCGTCGGCGCCGTTCAAAAGGACCTTTCCGAGATAGACGCCATCATCTTCGAAGATTACGGCAAAGGTTTTCTCACCGGTAGATTAGTCTCGAAAATCGCACACAACACGCGCGCCGCTGCGAAACTTGTCGCGGCGGATCCCAACTCACGAAATTTGATCGACTGGCGCGGCATGACCGTTGTGAAACCGAACCGCACCGAAGCTTTTCTCGCGGCCGGCATTCCGTGGCGTGATCCGGACGAATCTCCAGAGAAAGATGTCAATCTCGTCCGCGCCGGCACGATCTTGCTCGAGAAATGGGACACAAAATATATTCTCATCACGCTCGGCGAACACGGCATGATGCTTTTTCAAAGGGACGAACCGCCGCACCATATTCCGACAAAAGCGCGCCAGGTCTTTGACGTTTCCGGCGCGGGCGATACTGCCATCGCGCTTTTCACCCTCGCGCTCGCTTGCGACGCCACTCCGGCCGAAGCAGCCGAAATCGCCAATCACGGCAGCGCCGTTGTGGTCGGCAAACTTGGCACCGCTACCGTGACGCGCGATGAGCTTTTCTCAAGCTTCAAGCATGATTTCCGATGACGGAAAGTCGGCAGCCGTTTTTGTCGATCGCGACGGCACGCTCATGCACGATGCCGATTATTGTTCCGATCCGAAACAAGTGCGGGTTTTTCAGGGCGCGCCGGAAGCGTTGCGTCGGCTCAGGGAGAACAATTACAAACTCATCATCATCACGAACCAAAGCGGGATCGGCCGCGGTTTTTTCACAGTGGAGCAATACCGCGCGGTCGAAGCGGAAGTGTTGCGCCAACTCGGTGACGACTTGATCGAGGCGACCTATTTTTGTCCGGACGTTCCTGGTGTCCCTTCGAAATGCCGCAAGCCTGCGCCGGGAATGATTTTGCAAGCCGCTTGCGACCACGATGCCGATCTTGCGCGTTCGTTTTTTATCGGCGACAAGGAAATCGACGTCGAATGCGGCCGTAACGCCGGCGTGCGGACGATTCGCGTCCGCACCGGTTTCGATAAAATGACCGACGGTAGCTGCGCCGATTGGGTCGCGGAAGATTTGCCGGCTGCGGCAAACATCATTGTCGATCTTAGGAATGAGTAAGGCGGTCGGCATTATTCCGGCGCGATGGAGCTCATCGCGTTTTCCCGGCAAACCGCTGCATTTGATCGCGGGCATACCGCTGCTTCGTCATGTTTGGGAACACTGCCGGCGTGCGGAAAAACTGGATTCGGTCATCATCGCCACCGACGACATGCGCATCGCGGATGCAGCTTTTGAGTGGGGCGCGGAAGTTGCGCTAACGTCCCCGCATCATCAAAGCGGCACGGATCGCATTGCCGAAGTTGCAAGAAAAGCCAAACAATTCGCGTCCATCATCAACATTCAAGGCGACGAACCGCTGGTGGATCCTGCTTTAATCGACAAGCTGGTTGAAAGATTGCGCTCCGATCGCAAGATCGGCATCGTCACGGCAGCGCATCCATTTGAAAATGCAGCGGAAGCATCGTCGCCGCATCAAGTGAAAGTGATTGTCGATCTTCGCGGCAACGCACTCTACTTTTCGCGCTACGCCATCCCCTTCCCTCGCGATCGTTCCGCGCCGATAAGATATCTGCGGCACCAAGGCATCTACGGTTTTCGGCGCCAGACACTTTTGCAATTTGTGAAATGGAAGCCGACGCCGCTGGAGCGCGCCGAGTCGCTCGAGCAATTGCGCGCTCTTGAAAATGGTGTAAAGGTTCATGTGCTCGTCACGAAACATGGTTCACCCGGCGTAGACACGCCTCGGGAGGCGATAGCGCTGGAGCAAAATCTCGCTCGCGCTGGGATTGTAGCCGCTTCGCTGCGCGAAGCGTCGGCGTCGCCCATAGAGCGACGGCTACAGACGTTCGGCTCCAAAGCAAAGCGAAGGCCGTCTCGATGAAATACATTTTCGTCACCGGCGGCGTGGTCAGTTCGCTGGGCAAAGGCCTGGCCGCGGCCTCGCTCGGGACGCTACTCGAGCTTCGCGGTCTGCGCGTTGTTTTCCAAAAGTTCGATCCATATCTCAATGTTGATCCTGGAACGATGAATCCGTTTCAGCACGGCGAAGTTTACGTGTTAAACGATGGCGCCGAGACCGATCTCGATCTCGGTCATTATGAACGTTTCACCAACTGCGTCCTCTCGCGGCACAACAATCTCACCAGCGGTCAGGTTTACGAGAGCGTGATTTTAAAAGAGCGGCGCGGCGATTATCTCGGCAAAACCGTGCAGGTGATTCCGCATGTCACCGACGTCATCAAAGACCGCATTCGCGAACTGTCCGACGAAAGTAAATACGACATTGTCATCACGGAAATCGGCGGAACAACCGGCGATATCGAAGGTCTGCCGTTTCTCGAAGCGATCCGGCAATTTATTCTGGAAGCCGGCGCGCAGAACGTCGTGAACATGCACGTCACGCTCGTCCCGTATATCAAGGCCGCGGCCGAATTAAAAACAAAACCGACTCAGCAGAGTGTGGCGAAATTGCGTGAGATTGGGTTGCAGCCGCAGGTGTTGATTTGCCGGACGGAAAAACCGCTCGATCGCGAAGTGCGACAAAAACTGTCGATGTTCTGCAGTGTTTCGGAAAAAGCGGTGATCGAGGCGCGCGATGTCGAGCACACGGTTTATGAATATCCGTTGATGCTGCATACGGAGGGCCTCGACCAACTGGTTTGCGATCTGCTGCATCTCAAAACTCCCGAACCCGATCTGACGGACTGGCGAAAATTTGTTGAGCGGGTCATTAGTCCCAAGAAACAGGTGACGATCGCGGTTGTCGGAAAATACATCGATCTGCAAGATGCTTACAAAAGTATTTACGAATCGCTCACGCATGCAGCGGCGAGCGAGGACTGCGGGATCAAGTTAAAACTGGTCGACGCAGAAACGCTTCAGGACAGCGTGGATCGACAATTGCAAGACGTCGCGGGTGTTTTGATTCCGGGTGGATTTGGCGAGCGCGGTGTCGAGGGAAAAATGAAGGCCGCGCGTTTTGCGCGCGAGCACAAAGTGCCCTACCTCGGTCTTTGTCTCGGAATGCAGGTGGCGACAATCGAGTTTGCGAGAAATGTTTGCGGGCTCAAAGGCGCGAACAGCACGGAATTCGATAAGGACGCAAAGGAGCCGGTGATTTCTTTGCTGGAGGAGCAGCGCGAGATTCGCAACAAAGGCGCAAGCATGCGACTCGGCACCTGGCCGACAAAAATCGTCAAAGGTACGCTGGCGGAAAAAATTTACGGCGGCGGCGAGGTGATGGAGCGGCACCGACACCGTTATGAATTCAACATGAAATATCGTGACCGGATGAGCGACAAAGGTTTTGCCATTTCAGGAACATCGTCCGACGGAGCGCTCGCCGAACTAATCGAGTTGCGCGGTCATCCTTATTTCGTCGGGTGTCAGTATCATCCGGAATTTCAAAGCAAACCGAACAAGCCGCACCCGCTTTTTAAAGGGTTCATCCAGGCGTGTCTCGCCTATCAAGATGATTTAGGTCGGGGCGGTTCACCGAACCGCCCGCGGGCCATTGAGGTCAATCGCCCCCTACCTGACGCCCGTTCCAGCCGGTCATTAATCGCCGCGCCGAGTCCCTGATCAGGAACGCGTTCTGCAACGATAAGATCGACATCGAGCGCGTCGAGCTCGCGCAAAAAGCGGAACAAATTTACGGCTGCTTCACAGAGATCGCCGCGTTCGCTCAAGCGGCGAATTGCGATGAAGCGTCTGCCGTTTTCGACCGCATTCCACGCGAGCAATGCACAGCGGTGATTCGGTTTCGGTGAAAACGATTGCGCGTCATTAACGAGTTGCACCGGAGTTTTCGGCGCGTAATGCGATGGCAATTGTCCGGGTGTGGAGATTTTTGTGGCATCGGCCTCTTGCCGATGGGACATGGGCTGGAAGCCCCTAACACGCAATTGTTCTTCGGTGATCGGGCCGCTGCGCAAGATATCGATCTTGTCGCCACGCGGCGCGATGATGGTCGATTCAATTCCGTGTCTGGTCGGTCCGGCATCGACTATCAGCGGAATCCGGCCGCTGAGTTCATCCAGGACATGCTGTGCAGTCGTCGGGCTGACGCGACCGAACCGGTTCGCGCTCGGCGCAGCGAGCGGCGAACCAAACTCGCGAACAATTTCGGCAAAGATTGGATGCTCGCTGATTCGGACGGCAACCGTGTCCAGACCGGCAGTTACAATTTCAGGCACGATTGATTGTCGGTCCAAAACGAGCGTGAGCGGTCCAGGCCAAAACTGCGCGATTAATTTTTCGATGACCTCTTGAGACTGATTGTCGATCTTAGCAATGCGCTCGAGCCAATCGCGATCTGGCAGATGAACGATCAGCGGATCAAAACTCGGTCGTTCCTTGGCCTCGAAAATTTTGGCGACCGCGACTGGATTTAGCGCGTCGGCTGCCAATCCATAAACAGTCTCCGTGGGCAGCGCGACGATTTCGCCCGCGCGTAAGAGCGTCACCGCCTTGGCAGGCTCGTGAGAGGAAACAATTTCGGTGTTCACTTCGGCACTCGCGCGGCGAGTACCGACTTGGTTTGCTTCCTCCGAAACGCTTCCAGATTTTTTTGAATCTTATCGTCAGAGAGCGCGATGATGCTCGCCGCAAGCAACGCTGCGTTTTTCGCGCCGGCCGTTCCGATGGCGAGTGTTCCCACCGGCACGCCGCCGGGCATCTGTGCAGTGGAAAGGAGGGAATCGAGTCCTTGCAACTCTGATGACGAAATCGGCACGCCCAGAACGGGCAGCCACGTATAGCCGGCGATTGCTCCCGCCAAATGCGCCGCGCCGCCCGCGCCAGCGATGATGACGCGCACTCCACGTTTAGCTGCCGCGCGCGCAAAATCTGCGGTCGCGTCCGGCGTGCGATGGGCGGAGAGAACGTGATATTCGTTAGGCACGCCAAGTTCATCGAGCGTTTCAACCGAATGGCGCATTGTCTCCCAATCGGATTTGCTGCCCATGATAACGGCGACGAGCGACGAAGATTTCGGTGAAGGCATATAAATAGACGGGAAGCTAACAGTTTCCTCTACAGATTTCCACGGCTCGCTTCGGCTTTTCATTATCGATCTTCAATCACATATTGCAGCGTGAATTCCGCGAGATCGGTTGTGCTTATTGGAATGATGGGCGCGGGTAAATCCTCGGTCGGGCGTTGCCTGGAGCGACGGACCGGGCTCAGTCGATTTGATACGGACGAAATGGCTGCAACCAAGCTTGGTCTGTCGGTTCCGGAGATCTTTTCGAAATTCGGCGAGGAAGAATTCCGCGAAATTGAAACACAAATGCTGCGAGAATTGGACCCCGCGAAAGTGATGATAATCGTGACTGGCGGCGGTATCGTGCTGCGGCAAGAAAATGTCGATCTTATGCGCCAGCTCGGGACGATTGTTTTTCTCGAAGCAGATGAAGACACGCTTTTCGGGAGGGCGTCGCGGAAAAAGACTCGGCCGTTGCTACAAGCTGAAAATCCGCGTGCGACATTTGCAGAACTGTTGCGGACGCGTACTCCTCTTTATGCGAAAATCGCCGATATTCGAATTGATACCTCATCGCTGAACCAGGACGACGTGGCCGAGGTGATTTTGAACAAAATCGGTAATTTAATTTTGACCAAGCAATGAGCGCTGAGCTGAAATCGACAGTTGTCGCGTTCGCACGCGAAGTCGGTTTCGATTCGTGTCGCGTTGCAGCGTGCGGCTCCCCACCCCACGCAAATGAATTTCGCACGTGGCTCGAAGAGGGCGCGCATGGCGAAATGCATTACATGAAACGCGGCGCAGAAAAGCGCAGCTATCCGCAAAGAGTTTTACCGGGCGCGAAATCGATCATTGTGCTGGCGTTGAATTATTGGCAAGGCAAGTTCCAGCAGTCGCAGATCGCCGCTGCAGGACGAATCGCGCGCTACGCTTGGGGTAATGATTATCACGATGTGATCGGAGCAAAGCTGGAAAAGATCGATAATTACCTGCGCGCATTCGGCGGCGAACAAAAATCTTACGTCGATACGGGACCAATTCTAGAACGTGATTACGCAGCCGCGGCAGGGATCGGCTGGCATGGCAAGAGCACGATGCTGGTCGATCCAAACCTCGGGACATATTTTTTCCTCGCGGAAATTTTGACGACCCTCGAGTTACCGCCGGACCCGCCGCAACGCGATCGGTGCGGAACTTGCGAGCGTTGCATTACCGCTTGCCCGACGGGCGCGATTACGGCGCCCCATCGGCTGGATGCGCGGCGTTGTATTTCTTATCTCACGATCGAATTGAAAACTTCCATTCCGCTCGAATTGAGGCCGCTCATCGGCGATCGCATTTTCGGCTGCGACGATTGTCTCGACGCGTGCCCATGGAATAAATTCGCCGAAGCTTCGCGCGAAACCGCGTTTGCGGCGCGAAGATCGACAATCGGAATGGCGCTGCGCGATTATCTCGATCTTAATGACGAACTATTCCAAGGAATGTTTCGTCATTCACCGATCAAGCGAATCAAGCGGCGTGGATTTTTACGAAACGTTTGCGTGGCGCTCGGCAACGTGGGCGATGAATCGGATTTGTCTGCGCTGGATCGGGCGCGGCACGACGCCGAGCCGCTAATCGCCGAGCATGCGCAGTGGGCAATCAACCGGATTCGCGAACGGTGCGAGAGCAAAGTCACCCCAATTTGTTGAATCCAAAACACTCGCTAAGCGCATCTCAACGATATCGAAATGAACGCGATTTCCTTTGCAAAGGTCAAAAGACGAATTAGTTCTGGCGTTTTTACGAGAACCGATTCCGCTGCAATGCATCAAGCCGTAACCACACCCGCCGGCGCGCCGGTTCTGCCGCGCAAACGTCGTCCGCGCCGCAAGCGCAATATTTTCATCGGCGTTGGCGCCTTGCTTCTGCTCTTGATCCTTGCCGGCATCATCAACGCCAAGCGCGAGAAGCCGATTCCGGTGACAACGGAAAAAGCTGCGCGTCGAAGCATTCTGCAGACCGTGTCAGCGACGGGAAAGGTGCAACCAGAAGTAGAAGTAAAGATCTCGCCGGAAGTGGCAGGCGAAATCATCGAGTTGCCCGTCCAGGATGGGATGGAAGTGAAAAAGGGCGACCTGCTTGTGAAGATCAAACCCGATTCGTATAAGGCACTCGTCGAACAGCAAGAAGCCGCGATCAGCGCAGCGAAGGCGACGAATTTGCAGCAGAAAGCGACGTTGCTGAAAACGGAGCAGGATTTCAAGCGCGCGGAAGATTTGTTTAACAAAAAATTGATTTCGGCGCAGGAATATAACGCAGCGCAAGCCGCCTTCGATGTGGCGAAAAACACTTTTGAAAGTTCGCTGCACGAAATCGAGCGGGCCCAGGCCGGATCGAGTCAGGCGCGCGATCAACTTTCCAAGACAACAATTTATTCGCCGATCGACGGCACGATTACGTTGCTGAACAGCAAATTGGGCGAGCGAGTGGTCGCGACGAACCAGTTTGCCGGCACGGAAATGATGCGCGTGGCCGACCTC
>WNFE01004508.1_pt1 | contig 10412 bp, 7 predicted proteins | sample 5400451 | NCBI WGS metagenome assembly WNFE01 (sample SAMN13153344, study PRJNA577476) | soil metagenome | isolation source: 200 cm saprolite under Douglas fir tree site 2 hole 2 | place: USA:California | collected 2015-04-18 | reverse complement strand
TCCGGCCGCGTGTGCTGCTGGAGAGCGCTGCACCACACACGCTCGTCGCCCTCGCGGCGACCGACTACGCGATTGCAATCCTTCCCTCGAATGCCCGTGTGCCACGTGACAGCGTCCGCCCGATTCCGCTGGTTCATCGCGGCTCCTCGATCGGCAGGTGGGCGCATATCGCGTGGGACCCGCAGCGGTTTCTGGCACCCTACGCGGAGCATTTCGTGACCGAGTTGGGGGCCCATTGCCGGCGCGACTTTCCCGGCCGCGAGCTCATAAAGCGCGCGCCGCCTCTGCCGAAGCCAAGAATGCAGCAGGCCTAATTCGGAAGAGGCATTGGCAATGATCATGTCCACTGCTGGCACTTTTCGGACCTAGCGCGATGTCCGACTTGAGTCCGGACTGCGCTCCAAAGCGGAAGTTCGCCAAAGCCACGAACGGAAGTCCTTGGATCTTCAATTGATAACGTTGTCAGCTCGCGCGATGACACTGTCTGGAATAGCTTAGGCCAAGTGAGGCGGCGGTGTTGAAATTTGGGACAGCCCGGAGCCATGCGTGGCGTTCGCCTACTCGGACCCACCCGACGCCATGTACCTTCGGAGCGCGCTCCGGCTTGGTTACAGGCGCGATGCATCCCTACTCATTTTTCCTGCGGCAGGCTCAAGCTGCCCTCCCCTCCAGTCCACCATCAGGGGGCTGGCGACCCTTCAAATAGCCATCCACGGAGAGGGGCCCTGCGCCTCCCACGCAGAGCGCGAGGAGCCCCGCGATGTACAGCAAGTCCGTCTCATAGCCAGGCTGGCCGAAGTGCGCGCCCGCCGCGTCGTAGGACACGAGCTTGATCGAGCTGAACCCGTTGGGAAGATGGACGGTGAGGATCGCAACCAGGAGCACCACGATCATCGCCACCGCAGCGACGGGCACAAAGGCGCCCGCGAGGACCAGCAGTCCGCCGACGATCTCGACGATGATCGTCGCCCAACCCAGCAGGTCCGCGAACGGCACGCCCATGGCGTGTAGAATCGCAATGAACCCGTCCGCACCCCGGGAAAGCTTCGCGTAACCATGCTGCACGAAGCCGAAACCGACAATCAGCCGGAGCGGCAGGGCATACCAGTCCGCCGGGGCCGGAATCGGCGCCACGCCGAATTTAAGGAGAAGCGAAACGAACGCCATACTTTGCAATTCGCCTCGGTGGCGGCGTTCGTTACTCATCTTCGTCCCCTTTCGCCGGTGGTTGAGACCGAACGCCTTGAGGGTTGCAGGTTCAGCCCATGAGGAAGTCTCGGATCGCCGCTGCGATCTCAGCAGCATGCGTCTCCAAGGCGAAGTGGCCGGTGTCGAGGAAACGGACGGCCGCGTCGGGCATGTCGCGCTTGAACGCCTCGGCGCCGGCCGGCAGGAAGAACGGATCGTTCCCGCCCCACACCGCGAGGAATGGCGGCTTGTGGGTGCGGAAGTACCTCTGAAAAGTCGGGTAGAGCGCGACGTTGCTCTTGTAGTCGCCGAGCAGGTCCAACTGGATTTCATCGGCGCCGGGACGCGCCAGATAGAAGTTGTCAAGCGACTGACCGTCGGGAGAAACCGTCGTCTCGTCGGTCACGCCATGTATGTATTGCCAGCGCGTTGTTTGTGGGGAGAGGAAGGCGCGGAGCGCTTTCCGATTGGCGTTCGACGGCTCTTGCCAATAGGCCCGGATAGGATTCCAGCCCTCACTCAGTCCCTCTTCATAGGCGTTGCCATTCTGCGAGATGATCGCTGTGATGCGCTCCGGATGCTTCGCGGCGATCCGGAAGCCTGTCGGCGCGCCATAGTCGAAAACGTACATCGCGAAGCGATTCAGGCCGATGATCTCGGTGAAGCGGTCGATGACGCCGGCGATATGATCGAACGTGTAGGTGAAGTTGCTCCGCGCTGGCATGTCCGACTGGCCGAAGCCCGGCAAGTCGGGCGCAATGATGTGGAAGCGATCGGCCAGAAGCGGGATGAGATCCCGGAACATGTGGCTTGCGCTCGGAAAGCCATGCAGCAACAGCAGCGCCGGCGCGTCGACCCGACCAGCCTCACGGTAGAACACCTTCAACCCGTCGACGTCGGCCTTGCGGTAATTGATCGTGGTCATGAACGGTTCCCTTCGTTCCCGCGAGCAAGGTTACTCTCCAAGCCGCTGCGGAGCGGTACGGGCCCGGTCGCAGCCGGCGTGGCGTGACGGACTACCTTTCGGAGAGGGCGCCGGTTTGGTTACAGGCGGCGATGTATCGCGCTTTTTTTGCCTGCATGAGGCTGGCCGGCCCGTCAGCCAATCAGGGGGCCCGGCGAGCCTTCAAATAGCCGTCCAGAGCGGTCCTGCCGTCGCAATTCAGCGCTTGGCGCGGGCTTCCAGCTCGTCGATCAGCGGTTCGACCTTGCCGCCGTGATTGCGAATGTAGGAATTGTATTCCGACCGCCTGGTCAGGACCATGCTGACGCCGCCGACCTTGACGTCGACGATGCGCGGGCGCTGGCCATTGTTGAGCACCTCCCACTGGATCGCGACCGGCTCGCCGTTGCTCTGGTCGAGCGTGCTGTCGACAAGGGACACACCGTTTCCTCGGGGGCTGACACGGGTCACGCTCAGCCTCTGGCCGGCATATTGCGCGAAACGCTGCGCATAGGCATGCGCCTCCGCGCTCGGCTGCACCTTGAGGAAGCGCTCGCGTTGCTCGGGTGTGGCCTTGTCCCAATGGGTGGCGAGCGCCGAGCGGCCCATGTAGTTCAGGTCGAATTCGGCCTGGAGCAGTCGCATGATTGCGGCCTCGCGCGCCGTGTCGGCCTTGATCCTGATAAGCTCGTCGGCCGTCCTCTGGATGACCTGCGCGGCAGGATCCTGATCGGCCGCCGCCGCCTGCCCGGACATCATGGTAACGAGGCCGGGGCCGATGACGGCGATGGCGGCTGCGCCGGCGGCTAGACGCGATATGCTTCGACGGCGGATGAACGATGACATTGGTCTCTCCTGTCTTGGATGGTGGTGATTCAGTTGATTGGAGCGGCCCTTGCGGGCGCTGCGTCGCTTGGCGAGCTCGCGATCGAATGTCGGGCTGACCAGAGTGGTCGCGCCAACTGCGAACCCTGAAGACCAGGGTTGCTCTGCGGCGAGCGCGCGAGCAGGGCCGGCCGGAACACGAGGGTAACAAGAAGCTCCCAGCCGAGCGCGATCATCAGCAGCCGGCCCATGCTGGCCGTGCCCGGATGAGTCGACAGCCAGAGAGCGCCGAAGGCACTGGCGGTCGCGAGCGCGCTGAAGAACACCGCGCGCATCAGGCTCGACGTCAGCATCGCAGTCTCGCCCGCGCGCCAAGCCATGACGAAGTAGATGTTGAAAGCGACGCCTACGCCAAACAGAAGAGGCAGGGCGATGATGTTGGTAAAATTGAGCGGCAGACCGAGGATTCCGCACGTCGCGAAAGTAAGCAGCCCGCTAAGCAGCGCCGGCAGCATGGCGAGCACCACGTCACGGGCCCGTCGGAGCACCACTGCCAGCAGCACAATGATGACGACCCCGGAATAGGCCCCGGCCTGCAGAAAGGCTTCGACAATGGTGTCGGCCGAGGCGCTGGTGTCGATCGGTGCTCCGGTAGCGTTCGGCGCCACTTTCTGAACGGCGGCGGCGAAGCGCCGAAGGAATTCATTGTCGGTTCGACCGGCGCGCGGCAGCACCTGAAGGCGGACGCGACCGTCCTTGGTCATCCAGTCGGCGACGAGGTCCGGCGGCAGGGTGCTGATCGTTACCGGGCTTGCCTTCAGCTCCGTGCGAATCTGATCCAGCGTGGCTTGAAGCGGACCTGTCACCGCCGCCTGGGCCCGCGCGCGGACTTCCGGCGTGGCCGCCTTCAGCTGAGCCAGTGCCTTCGCCAGCCGCAGCACCGAGAGCGATGCCGGTTCCTCTGTGGCTTTGTGGACTGCGCTCTGCAATGCCGCCTCGGTGCTTGCCAGCCTCTTCTGGAGTTCCTCGTCGGAGGGAGGCGGGCGAAGAGAGACATCCGCGAGAGCGGGTTCGGTAACGGCCGCAGCGTCGGCAACAGCCTCGAGCTTCTCCGTCTGCTGGGTCGGGAGCAAGCTCTGTAGTGTGACGACGTGGGAAACCTCGGGTAGCGCGCTGAGACGCTGCGCCAGCGCCTGCGCTTCCACAAATGACGGCGCGAGAACGTTGATCGCATAGGGCGTCCGGTCAGGGTCGGCAGCGAGCGCCCGCAGGGTGGTCATCGATTCCACCTTGGGACTTTTGAGGTTCAGCGGATCGAAGTCGAAGCGCACCAGCGGCAACAGCGCCATTGATACGAGCGCCGCCACGAGCGCCAATGCCAGCACACCGAAACGATGCCGAGTCACGAAACGATCGACGGGGGCCAGCATGGTGATTCCGACCTCCGCCATCCGCGCCGGTGGAAACCGCAGCAGGGCCAGGAGCGCCGGCAGGAGCACGATGCTGAGACCAAACGCCACGATCATGCCGAGGCCGGCAATGGCTCCGAGTTCGGCCACACCGATATAGCTGGTCGGAAGGAAGGCGAAGAAGCCTGCGCCGATCGCCGCTGCTGACAGCGCCAGCGGCCGTCCGATGCTGGCGCCCGTCTCGGCGAGTGCCGCCTCGCGGGTGGGTAGGACCAGCCGCTTGGCGAGGGCACGGACGCTGAACTGAATGCTGAAATCGACGCCAAGGCCCACGAAAAGCGGAACGAAGGCCATCGAAAGGAGGTTGAAGCGGCCGATTACCAGCAGGCCGGCGGCAGCCGTCAGAACGAGGCCGATCAGCGTCGTGACCGCGATCGCAAGAACGACGCGTACGGACCGGACCGCCAGCCACAGGATCCCGAACAATGCCGCAAGCATCGCCCCGAGGACCAGATGAGCATCCTGGACAAGCGACGCGAATTCCTCATCCGCCAGTGGCACGGGTCCTGTCAGGCGAATGGTCACACCATGCGCCCGATCAAGGCCGAGAGACTGGGCGATGTTGCGGATCGCGTCGCTCGCCGCGGCACCCGGCTCCAACGCACCATAGTCCATCACCGGCTGAACCAGCAGGACATGCCGTATCCCGCGCAGGTCGGGCGATTTCTCGCCGATGAAGAACGTCCGCCAAGAAAAGAAGGCCGGCCGCCCGGCCACTGCGTCCTCGAACGTCTTCGAGAAGGCCGTCATCGTCGGTTCGATGTCTTGCAGCGAAACCTCGCCCTGCTTGAGACCTTGCACTATGTCGGTGAGGACAACCAAGGCGCCGCGCAAGCTCGGATCGGCTGCCAGTCGCACCAGGAGGGGCGCTGAGCGTATGAGGCCACTCGTCGCCGCCTCCACATCAGCCAACGGCAAGAACAGCAACCCCTCGCGCTGGAAGAAAGGGCCTCCGTCGGGCCATCGCACGGTCTGGAAAAGATCCCGTCTCTCGTTCAGAGCAGCGGCCAGACGCCTCGCGGCGTCATCGGCAAGTTCGGGAGTGGCGCCATCGACGACAACCATGGTTAGGTTGTTGAATTGAGGAAACGCAGCTTCGAAGGCGAGCCCTCTTTGCCTCCATTCCAGCCGTTTCGAGATCAGCTGGGAGGTATCGGCAGTCATTGCGAAGTTCTGGGCAGTGAAGACCAGCGCCGCCAGCGTAAGGCCGCCGACCAAGAACAGCACGATCAAGGGGTGTCGGGTGCTGGCCGCGACAATGCGGCCGATCGACAAATTCCGGGTCGACACAACGCCTCTCAGGAATGGGTGCGGCTAACCCGCCTACATAAGCGGACGGCGGCAAATGGCCAGAACTCATTCTGTAATATCCCGCATTCCACCACGGCATGTCGCGCCGCGGTCACATAATGTCGTGCTTTTTGGCCAATGGGGTTAAATCCTGTGGCCCCACCGAGGCGACAGTATGTCTGGTTCGTGTTCGGCTCGTGGTACCAGCCTCGTGGTACCATCCAGGATGGCGGGTCCGTCAGCCAATCAGGCTGCCCGGCGAGCCTTCAAATAGCCATCCACAGAAAGGGGCCCCGCGCCTGCGACGCAGAGCGGGCTGGCCGAAGTGCGCGCCCGCCGCGTCGTAGGACATGAGCTTGATCGAGCTGAACCCGTGGGAAGATGGACGGTGAAGATCGCAACCAGCAGCACCACGATCATCGCCACCGCAGCGACGGGCACAAAGGCGCCCGCGAGGACCAGCAGTCCGCCGACGATCTCGACGATGATCGTCGCCCAACCCAGCAGGTCCGCGAACGGCACACCCATGGCGTGTAGAATCGCGATGAACCCGTCCGCACCCGTGAAAGCTTTGCGTAACCATCCTGCACGAAGCCGGCGCTACGCCGAATTTAAGGAGAAGCGAAACGAACGCCATACTTTGCAATTCGCCTCGGTGGCGCCGTTCGTTACTCATCTTCGTCCCTTTCACCGCGTGGCATCACGGTCAATGTCCTCCAGCCTGGAGGCGCCGCTTGCTATACCTTTCGGAGGTCGTTCCAGCCTGGTTACAGGCCCGCCACATCCTGCTGAGCAGGCTGGCCGGCGGATATGCGAGGACTGATGTGCCAGCTAGGGCATCGACGCCTCATACCGGGGCGCCCGGATGACGTTCTGGGTGAAAGGCGTCTCGCGCTGACTAGGAAGGGACTCCCGAGGAATTGACTTGTGATTCAAGATACTGGCCAGGCGGAGGCCCGTGATGCGCATGACGTAGCGGGGGTTATCGGCCACGAGGTCAGCGTTCTCGTTGATCAGCGCCTGACGCATGCGGGCGGCATGCTCAGGGCGTCACCAACGCCCAGAGCGAGCTGCAGTTTAACCGATGGGGAATTGGGGGCCAGCCGCAACACAGTGGCCTGGTGAAGCGCGATGTCTCGGAGTTTAGCCGATGGGGAATTGGGGGCCAGCCGCAACTCTCTTATGGCACCCCAACCATTTCCTCCTAGCTAGAGCACCGAGCGTTTAATCGGGGCATAGCCTGCATCTTTGAGGTAGTTCCAGCACTCCTGCTCGGAGGGATCGTCTCTCAGTAGTAGCGCTTCAATTTCGACCAGTCATCATCCAGCTTCGTGAACCTTCCCCTGCAAATCCAGATCGTCTGGCCGGTCTCAAGGGGAAGTGCCCAGGGGTTATCGGTTTTGCCCATTGCCTCGACTGAGGCGTAGACCTTGAGCAAGTCTTCGCGGCGGCCCCCTAGGTGTATGACTACGTCTCCGATATGTCCACGCGGACCCCAGAGGTAATAGTTGTTATGCGCGCTGATTGAGGGTGGCAGGCCCCAAGGCTTCGCAAAGATGTCGACTGCGGCCGCCTCCCCATAGTTGTTCGCGAAAAATACCGCATCCGCTCGTTCTTCTGGCGACAGCGATTGATAGGCACGGCCGACCAAGGCAGCGAGTTCGCGCCAGCCAAACATATCGGCATAGAGTATTGACAGACGATCGACCGCCAGCCTTTTTTCGTTCGCTTCCGGAGTAACACCAAGAAAGCTTTGATAGGCAGCGACACGCTCAATGGGAAGTACGGGAACGACGAATGGCAACAGTGGCAAGCTAAACAAAACGACGCCGACAAGCAGCGCCGCGCGCAGGCGTGGCGACGTGAGCCACGCCTCCAATGCCACGGCTCCGCCGGCGAAGAGAACGGGATAGGCGCCGCTTGGATAATAGGATTTGGCGTGGAGCGCGATCATCGCCACAAGCAGAAGCAAGTACGCGATAACGATGGCGCGAAGGTCCGCGAACCGACCCCAAAACGCGAACGCTGCGAGGCCAGCGAGCCAGATTGGTGCAGTAATCGGGTTGAGGTCGCGCATCTGGATCAACACAAAAGTCCAGGGCGCATATACGACATTCTTGCTTTCAACCACGGCTGCAGCGAATTCGAGAAACGGCCATCCATGAGCCCATTGCCAAAACAAGTTGGGCAGCACGATGAGGGTGGCGGCTACCGCAGCGACATAGGGGCTTGGGCGGGCAAGACGGCCGCGTGCCGATGTCAGTAGTAGGCCAATCAGGAGGGCAACCACCCAGATCGCAATGGTGTATTTGACCATAAACGCCAGACCAATCACCAAGCCCATCGGGAGCCACCAGCGTTCATTGTCGTCGCGGATGATGCCGATGAGTGCATATGCACAGAACAACCAAGCGATCGATTGAAGCGAGTCCGTGTAAAAAATCGTCCCGAAAGCAAGCAGGATCGGGCATAAGAATGCCGCCATACCGGCGAGCAGTTGGGCCCAATTGCCGCCACCGAGCTTGCGAGCCGTTTCGGCAGTGAGCGCAACCGTGCCCGCATGAGCTAGCGCCGGGATCAGTCGAAACATCGTCAGCGAGTTGGGAAACAGGGCGTGCATAAGTGAGGCGAGCAGCGGGACCAAAGGCGGCTGGTCGACGTAGCCCCAGTCCGGGTGTTGACCGCAGACGATGAAATAGAGCTCGTCGCGGAAGTAGCCATATTCGCTATTCGCCCATAAATGCAGCGCGGCTGTGAGAAGAGCGAGCCATATGGCAGGACGGGACCGCAGAATGCTCACCTAATGTGATTCCCCCTGCAATTGCCATTCTAACCTTAAGGACGCAGAACTGCCAAGCGTAGGGGCGGCCAGAGTCTAGAGCACCGAGCGTTTAATCGGGGGCATCGCCTGCATCTTTGAGGTAGTTCCAGCACTCCTGCTCGGAGTAGAGCGCGCAGATGTCACCGATGGCTCGCCACAGCGCGTGGATTGTCCTTGCGCCGATGCGCCTGAGATGGGCCTTGAGCTTGGCGAACGCCATTTCGATCGGATTGAGGTCCGGGCTGTAGGGCGGCAGGAAGAGGAACCAAGCTCCCCGCTGTTTGAGGACGGCCTCGGCTTTTGCGCTCTTGTGGCTGGGGAGATTGTCCAGGATCACCACGTCGCCCGGCTGCAGCGCTGGGGCGAGCTGGGTCTCGACATAGGTGTCAAAGATCTCGCGGTTCATGGGTTGGTCGACCACCCATGGCGCGGTCAGGCCATCGCAACGTAGTCCGGCGATGAAGGTCTGTGTCGCCCAGTGCCCGAATGGCGCATCGGCTTTCAGGCGGACACCACGGCGAGCCCGGCCACGCAGACGGGTCATCTTGGTCGTCGTGCCGGTTTCGTCGAGGAACACCAGCCGGTGGACCCCCTCGCGCATGTGCGGCTGGCGGTGTGCCTTCCACTCGTCACGCGCCTGGCGCACGTCCTCGCGCTCGGCCTCCGAGGCCAGCAGTGTTTTTTTGAAGGACAGGCCTGCCTTCAGCAGCACCCGGGACAACGAGGCCGGATGTGCCGTCACATCCTTCTCGGCTTTCAATTTGGCCGCCAGTTCCGGCATCGTGATGTCCGGCTCGGCCTCGACCCACTCGCGCAAAGCCGTCAGATACGGCGCCAGTTTGCCTCCATCAGGCGGCCGCCCTTGTCGCGCCGGCTCTGCCGATCCCGTTCGCAATATCCGATCGGCCAGCTTCACCGCAAAGCTTGCACTGACATCGTAGCGCCGAGCTGCGCCACGCCGCGACTGCCCGCTCTCCACCTCCGCCTGAACACGCTCTCGAAGGTCAATCGAATAAGGCTTTCCCATCCATGCTGGCCTCCGTTCCCAGCCAGCATCTCGCGCGATGGGGCCTCGACCAGCCAGATGGGGCGGTTCGAGACCGAGTGGCTGGCGAGTGACGAGAACCTCACCGCGCTCACCGATCTCTCCGGGCAGTGGGTTGATTGTGTTCATGGTCGCCGCTCGCCGAGGTCAATCGTGCTCGATATGGATTCGAGTGTCAGTCCGACCCATGGCGATCAGGAAGGCACCGCCTACAACGGCCACTTCGCCTGCACCTGCTACCACCCGCTGTTCGTGTTCAACCAGTTCGGCGATCTGGAGCGTTCTGCACTGCGCGCGGGCAACGTCCATTCGGCGGACGGCTGGAAGGACGTGCTCGAACCGGTCGTGGCCCGCTACCGGGAGCGCGACCTCCGCCGCTACTTCCGCGCCGATGCCGCCTTTGCCAACCCCGAGGTCTACGAGTTCCTGGAGGCCGAAGGCTACAAGTATACGATCCGGCTGCCGGCGAACCGAATCCTGCAGGACAGGATCGGCCACCTGCTCAAGCGCCCTGTTGGTCGCCCGCCGATCACGGTCCGGCGCTCCTACGCCAACTTCAGCTATCAGGCGGCAAGCTGGACCATGCCACGCCGCGTCGTGCCCAAGGTCGAGTGGCACCCCGGCGAGCTTTATCCCCGCGTCGGCTTCATCGTCACCAACCTGTCGCGACCGGTGGAGCGGGTCGTTGCCTTCTACAACAAGCGCGGGACGTGCGAGCAGTGGCTCAAGGAAGGCAAGAACGCGATCAAGTGGACGCGCCTGTCGTGCTGCTCGTTCGCCGCCAACGCGGTGCGTCTTCAGTTGCACGCGCTGGCCTACAATCTCGCCAAC
>WNFE01005722.1_pt1 | contig 10413 bp, 9 predicted proteins | sample 5400451 | NCBI WGS metagenome assembly WNFE01 (sample SAMN13153344, study PRJNA577476) | soil metagenome | isolation source: 200 cm saprolite under Douglas fir tree site 2 hole 2 | place: USA:California | collected 2015-04-18 | reverse complement strand
GGTGATGACCGAGCCGCCGAGGAGCGTGCCCAGCTCGATCCCCACGATGGTGACGATGGGGATGGACGCGTTCTTGAGCGCGTGCTTCCAGACGACGGGCTGCTCGCTGACGCCCTTGGCCCGCGCGGTGCGGATGTAGTCCTGCCCCAGGACCTCGAGCATGCCGGAGCGGGTCAGCCGCGTGACGCGCGCCGTGGTGAAGAGCCCGAGCGTGATCGCCGGCAGGATGAGGTGCTCGAGGTCGCCGCGGCCCGATGAGGGCAGCCAGTTCAGCCGAACCGAAAAGATCAGGATGAGCATGATGCCGAGCCAGAAGGTCGGCATGGCCTGGCCCATGAGCGCGACCACCGTCGAGACGTAGTCGATGGGCGTGTTCCGCTTCACGGCCGAGATGATGCCGGCGGGGATGGCCAGGCACATCGCGAGCAGGAGCCCGGCCCCGGCCAGCTCGAAGGTCGCCGGCAGCCGCTCGAGCACGAGGTGCATGGCCGGCTCGCCGTGGCGGACCGATTCGCCGAAGTCTCCGCGCACCGCGCCCTTGAGAAAGCGCACGTATTGGACCAGGAAGGGATCGTCGAATCCCATGGCCTTGCGGAAGCGCGCCACGTCCTCGGCCGTCGCGTCGGGTGGCAGGAGCAGCGCGGCGGGATCACCCGTGAGGTGCAGGATCAGGAACACGATGAACGAGACGCCGAAGAGCACGAGCACCGCCTGCCACAGCCGCCTCAGCAGGTAGGATGTCATTTAACTGCGGGGTCCTCGAATGGCCCCCGCACTCCCCCGGTTTCGCGCACGCGCGCCCTCATCGGGCGCGCACCGGTTCCGATGGCCGTGGTCATGCTTTCGCTTCCTCCACACCCCGGCGCTCCAGCCGCGCGACGGCCTCGATGTGCGGCGTGTGCGGGAACATGTCCACGGGCTGCACCCATTCCAGCCGATAGCCGCCCCGCACGAGCTCGCCCGCGTCCCGCGCGAGCGTCGCCGGGTTGCACGACACGTAGACGACGCCGGCCAGAAAGGTGCAGTTGGCGATGCCGTTGGCCGCGGCGTTGCGGGCGGCGTCGTCCACCGCGGCCTGCGTCAGCTCGACGCCGTACACCCGCCGGCAGCGCCGGGCCAGCTGCAGGCTGATGGCGCCGGTGCCCGAGTACAGGTCCAGCACGGTCTCGTCGCCCTGGAGACCCGCCGAGTCGAGCACGAGGGCGAACAGCCGCTCGGCCTGCGCGGTATTGGTCTGGAAGAATGAATTGGCCGAGACCTGGAACTGCAGTCCTCCCACCGACTCGAGAATGTGGTCGCGTCCTCCGAGGAGGTGCTCCTCGACGCCCACCGCGACGCTCGCCTTCTTGGGGTTGACGTTCATCACCACGCTCGTGGTCCGCGGCACGCGCGCCGCGAGCCTCGCGGCGAGAGGCGCCAGCTCCGATACGGCCGGCGAAGAGGTGACGACGTTGACCATGCTCTCGCCCGTCTGGTGTCCCTCGCGCAGCATGAGGAAGCGCAGCAGCCCCTCGCCCGAGTCCTGCTCCCACGCGCTGAGACCGCTGTCTTTCAAGAAGCGCCGCGCCTCGTCGAGCAGCGCGTTCATGCCGTCGGATTGGAGCAGGCACCGCTCGACGTCGAGGACCGAGTCGTAGCGCTCCGCCTCGTGAAGCCCCACCGTCACGGGCCCGCCATCTCTCGCGCGCGCGACGGTGAATTCCATCTTGTTCCGGTAGCCGTACGTCTCCGCTGCGCCCAGAATGGGCAGCACGCTGACCGGGCCCAAGCCGCCCAGCCGCTCGAGGGCGTCGGCGACCTGCTTGGACTTGAACGACAGCTGCGCCTGGTAGTCGACGTGCTGCAGCCGGCAGCCGCCGCAGCGCCCGAAGTACGGGCACGGGGCCTCGACCCGATGGGGCGACGGGCTCTCGATGGCTTCGATCGTGCCGCGACCGAAGCGGGCGCGGGCCTGGTCGAGCCGGACGCGAAGGCGATCGCCCGGGACGCCGCCCCGGACGAAGACGACGTAGCCGTCCGCTCGGCCCACACCTTCGCCGCCGAACGCGAGGTCATCGATCGTCACGGACACGGATTGACCGCGCTGGGGCCGCGTCATGGCAGCGACATGATAAGGGCCGGTCTATAGGGAGTCAATTTGGCGTCCAGGCTGCTCAAAAAGGTCCAGATGCGAGGCGGCGCCCCGCAGTTCGAGTTGAGCGGCCGCCGTTGGCCGCGAGACGAGTGCTGAGTAGATTCGCTGTCTCAGCCCTCGCCTCGTGGCTTCGCCCCTCAGCTCGAAGAGCCACGAGCGTGCGGCCGAGGGCGCCCCAATTTATCTGCGTAGGGGTCGCAGATGGGCCTTTTTCAGCAGCCTGGTCCCGTGCTATCCGTGTGGCAGCGGCGGCGCGGGTCAAGTATGATGGATTCCACGATGGGCACGCGCGGTGGCCGCAGTCCGGTAAGGGTCGGCGCCCTGTTGACCGCAGCGGTCCCGGCGTTGGCGGAGCGAATGCTCGAAGAGGCGATACGCCGGGAGTGGACGGACACGGTGGGTCACGACGCGGCCCGTCGCTCCCGTCCCAAGGCGCTCCGCCAGGGAACACTCGAGGTCAGCGTGGACAATTCTCCGTGGCTCCAGGAATTGACGTTGCGCTCGGCATCCATCGCGGCCGCCCTCCGGAAGCGCCACGGCTCGGCTGTGACCGGAGTGCGCTTCGCGCTTGGAAGCGCGCTCGGCGACGGCGACGCCATCGCCGTTCCGGCCGTCGGCGGGACGCGAGCGCCGCAGCGGCGATTGAACGCCGAGGAAGCCCGCCTCGTGGACGCCGCGACCGCGCGCCTGTCCGATCCCAACCTGGCCACGTCGCTCAAGCGGCTCTTGACCAAGGACTTGCTGGCGCGCGGAGGACGACCTGCTCCCGCCGCTTCGGAGCAGCCATGACGCGATTCTGGATAGTGCTCTCGGCCGCGCTCGTCCTTTCTGGTTGCACGACGACGGGGCGCATGGACGCGACCGATGGCTCGGGCTCGTCGGACGAGATCCCGACACCGCGAATCCGCGACTCCCGCGCCGCCTCGTATTATTTCTACTCCGTCGCCCAGATGAACGCGCGCGCCGGCCGCATCCAGGACGCCATCGTCTCGCTCCGCGAGGCCATCGACCGCGACCCCGACTCGGCCGCGCTGTGGGTCCAGCTCTCCCAGTGGCTGGCGCGCTCCAACGAGCCGGTCAAGGCGGTGGAGGCAGCGAACAAGGCGATCGCGCTCGAGCCGGGCAACGCCATGCCGCACCTGACGCTCGCCGACATCTTCCGGCGCCAGCGCCGCTACCCCGACGCCGAGGCCGAGCTCGAGAAGGCCATCCAGCTGGCCCCGGCTTCTCCAGACGCCTACATCGCGCTGGCCCAGCAGCAGATCGAGCTGCGCCAGTTCGACAAGGCGCGCGCGGTGCTCCTGCGGCTCGTCGCGGTCCAGCCCAACTCGGCCCAGGCCCAGAACCTGCTCGGGCGTGTGGCTATCGAGTCCGAGCAGTGGGACGAAGCGATCACTCGCCTCAAGCGCGCGGTCGAGATCGATCCGGACATGGACGCGGCGTGGATGGCGCTCGGCTTCGTGTACGAGACGCGGCAGCAGCCCGAGGAAGCGCTCAAGGTCTACAAGCAGGCGCTCCAGGCCAATCCCGACAACGTGGTCTTCATCGAGCGGCTCGGGGACGTGCTCGTGCGGCTCGGCCGCTTCAAGGAAGCGCAGCAGGAGGTCGAGTCGCTGGCGGAGTCCGCGCCGCGCGATCCGCGCATCTGGATCAAGCTCGGCGCGATCTACTACGAGCAGAAGCAGTGGGATCGGGCCGTCTCGGCCTTCCGCAACGCCGTCGCGATCGAGCCCTCCAATGTCCGGGCGCGGTATTTTCTCGCCACGGCGCTCATGGACTCGGGCAAGGACGCGGAGGCGCTGACCGAGCTCCAGACGATCCTGGCCGCCGACCCGCGCTCGGTAGACGCCCGCGTCCAGCTGGCGTTCCTGTACGGGCGCGACAAGCGTCACGACGAGGCCATCAAGGTCCTGCAGGAAGCCGTCAACCTCGAGCCCAAGCGGGCCGAGCTGTTCGTCTACCTGGGCACCGCCTACTTCCGGGCGCAGCAGTATGACCGCGCGTTGACGACGCTCCAGGAAGGACTCAGCCTCGATGCCAACAACAAGGATCTCGTCTTCCAGACCGGCGTGGTCTACGAGAAGCAGGGGCGCTTCGACGAAGCCATCACCTCCTTCCGTCGCGTGCTCGTGCTCGACCCCAAGCACGCCGAGTCGTACAACTACATCGGCTACATGTACGTCGAGCGCGGCCAGAACCTGACCGAAGCCGTGCAGCTCATCAAGCGCGCGCTCGACCTCGATCCCGAGAACGGCTACTTCATCGACAGCCTCGGCTGGGCCTACTACCAGCAGGGCCGCTACGCCGACGCGCTCAAGGAGCTGCAGCGGGCAGTGTCGCTGGCCAAGGAGGATCCGGTCATTCTCGACCACCTGGCCGACGCGTACATCAAGGTCGGCCGCGCCGACGACGCCATCACCGCCTGGGAGCGCGCCCTCAAGGGCGACGTCGACAGCAGCGTCGCGGGGACGATCAAGAAGAAGCTCGACGATGCGCGCGACAAGGTCCGCCGGTCCAAGGGTGGAGACCGTCCCAAGGCCGAACAGAAGTAAGCCTGCCGGCCCCCTGCTGGGCGCGCTCGTCCTGGCGCTCATCGCCGTATCGGGCGGCTGCGCTTCCCTGCCGCCCCGCGAGCCTCTCTCCCCCGATGTCCTGGCCGCGCGCGGCACGCTCGAGATACGCTGGCAGTCTTTCCACGACCTCAGATCGCAGGCGGAGATCAGGATCCAGCGCGGCACCCGCGTCGACCGCTACACGGGCGTGATGCTGCTCCGCGCGCCCGCCTCGCTGCGCTTCGAGGCGCTGGCCCCAATGGGCCTTCCGCTGCTGGTCGTCGCCTCCGACGCCGACACGGTCACGCTCTGGGAGGTGCCGAACGAGCGCGCCTACATCACCCGCTCCTCGCCCGATGCGACACGCCGGTGGCTGGGACTGGCGCTCGGCTCGGAGGATCTCGTCAGTCTCCTGGCGGGCTACGCCCTGCCCGCGCGCGACCCGCTCTCCGGCCAGCTGCTGCAGCCCGACGACGTCGGGCCATCGGTCGCTTTCGAGACCGCCGACGGGCGCCAGCGCATCTGGTTCGACACGACCTCGGGACAGGCGCGCCAGGTCGAGTGGACGGGCGGCTCGCAGCCGGCCCGCGCCGTGTTCACTCCCGACGGCGTGCGGCTCGCGACACTCGACGGCAAGCTCGAGGTGACGGTGCGCTATCGCGATCCGCAGCGGGACTCCAATTTTAACCCCGGGCTTCTCAAGCTGACGCTGCCGCAAAGTGTGAAAATCCAAGACTTCCGTTGACCGTCCGCGAGGCGGCGTGGTAGGCTTTAGCGCTTTGCTGAAACGGCCGGGAGGCGTCCGACGCTTGGTACTGCGGACCTCGGCCAAGGTCAACCTGACCCTCGAGGTTCTGGGCAAGCGTTCCGACGGCTACCACGAGCTGTCCACCGTGCTGCAGGCGGTGGATCTCTTTGACCGCGTGACGGTGGAAACGGCCGGCTCGATTTCGCTCGAGACGAGCGACCCGGGGTTGCCCACCGACGATGGCAACCTGATCGTGCGGGCGGCGAAGCTGCTTCGGGAGGCGGCGGGCGTCGAGGCCGGAGCCAGGATCGTGCTCGACAAGCGCATCCCGGTGGCGGCCGGTCTTGGCGGCGGCTCGAGCGACGCCGCGGCCACGCTGTGGGGGCTCAATCGTCTCTGGGGTCTGCGCTGGCGTCGGGAGAGGCTGATGGCGCTCGCGGTGAGGATCGGGATGGACGTGCCGTTCTTCCTCGGACCCGGACGTGCGCTGGGGACGGGTCGCGGCGAGGTGCTGAAGCCCCTGCCGACCGGGGGCGGCTACGCGATGGTGCTCGTCAATCCCGGCGTGCCGCTGTCGACGCAGGAAGTGTACGGGCGGGTGCCGCAGGGATGGCGCGCGGAGCCCGAGGGCACGAAGCGGCTCATCGGGGCGCTCAGGACGCGGAACGCGGCCAAGGTCGCCGAGGCGTTGACGAACCATCTCGAGCACTGGGTCGAGCCGGCCATGCCGGTGATCGGACGGATGAAGGCGGCGCTGCTGGCAGCAGGCGCCCTCGGCGCGGCGATGTCCGGCAGCGGGCCGACGGTGTTCGGCGTGGCGCGCTCGCTGGCGCAGGCGCGGCAGATCCAGCGGCGCGTGAACCGCGCGGGCTGGTCGGCTTGGGCCGTGAGGACGAACAGCGGCGCCTGCATCCGCGCGGTACGAGCGTGAAACTCTGGGGGCTAAATTGGGGCGTCGTCCAGGGGTAGGACTCGGGGCTTTGGACCCCGCAACGGAGGTTCGATCCCTCCCGCCCCAGCCATCATGCGCGGGGACAGTTCGGAAAGAGAGCGAGAGGCGCGAATGAGCTACGAGCTGAAGCTGTTCTCGGGAAACGCGAATCGGCCACTGGCCGAAGAGATCGCCCAGTACCTGCACGTGCGGCTGGGCGATGCCGAAGTCTCGCGCTTCTCGGACGGCGAGGTGTACGTCCAGATCAACGAGAACGTCCGCGGCCAGGACGTCTTCGTGATCCAACCGACCTGCCCGCCGGTCAACGACCACCTGATGGAGCTCCTGGTCATGATGGACGCGTTCAAGCGCGCCTCGGCCAGACGCATCACGGCGGTCCTGCCCTACTACGGCTACGGGCGCCAGGATCGCAAGGTGATGGGACGCGTGCCGATCACGGCCAAGCTTGTGGCGGACCTGATCACGGCGGCGGGCTGCCAGCGGGTGTTGGCGGTCGACCTCCACGCCGGGCAGATCCAGGGCTTCTTCAACATGCCGGTCGATCACCTCTTCGCCGCTCCTCCAGTCATCGTCGATTACCTGGCGAAGAAAGATCTGAAGGACCCGGTCCTCGTCTCACCGGACGCGGGCGGCGTCGAGCGGGCCCGCGCCATCGCCAAGCGGCTCAACGCCGGCCTGGCCATCATCGACAAGCGCCGCGACGGCCCCAACGTCGCCGTCTTCATGAACCTGATCGGCGACGTCAAGGGCAAGGACGTCGTGGTCATCGACGACATGATCGACACCGCCGGCACGCTCATCCAGGCGGTCGAGGCCGTCAAGCGCGAGGGCGCGCGCCGGGTGCTCGGCGCCGCCGTCCACGGCGTGCTCTCGGGCCCGGCGATCAAGCGGATCCAGGAGTCGGCCATGGAGGAGATCGTCATCACCAACTCGGTGCCGCTCGCGCCCGAGAAGGCCATACCGAAAATCCACGTGCTGTCGGTGGCGCCGCTTGTCGCGGAAGCCATCCGCCGCATCCACGACGAGGAGTCGGTGTCGACCCTCTTCGTGTAACTCAAGAGATGAAGGAGCGATCGCGTCATGGAAATTCGTGAGCTGACCGTTGCGCCCCGCGAGGGCGTTGGCAAGTCCGTGTCGAGGCGGCTGCGGCGTTCGGGCAAGACGCCGGGCATCCTGTACGGGGGTGCGAGCCCCGTCAACATCGCCGTGGACCCGCGGGAGGTCTTCCGCATCATCCACGGCCACGAGGGCAGCACGCAGCTGCTGCGGGTGACGTTCGAGGGGTCCAAGGACTCGCGCATGGTCATCCTGCGCGACCTGCAACTCGACCCGGTCTCGGAGAACCTGGTCCACGTCGACCTCCAGGAGGTCAACATGGACAAGCCGATCCAGGTCACGGTGGCGCTCCACCACGTGGGCGAGGCGATCGGCGTCCGCGACACGCAGGGCATCCTCGAGATGGTGCTTCGCGAGATCCAGGTCTCGTGCCTGCCCGGCAATATCCCCGAGGACATCAAGGCCGACGTGTCCAACCTCGCCATCGGCGACGTGCTGACGGTGGGCGAGCTGGTCGTCCCCGAAGGCGTGCGGGTGCTGACCGACAAGGCGCAGGCCGTGGCGACCGTCGCCCCGCCGGCTGCCGAGGAAGTTGTCGCGCCGGTTGCCGCCGTCGTGGGCGCCGTGGCCGCCGCTCCGGCCGAGCCCGAGGTGCTCACCGAGCGCAAGCCGAAGGAAGAGCCCGAGGCCGAGGACAAGAAGGGAAAGAAGAAAGAGTAAGTGGCGCAGGCCATCGTCGGGCTCGGCAACCCCGGGCCCGAGTATCGCGACACGCGGCACAACGTGGGTGCCCGCGCCCTCGATGCCCTGGCGAAGAAGCTCAAGGTGCGCTTCCAGCGCGTCGGCGGCCATCTGGTGGCGCAGACCAAGTCGCGCAGCGAGATTCTCTACCTCATCAAGCCGCAGTGCTTCATGAACGCGATGGGGCCGCCGGTCGCGCGCGTCACCCGCCGACTCCTCCTGGTCCCCGGTGACCTGATTCTCGTCTACGATGACCTCGACCTCCCGCTGGGCCGGGTGCGGGTTCGGCTGAAGGGCACCGCCGGGGGTCACAACGGCGTGCGATCGCTGATCGGCACGCTCGGCACGGACCAGCTCAGGCGCGTGAAGATCGGCATCGGGCGCCCCGTCTCGGCCGAGCGGGACCGGGGGGAGATCGTCGACCACGTGCTGTCGGCCTTCGAGCCCGACGAGCTTCCAACCGTCGCGACCGCCTGCGCCGAAGCGGGATCCCAGGCGCTCAAGCTCGCCGAAAACTACAAGGTCCGCCGCTTCTAGGCAGTCGCCGTGCCCCTGACGGTCTCGGCTCCGATCCTTGGCGGCATTGGTCTCGTGATGGCCTTCGCCGTGTACCGCTACGTCGTGGCGCAGCCGGCCGGTAGCGGTCTCATGACCGAGATCGCGGACGCGATCGAGGACGGGGCCATGACGTTTCTCCGCAAGGAATACTCGATCCTCGTCTGGTTCATCGTCGTCGTGGCGGTCCTGCTCTCGCTCGGCATCGGCTCGCGCACCGCGCTCGCGTTCGTCTCGGGCGCGATCTGCTCGATGCTGGCGGGGTTCGTCGGCATGAAGGCCGCCACCAAGGCCAATGTCCGGACCGCGCAGGCCGCGCGGGCTTTCGGGCGCGACAAGGCGCTGGCCGTGGCCTTCTTTGGCGGCTCGGTCATGGGGCTGACCATCGCGGCCCTCGGCATCCTTGGCCTGGGCCTTTTCTTCCTCCGCTGGCCGGACCCGGTTATCATCAACGGCTTCGCCATGGGCGCCTCGTCGATCGCGCTCTTCGCCCGCGTCGGAGGCGGCATCTATACCAAGTCCGCCGACGTCGGCGCCGATCTGGTCGGCAAGATCGAGGCCGGCATCCCCGAGGACGACCCGCGCAATCCTGCCGTCATCGCGGACAATGTCGGCGACAACGTGGGCGACGTCGCCGGCATGGGCGCCGATCTCTTCGAGTCCTACGTCGGCTCCATCGTGGCGGCTATCGCCATCGGGTCCACCATGCCGAATCCCGGCGTGATGATGCTGCTGCCGATCGTCATCGTGATGGCGGGGCTCTGCGCCTCGGCCGCAGGCGTGGTGTCGATGGGATTCCTCCAGCGCATGGACTCCCAAGCCGCGCTCCGCAACGCGACGCTGATCGCCGCGGGCGTTCTCGTCGTCCTCGGCTGGATCGTGGTGCGCGTCATGGACGTGGGGCAGGCGCCGTTCTGGGCGGTGCTCTCGGGACTTCTCGCGGGCTCGGCCATCGGCTACCTGTCCGAGCTGTACACGTCGGGCAAGCGCGTCGACGAGATCGCCCAGAGCTCGAGGACCGGCGCGGCGACGAACATCATCACCGGCATCGCCGTCGGCTTCGAGTCCACCGTCCTGCCGGTGGCGGCCATCTGCGTCGCGATTTTCGTCGCGCACTACGCGCACGGCCTCTACGGCATCGCGCTGGCGGGCGTCGGCATGCTGGCCACGATAGGCATCACGATGAGCGTGGATGCCTACGGCCCCATCGCCGACAATGCCGGCGGCATCGCGCAGATGGCCAACCTCGGCCCGGAGACGCGGGCGATCACCGACAGGCTGGACGCTCTCGGCAATACGACCGCGGCCATCGGCAAGGGCTTCGCCATCGGCTCGGCGGCGCTGACCGCGCTCGCGCTCTACGCGGCCTACACGGAGTCCGTCGGGCTCAAGTCCATCGACCTGCTCGCCCCCAAGGTGATCATCGGCCTCTTCCTGGGCGGCATCGTGCCGATGATCATCGCCGCGCTGACGATGCGCGCCGTCGGACGCGCAGCCTTCGGCATGGTGCAGGAGGTGCGGCGCCAGTTCCGCGAGATCTCGGGCCTCATGGAGGGCACGGCCAAGGCCGACACCGCCCGGTGCGTGGAGATCGCCACGGGCGCGGCGCTCAAGGAAATGATCGTGCCCGGCCTGTCCGCCGTCGTGCTGCCGCCCGCCGTCGGCTTTCTCATGG
>WNFE01004815.1_pt1 | contig 10413 bp, 7 predicted proteins | sample 5400451 | NCBI WGS metagenome assembly WNFE01 (sample SAMN13153344, study PRJNA577476) | soil metagenome | isolation source: 200 cm saprolite under Douglas fir tree site 2 hole 2 | place: USA:California | collected 2015-04-18 | reverse complement strand
TGATAGGGTGTGTCGTCGTACAGATACGTTCCGAACAGGCTGTCCTTTTCCGAAAACTTATGATCGACCCTAGTGGTCACGAAGTTCTCGCTCACGACCTGCTGCGTTGGAAATCCGAAGGTCCCTAGGTTTCCGTTGCTGGGTACAGTACCCGGACTGGGCAGAGGGTAGAACGCGTCCAAATACTTCGTGGCCGAAGCATCGACGCAAAAACCCGCTTGTCCGGGGGCAAGGTTTGAGGAGGTTACCGTGCCAGTCTTCGGATTGATCGGACAAGTCTTCGAAATCACCGAAGATGAAAGTCCGGTCTTTGCGGATTGGCGCTCCCGCAGAAGCACCGAACTGATTGCGCCTGAAAGGAGGTTTCTTGATACCACCCGCATTCTCAAAGAAAGTTGCGGCGTCTAGGGCGTCGTTGCGGAGAAACTCGTAAACGCTTCCGTGGAATTGGTTCGTCCCCGAGCGGGAGACGGCGTTCACCACTCCGCCTCCGGTTTTCCCGTACTGAGCTGAATAGTTGCTGGTCAGAACAGAGAATTCCTGAATGGCATCCACGCCCAGGTTCCCGCCCAGCACACTGCCCGGCGCCCCGTTACCATAGTCATTAAGGCTGATCCCATCCAGCCGATAATTGTTCTCTTGCGGGCGCGCTCCTGAGATCGTCAGCTGGGACCCAAAGCCTCGGTTCCCCCGGTCCCCACCGACTTGGAAGGATGGCTGGGTCTGGATGGCACTGACCCCTGGCTGGAGAGTGGCCAGATCGGTCCAGGAACGGCCGTTGAGAGGCAACTCGCGCACTGTCATTGCATTGACCACAGCGCTGATCGTGGACGAGGTCAGCTCGACTGTGGGCGCTTCCGTGGTGACCTCAACCGTTTGACTCACCTGCCCAACCTGCATCTTGATATCGAGGGCCTGCTGAGCTCCTACCGTCAGCGTGATGCCCCTCTGCACCTGCGTGCTAAACCCCGGGGCCGTAACACGGATCTCATAGGTCCCGGGCAACAGGTTGGGGGCTGTGTAAAATCCCGCGCCACCAGTCGTAACGTTACGGGTAACGCCGGTGGCCACGTGTGTGATGGAGACTTGAGCGTTTGGGATGACCGCGCCGGAAGAATCCGTCACCGTGCCGGTAAGCATTGCTCCTGAAACCTGCGCATACGCCTGACCGGCCCAAAAAGCACTCATGGCCAAAACAATCACCAACGTGAGAGGACCGCCCATCTTTTTCATGAACACACTAAGTTGCATCGGAGCCTCCTCCATGTGATTTCTGAGCCCGGACAGCCCTGTAGTAAACCGGTCAATGGCCGTAAATGTGAGTAGGGCGAGAAGATCGAAACGTTTCGAATCCGAAGAACGGCTCATACTGGCCTCCTCTTTCCATGCCGCTGAACCGGATGTCTTCCGTTTACCGAAAAGAGATCCGTTGCTGTCTTAAGAGCATGGTTACAAACGTATTGGGCCAATGGTCAAATGGAAAGGTTCCCCTGGCTCTTGATGCGAGAGAAGGTAGTCCTTACCGCAGTTTGTGTCAAGGCGAAGGCTAGCCTTTCTCAACGCTAAGTTTGACGCGCTCGGGCGCCTCTGTTACATTCAAATTTCGCGCGGAAATTTCGTCCGCAATCATCCGGCTCGTGCAGAGAATCTCCCGCCAGCGGACCTTCAGGAGGCAGTATGGCGACAGTGGCCGTTCCCAAGGTTCATAAAAATTACATCAACGGCGAGTGGGTTGAGGCGCGGGTTGGCCGCGCATTTGAAGACCGCAATCCCGCCAACCATTCGGAACTCATTGGTATTTTTCCGTCGTCCACGCAGGAAGATGTGAATGACGCGGTGGAAGCTGCGAAAGCGGCATTCCTGAAATGGCGGCTCGTGCCCGCTCCCAGGCGCGCGGAGATTCTCTACCGCGCCGCGGAAACCCTGGTGCGGCGCAAGGAAGATCTTGCGCGAGACATGACGCGCGAGATGGGAAAGCCGCTGTCGGAAACTCGCGGCGATGTGCAGGAAGCCATCGACATGACTTACTACATGGCCGGGGAGGGGCGCAGATTATTCGGCCAGACCGTGCCCTCGGAGCTGCCGAACAAGTTTGCCATGTCGGTGCGCGATCCGCTAGGCGTGGTCGGCATGATCACCCCATGGAATTTTCCGATGGCCATCCCTTCGTGGAAAATCATGCCCGCGCTGATCTGCGGCAATACTGTGGTGATCAAGCCGGCCGAAGACACGCCGCTCTCAACGCATAACCTGGTGCAAATTCTGATTGAGGCGGGCCTGCCGTCCGGCGTCGTCAACGTTATCTACGGCATGGGACCCGACGCGGGAGCGCCTCTGGTGACTCACGCGGACGTGGCGGCGGTGAGCTTTACCGGCTCCACAGAGACAGGCCGTCTGGTCAACCAGGCCTGCGCACCTTCGTTCAAACCGTGCCATCTCGAGATGGGCGGGAAAAACATTATCATCGTCATGGACGATGCGAACCTCGATCTCGCCGTGGAAGGCGCGGTGTGGGGCGGGTTCGGCACGAGCGGGCAGCGCTGCACAGCCGCCAGCCGCGTCGCCGTTCATAATAAAGTCTACAGGGAATTCCTCGACCGGTTTGCGCAGCGGGTAAGGTCCCTCAAAATCGGCGACGGACTGGATCCCGAAACCGAGATAGGACCGGTGGTCAACGAAACGCAATTGCAGACGGTCATGAAGTACGTTGAGATCGGGAAGAACGAGCACGCCAAACTCGTTGTCGGAGGACATCGCGCCGAATCCGGCAGCCTGGCTAACGGCTGGTTCCACGAGCCCACGATTTTTGCCGATGTTGACCCGGCCATGCGCATCGCTCAGGAAGAAATCTTCGGCCCGGTCGCTGCCTTGATTCCTTTCGCAACCTTTGACGAAGCGATTGAGATTGCAAACCGCGTCAACTACGGCCTCTCGGCTTCCATCTATACGCGGAATGTGAATCAAGCGTATCGGGCCATGAGGGATCTTGAAACCGGTATCGTTTATGTGAATGCGCCCACAATCGGAGCTGAAATCCAACTGCCCTTTGGGGGCACCAAGGGCACGGGCAATGGCCACCGCGAAGCTGGAACCGCTGCCATCGACTTCTACACCGAATGGAAGACGCTCTATATCGACTACTCGGACCGCCTGCAACGCGCCCAGATCGATACTGCTGATCCCAGTTAACTAGTCTCCTCAGGGACTGGAAACAGCGCCTCATCTCGTTTGACGAGAACGAATACTACGCATAAAATCAATGTAGGAAGAGATTCCGAATCGGTTAAGCGATGCAACATTCCGCCCCACACAGCGAACGTAACCGGCAAATTCTTTCCGCCATCGTCCGCACGTACATAGAGACGGGCGAACCCGTTTCTTCGCGCGCGATTTCCCGGAGGCACATTGAATCTTTGAGCCCTGCCACAATCCGGAACGTGATGGCGGACCTCGAAGAGGAGGGATATCTCTACCAACCGCACACATCCGCAGGCAGGGTTCCCACGGCGTCGGGCTATCGCTTTTTCGCGCAGCAGGTGGCGGCGCAGGCCACTTTGAGCCCGGAAGACCAGCGCTGGATTCGCGGCGAACTCGCGTCCGCGACAACGACGGAGGAAGTGAGCGAGCGCGCGGGGCACGTCCTGGCGGAGATTTCGCGCGGCCTGGGCATCATTGTGTCACCCCCGATCGCCAAGACAGTCCTCGAGCACATTCGTTTCGTTCTGTTACCCGACGGACGTGTCGTGATTGTCTTGGTCTCCACGGGTGGCGCCACGCGAGACAAAATCATTCGGCCGGATCGGGCGTTTAACCAGCCCGACCTGGACCGCACGGCGGACTATTTGAACCGGCACTACGTCGGCCGCACGCTGGAAGCCATTCGAAGCGATCTCCTCGCGCGCTTGGCGAAGGAACAGGAACGCTACGACCTCCTGGTCCGTGACGCCCTGACGCTGTGTGATCCGGGAATGTTGGAGCAAGGTTCGACGCAGCGTATCTACGTGGAAGGGGCCGCCCAGATGGCCGCTACAGAATTTACAGACCAGGCTCAGTTGCGCGAAGTGCTGGCGGCGATCGAGGAAAAGCACAAGCTCATCGCCTTATTGGCAGGCTGCATTGACACGCCTGATCCGGTCCACGTGCAGATCGGCGTCAAAGGGATTGATCCCGCCGGCGAACACCTCGCGCTGATCAGCGCACCGTATTCGTTCCAGGACCAGTCGCAGGGCACCGTCGGCGTACTGGGCCCGATGCGAATGCATTACGAGCGTGCCATTACCGCGGTGGCCTTTGTCGCCCGCGCATTCAGCGAAACATTGGATCGGAGTTAGGAAACGTGGCGGAACCTAAACGCGAGGAAGAAAAGATTTTTTCTTTCGACACCGGTGAACCGGCGGCCCAGGCAGTGTCGTTTTTAGGGGAAGATCCTCAACCCGGCGCTCCTGCCGAGGAGTCGCCCCTCGCCGCGGAGATCGCCAAGATTCGCGCCGAAAAGGAAGATCTCCAGCAAACACTCGTCCGCCGCCAGGCGGACTTTGAAAATTACCGGAAGCGCATCGAGCGCGACCGTTACGAAGAAGGGCGCCGCGGCGTCGAGCGCCTGATCGCGGATCTGATTCCCGTCCTCGATGGATTTGATCGGGCGCTCCAGGCGCACGAGGATCCTGGCTACGAAGAATATCGCAAGGGCATGATGCTGATCCGCAAACAGCTCTGGGATACTCTAGCGCGCCACGGCGTGGAACGCATCGATACTGCCAGCAAGGTATTCGATCCGCACATCCACCAGGCGATCGAGCGTGTCGAATCGAAAGATCATCCCGACGGATTTATCCTCCACGTCTTTCAGGACGGGTACATGTTTCACGGACGTGTTCTCCGGCCCGCGATTGTCCGCGTCGGCGTTCATCCCGTCGAGCACATGAATTCAGGAACATTGGAAAATTAAGGAGCCCAGTTCAATTCGCCAATGAGTCAAAAACGTGACTGTTACGAAGTGCTCGGAGTCGAACGTGCCGCTACGTCCGACGAAATTAAATCCGCCTATCGTAAGGCAGCCTTGAAGTGGCATCCGGACCGCAACCCTCAGAAGAAGCAGGAAGCAGAGGAGAAGTTCCGCGAAGCCACCGAAGCGTACTCGATCCTTTCGGAACCGCAGAAGCGCGCCACCTACGACCGCTTCGGCTTTGCAGGACTTTCTCGCGGCGGCTTTGACGGCGGCGTCAATCAAACCATTTTCGACGAATTTCAGGACATCTTTGGCGATTTTTTTGGATTCGAGGATATTTTTGGCGGACGCCGCGCGCGCAACCGTTCGCAGCGGGGCGCGGACCTGCGGTACGACATGAAATTGAGCTTTGAAGAGGCGGCCAACGGCATCAACACGAAAATCCGGCTGCCGCGTCTGGAATTCTGCGAAGTCTGCAACGGAACCGGCGCGAAAAAGGGCACAGGAGTCGTTGCCTGTGTGACCTGCGGCGGGCGCGGGCAAGTTCATTATCAGCAGGGTTTTTTCACGATCTCCCGCACGTGCCCGGATTGCCGCGGCGCAGGGCAGATCGTGCGCGAGACGTGTTCGGATTGCCGTGGCCAAGGCCGCATCGAACGCACACGGACAATTGATTTGCGAATTCCCCCGGGGGTCGACTCGAACACGCGCCTCCGCGTGCCGGGCGAAGGCGAGCCCGGCGACAATGGCGGCCCTCCGGGAGATCTTTACGTCGTTCTCGAAGTCCGAACTCATCCCTATTTCGAGCGGCGAAATGCGGACCTATATTGCACAGTTCCTGTGACAGTCGCGCAGGCCGCACTGGGAACAGAAATCAAGGTACCCGGATTGAACGGGGAAGAGACGGTCAAAATTCCCGAAGGCACGCAGACAGGCGAGATCGTTCGCTTGAAGGGCAGGGGATTGCCCGACCCCCATGGCGGAGGCAAAGGCGACCTGTACGTGAATATTCACGTCGTGACTCCGACCAAGCTAACGCGCGATCAGCGCCGCCTGCTCGAACAACTCGGCGCGACACTCCCCGTCGAAAACCGGCCCGCGCAGCGCGACTCCTCGCTGTTCGATAAAGTTAAGGACATCTTCGGTTGATGCGTCACATCGCCTTTGGATGTGAAGCGGTTTTGGTGGCACAGACTTCAGCCTGTGGGCATTTCCGGGCGAGTGAAAACCAAAATCACACCGGCTGAAGCCTGTGCTACTGGACCTCGCTCACCGAACTCCCAGCGCGGTCATAAAAATGTCGCGGAATCTCAGCCTGTCGGCGTCGACGCCAACCTGCGCATTGGCCCGCCGCCCTTTAGTCTCCGTGGTGCGTCCCAACTCCTGCGGCTTCTGGCTGATTTCGATGGCCAGCGGCTTAAATGTCGCGACGGCGGGATTCGCCAGCGCCACGGCCGCAAGAGGGTCCCAGGCAAAATAAAATCCCTGCCGGATAAAATCCCGATTAGTGGCGAGCACCTGCGCCACAAAGCGCGCGACTGGCGTTTCACCCTTCGACTGCATCTGTTCGAGCAGCGCCATGTCGATTGGAACTCTTTGCGTGGCATCGAGGGGCACGAGCCGAATCGGCGCGCCGGAGGCGAATACCATCTTCGCCGCCACAGGATCGATAAACATATTCCATTCCGCCGCGCCGTTGTCCGTCTTGAACGCGCCGCCATCGGCGAGATTGCCGGGCACGCGGACAGCTCCGCCCATGATCACCAATTGCCGGATCGCTCGCACAGCCCGAGGCATGTGCGAAAACGCATCTGCAAGATTGGTCAGCGGGCCGAGCGTGAGCACCTGGACGGGATGAGCGGCGTCCGCAAGGCGTCGCGCTAGAAATTCCGCGGCAGGCTGGGACTCGATCGTGCGTGTTGGCTCCGGAAGCGTCACGCCTGGAAGCTCGTCCGAATTGCGCCGCCATTCGGTGGGAAATTCCGCGGTGCCGGAAAGAGGAGTCTCACGCCCGAGATACACACGGACGTCGTGGCGGCCCGCCAGCGCAAGCAAACGCAAAACATTCCGGCCCCCCGCTTGGACGTGGGCCATTCCGTTCACGATCGTGATGGCTTCCACGTGAATGTCAGGCCGTGACAGAAGGAACGCGATGGCCATCAGGTCGTCGCTGCCCGCGTCGGTGTCCACAATCACAACGCGCTGCGAATAGGCAGGCCGAGGCTGCGCCTGAGCCGCGACGCAAGCGAGGAGAAAAACCGAAAGCAAAACCACTGGACGTAATCGGAATGCCCCCGATCGCTGAGCATCCTTTGCCCCGCAGCACCATCCCATACGATTGATATAACATAGTGCACGATGCGCAGGCGATTCTTTGTCCAACGGTTTGAAGACTCCGCCGCCGTTTTGCACGGCGAAGCGGCCCATCACCTTGCGCGCGTCCTGCGTGCAGAGCCGGGCCAACTCTACGAATTGAGCGACGGAGAGTCCGTGTGGCTGGCACGCACGGAGAAAATTGGGCGCGACGCGGTCGAATTCGCCCTTGTCGAACGCCTCCCGGTTCTGCTGCCGCTGCTGCGAATCACGCTGCTCCTCGCCATCGTCAAGTTCGACCGCTTCGAATGGGCGATCGAAAAAGCCACCGAGTTCGGAGCGGACGAAATCGTGCCATTGGCGACGGAACGCAGCGAAAAGGGACTGGTTGCTGCGTCCGCAAAGCGCGCGGCGCGATGGAAAAAGATTCTCCTTGAGTCGGCACAGCAGTCCCGGCGTCTGCGCGTCCCGGTGCTGCACGATGCAGCAAAGCCGCGGGAGGTGTTCCTCGCGGAACTTTCGGATGTTCGGCTCTTGCTTTCGGAACGTGCTAGCGCGAAACCGATGAGAGAAATGCTCGAACCCGAGATCCCAGCCGTGCGGAATGGCGAGCCTGTGAATCTTGCGATTGCGATCGGCCCCGAGGGCGGATGGACCGACGCGGAGTTCGCCGCAGCCGCCGGCTCCGGCTTTGCCGAGGCAGCTCTGGGAACAAACATTCTCCGCACAGAGACGGCAGTATGCGCCGCACTCGCAGCCGCGCAATACGCATTCGGCGCTTTCCGCCACGCGGACGAGTTGCAAAATGCGCGCAGCAAAGGAAAAGAGAGGAAACCGTGAGTCAAGGAATGAGTGAACCTCTTAAGGAACCCCAGGCGGATTGGAACGCGAATTTATACGAAGCCAAGCACGCCTTCGTGTGGAAGTACGGCGCCGATCTTTTGCCACTTCTCGGCCCGCAATCTGGTGAACGGATCCTGGACATCGGCTGCGGGACGGGCCATCTGACGGCGCAAATTGCCGAATCCGGCGCTCGCGTCGTGGGTGTGGACCGCTCGCCTGAGATGGTGAATGCTGCGCGGAACGCCTATCGCAATTTGCAATTCGAAGTAATGGACGCGCGAGACCTGCCCTACCACAACGAATTTGATGCCGTGTTTTCGAATGCGACGTTGCACTGGATTCGCGAACCCGAGCGCGTCATACGGAGCGTCCAGAACGCTCTCCAGCCGGGAGGCCGGTTTGTCGCGGAGTTTGGCGGCAAGGGAAATATTCGAAAGATGCAGAGCGCGTTCGATCAGGCCCTCGTGGAGCTGCACGCCGCAGCGCGGGTGGAAATCAATCCATGGTATTACCCAAGTGTGAGCGAGTACGCCACGCTGCTCGAAGAGGACGGTCTGGAAGTTCGATTCATCACGCTGTTTGACCGTCCGACCCCGCTCGCCGATGGAGAAGCCGGCATGAGGAACTGGATCACGATGTTTGGTTCGGACTACACCGCGAAACTCCACCCCGAATCACGAGAGTCGTTTATTCAAAGGGTTGGAGAGCTGCTCCGACCGGAATTGTTCAGGGACGGCCAATGGTGGGCGGATTATCGCAGACTCCGTTTTTCCGCCTGGAAATAAATGATGGCCGCGATTCAAATGAGATACTCGACGCCTATTTTTTCTTTTCGGGCAACGCGAAAACAAAAAGCGTCGCCGTAGCTTGCGGGAGATGGCCTTTGGATTCGGGCCAGATCCTTGGCACAAAATTCTCGGTCACCGAGCCTCCGCCCGAAGAGACGGCGACATATTGCCGTCCGTTGACGGAATAGCTGACGGGCGGCGACGCGATGCGGCCGCCGGTGTTGAAGGACCAAACTTTTTCTCCCGTGCGCGCATCGAGCGCAAACGCGTAGCCCTCCAAGTCGCCTCCAAAAATCAAATCACCAGCCGTTGCGAGCAGCGAGGAAAGGTTGAAATATTTCGTTTGAAACGACCACTGCCTCTTTCCCGTGAGCGGATCGAATGCGCTGATGTGCGGCGGGACTTTCGGGTTCGCCACCTCGTTCATCGTGCCGCCCATGAATTGGTCGCCTTCTTTCACGTCCATTTTCTCCGGCTTGAAATGTGCGCAGATTTCGAAGCTGGTGGTGTACCACAAGCCCGTGCGCGGGCTATACGCGGAGTGATTGAAACTCCGACCTCCGTTGGCGCCGGGGCAGAACAGAAAATCCTTGTCCGCGTCCGGGATGACTGTTTCCGTGGGCCTGCCGTTCTTGTCCAGGCCCTTCGTCCAATTAATGTCCTCCAGGTAAGGAAAAGAACTGATGTACTGGCCCGTTTCGCGGTCGAGCACATACACAAATCCGTTCTTGCTGGCGTGCACCACCAGTTTGCGCTTGCGGCCGTTCATGTCCGCGTCGATCAACACCGGTTCCGGTTGCGAATCGTAGTCATAGAGATCGTGCGGCGTCTCCTGGAAATACCATTTCAATTTTCCAGTCTCGGCATCGAGCGCAAGCAAGGAGCCGGTGTAGAGGTTCGTACCCTTGCGATCGTCTCCGTAGAAATCCGAAGATGGATTGCCGACGCCCCAATAGATCAGGTTGAGCTCCGGGTCGTAAGAGCCAGTCAGCCACGTCGCACCACCGCCCAATTTCCAAGAATCCCCTGTCCAGGTTTCGTTGCCAGGCTCGCCCGGACCTGGAACCGTGTAGAAGCGCCAGAGGAGCTTGCCGGTCTTGGCATCAAAGGCGCTGAGGTACCCGCGATGAGCCCGGTCGCCGCCCGTGCCCCCGGCGATCACTTTATCTTTGACGACGAGTGGGGGCGAAGTAATGTTGCAGCCGCATTCGAGCACGTTTTGAACTTCCAAGTTCCACACTTCATCGCCTGTCTTGGCGTCGATCGCCACGACGTGATTATCCTGCGTGCCCATGTAGATCATGCCGTATGCCATAGCGAGGCCCCTTGCGCCTCGCGAACTCGGGAAAGGAACTGTGGGAAGTTTATAGGCGTATGTCCAGAGCGGTCTCCCCGTCGCCGCGTCCGCGGCATAAACATTGTTTTGCGGCCCCTCCAGGTAGAGCACCCCATCCATTACGAGCGGCGCTGCCTCGAGCCCCCAGCGGGGGAAATCGTTAGGGGGAGCGCCAGTGGGAAAAG
>WNFE01004502.1_pt1 | contig 10413 bp, 10 predicted proteins | sample 5400451 | NCBI WGS metagenome assembly WNFE01 (sample SAMN13153344, study PRJNA577476) | soil metagenome | isolation source: 200 cm saprolite under Douglas fir tree site 2 hole 2 | place: USA:California | collected 2015-04-18 | reverse complement strand
CTCGCCGCTTGACCTCCTGCCCGAGACGGCGCCGCCAGACCCAATCGAACGCGTAGAACCGGATAAACGACTTCACTACGCGCTCGAGTCCGTTCTTGCGATACACCTCGGCCAGCTCGCGCCAAGTCCCCCTTAAGACTGGTGCGTCGAGATCGACTCCATAAGCGTCCACGCGAAGGCTTACCAACGCGGTCATGATTCCGGCTCGCGTCCCGAAGCCGATTTCGAAAACCCTCGCGTCTTTGAGTGCGCAGTGCGCATACTTCCGCAGCAACCCGTCGTATTCGTCGCAAAAACCGAGCTCAGCAGGAATCCGGTCGCCGCTCAGAAGATCCCTGGTTTTATCCGAAACCAGCGAAACGAGTTCGTGGATCTTCCACGAGATTGGGAGTCGGGCAGATGAATTCGAAAGGGGAGCATCCATGACGAAAGCCGCTCTCACAGTGGGTTTAGGTCTGAGGCGAACAACTGACGGCCGATGGCTTGTCAATACCCACGGGCAATACGCCGGCCTACATAAGCAAAAGGAGCCGTTTACGACCCGGGCTCCGAAAGCCGCCGAAAGAGCGCGTCGATGAAGGAGCCGACAGTCGTCAGGTCCCGGGGGTCGAGTGGCTCGTTACCCGTCAGGTCCAGTTCACGCCCAAAGTTGGCTGACACGTCGTCTTCGACAAAAATCAGAAGGTTGACCATTGCCATCGAATCCAAGCTACCGCCGGTATCCACGAGAGTCGTATCGGCGGACTTCGTGAGTCTCTGAGTTTCCGCGACGGTGTCGTTCAGCAGGTCAATCGCCCTGAAGACCGCCTCTCCTACCAGTTGCGGCGTTATAACGGAGCCGGCCGCGCCGTGGTTCGAGGCTGACTGATTAGAATTCAATGCTGCCACTATCGATATCTAAGCTCCCCGTTCTCCTGCGGAATTGCCATGAGCAGCTTTGCGACCGGTTTCTTTTCTGACTATTGGCCTGAGGCCGCGAAGAAATTCCTGATATGTTGAAGAGGCCAAAGGAATAGTGGCGGTAGCCACGATTTCGGACGATGGTCCTTTGACAAATGCCCGGTCCGGCACGTCTACGGTCACCACGGAACCGCCCGCGATAACCGCTCCTTCGCCGATCGTGAGAACGCGGCTGTTTGCACTCGCAATTACGCAACAAGGACCAATCCATGCCCTCTTCTTGATTACGACACGTCCTGGTCCGCGCAGATGCGCCATTATCACGGTACGCAGACCAATTTCGCAGTCGTCGCCGATTTGAATACATTCAGGATACTCATTTTCGAGGTAGACATCGTCACCTATGAACACATGCCGTCCGATGCTCACGCCTCGCCAACGATGCAGTCTTACCCGAAAACCTTCACTGCCGGGACACAGGCGCGCGGTTAGATGGAGAATGCGATTGTCGACGCGCCTAATCAAGCTTTTGCGTTTGTATGTTTGTGCCACTATCGAAGCTGCGTCCGTGCTAGATACTGCCTTTCGCTATTCAATTTTCTCCGTTCCCTCGCACAATTGTCGCATCGAAAGTATGGTCGTGAAACTGAGGCCGCTCTTTCCACGCGAGTCGCACACAGTTCGGTAAGGGTCGGAGATGAGCGAGCTCGGATACAAACAGGGCACCGCCGTCGTTGGGTCGCATCATCCCGGAGTTTTCAAGAAACGCTAAGCAAGGGCCGTTTTTCTCCGTCGGCAGATACTCTACATCGAGGCTGGCCGCGCCCGCGTCCCGGGCAACAGTTTCAAACACGTAAAAGATCGTCTCTTCGACCTTACGTCCCATCACTCGACAGCTTAACAAGAAGTCGACTACCCTGGCGAACGAACCGCGACGATCTATTTCTAAACTCCCGATTCCGACAAGGCCATAGTCTCCAAGTTTGTCCGTCACCTTGAAGACTAATACCAAGTGGGAGGGATCAGCGGCCCATTCCATGAACTCCCCGGCGGATAATCGTCGCGTACTGAGATTCATCTGATTCGTTTTGTTCAGGAGCTGCGCGGCTCGCGGCAGATTTGCCGAATCAAGACACTCAACTCTGACGAGGAGATCAAGGCTGCGAAGCCAATCATCGAGACTGAGAGCGCTCTCGCGCAAGCGCTTCCGCTTACGTTCCACGACGTACATCGCGGTACGGTCTTGATCTTCGCGCGTGCCAACGAAGGGTGCATCGAAACAATCCAGCGAGGCCAGAGTTGAGCAGTAGTAGGCAGGATTTGCTGGCCATTCGGGTACCAGCACTGCCGGAAGCGCTTGTCTTATTCGATCGCGCTCAACCGGATTGTCGTCGATGAAAACGACGCCATCCAGACCCAGATGGAGATCCTCGGCAAGATTGACGATGTTCTGCGCCTTATCATTCCAATTTATGCGCCATCCGGCGAAACGATCCGCCCTGAGAGGCATGTCCGGATGAGAGTTGATAGCCTCAAGCGCTACTTGTTCATCGTTCTTACTGACTATTCCAAGCAGTACCCCGCGACGACTGAGGGCGTGCAATGCCAATTGAAAATCGCGGTATGCCTCGCCGACCGGATCGTGTCCGCCCAGCCGAAGATTCTGCCACCCATCGTCGCCCACGGTCCCGCCCCATAGCGTGTCATCGAGATCGAGGACGATTAGTTTTCTTGCTCCGCCCTCGATCCCGCGCAACGCCGCCGCAAAGTCTCGAGCTGCATATCTGAAAAAATCGATCGAGTAGGGAGTTTTTACGGCATACCACAATCGTGGGTCGTAGGCGCGTTCGCCGCAGAGCCCGGCCCAGCGTGCTGAATCGAAAAGGCGAACGCGTGAGTCGACGCGGACTGCTTCGTGAAGCGCTAGGTTCATTTTCATCAGAGATGCGGACAGACCTAGGACAGGGTCCATATCTAGGAACCCTCTTCTGGCAAATGCCGGATGAAAAGCCGACCAGGTCGGAACGAAGATGTTGCGGACAGTATTGGGGAGTCGTGTGAGCGTTTCACCAAAAGCTCTAGCTTCGTCGACCATCTCCTCGATTGTACTCTCTTCGTACCTTAGTCGCGTCGCATAGCCTGGCGATATGCCATGGGGAGTCGTCCAGATGATTGCGCCATCGACATCGCCAGACCACAGGGTCTTGTGAGTATCCAACAGGGATTGCATAACCTGGCCGAACGGCGCGCAGTGCGCATATAAAGTGCCTGCATTCTCTTGTCGTGAAAGCAGGCCCGCCAGGTTACTCGCATTGAAATCTGAAACGATTACGAAATGATGCACTCGCTTATTCCTGCAACTTGCCTCGGGCGCTGGATGAGCTAACCCGACCTCCCTGGAGGAGCGCTCGCTTGAGCATTTCAGAGGCCGACAAAAGCCTATCGCTCCGGGCTATATAGTTGTCTCGAAATTCAGACAAAAGACGCCTGCACGCAACTTTGGCCGCATATGCGGGGGAGAAACGATGGCCGGGTACCGGAGCCTGCGAAACTCGAGGCACCTCAAGCCGAACACGCTCACCCGGATCCAGAGTCACTTCGGCGCGTAAGAAGGAATCCCGGAAAGAAACATCGATTGGCTCTCCATCGCGCAGCAGATAATTCGGTCGCTCTTCACGGCTCCACACTCGATGGAGCCGATAACTAGTACGATATTCATTCACGTTTCGCAGCGAGAATGAGTCCGTATAAAAGCGTACGTCATACTCCTCGGGAGCATTTCGTCTGAAAAGAGCCGCCTCAGTGATGATCCGTCCCGCGGATCCCCAGACCAAATCGTGTTGCTGCCGGTTCAGCTTCCTGCAAAAGGTCGCCATTCGCTCGGGACCCTTTTTGAAAAAGCCATGATGTTCAACAATGAGGGCAGGTTTCCCAAGGAACAGGTCGAACGCTAATGGAAAAACGTGTGTCGGATATCGGCGGGAGAAGAGCGGAACCCCGCCATACGACTCGATTGCTAAATCGAAAATGTCTCTGAACCTGATGTCGTCGGGTTGACTATCATCGGCAAATATCCCCGTGTTGAGCGCCGCCAGAAAGCCTTCCGCGTCGAGGGCTCGAAGCGCTGCTTTGCAGAAGCCACCCTGCGGAAAGACCATCACAGGATCGTATTCAAGACCGGTGCGCTCCCGTAGTTCCTGCATTCGCTCCCGTGCCTGCGCAGCCTTGAGGCGCAACTCCGCTTCGTCGTTCTGCCTGAACTCTCCTCCCGTGTGATCGCTGCCATGAACGCATAGTGACAGCCGATCTCTTCGCTTGGCGAAAAGGGCCACGGTGTCCGGAGTGTTGCGGCGCCGATTCCATGGAATGAAAGCGATCGTGCTGGTGAACTCATGCGCGTCCATCGCATCGACCAAGTCCGCGTATCGGAGGAACCCATACTGCGGCCTGAGCAAAGGGTCGTCTATTATCAACGAGGCGTGCGGATTCGGGTTATGCCAGCATCGTGGTCCGAACGCGGCGCGAAAAAAGACTAGCCAGGGGACAAGCTGCAGATAAGATTCGCCTTGGAGTCCGGGATAAGATTCTCCCGTGGGTCCGGTCCGCGGCACCGCGCTGTCGACATCGGGGATCGAGCTTCCGGACATCAGAAACAATTCCCGCTCCGGTCCACCGGTACGAGCCAGCAGTGGCATACCGTCGACAGTAATCATCGGCTCGACGTCTTTGGCGTCGGCCTCGAGTTGAAACGTGTAACAATTGGCGGCGGTGAATGACGTCTCGCGCAGCTGAACGCATTCGAGAGGCACGCGCGCAGAAAATATGATCTCTCGATCTCCTTGAGGAGCTTTCACGGCCTGGCCGAGCATACCTCCGGTCAAATCCGCCAGGAGAGTCTCTCCAGACCCGCCCAGCTCGAAGCCATAAATGAGGCTGCGCCGAAATCGCTTGAACAGCCCTTCAAAATTCCCGCCGAGGTTCGAGCATGTGCGCCTCAGGTGGCTCAACGCGGCGCGACTCGCGACCAAACAGGAGCATTGGTTAAGCTCGGTGAGAGCATCGGGTGTTACGACGAGATCGGCTTCAATGATCACTGCTCGTAGGCCGACGATATCAGCCAGCTTGGCGAGCCTGCTTTCGCACTCTTTCGTTTCAGCGCACGAAAGCAGGACAAAGCTTCCCTCTGCTCGTGATGGAGCGTTCATGTGGTCAAAACTGCGAGTCTCGGCACCGATGACCTATAGTTGCGCGCACATGGATTGTCAGCAACGCCTGTGCCGACAAAATAGATAGCGACAGCGCTATTTTTTTTCTGTAAGACCGGGCAGCTTTGTAAGAGTTACCTGCCTGCGTGAAAGCTTTTACCTCCCGATAGGCAGCGGAATCGACGCCACAAATGCGCCCGTCTCGCTCGTTTGGAGGCGATTTGCGAGAGTCAAGCTGGGCACCCACCATACAGGCTACCGGCATATGCCTTGCTGGCTCCCGATGTCAGTGAATCTCTGGTCCCTCAGGCGTAGCTTCAAATCTTTGCAGGCGAAGGGTAAGGGCAATGGCGAATGATTTTCGGCGTTTCCTCGAAGCACACCCAACGTATAAGGCTGCTTACCACCGCTTGCTAGAAAGCAAGTCGCCAGAACGAATCGGCAGGGTGCTGGCCACCTGTGCTCAACTGGTCTATCGCACCCAGGGAGAAGCTCTGGGGGCGGTGGCAGACGAGATTTTGAGGTTTGTCGATCACTACTACTCGCCCGGATATATCGATCGCTACGTTGCGCGCGTGAGCGCCTTGACCGCATTACAAAGGAGGTTCGATCAAAATCCCGCGCCACACACGCTCGGGGACTCCGCCGCGATTGTGGACCGCGATGACTACAGCCTGTCGCTCCTGCTCTCGATCGTGCTCACCAACCACCGCTTCGAGATAATGGCGCAGTTGTCCTCGTTCTTGAACTCGATCGCGGCCCGACAATCCCATGGTCACATAGTCTCAATCGGCGTCGGCACCGGTTACGAATTAGTACATGCCGCGCGAATCCTGCCTGAATGGCAGATCGAGGCGTACGACATTGATGAGACAATGAGAAATCATGCTAGGCAGCTGTGGTTCTTCTTCCAGGCTTCGCGCATCAGGGACGTTGGTACGCTTTTCCCCCTTGACCGCGCTGATCCGGATTTTGCCGGACGCTACGATGCGATCGTGATGTGCGAGTTATGTGAGCATCTGCGCGATCCACTTTCCGCACTCAGACAGGTGCGTGAATATCTGAAAGAAAATGGCCGCGCATTCGTGACGATGGCGATCAACATCGCCCAGGAAGATCACATCTTTTTATATCCGACTATCGAAGCCTGCCGGGCTCAAATACGCGACAGTGGGTTACACGCGACGTCGGAATGGATGACACCACAGACCATTCTCGCTATTCCGGCTAACCGCGAAGAAAATTTCCAAAAAGGCAATTACATCGCCGTTGTTCAGAAGCACCCCGCCTGAGCAAGATGCTCGACTTCCCGACGCGCTGACTGCCCGCAGCGGTACGCCGCGATCGTCCTGAGCCCGTTGAGACCGGGTTCCATCTAATTTTGTATTTCAGCCGAATTACTAAATCGCGCATTTCAATCGGCTGCGGCGTCGCGCGCGCCTTCCGGGAATTCGCGCTCGAGCCGCTCAATATCGGCCGGCGAGAGGCTGAAATACCTGGCCATCGGATTGTGAAACACGAGCGCACTCACCGAACTCTCTGGGTCCATCATGTAGTCCTCGGTCCGGCGCACGCCGAGTTTTTCCTCGACCTCGAGCAGGCGGAAAAGCTGCGCCTGGTCCTCAAGCCGCGGGCAGGCGGGGTAGCCGAACGAGATTGGCAGTCGGGCAGATGAATTCGAAAAGGGAGTATCCATGACGAAAGCCGCCCTCAAAGTGAGTTTAGGATGAGCTTGCTTTGTGTCCTTGTAGCCAAAGCCGCAAAAATAAATTACCAGAGTGATATCGACGAATCGAGAAACGGGAGCTGCGGATCATCAGCCCTTCAGACTGGTAAACGCCTGAAGCGAAAATCTGGTGGACTGCTGCGCTTTCTGAAGATCCCTCGCCCGCTTGGTTGCGGGAGCGTTGGAGGTGCCTTCGGCCCACCCCGCGCGGGATGAAAATGGGTACGCTGAGCACGCGCGTAGGGCAAGCAGGTTGCTGCCCTCGAATGCGCATTTGCATCAGTCGGGCAGATGAATTCGAAAGGGGAGTATCCATGACGGAAGCGGCTCTCGAAGTGGGTTTAGGTTGAGGCCGCCTTGCGCTTGACTGTAGCGACAGTTGCAAAAACAAAATTACCATAGGGGTATGGGCGAATCGAGGACGGGATGTCGCCTCGAACGGCATCGAGCAAACCATTCTTGCCGGCCGCGACCTTACGCGCCCGCAGCGCCGGGAAGCCCGCAGCCACGAGGAATTTCACGGCCACGGCGTTGAACACTGGCAAATACAGGCCGGCTTGCAATTGGGGTCCCGCCACTAATTGATAACTCGCGCGTCTGGCCACATTAGCGCTTCGACAGATAAACTTGCGCAACATGGGGTGACGCCTTTGCGCCACCTGCATGTGTCAACTCCAGCTCCATGCCGGCCGGAGTTTTGCGGAATACACTAAACTTCTCTATATCCTGGTCCTCTGAGATCAGCAGCAGCCGTCCGTTTGGGGCAAGAATCGAGCACTGCACCTGCAGCGCCTTTTTGATCTGGGAATCTGAGAAATAGTCATTGTTCAACAGATTTGCCACTTTAACCAGATCCGGCGGCGGGCCGGTCCATGGAGCAAAGATATCGTACCGCTGTATTATTATGCGTGGATCGCACTTCGCGCGTCTGCGAAGGGCGGGTTGTATTAGTACCAGGTTCCGCCAGCCACCCGCATTTCGACACTTCGCGAGCAACGTCCTGGCAATCAGTCGAAGTGGCAACTTGGCTCTACTGGTGTCGGAGTAAACGAGAAGACGCTCGGACGCCCGCAAAATACATGAACCATTTTGGTCGACGAAATACACTACGCCCTTGGAATCGTAACCGCACCGAACGGAAAGGTTGAGGTCAGTAACGTAGTAGTACGCGAAGTTGCTACCAAGCTCTTGAATGAGATCAAGCGACGTACTTCCGTCGGAGGCACCTACATCCAGGATTACCGGCCGCGATCCGCGGTATGTTTCTCGTAGAAATCGGTTTGACTGCGCGTGTCGCCCAGGGTGGGTAGTCTTAAAAGTCACGCCGAATTGCAAGCTCGAAACGCTCGCCGAAAATTGAGCCGCTGAAATGGCGAAGGGCTTGTATGCGAGAGGACGCGGATCGTGAAATGCGAGGAACAGGTCAGCAAAGGGCGACGGCCAGCCGGCCTTATTGAGCTTTATAGGTAACCTCATTGTGGAGTCCGCCACGTATGCAGATTTTTTTGTTCGCGGTCGCCTTCCGCTCAGGGAAACGGACGCGAACAGACCTCGACCAGCTTGATACCGAGACCGGTTGCCCGAATGCAGCTGGTGACTTTCATGGTTCCGGGCGCGAGGACGCCGGTTGTCCTTCCAGACGGCGCTCATTGTTGAGCTGCGCTGGCGTAATGCTCTCATCGATCTGGCTCACAACGTTCGTAATCGCTCCGACGTGAGTTGCGACTGTGCCGTTTTGGTCAGGCTGGAGTCGCCGTCTTCGTACGCCAAGCGCCCCGGTAAGAGCATGCTTGGCGTCGAGCAAGCAGGCTCCGACAATCGGCCACGGATCGTCACACGAAAGAAAAGTCGTTTCCTGGATTGCGCGAAAAGAATTTATCCATTGCCTGAGGGTAAACTTGCCGTCGCGGTAGTAACGGATAGACGACACCAGGTCGACATCTTCGACGATCCACTTGCGGCCTTCCGGGGTGAGTGACGGAAAGACAGGCTGGCCGGTCATGTCCTGGTAAAGCGCGCGAGCCACGTCCATCCCGTTTTGTCCAACGAAAAGCCGGAACATAGCTCCGATCCGCGGATTCACATCGTTGACCTTGTACTGACCATCGCGGGCGTCGTACCTGAAGCCGAGATCGAGCGGTCCTTTGTAACCGATGGACGTCATGAAGCGGAGCGCCATTTTCTCGACTTCTTCATTTTCCTCACAGACGGCAAAAGACGCTTGACCGAAATACGGAGGAAAGTTGCGCAACTTTCTTCCCGTGAACGCCAGTCGACATTCGCCCGGCTCGTCGAAATAGCCATTAAAGGTCCACGTCATATGGTCAGTGCCCGGTATATATTCCTGCAGCATCACATTCGGTGCGGACGGGTCTTCGAGAGCGTCATACTGATCGAGCAATTCCCGTTCCGTGTGAACGAGGGCCATGCGCCAGGGTCGGGACCTTTGCAAAGCGAGATGGGGATAGATTGGTTTGAATAATATGGGGAAGCGCGCCGATGCCAGATATTCAAGAACGTCGGTCCGCGATCGGGGAAAGGAAGTTTCGGGCGCGGGAACATTCCACCGTTTGGCAAGGAAGTACATATCTCTTTTGCTACACAGCGCGCGTATCAGGCCGGCATCGCGGTTAGGAAAAATGAAGTGCTCGGCAAGCGCAGCGGCCTGATCCTCGACGAACATTGCCGCGATATCGCTGGTCGGAATCAGAACGCTGCGGCGGCCGATTTTGCGGCCGACTTCCAGGAGGAAGCGCAGCGACGCGCTGGCCGGCGAGCCGTGTAGATCCCAAAGAAATTTTCCGCCGCAATACCTCGAGAAGAATGCGGGACAAAATCGATTCGCATCGATGCAGTAGACTGGTACGCCCAGGCGCCCGAGACTACGCACAATGCCGAGACCAACATGATGATGGCAAACAAGTACGACAACCGGCGTAGCGTTATCTTCCAGCACCAGAAATTCCTTTACTGGCCCAATCCGGCAGCCCGGAGTTGAATTCATATCCGCTCATGATCACCTCACCGTGTTGCAGCGTGAACTGAGCGGTCAAATCGGCGACGTGCGTGAGGATAAACTCGAGATCAGCGAGTTGCCGGCTGGTCCTGAGATACGCGGCGCTCTTATTGTTTACCCAGGCATCGGCGGGTTTGTTGCTCCAGCGTCGAACGATGTCGAGGGTGTTGGTATTCTCGGCCACATAACCGATTTCAAGGAGACGTTCCGCAATCCAGGCACAACACAACTGGTCCTCCTCGCGGAATTCGTCTCCGTTACCGGCGCCTATGACCGCGACATTGCGAAACCGTTCCGCAAGGTACCCAACCACCGACACGTAGTTTCGCAGACAAGCAAGAAATACTGAGTGGTGGCGCCTCGAAGCCTCGTAGCAGAGCCCGGTACCCGTGGAGGACAGCAAGATAACCGGCCGGTCGATATCATCGCGCGCGAGCAACTCGCTCGGACTGTTGTTCAGGTCGAACCCGGCCGGGAGGAAGCCCTTCTGTTCGCCAACCAGGAGTGGGTTACCGTTCATCTTAGCGAGTGCAAGGGCCGCCTCGAGCGTCGGAACTGGAAAGCAG
>WNFE01019464.1_pt1 | contig 10417 bp, 8 predicted proteins | sample 5400451 | NCBI WGS metagenome assembly WNFE01 (sample SAMN13153344, study PRJNA577476) | soil metagenome | isolation source: 200 cm saprolite under Douglas fir tree site 2 hole 2 | place: USA:California | collected 2015-04-18 | reverse complement strand
CCATGACAGGCCGGGCACGCGCCAAGATGGCTGTTGAAAGAAAAGTGCTTCGGTGTGAGTTCGCCTAACGAGAAACCGGTCTCGGCGTTTCCGTAATCGGTCGAGTAGCGCAGTTCTTCCCAATCGCCCAATGGAGTGTTGGAGTCCTGGAGTGCTGGCGTCGTGGTCTTTTCATTACCCCATTTCTCCATCACTCCATCTCCGCGTGGTTGTCGTAAGACAACCACGCGGTTCCCACCCCATTTCAGAGCTGTCTCGATCGAATCGGTTAGCCGAACGCGAATCCCGTCGCGCACGACCAATCGATCGACCACCGCTTCAATTCTGTGACGCTGGGTCCTTTTCAGGCGAACCCGTTCGGCGCCCCCGAGTTCGATGATTTCGCCGTCAATCCGGACGCGCACGAAGCCTTCCCGCTTCACCTTCTCGATGACGTCGCGGAATTCGCCAGCCTGATTTTGCACCAGTGGCGAAAGCAGGACGATTCTTGATTCCGGCGCATACGCCAAAATTTGATCGACAATTTGTTGCGGCGTTTGCCGATGAATCGGCTTGCCAGTTAGGGGATCGTGCGGTTGACCAACCGCCGAAAAAAGGACGCGCAGGTAATCGTAAATTTCCGTGGTGGTCGCGATTATCGACCTTGGATTTGCGCCGGCGCTGCGCTGCTCAATCGCGATCGCCGGGGAAAGACCTTCAATGAAATCGACATCTGGTTTTTCCATCTGATCGAGGAATTGCCGGGCGTAAGCAGAGAGACTCTCGACGTAGCGCCGTTGCCCTTCCGCGTAGAGCGTATCGAAGGCGAGCGACGATTTTCCCGAGCCGCTGAGCCCGGTAATGACGACCAATTTCTCACGTGGAATTTCCACGTCGAGATTCTTTAGATTGTGCTGGCGCGCACCACTGATCTTGATAACTTGCGCAGGCATTCTGACGACGAATGTCGAACCTTTTAGTCAAGCACAACCGTCCCTTTTCTCCAGCGAAAATCCCGACTTATGAGTGATGCCGGCCGCCAGCGAAAATCCCGGACTGCGAGCGACGCAGGCCGCAGCATCTCGCATGATGAATTGGCGCAATTGCAGAAAAAGTTCAGCGAGATCAAACACTCCATTAACAATGCGCTTGCCGTCATGATGGCTCTTTCCGAAATGTCGCAGCGCCGCCCAGACTACGCCGAGAAACTGGCCACAAACGTGCTGACGAAAGCACCGCAGATCGTTTCGAGTTTACAGGAATTCACGCAGGCCCTGAACGAGAAGGCCGGAATCACACCGGAAGGCGTGGCGGACCCGGCAAGATAATTCCGTCGCGAAAATTTGCTGCGAATGGAGGTAGCCTCCGGCAAAAGAATCCTAATCGTCGAGGACGAGCGCGACGTTGTCGATCTGCTCACGCTGAGCTTGCGGAAGGCGGGCGGATTCGTTGTCTCGACCGCCGCGGATGGCGCCGCCGGTTTGCACAAAGCGCGCACGGAAAAGCCGGCTTTCATCATTCTCGATCTCATGTTGCCGAAGATGCCGGGCTTGGAAGTCTGCAAGATTTTGAAAAGCGATCCTGCCGTACGTCACATCCCGATCATGATGTTGACGGCCAAGGCGGAGGAGATCGATCGCATCGTTGGCTTGGAATTTGGGGCTGACGATTACGTGACCAAGCCATTCAGTCCGCGCGAAGTAATTCTGCGTATTCAAGCGATCCTGCGCCGGGGCGACTCCACACCAGAAGAGGAACGCCTCAGCGCCGGTTCAATCGTGATCGACCCGGCGCGCCATCACGTTTCCGTTGGCGACAAACGGGTGAATCTCACCAGCATCGAATTCAAACTTCTGCGCACGCTGGTGCAGCGGCGCGGTCGCGTCCAGGCGCGCGATCGTTTGCTCTACGACGTCTGGGGCTACGAAAGCATGATCGACACGCGCACGGTCGATACCCATGTGCGCCGTCTCCGCGAGAAACTCGGCAAAGCCGGTAACGTGATCGAAACCGTGCGCGGGTTCGGCTATCGGCTTCGTGAAGAATGACGGCAATGCTTTGGCTGATCATCTGCATCGCTTTGGGACCGACAATCGCATTCGCCTACGTGGCCTGGCGAAACTGGATTTCGCCGTGGCGGCAAATCGAGCAACTCGTTAGGCAAATCGCTGCCGGCGATCGTCCGCGCACGTTCCTCATCGACGGCGGAACGCGCGCCCGGCGAGTCGGTCTCGCGTTGGAGAAAGTTTTCGCGCGCCAGCACGCGATCGATGAGCAGATCGCACAGCGCGAGTCCGGGACGAAAACGATTCTTTCCGCCATGCACGACGGTCTTCTCGTGGTGGACGCCGGCGGGAGAGTTGTCGTGGCGAATGAGACTTTTCGGAAGCTTTTTTCTCTGCACGAAGTTTCAGGAGGCACGCCATTGCTCGATGCCGTTCGCAATGCCGAACTTCATCAACTGATCGGGGAGACTTTGCGCAATGGCGAACCGAGACAACGCGAACTCGCCCTGGCCGGTGCGCAAAAGAATTCTGAGCGCTGGCTGCAAGTCAGCGCCGTGCCAATGAAGAATGACAAAATCGGAACCGACGGCGCCGTTGTCTTGCTTCACGACATCACCGAGCTGAAGCGCGTCAACGAGATGCGCAGCGACTTTGTCGCGAACGTCTCCCATGAGCTGCGCACGCCATTGTCGATCTTGCGCGGCTATGTCGAAACATTGCTCGACAACCCGAAAACTTCACCGAAAGAACTCGCCCGTATTCTCGAGGTCATGGAACGCCATTCCAAACGGCTCGGGCTGCTGGTCGATGATCTGCTCACGCTCGCGCAACTGGAATCGGCGAATTCGAATTTGCAGTTGAGCGAGGTGAATCTGTCGGAGTTGTTTGGCAAGGTGGTTCACGATTGGGAAAAAAAGCTCGCGGAGAAAAAGTTGAAAATGATTGTCGATGTAGCGGCGACGGTGCCGTTTATTCTGGCGGATGAAACGCGGTTGGAGGAAGTTCTCCACAATTTGCTCGAGAACGCGGTGAAATATTCACGGGAAAACGGCGAAATTCGTCTGCACGCTGAGCAACGCGACGACGGCCAAATCGCGCTGAGCGTGAGCGATAGCGGCATCGGAATTGGCAAGAACGATCTCCAGCGCATTTTCGAACGCTTCTATCGGGCCGACAAAGCACGCAGCCCCGAAAGCATTCGAGGCACCGGTCTCGGCCTCTCGATTGTCAAACATATCGCGCAACGGCACGGCGGCCGTGTGGAAGCGGAGAGCGAGCCAGGGCGCGGGACCACCATTCGCGTGATTTTGCCGATGGCCCTGTAGCTGCCGAAGCGCGTCCGCTCTTCGTCACAGAAACGTAACAGTAAAGTTTTTGACCGGCCTCGCTCGGATGAGTCAGGCTCCGGTGCATGAAACTCTCAACCCTTCTTGCCAAATTTCCTCTTCCATTCCTGGGCCTGATATGCACGAGCGCGGTGTCGGCGCAGATGACGATCAACGGCGCGGGCGCGACCTTTCCATATCCGATTTACTCAAAATGGTTCGACGAATACGCAAAGGTCGATCCATCGGTGCGGTTTAATTATCAATCGATCGGCTCGGGCGGAGGACAAAAACAAATTCTGGCGCAGACGGTCGATTTTGGAGCGTCTGACGGTCCGATGAGCGATGACAACCTCGCGAAGGCGCCTGGAAAACTGTTGCACATTCCGACAGTGGCCGGCGCAGACGTCGCGGCCTACAATTTACCGGGAGACCCCGTGCTAAAGCTCGATCCCGATGCAATTGCGGGCGTTTTTCTCGGTCAGATCAAGAAGTGGAATGATCCGAAGATCACGGCGTTGAATCCGGGCATCAAATTGCCCGACCAGGACATCGTGGTCGTGCATCGCTCTGATGGAAGCGGCACAACCTACATCTGGACGGATTATTTGAGCAAAATTAGCTCCGAGTGGAAGCAGAAAGTCGGCACGAACACATCAGTCAACTGGCCAACAGGGCTCGGCGGCAAGGGCAACGAAGGCGTGGCCGGTCAGATTAAGCAAACTCCAGGCGCGCTCGGCTACGTCGAGCTAATCTACGCAGTGCAGAATAAAATGCCTTACGCGGACGTGAAAAATGCATCCGGTGAATTTGTGAAGGCATCGCTTGAATCGATCACCGCTGCCATGGCGACAGCTCAGATCCCAGACGACTTCCGTTTTTCCATGACGAACGCGCCGGGCAAGGACGCGTATCCGATCGCTGGCGCGACGTGGCTGCTCGTTTACGAACAGCAAGAAGATCCCATGAAAGGCAAGAAGCTTGTGGAGTTTCTGAAGTGGGCCATGAAGGACGGCGAAAAGATGGCCAGAGATCTCCAGTATGCGCCGTTGCCGGAGAACGTTCAGGAGCGCGTCTTAAAGCGCGTCGACGAGATCAAGTACTAACCCTCCCGAGCCCCCGAAAGAAAGGCCATCAGGCGGATATGCCCATAGTCGCTCCCATGCCCGCGATCGAGCGGACGGCGGCTAACGAAATGGCACCTCCGTCGCGCTTTGGCGACAAAGCGTTTGAATGGCTGACGCTGGCGATGGCGCTCGCTGTCGTCGCGTTGGTTTTTCTGGTCGGCTGGCAACTTGCGCGCGGTTCGTCACTCGCGATCCAGCGGTTCGGGTTTCACTTTCTTGCAACATCGACATGGGACCCCGTGGCGGAGCAATTCGGCGCGCTGCCGTTCATTTACGGCACGGTCGTTTCATCGCTCATCGGGTTGATCATTGCTGTGCCGCTCAGCATCGCGACCGCAGTTTACTTGACCGAACTCGCGCCGCTCTGGATCCGTCAACCGCTCGTATCGCTCATTGAGATGCTCGCCGCAATTCCGAGCGTGATCCTCGGTTTGTGGGGAATTTTCGTAATGATCCCGTGGCTGCGCGACTATCCATTTCCGCTGCTGAAAAAACTGCTCGGTTGGACGCCGCTTTTCCACGGGCCGATTTACGGCGTCAGCATGCTGGCAGGCGGCATCATTATCGCGATCATGATTTTGCCGATCATCACGTCAGTGTCGCGCGAGATTTTGCGCAGCGTCCCGAATCTTCAGCGCGAGGCGGCCTATGCCCTCGGCGCAACGCGCTGGGAGGTGACGCGGATCGCGGTTTTAAGTTACGCGAGGAAGGGATTGTTCGGCGCAGTCATTCTCGGCCTCGGTCGCGCCCTTGGTGAAACGATGGCGGTCACGACAGTCGCTCTTCGAAATTGGGCTCGTTCTTTTCGGGATTACGATTCTCGCTAACCTTGTCGCGCAACTTCTTTTGAAAACCATGGGCACGAAAATGGCGACGCGTGCCGTTCAATAGAATGCAAGCAACCTCCGCGAATCATATTTGGCGCAAAACCAAAAGTGCGCTCGCTTCCGCGCTGGCATTCATCTCCGCGGTCCTCGTTATCGCGCCACTCGGTCTCGTCTTCTTTCATCTGCTCAAGAGTGGCGCGAGTTCGGTGAACTGGGATTTCTTCACCCAACTGCCCAAACCAGTCGGCGCGATCGGCGGCGGCATGGCGAACGCGATTGTCGGCTCGTTCGAATTGCTCGGGCTGGCGGCCATCATCGGCGTGCCGATTGGTGTGCTGGGCGGAGTGTACCTCGCGGAATATGGGTCCGCCCGCGCCAACGCCATGCTGCGCTTTGTCGCGGACGTGCTGAACGGCGTTCCCTCCATTATTTGGGGAATTGTTGTCTACGGGCTGGTCGTCTTGCGTTTCAAAGGCTTTTCCGCTTATGCGGGTGGACTCGCGCTCGGCTTGATGATGGTGCCATTGATCATGCGCACGACCGAGGAAGTGCTCCTCCTTGTGCCGAACGGCTATCGTGAAGCGTCGCTCGCCCTGGGCGTGAGTCGTTGGAAAACCATTGTCCACATCGTGATGAAGACGGCTTCCAAAGGAATTGTTACCGGCATTCTGCTTGCCCTCGCGCGCGTGGCCGGCGAGACGGCGCCGCTGCTTTTTACTGCGTTCGGCAACCGTTTTTGGAATCACAGTCTGCAGGAACCGATCGCCGCGCTGCCATTGCAGATTTTCAGCTACGCAATTTCTCCCTACGACGACTGGCACCGGCAGGCGTGGGCCGGCGCGCTTGTGCTCGTAATCACGATTTTTTTTATTAATGTATTGGTGCGATTTCTCACCCGCGGCCGCATGGCGAGCTTGACTTAAACCAGTATGATTGAAACGCCAGTAACGCTTCGAAATTCCGTCGCGCAAGAGCGCGCCCAAGCCATCATCTCATCGCCCGAAACCGAGACACCGCCGCGTCCAGCTTTTGAAGTATCAAATCTTTCCATCTGGTACGGCGAAAAGCCGGCGATCCAGGATGTGACGATCGACATTCCTTCCAAAACCATCACCGCGATCATTGGCCCAAGCGGCTGCGGCAAATCGACATTTCTTCGCTGCCTGAATCGAATGCACGAACTCATTCCGCGCACCCGCATTGAAGGAAAGGTCCTCTTCCAAGGCGAGGATCTTTATTCCACCGGCTCCGATCCGACCATCGTTCGCCGACGCATCGGAATGGTGTTTCAGAAATCGAATCCGTTCCCGACCATGTCGATTGCGGAGAACGTCGTCATCGGTCTGAAGCTAAACGGCGTGCGCAATCACAAATTGCTCGATGAGCGCCTGGAGAAATCGTTGCGGATGGCCGCACTCTGGGATGAAGTGAAGGACGATCTACACAAACCTGGGATGAGCCTTTCCGGCGGACAACAGCAGCGGCTCTGCATCGCGCGCGCCATTGCCGTCGAGCCTGAAGTTTTGCTGATGGACGAGCCGGCCTCTGCGCTCGATCCAATCGCGACGATGAAAATTGAGGAGCTGATTCATGAGCTAGTAGCCAATTACACGATTGTGATTGTCACTCATAACATGCAGCAGGCCAGCCGCGTTTCAGATCGGACCGCTTTCTTTTATGTCGGCAGGCTGATCGAGTTCGGCGGAACCACCCAAATCTTCACCCAGCCGAAGGAAAAACAGACGGAGGATTACATCACTGGCCGGTTCGGTTAAGCTAGATCGACACCGGAAGATCGACATGATTGCGTCAAAACATATTCTCGGGACATTCGACGAAGCGCTGGCTTCATTGCGCAACAATGTGCTCATGATGGCCGGGCTGACCGAGCGCAGCCTCGATCGCGCGATGAAAGGCTTGTTTCAAAGAGATGACGATCTTTGTACGCACGCAATTGCCGACGACGAGGAGATCGATCAGCTCGAGAAACAGATCGACAAGGACGGCGTCGATGTGCTGCTCCGCTTTCAGCCAGTTGCTTCCGACCTGCGCCGGGTTGTTTCCGCGATGAAGCTTTCGTCGAATCTAGAGCGCATGGCCGATCAGGCGACGAACATTGCTCGCCGGGCGCGCAAGCTGAACCAGCATCCGGCCTTGCCAGAAGTGGAATTGATCAGACCGATGCACACCCACGCCATGTCGATGTTCAAGGACAGCATCGACGCTTACGTGCGCGAAGATGTGCAACTAGGGCGAGCCGTGGTCCCGCGCGATGAAAAACTGGATGAATTGAACCGCGCCGCCAGTCGCCGCCTGATCCAGCGAATGGCCGAGAATCCCGACCAGTTGCGTGGTTATTTGAATTTAATGTTCATCGCGCGTCACCTCGAACGCGTCGGAGATCACGCCACCAACATCGCCGAGGACGCGGTTTACGCCGCCGCCGCCGAGGACATCCGGCATCAAGCGTACGTCGCACCCACTTAGTCCGTCGCGTCGCGCGAGCCGCGCGGAGATCGCTCTCGATTTTCTTGAGCGATCTTTCGCGAGCGTTAACTTTTGGACCAGATAGTCGATGCAACAAGCGATCGCCAAAATCAGCGCTGAAGACCCCAAGGGGAAAGTCCAAGCCCCTGAGACATCGCCTCGACCAAATGAGCGCTTTTCTGATCCGAAAAATTTCATTAATCGCGAGCTCAGCTGGCTCGAGTTTAATCGACGCGTCTTGGAGGAAGCGCAGGACCCGACGCAACCGCTGATCGAGCGGGTGAAGTTTCTCACGATTTTTAGCTCAAACCTGGACGAATTTTTCGAGATTCGGGTTGCTGGAATCAAGCAGCAGATCGAGAGCGAAACGAGCGACGTTGGCCCGGACAGCCTGAGCCCGACCGAGACATTTAACAGCATCCGGCGAGTCGTGGCCGAGCTGGTCGCAACCCAATATGCCCTTTGGAACAACGAATTGCTCCCGCAACTTGCCAAGAACGGAATTCGGGTCCGCGAAGTCTCGCAACTGAGTGCGAAACGCGCGGCCTGGGCGCATCGTTATTTTCAGCAGGAAGTTTTTCCGATGCTCACGCCGCTGGCGGTTGATGCCAGTCATCCCTTTCCGCAGTTGTTAAACAAGAGTCATAATCTGTTTGTGCGTGCCAAGGCGCAGCGCGGCGGCGAGCCTTTGCATGCCATCGTGCAGGTGCCGCGCGTTGTGCCGCGATTAATTGCCATGCCCCGCGGCAAAGAGGCGGACGAACCGTGGGATTACATTTATCTGGCGTCGCTCATCAAACAGCACATCAGCGAGTTGTTTCCGGGCTTGATCCTGGAAGGCGTCCACCCTTTCCGCGTCACGCGCAACAGCGACCTCTACATCGACGAAGAGGAAGCCGAGAATCTTTTGCGCACCATCGAGCAGGAATTGCGACGTTCCAGCCGAGGGGACGCTGTCCGCTTGGAGGTAGAAGCCGACTGCCCGAGAGATTTTCGTGATTTATTACTCGAATTTTTCGACCTGACCGAGGCCGACGTTTACAAAGCGGACGGCCCGCTCTCCATGACGCATCTCATGCCGCTGATCACAAATGATGCTTTTGCCAATCTGAAAGACCGGCCGTTTCAACCGGGACGCGATCCCGCCCTTCCGCCCCATGCCGATATTTTCGAAGTGCTGCGCCGGCAAGATGTTCTTCTGCATCATCCCTACGACAGTTTTGATCCGATTGTCGATCTAATCGAAGAAGCGGCGCAGGATCCGCAGGTGCTCGCCATCAAGATCACGCTTTATCGAACAAGCGGTGATTCACCAATCGTTGAGGCGCTAATCGAAGCCGCCAACGCGGGCAAACAGGTTACTGCCATCGTCGAACTGCGCGCGCGCTTCGATGAAGCGGTCAACATTCAATGGGCGCGCCGACTCGAAGAAGCGGGCGCACACGTCATTTACGGCGTGGTTGGTTTAAAAACGCATTGCAAAGCCCTCCTCATCGTGCGGCGCGACGCGGATCGGCTCCGGCATTACGTGCATCTCGGGACTGGGAATTATCATCCGCGCACCGCGCGCACTTATACTGATTTCAGCCTTTTCACGACCGAACCGCAGCTGACCGACGAAGTCGCCATTGTTTTCAACACGCTTACTGGACTCTCCGGTTATCCTGGTTTGAAAAAGTTGATGGTCGCGCCATTCGATTTGAAGCAACGCCTGATCGGTTTGATCCAGCGTGAGCGCGATCACGCTCTGGCCGGGAAACCGGCGCGCATCATCGCGAAACTCAACTCACTGGTCGATCAAGAGATCATCGAGAAGCTCTACGAAGCTTCGTGCGCCGACGTGACGATCGATCTGATTGTGCGCGGCATTTGCTGCTTGCGGCCCAAGATTCCGGACTTGAGCGAGAACATTCGCGTGATCAGCATTGTTGGGCGCTTTCTCGAACACAGCCGGATTTATTATTTTTCCAATGATGGTCAACCCGATCTGTTTTTATCGAGCGCGGACTGGATGCCGCGAAATTTCCTGCGCCGCGTCGAGCTCGCGTTCCCCGTCGAGAATCCGACGCTGCGCGACAACCTCATTAACGAAGTTCTGCCGCGCTTTCTGAATGACCGGGTGAAATCGCGCGAATTGCAGCCGGATGGAAGTTACCGGCGATTAAAGCCGGAAGGTCCGGAGCCGCGCGCCCAGGCGCAGTGGCATTTCCGGGAGCGTTCGCGGGAACGCGCCAAGAAGCTTGGCCGCAAAAAAACGCCCCCGGCTGATAAACTGATTCCGATCACCGTTGTGCCACCCGCCCAATCATGAAGAAAATTTTGGTGATCGATGTCGGGGGCCGGCACGTCAAGCTGATGATCTCGCGCACCGAGAGGCGAAAATTCAAATCGGGCGCTGGGATGACCCCGCGCGAAATGGTGTCACAAATCAAACCATTGATCGCCGGTTGGAAATTCGACTTTGTCTCGATGGGATTTCCTTCGCCGGTAGTGAACGGGCGCATCGCCAGCGAACCGAAACATCTCGGCGACGGCTGGATCGGATTTGATTTTGAGAAGGCCTTGGGCAAGCCGGTCCGCTTGATTAACGACGCGGCCATGCAAGCGCTTGGCAGTTACCGCGGCGGCCGGATGCTGTTTCTCGGTCTCGGCACCGGTCTCGGTTC
>WNFE01004499.1_pt1 | contig 10417 bp, 13 predicted proteins | sample 5400451 | NCBI WGS metagenome assembly WNFE01 (sample SAMN13153344, study PRJNA577476) | soil metagenome | isolation source: 200 cm saprolite under Douglas fir tree site 2 hole 2 | place: USA:California | collected 2015-04-18 | reverse complement strand
TTGGGAAACTTGCGCCCGGCTTTCTTCCAGCGCGCCATCTCCTCGATCAGCGGCGCGTGATCGGTGCCGAAGTTGGAGAAGACATACTCGATTCCGATCTCGTTCAGGCCTTCGAGAAAATAGTGCGCGGTCGAGTTGAGCTTGACTTGGGGGGCTTTGTCCATGCCGGGGTTCCTTTGGTGTTTTCCTTTGGGCGGAGGGAGAGAGGCTATCCTCTCACGAACCGCAGAATATGTGACTGACGATCTCTCCGCCTAATGATACCCAAGTTCTTATGCTTCGGACCTAACTGTCATGGAGAAAATAGTGCAAAGCGCGAAATGATGAGTCATCTAGGCCCTATCTACTTTCGAGCGACCTCATTTCGCATTTCGTCCGGCAACGACTGGCTGCAAAACTCGTATTTTTCCTTTGCATACTTCGCCTTGAAGCTCGCCGCCAGTTCGTTCGCGCGCGCCAATTGCGCCTCGTCCAAGTTTCCTTTCAGCTGCGTGCGCAACTGTTGCGAGGGTCCCGAGAACGCGTGATTGGGGCGGTCGGTATGCGCGAACTCGAGCCACGCATATGCGGTAACGGGATCTTTGCCGATGGTCTTGCCGCCCGAGCTGTACAGCTTTGCGAGCAATGTCTGCGACATGTAGTCGCCGCCTTCGGCGGCCTGACGTATGTAATTGACGGCCTTCGGTTCGATGTCGGGATTCCTCGAGGATGCGGCAAGGAACATGTTTCCGAGAAGTCCGGCGGCACCGGCGCAACCGTGCCCGGCGGACCGCGTCAGATAGTTCGCGCCCTCCTGTATTTTCGCGTTGTTGTTCTTGTTCGAAAGCAGGATCATCCCGAACAGGTATTCCGCGGGACCATAGTTCTTCTGCACGGCCTGCCTCAACCAATGCATGGCCTTGGCTTCGTCGTGCATCTCTTCGGGGCCGAAGAGGTAGATCCTGCTGAGGTTCGTTTGCGCCACGGGATCGCCGCGATTTGCGAACGCCTCCAATGCACGCGCTCTCGCCATTTCGGACTTGAGATCCGCGCCCCATGAGGAGCTGACGGCCATGCACAACACAAGCGATGCGGCAGCCTTGGAGTTGAGGACGCTCATATGCCGGATCTCCCAATCAAAGCGTATCGAAGGACTTCTTGCCCCGGACGATCATTTTCCCTCCCTCCCGGACTGTACATCATCCTGCGCCGACTCTCGCGGGTCGGTCGCGCGGCTGACTCAGGCATAGGCATGCGTTACGCTCCTCAGAAACATGTATCCGCCGAGAGCGAGCAACCCGATGAAGAACCAGCGGCGAAAGACAGTCGGCTCGAGACGCCCTCTCACGAACTGCCCGGCGTACATTCCAGCCAGCGCCGGCAGCAGCGCGAGGAACGAACTTCCGACAATCGCCGCCTGGAACCGGCCGCTCGCTGTGAGGGCGAGGCCCAGGGCGAGCGGGCAAAAGAAAGCCGAGATGCCGATGCTCTGAATCAGTTCCTCCTTTGCCAACCTCAGGGAGTTGAAATAGGGAACGGCCGGAATGACGAATACTCCGGTGGCCCCCGTCAACATCCCCGTGACCAGCCCGACGACGGGCGAGAGCCACCGCTCGGACTCCGGCGCGATCTCGAACCGCGCCGAGACGAGTCCGTAGGCCCCGTACGCCGCGAGCACCGCGCCGAGAGCCCCGGTGGCGATCGAAGTCGAGGTTCCGGTGAGCAGTCCGATCGTCGCGAAGGTACCCGCGACGATGCCGATCATCATGGCGGCGAACCGTTTTACCAGGGCAAGCAACGCAGGACCGGCGGCCATCTGCCAGATGTTGGTGATCAGGGTCGGGATCACCAGGATCGCGGCCGCTTCGGCGGGGGGCATCGCCACGGAGAGAAGTCCCATGGCGACCGTCGGCAATCCCATGCCCACGACTCCCTTGACCAAACCGGCAAGCAAGAACGTGAGCGCCACGACGATAACTAAGAACGCGGCGTCGGACATATGCTCATGCTCCCCGCCACCTTTTGTGGAGCACGTTCGCGATAAGGGGCGCAAGGGCAATGACGCTTAGCACCACGGGAGGCATGTCTGGGCCTAAGTTGAAGCGGATGCGAAGGAATAGCAGACCGTGCTCCGCCGCACCGAAGAGCACGCCGCCGGAGATACCTCGCCAACCGACGCCGCAGTTCTGCCGCACGAAGCGGAAGTAAAGAAGCGTGGTCGGCAGGAAGAGCACGACCGCGGAGCCGACGCCGGGGTTGTACTCCTGCCGCCAGAGAGCGATGCCGATATGAAGGATACCGTTCGTGAGAACGAGACCTGCCGCAGCGAGGCCCTGCCATATGAAGCGCCTGTGCCCCCACACCGCCACGAGGAACGGAAGCCAGACGAACAGCGTATTGGTGCGGTAGATGGCAAGAGGAGTGAGGTTGAAACCGCTCGCGGCTCCAATGTCGCCGATCACGGTCCTGGCGTAGGTGATGAAAAAATAGGCTCGGCCAAGAAGATCGACGCCGTGCTCCTCGAACTGATGCACGAGGTAGACGATGAGCAGGATCCAATGGAAGCGCGCGAGAGCATCGAGCCGTGGTTGCGCCCGATCCTCGAGCAGCATCAGCGACAGGAAGACCGCGCCGCCGAGGCCGACCGTCATCCAGGTCATCGCGAGGTAGTCGCTTACCCGCGGGACGAATTGCATCACCGCCGCTCCGGCGAGGATCGCGACGAGCAGGACCGGGTTCCCCTGGCGCCCCATCGGGTCGCTCACGGGGGCGGGGATTTCGCGCGGTGGCGCCGGGTTTCGCCGCGGCTAAGCGGCCACCTTGTACACGACGTCGCCCTCGCGGGCGTGCTCGGTCACTCTCAGGCCGATTTCCTGTCCGGCGCTCGCTTCGGACACGGGCTGGTGCTCGATCTGCATGGACTCGACCTTCTGGCGGATGTCGCTCGTGTGGCCGAGGATGCGGATCGCGTCGCCGACGCGCAGGCTGCCGGACTCCATTTTCACCGCCGCGACCGAGAGATCGCCGTAGTAGTGGGTCACGATACCGACCCGCTCCTCGCCCGCCATGGGACCGCGTGCCGGCGCCGGAGCGGCGGCAGGTTTCGGCCTGGGCGACGAGCGGGCCGCGGGCTTTTTCTTCGGCGCGGCGCGCTTCGCCGGCTTTCTCGCCGGGGCTTTCTTCCTGAGCGTTGCGGATTTCCTGCGGAGCGCAGGCTTTCTCGCCGGCGCTTTCTTGCGTTTCACTTTAGCCTTGCGTTTCTTTACGGCAGCCATGGTGCCTCCGTCTGGTGTGCCAGTGGTATGCGTTCATCCTAGTCGTCCGGGCCCAACATATCAATCTCGGCCCAAGCGGCAGGGGTACGGGCTCCGGCGGGAACGGGGTTATCATGATGCGTCCCCTAAAGCGTCGCCGGGACGCGCGCGGCGGCGACTGGAGATCTGAGAAATGAGCGAACGAAACGCGAACCGGATCGCGGGCTGCCTTGTTCTGACCCTGGGCGCACTGATCGCGAGCGGTGGTGCGTCCGCGGGCGATATCCAGGTTGCGGAAGCCTGGTCCCGGCCGACTCCGCCGGGCATCGAAGTGGGTGTGGCTTACTTCGTGATCGACAACCGCGGCAAAGACGACCGTCTGGTGGGCGTGTCCTCGCCCGTCGCCAGGAGCGCCGAGCTGCACATCAGCCGGATGGAGGGCGGCGGGGTCATGAAGATGGAGCATCTGAACGCGGTGGAGGTCAGGAGCGGGGTGCCGGCGCCGTTCGAGCCGGGCGGCAGGCACGTGATGCTGGTGGGCCTCAAACGGCCGCTCAAGGCGGGCGAGGTGTTTCCGCTGGTCTTGAACTTCGCGAACGCGGGGCCCGTCAAGGTTCAGGTGCGCGTCAAGGGAGCCGCCGGCGGGGGGGAGGGAGATCACGGAACCGACCATCCGAAGATGAAGCACACTCAAGCTCACTAGACGAGCAAGCTTGATGCGCCCGCACAAGATCGCGCTCTTCGCGGCCGCCGTCGTTGCGATCTGTGCCGGCATAGTTTTCGGGATTCTGTCGCGACCGGACGATCAGCCGGAGATCGCCGGCTTCGTCTATCCCGAGCCCAAGGCGATCTCGCCGTTCAGGCTCCTCGAGCACGACGGGTCGCCCTTCGATCTGGAAGCGCTTAAAGGCAAGTGGTCGTTCGTCTACTTCGGCTACACGTACTGCCCCGATGTCTGCCCGACGACGCTGGCCGAGCTGAGCCGCGCGCAAAAATTACTCGAAGAGGCGGGATTGGATGCCGGTAACCGGTACTTCTTCGTCTCGGTGGACGCGCAACGCGACACCCCCCAAAGGCTCGCGCAATACGCCGCGTTCTTCAACAAGAAATTCGTCGGCGTTACCGGCACCGACGAGGCGCTGACGAAATTCACCCAGCAAGCGGGCGTCCTGTACTCGTTCCCGCAGGGCAGGAAGGGGAAGAGCTACGCGGTCGACCACTCTTCCACCGTCGCGCTGTTCGACCCGGACGCGCGCCTGCACGCCGTCTTCACATCACCCCACAAGGCCGAGGAAATCGTCGCCGGCTTCCGGAAAATATCACGACGCCGGCCGTGACGGATCCGCCGGGGGCGACATGATCCCGGAACAACTCAGAAGCGCGCGCGCGCTCAACAGATCGGTGGAATAGACGCCCCAGGCCCCCCTTTCCCTGAGGCGTCCGACGAAACCGGGTTCCACGGACCGGGCGATCCACATCCGGGGAAACCAGGGCACGGGCCTCACCAGCGATCCCCCGGCGTCGGCGACGCCGCGAAACAACTCGCGCGCGCCCAGGGCCGGGGAGAACACGACAACGACTGTTCCGGTACCGAGGTCAGCGAGGGACATTTTGTAGAGATGGATTCCGAACACCGGCGTCCAGGTGACGGCCACGAGGAGGAGCAGGCCCACCCAGATCCACGCGCGGCTGCGCGTCCCGCCGGCTGGAGCTGAAGTTTCCTCTGAATCTCTGATCACTTTCCAATCCTAGCCGCCACGCCGCCCGTATCAATCTCCGGCCGCGCGGGCTTCGCGGGGATCGCGCCGCCGCTCACGGCTCCTGCGAATCCATCAGGATAAAGGCGACCCGGCAGGGCTTGCCGCTGCGGTTCACCCAGGCATGGTTGGTCGCCTGCTGCACGACCACGTCGCCCGCCTTGAGATGGACTTCGCCGTCGTCGAGCAGCATGTCGATCTCGCCGGAGAGAATGATCGCGTAATCGAGGCTGCGCGTCCTGTGCATCATCGGGTGCCGCGGCGGCAGCCCTTTTTTCGGCGCGTGATCGCCGACGACCTTCATCATCGTGTTGATGTCCATGCTCTCGATCCTGGGCGTGGTGGGCACGAAGTCCACGATGCGGAAGATCGTGCCGTTCCCGGGCGGAACGAGCCCCACCTTGGTCTTGCCGCGGTCCGCCGTCGAGGAGAAGTCGGGCGGGCTCGCTTCGGTGACCCACATCTCGCTCGCGGGATTGGGCGAGCGGAAGCTCGTCAGCTGGACCTTGCCGTCGAACATCGCCACCGCCTTGCCGGAGGAATCGAGCTGGGTGACGACGCGGCGGACCTCGGGGGGATTCTGCTGCTGCGCGGCGGCGGACCCGATCAGCGCGACTGCCGCGCTCACGGCTGCCAGAGACGATGCGATTTTCACGGTTTTCCTCCTTTACTTAGACAGCCGTTGCTTGAAGACTATTGATCTTTACAAAACTTCGTGACACGAGTCATAAATAGAACCGTCATTCCCGCGCAAGCGGGAATCCAGCGTCGTTCGATAAAAGTCACTGGGTCCCCGCTTTCGCGGGGACGACGAAAAAGTGTCATACGGTTACGTAATTCTCAATAGGTCAAAAGATGCGCGATCGAGTTGGCATAGTAGCGCAGCAGCGGCAGCTCCTTCTCGCGCGCGAGATACAGCCCTTCGCTCCCGTCGACGAGGTGGCGCATGAGCAGCATCCTCAGGCCGACGTTGATCGCATAGTCGAAGTCGCGCCGCGGCACGTAGATCCGCGCTCCGGAGCCCTCGAGCCGCTCGAGCAGCCGCTCGACCTCGGCCTTCAGCTCGAGCGCCGAGAGCCGGCGCTCCGGATTCCTCACGAATACGGTCGCCATCAGCGGCACGGGGACTACCGGCACGACGCGGCCGACCGCTGCCATGAGATGGGCCCCGAGCGCGGCCGTTTCGTGCTTGCGCACCTCGCCCGAGAGCTTCTGGAAATCCACGCCGCGATCGCGGCAGTAGGCGCGCATCGAGATGGGCGAGCCGAAGTTGACGCAGGCGTAGCCGAAGCGGTGCCACCCGCTCTTCAGCATCAACCTCAGGTTGTGCGCGGCGAAGACGAGCGTGTTCCACAGGACTTTCGAGCGGCCCACGCGCGGCGCGTCCGGGTCGAGCGCGCGCAAGAGGCTCCGGTCCTCGAGCACGCGGTCGTAGTTGATCCCGAGCGGCACGAACACGAGGTCGTGCTCGCCGTCCAGCCTGAAGCCGCGCATCATGTAGTCGATCACGCCGAGCTTGGGCTCTCGGATCCGGCCGTCGCGCGTGAGGCCGCCCTCGGGAAAAACCGCCTGAGGCACGCCCGCCTCGGTCGCCATCGCGATGTAGCGCTCGAGCACGCGCCGGTAGAGCTCGTCCTTGGAGTCGCGGCGCACGAAATACGCGCCCATCGCGCGCACCAGCGCCGAGAGCGGCCAGACGCGGGCCCATTCGCCCACGGCGTAGGAAAGCGCCGCCTGGTCTGCGGCGAGATACGCGGCGAGGATGTAGTCCATGTTCGAGCGGTGGTTCATCACGAACACCACGGTCGCATCGGGTCCGATTTTCGCGATGCCCTCGGAGTCGAGGTAGCCGAGCCGCACGCGGTAGAGCGAGCGTGCGATCCAGCGCCCGATCCAGTAGCCGATGCGGAAATAGAGGTAGGCGTTGAACGCCGGCACGATCTCGCGCGCGTAGCGCTCGACCGCGCGCAGCGCCGCGGGCACCGACACGCGGTTCTGTTTGGCGAAATTCTCCGCGGCAACCTGCACGCTCGGGTCGGTGAGGAGACGGTGGATGAGCGCCTGGCGCTTGGTGCGCTGGAAGGGCCGGATGCCGATTCGGAGGCGCTCGCCCAGCTCGTCGATCACGCGGTTCGCCGAGTGCGTATAGAGAAAACGCAGAGCGGGCGCCACCACGTGCTCGTACAGCGCCCAGACCGCGAGCGCCGTGATCGCGACGAGCAGCCATGCGGGGATGGCGACGCCTTCGGTCATTTTGAGCAGAGGAACGTAATGGCACCCACCCCGGCGGCTACGCCGCCCCCCTCCTCATGTGAGGAAGGGAGAAATTCAGGCGGCCTTCGCCATGCCGCCTTTGGTCCGGTCGAGCACGGTCATCGCCGAGGCGACCACGCTCGCCACATCGGAGAGGTTGGTTGGCACGATCATCGTATTGTTGGTCTTCGCGAGGTTGCCGAGCGCGCCGATGTAGAGCTCCGCGACCTTGAGGTTGGCGGCCTGCAGGCCGCCTTCCTTGCCGATCGCCTCGGCCACGGCGGTCACCGCCGCGGCGGTCGCATCCGCCACCAAGCGCAGCGCGGTCGCTTCGCCCTGCGCCTTGTTGATCGCCGACTGCTTCTGCCCTTCGGAAGTGAGGATCGCGGCCTGCTTCTCGCCCTCCGCGAGGTTGATCTCCTGCTGCTTCTCGCCCTCGGACTTGGCGATCAGCGCGCGCTTTTCTCTCTCAGCCGTGATCTGCGCCTGCATCGCGCGCAGGATCGCTTCGGGCGGGGTGAGGTTCTTCACCTCGTAGCGCAGCACCTTGACGCCCCAGGAGCGGCCGGCCTCGTCGAGCACCGCGACGATCTGGCGGTTGATCACGTCGCGGCTCTGCAGCGACTGGTCGAGCTCCATCTTGCCGACCTCGGAGCGCAAGGTCGTCTGCGAGAGCTGCACGATCGCGGTGACGTAGTCGGAAGTACCGTAGGAAGCCAGGCGCGGATCGGTCACCTGATAGTAGATGAGGCCGTCCACGGCGAGCTGGGTGTTGTCCTTGGTGATGCACACCTGTTCCGCCACGTCGAGCGGCACTTCCTTCAGGGAGTGGCGGTAGGCGACACGTTCCATGATCGGAACGACATAGTTGAGGCCGGGCTCGAGCACCCTGTCGAACTTTCCGAACCGCTCCACGACCCAGGCGTATTGCTGCGGCACGACGCGCACGAACTCGATCACGAACACGACCGCAACGGCGACTAAGAAGAACCAGGGTGCGTAAGGTCTGATCGCTTCGATACTCACGATTACGAAAGTCGCGACGACAATGGCGACAAGTTTGAAAAGCATGCTGCCTCCCATGGAGCGTGAGATTTCTTCCGCAGCCTGCGCGAGATCAGGCGGGCCGGGTCTTGGATACCTTGAGCGTGTTGCCATCGACCGAGGTGATATAGAGAATTTCGCCGGGGTCGCCGGTGGTTTCGCCCGCGACCTGCGCGTCCCAGAGCGCATCGCGGTACTTCACGCGCGCGTGGCCCGCGCTCCTGTTGACCCAGGACTCGAAGGCGGCCGGCTGGCCGACGTCCAGCCCCTTCATGCGCTTTGGGGTATTCGTCTTCCGGTACAGGTGAATCCAGATCACTCCGGCAACAGCGACGGCGGTCGCGGCGAGCGCCTGCCAGGCGAACGCACCGCTCGCATAGCCCACCCCCGCGCCCGCCAGGGCCGCGAGGCCGAGAACGAGCAGGTAAAACGTTCCCGTCACCAGCTCGGCGATGATGAGGACGAAGCCTGCGACCAGCCAGGCAAGGGAAATGTCCATGGAGGAACTGCGGTGTTGTTATAGATTGAGCATATCCTACAGCTATGCGCCCTCTCCGTCATTCCGGACGCGCGCAGCGCGAGCCGGAATCCAGCGTCTTCGGGCGAAAAGCCGCTGGATTCCCGCCTTCGCGGGAATGACCTACGACCCCTGGCAGACGGGCAGCATCAACGCCTGCAGGACCTCGCCCGTGGACCGGTTCTGCACGAAGGCCGCGACGCCCGAGCGCTTCGATTCGGCGCCGGGCGCAAGCGGCAGCGCACGCTTCTCCTCGAGCTTCGCGCCCTCGCCGAAGCCGATCGGGCCGATCCACTCGCGCACCACGAAATCATGCTCGAGCCGCCTGCCGCGGTTCTCGCCCGCGCTCACCTCGCTCGCGAGCCTGTTCTCGTAGGCGGCCAGATACACGGCGGCGTTCTTCTGCCCGGCCGGGTCGAAAAGCTGCGCGACGAGCTCGGCGCGTATGACATTGGGCTCGACCGCGCGGATCGTGAGCGCGATCCTCGCGCGGGCCGCGCGGGAGTTGATGCGCGTCACCTCCGCGGCGAACGCGTCGCTTGCCCAGCGGCGGAAGTCCTGCCCCTGCACCAGCACTTGCGGGGTGTAGACCATCACCGGGCGCTTCATCTGGGCGAGCTTGCGCTGCCGTATCGAAAACTCGCCCTTGGCGAAGGGATCTTTCCAGCCCATGTAATCCCAGTAGTCGACGTGAAGCGCGAGCGGCACCAGCTGATCGGGCCTGAAGCCCTGGGCGAAGAGCGAGGACAGCCAGAGGTCCGCCGCGGGGCAGCTGTCGCAGCCCTCCGAGGTGTACAACTCGACGAGCGCGGTCGTGTGCGGCCCGCTGTACGCCGAGCACGCCGGATCGGCGGCGTGCGCGGCCCCCGAAAAGGCAAGCACGCTCGCGGCAATCACTTGATTGAGCCTCATGGTTTCTCCTGTCGCGCCGGAGGCATCCTTGCTTACGGGGCTCATGGTACGGCAAGAGTGCGTGCCGCAGTCAAGCGGAACCGGCCGCCTCGGCGCTTGGCTTCGCTCCAAGTCCGGTAAACTGCCCGCTTCGCCTCGCGAGGAGCCCGGCCGTGGACACCGTGTACAAGTGGATGGGGATCGTCTTTGCCGCTGGAGTCGTTCTCATGGCGATCGAGTATCACTTCGCGAAGAAGAAGAAGGAAGGCTTCACCCCGACCGACAGGCAGCGCATCGTCGGGCTCTTCTGGCTGACGATTTTCTTCTGTCTGCTGGTAGGCGGAACGATCTGGATGTCTTCAGACTGAGCGGATGAGGGTGCCCCTGGGGGTGCTCGACCAGTCCCCCGTCATCAGCGGACACAGCCCGGCCGAAGCGATCGCTGAAACGATTTCCCTCGCCCGGCTCGCCGAAGAGCTCGGCTACCGCCGCTACTGGCTGGCCGAGCACCACGGGATCGCGGCGCTCGCCGATCCCTGTCCCGAGATTCTCGTCTCGCGCGTCGCCTCCGCCACCTCGCGCATGCGCGTCGGAACGGGCGGCGTCCTCCTGCCCTACTACAGCGCGCTCAAGATCGCCGAGCAGTTCCGCATGCTGGAGGCGCTCTTTCCCGGGCGGATCGATCTGGGCATAGGACGCGCGCCGGGCGGGGACCCGCGCAC
>WNFE01004497.1_pt1 | contig 10418 bp, 9 predicted proteins | sample 5400451 | NCBI WGS metagenome assembly WNFE01 (sample SAMN13153344, study PRJNA577476) | soil metagenome | isolation source: 200 cm saprolite under Douglas fir tree site 2 hole 2 | place: USA:California | collected 2015-04-18 | reverse complement strand
GCGTTCGGAACACTCACGGATACAGAAAGATCGTTCATTTTGCAGTCCTCTCGGCGCCAAGAATGCGCGCGCCAATATTCAGGGCGAGTACGGTGAGAGTGATGATCAGGGCTCCGCTCCAGGCGAGCTGCTTCCAGTAGACGTAGGGGCTCTGCACGAAGTTGTTGATGGTGACCGGCAGGTTGGCCATCGTCTTGGTGAGGTCGAGGCTGAAGAACTGATTGCTGAGGGCGGTAAACAACAGCGGCGCGGTCTCGCCAGCCACGCGCGCGGTCGCCAGCAGCACCCCGGTGATCAGGCCGGAGCGCGCCGCGCGGTAGGCAATTCGCTTGATGACGAGCGAGCGCGGCAGGCCGAGCGCGGAGGCCGCCTCGCGCAGCGGATTGGGCACCAGCAGCAGCATGTCTTCGGTGGTGCGGACCACCACGGGAATCACGATCACGGCGAGCGCCAGACATCCGGCGAAAGCCGAGAACCCGCCCATCGGCACCACGATGGCGCCGTAGATGAACAGACCGATGATGATCGAGGGTGCGCTCAACAGGATATCGTTGATGAAGCGGATCACCGAGGTGAGCCGGTCGTTCCTGCCGTATTCGGCGAGATAGGTGCCGGCGAACAGACCGAGCGGCGCGCCGATGCCGACGCCGATCACGGTCATGATGACCGAACCGGTGATCGCATTCAGCAAGCCGCCTTCGTTCGATCCCGGCGGCGGGGTGTTCTCGGTGAAGATCTGAACGTTCAGTCCCGCGACCCCGTTGAACAGCAGGGTGAACAGGATCAGCGCCAGCCAGGTCACGCCGAACAGGGCGGCTGCAAAGCAAAGCCCGCGGATGATGAGGTCGACGCGGCGGCGGCGCGTGTAAATCGGGTTCATGATCTTCAGTTCCCGGCTTTCTGTTCCAGCCGCAGCAGCATCAAGCGCGCCGCGGCCAGAACGAAGAAGGTCAGCACGAACAGCAACAGGCCGAGCAGGATCAGGCCGGACTGGTGCAAACCGTCACTTTCGGCAAACTCGGATGCGATCGCCGCCGATATCGTGGTGCCCGGCGCGAAGATCGAAGACGAGATGCGGAACGAATTGCCGATGATGAAGGTGACCGCCATGGTTTCGCCGAGCGCGCGGCCGAGCGCCAGCATGATGCCGCCGATGACGCCGACGCGGGTGTAGGGGATCACCACATTGCGGACGACTTCCCATGTGGTGCAGCCGACGCCGTAGGCTGCCTCCTTGAGCACCGGTGGCACCGTCTTGAACACGTCGACCGAGATCGCTGTGATGAACGGCAGCACCATGATCGCGAGGATCAGCGCCGCGTTGAACAGGCTGAGGTAAGACGGCGGGCCTCCGAAAATTGAACCGAGAACGGGAACGCCGCCGAACAGGCCGATCATGAACGGCTGAAACGTATAGGCCAGGAACGGCCCCAGCACGAAGAACCCCCACATGCCGTAGATGATCGACGGAATGCCCGCGAGCAATTCGATGGCGATCCCGATCGGACGGCGCAGCCATTGCGGACAAAGCTCGGTCAGAAAGATCGCAATACCCAGCCCGACCGGTATCGCGATCAGCATCGCGATGAAGGAGGTCACCAGCGTGCCGTACATGGGACCGAGCGCCCCGAGCACCGGGGGATCGGCCGACGGCGCCCAGCGCTGCGTCCACAGGAACGCGAAGCCGTATTGCTTCATCGCCGGCCATGCGCCGACGATCAACGAGAGAATGATGCCGCCGAGGATGAGCAGCACCGAAATCGCGCAAATGCGGGTGATCCAGTAGAATGTAACGTCGCCGAATTTGAAAGCGTTGAGCGCCTTGGCGCGGTCGTAAGGTCCGGCGGCTTCCATTACATCGCTCTGAACGGCCATGTCTGCCACGCCAATCCCCTATACTGTTTTACTTGATGGGTCTCGTTCCCGGACGCTGCACCGCGTCCGGGAACGAAACTTTTCGACTCAGCTCTTGATATCAGCCGACCAGGTCTTTTCGATCAGCTTGACCACCGGCTCCGGCATCGGAATGTAGTCGAGTTCCTCGGCCATCTTGTCGCCCTTGGTGAAAGCCCATTTGAAGAACTTGATGGCCTCGGCGGACGCCGCCTTATCAACCGGCTCCTTGTGCATCAGGATGAAGGTCGCAGCTGTGATCGGCCACGACTTCTCGCCCGGCTGATCGGTGAGGATCACGTAATAGCCGGGGGCCTTCGCCCAGTCGGCGTTCGACGCGGCGGCCTGGAACGCCTCCACGGTCGGCTGCACGGTCTTGCCGGCCTTGTTGATCAGAGCCGCGTAGGTCAGCTTGTTCTGCTTGGCATAGGCATACTCGACGTAACCGATCGCGTTCTTGGTCTGACCGATATTGCCGGCCACGCCTTCGTTACCCTTGGCGCCGACGCCCGCCGGCCATTCGACGGCGGTCCCGGAGCCAACCTTGGTCTTCCAGTCCGGGTTCGACTTCGACAGGTAGTCGGTGAAATTGAAGGTGGTTCCCGAGCCGTCGGAACGGCGCACCACGGTAATGGCGTCAGTCGGCAGCTTCAGTTTCGCATTGAGCTTGGCGATCGCCGGATCGTCCCACTTGGTGATTTTGCCGAGATAGATGTCACCCAGCACTTCGCCGGACAGCACCAGTTCGCCCGGCTTGATACCTTCCAGATTCACGACCGGCACGATCGCGCCCATCACCATCGGCCACTGCACCAGGCCATCCTTCTCGAGCTGCTCGGCCTTCAGCGGCGCGTCGGTGGCGCCGAACGTCACGGTCTTGGCCTCGATCTGCTTGATGCCGGCGCCTGAGCCGATCGACTGGTAGTTCAGACCGTTGCCGGTCTCCTTTTTGTAGGCGTCGGCCCACTTCGAATAGATCGGGAACGGGAACGTCGCGCCCGCGCCTGTAATGTCGGCGGCGAATGCCGACGTCGAAGCGGCGACCAGGCCGGCCGCGACGATAGCTTTCACGAAATTCATTGCTGGTCTCCATCGGTGAGCGAAGCGCCGGACGCGCCCGATTGCGCTCACGCCGCCCGTTTAGGTGCGGTCAATGCCGCTTTTACGAAGCTTTAATGACAGTTGGATGACATTGGCAAGCGATTGAAATTGCTTGGATTTATACCGCTGCAGGCGATCGCAGCTGGGGAAAACAGGCGGTGAACGTGGCGCCGTTTTTCGGCACGCTTTCGATCAAGAGCCGGCCGCGGTGCCGGTTAACAATATGCTTCACCAGCGATAAACCTAAGCCCGTGCCGCCCTGGGCGCGGCTGTCGCCGACATCCACCCGATAAAACCGTTCGGTGAGCCGCGGCAGATGTTCCGGTGCGATGCCGGGGCCGAAATCGCGCACCATGACGCGAATCTCCGGCAAGCCCTCGCCCGACATCGCCGAGGTGAGCGAGACAATGATCTTGCCGCCGGATGCGCCGTATTTCAGCGCGTTCTCGATCAGATTTTCGAACAGCCGCAGCAACTCCTCGCGATCGCCCGCGATCACGACGGGCCGGTCCGGCAGCTGGATATCGATCGCGACCTGACGGTCGCCCGCCAGCGGCTCCAGCCCGTCCACCACCTGCCGGATGATCGGGACGATATCCACCACCGTATCGGGGCGGACATGGGCTGACAGTTCGACCCGCGACAGCGACAACAAATCGTCGATCAGCCGTGCCATCCGCGTCGCCTGGGTGTGCATGATGCCGAGAAAGCGTTCGCGCGCCTTGGCATCGTCCCGGGCCGGCCCCTGCAGGGTGTCGATAAAGCCCGACAGCGCGGCCAGGGGCGTGCGCAATTCATGACTGGCGTTGGCCACGAAGTCGGCACGCATTTCCTCGACCCGGCGTAGCGGCGTCTGGTCGTGAAACGTCATCAGCATGCATTTGTCGATGCCGCCGAACAGCGTCGGCACCGGCACCGGGGTGATGATCAATTCCATCCAGCGATCGACCGGCACGTGGTCGAGATAGGTCGCGCGCCGGCTTTCCGTGGTGGCGATGGCTTCGCGCAGCGCGGTGATGATTTCGGGCGAGCGCAACGCGAACTGGGCGAGTTCGTTCTTGCGCAGCGCCGGCGCGAGCTGCGCCGCCGCCGCATTGAGGTGGATGACGCGGCCGGCGCGATCGAGCAGCACCGCGGGATCCGGCATGCCGGCAACCACGGCGCTGACCGCGGCGGCTTCGACCGGGTTGACCCCGCGGACATCTTCACGCGAGGCGACCGCGTTGTGCAACCGCCACGGCACCAGCGCGGCCGCACCGATGCAGATGAAAACCGCGGCGGCGCGGACCAGCGACAATTCGCCGAAGGTGACGAGCACGGCGAGCGCGAGACCGGCGGCGAGCAGGATGATGGCCGAATGGCGCAACCGGTCCGGCCACGGCGAGAAGAAAGAGGAAGAAGATTCGTCTATTGCCATCGGACCGGTTCTCTTCCCTTCGGGTCCGTATCGTCAGGCGCCGGTGTCCCCACGCTCGCGCACGTATACGGCCTCACGTTTCGGCTCGGCATCGAGCCCCGGCCTCGCCCGGCGCAGGCGCTTCAGCCGAGCGCCCATTATGACCTCCCGAAACGTCAGCAAGATTACAGATATGACGAACGGCGCAAGATAATAGAGGACGCGGAACAGAAGCATCCCCGCGAGCAGCTCTTCGCGGTCCATCTGCCACAAGCCGACCAGCATGGCGGCGTCGAACACCCCTAACCCGCCGGGGGAGTGACTGGCGAAGCCCAAAAGCGTCGCCGAGACAAAAATAACCGCGACAACGACAAAGCCGAGATTGGGTTCGTCCGGCACCAGAACGTACATGGCCAGCGCGCAAAAGCCGAGATCGACAATGCCGATCGCGATCTGCAGCAGCGTCAGCGGACCGCCCGGCAGCACCACGGTCCACGGCCCGCGGCCGACCCGTCTCGGTTGGGTCCAGACCCAGACCACATAGGCCACCAGCCCGACAATGATGGCGAACGCGGCGATGCGATTCAGCCAGGGCGGAAGCTGATCGATCGCGGCTGCCGCTTCCGGGTGATAGGCGATACCCAGCCCCAGCACCGCGGCATTGCCGAGCCAGAATGTCAGGCCGGCCAGAAAGCAGATTTTGGCGACGTCGATCGCATTCAATCCCCACGCGGAATAAATCCGATAGCGCACCGCGCCCCCGGTGAAGACGCTGGCGCCGACATTGTGCCCGATCGAATAACTGCTGAAGGCCGCAAGCGCGTTGATGCGGTAGGGAATATCGCTGCGGCCGATCGCGCGAACCGCGAACAGGTCATAGAAGGTCAGGGTGAAGTAGCCCGCCGCCACAAACCCCCCCGCCAGAACGATCTGGCGAGACTCGGTCTGCTTGATGGCCTCGATGACTTCGTTGGTATCGATGCCCCGCAGCATATGATAGAGCACGTAGCACGCGATCCCGATGACCGTGATGCTGACCACAACACCTAACTTATGCAGGATTTGCTTCTGGCGCAGAAACGATATCGCCCTGCGTATTGCTTCAAGCATCTCCACCTCGAACTGCGATCCCACGACGACGGCTGCCGTGCGAGCCCTGCCGCCGCCGGCGCTACGCTTGGTCCCGGACAGGATGTCGTAGCGCGTTTTGAGCGGCAGTGGAATTCGCTTGGCGTGAATAAAACGCGCTTCTTCAACATATTAGGGAGTGTTCATGACGCCGGAAGCACAGTTTTGCTGCATTCCCTGCGGCAACGCAAAGTCCCTGACCGCGACCTTGCTCGTCAAGCGGTGAAGTTTTCGTGATGTCAGGTGGCGGATTTTGCCGATAGCCGCTGGAAAATCAGCAGATCGAGTTCAGGCGCTTCGCCTGTCAGACCGGTTAACAAAGCGTGGACATGCCCACGGTGGTGGGTCTGGTGATTGAACCAGTGCGCCAGTGCCGGCGCCAGTTGCTGTTCGAATTCTTCCGGCGACGAGACGCGGCGGTATTTGATCGTCCCGGCGAGGCGCCCATCATCGAGCCCGTCGACAAAATCGATGATCCGCCGGTCCTCCGCCTCGCGCGCGGCGCGCAGATCGTCGAACCGCTCGAACAGGATCGCGTCCAGCCGGCTCGGCGTGTCGCCCTCGCCGGTAAACCGCTGCATCCAGATCCGGTCGGTCACCAGCAGATGATTTAGGGTGCCATGAACCGATTTGAAAAAGGCGCCGCGATCGGCCCGATATTGCTCGGTTGAGAGATGCGCCGTCGCGTCATACAGCCGGCCGTTGGCCCAGGCGTTGTAGTGACCGAACATCCGGTAGTGGGCCGAGGGAGTCATGGATACTCAAGTCTCCTGTTGGCGACCGGAAGCTCTCAAGCCGCCCGCGTGTGACGCGACAGTACCCAGTCGCGCAGCCACGATCCCACCGCGCAACCGGCCAGATAGCAAGCGAACATGATGAGGCCGAGGTCGAGCCAGTAGCCGGGGCGGCCGGGAACAACGCGTGCGAGCGCCGCCGCGACAAGTGCGGCCACCAACACCGCGAGCCAAAGCGACGTCCGCTTCGATACGCCCGGACCGCGATGAACCACGGCGATCCAGCCCATCGCGAAACCCAGCAACAGCGACGCCAGCAGCCAGCCCCAATGAAATGTCACCAGATATGCCATTCGCCCCTACCTCACCAAAAAATCGATGCGGCGGTTTTGCGCCTTGCCTTCGTCGGTATCATTCGACGCGACCGGCTGCGTGCTGCCGTAGCCCGTCGCGGTGAACTGGCTCGCCGGCAACCCGGCTTTGACAAGATAATCGACCACCGCCTGCGCGCGTTTTTCGGACAGCATCTGGTTGAAACCGTCCTCGCCATCGGCGTCGGTATGTCCTGCAATTTCGATGTTGGCGGCCGGGCAGCGCAACGCGGTTTCGACCAGGCGGTCGAGCAGCCCCACGGAATCCGGATCGATGGTGGCGCGCCCGGACTCGAACCGGATATTTCCCTTGGCCAGCAAATCCGAAAACAGCTGCTGGCATACGGTGGCATCCACCGGTGCTGCCTGGGGCTTGACCGAAATGTCGGCCTTGAACTGCCAGGATTGCGGAAAATCCTTGCCGAGACCGGCCCGCGTCTGGACCGCCGCGGCTTCATAGAGCGCGTCGCCCGAGACCTTCACCTCCCGGTCGGACACTACCAAAGTACCCGTCGACAACCGGGACAGCGCGCCCAGCGCCGGCATCACCGCATTGGCGAACCCGGATGGCGCGCCCACGCTGGCCTTGAGATTGTCGACCACCTTTTCGCTGAAGAATTTGCGTCCGGCGGCTGCCGCGAGCGCCGCATGGACATTGTTATCAGGCACATAGCCGGTCAGCGTCAGGGTGACCGCGACCGGATCCTTGTAGGCCTGGAAGATGTAGGGCGGCGCCTTGATCTCGTTGGCGGCGACCGAAAACCCCTCCGGGAGGTTTTTCAGGGCGGCCGCGATCGCTTCCCGGCCGCCCAGTTCGCGCGCCATGCCGGAAAGGCTGACCTTGCTATCGGAAATCGTGATCTTGCCGTCCTTCAATTTCCCGATCTGATCGAGCAGCAACGAGGCCGCATCGTCGAAGCGCGGCGGCGCCCCCCGCGACAAGTTCATCTGATCGGCGACCTCGACGCCGCCGAGACTTGCCCGGGCCGCCTCCACTAGCTTGACCTTGCTGGCCGGCAAAGGCGCGCTGCCGCCCAACGTAACCCTGACGACGTCCCGCTCAGCCGACCAGACGAACGGCTTGGCTTCGGGAACGAGGCGGGTTTCGTCGTTAATGCGCCGCACGCCGGGCACAGCTTGCACCGCCGCAGCCGCGCTGCCGCGGCCGTCTTCCGAGAATGCATCCGCCGCCAACGTGACATCGCGGCCGGCGACCGCGATCCTCGTCTTATCGAGCACGGTATCCTTCAGCGCGGCGGTACTGCGCGCCGCCAGATCGGATTCCACGGTTGAGGTGCTGGTCCAGGCCGCGATAGCCCAAAAGATGGCCAGTGGAATCAAGCCCGGCCACCATTTGCTGCGCCACCTGAAAAGTCCGTGCATTCGACGTCTCGCGGGTCTGGAACTCTGAGAAAACAAACCCTTGCGAGGCTGTCAAACTGGAAATAACACGAAAATAGTCCGGCGCAGGACAGCCTTTCGGACTAACTGTTTCTTCAGCGGTCTCCCGTTAGCTTCGGAATCTCGCCCAACCGGCTAGCTACTCCAGCATGAAGCAGTTTCGCAACCACGTCATCCGCGCCGGGCTGGGAGCGCTATACTTCAGCGGGGCCCATCATCTGCTGCGACCGATCTTCGCAGGGGTCGGCGCGATCTTCATGCTGCACCACGTCCGCCCGCGCCGAGACGCCGAATTCCAGCCCAATCGTCATCTCGAGGTCGCGCCGGAGTTCCTGCGCGCGATGCTCGCGCACCTTCGCGCGCGTGACGTCGACATCGTCACCATGGACGAGCTCCATCAGCGGTTGATCGACGGTAATTTTTCGCGACGCTTTGCCTGCTTCACCCTCGACGATGGCTATCGCGACAACAGGGATTTTGCGCTGCCGGTGATGCGGGAATTTGACGCACCTTCGACGGTCTATGTCGCCAGCGATTTCGCGCAAGGCTCCGGCCGGCTGTGGTGGATCGCGCTCGAGACGGTGGTCGCCAGGGCCTCTGCGATCGACGTTGCGATCGGAGGTGCTGCGACCCGCCTCGATACCGCTACGCCGGCCAACAAGCAGGCCGCGTTCGACCGTTTGCACGACTGGCTGCGCGGATTGCCGGGCGAGCATGATATCGAGCGCGAAATCGGTGCGCTGTGCGCGCGTCACGGCGTCGATGAAATTGCGATTTGCCGCGAACTGTGCATGTCGTGGGACGAGTTGAAGCCGTTTGCGGACGATCCCCTGATCACGATCGGCGCGCATACGATCACGCATTGCAATCTCGCCAGACAACCTGAGGCGATCGCCGCCCACGAAATGGCGAGCAGTCGCGCGCGGATCGAAAGCGTGCTGCAGCGTCCGGTGGTCCATCTCGCCTACCCCTATGGCGACAAGATCGCCGCCGGCCCCCGCGAGTTCGCACTGGCGCACGCGAGCGGATACAAGACCGCGGTGACGACACGGCCGGGCATGATGTTTCCCGAAAGCGCTGGCCATCTGACCGCGCTGCCGCGGGTTTCGCTCAACGGCAACTATCAGGACACCCGCATTTTGCCGGTGCTGACCTCTGGCGCCGCCACCGCGATGTGGAACGGTTTTCGGCGCATCGACGCGGCCTAGCGGTTAGACGCTGCACAGGACATACCGGGCAGCGTTGCACTTCTATTCCCTCCCCCCTTGCGGGGGCCCAGCAGGGGGGAGGGAGCGCACAGTCAACGCTGAAGCAGTGGTGCTTTGTGGAATGCGCGTCGCCCGTTCAAAACATCTCGAAATATTCGCGCTGTTCCCAATCCGATACTTCGGCCTGAAAGCGCTCGATTTCGGCGTTCTTGATATGGACGTAGTAGTCGACAAACCCCGCGCCCAGCGCGTCGCGAAAGAACGGATCGTCCTTCAATGCCAGCACCGCGTCCTGCAGCGTCTTCGGCAGCAGGGCGGCTTTTGTTTCATAAGGCGTGTCCGCTGATGGGCCGGGATCCAATTCACGATCAACGCCATCGAGCCCCGCGAGAATTTGCGAGGCCATGTAGAGATAGGGATTGGCGGCAGGCTCGCCGATCCGGTTTTCCAAACGGGTCGCGGGATCATCCGCGCCGCCGAGCACGCGGATCATCACGCCGCGATTGTCGCGCCCCCAGATCGCGCGATCCGGCGCCAGCGAATAGGAACGATAGCGCTTGTAGCCGTTGATGGTCGGCGTGGTGAATACGGTCGAGGCCCGCGCATGCCGCAGCAGTCCTGCGAGATAGCAGCGGCCGAACGGGCTCAATATCTCGCCGCCCTCTTTGCTCATGAAAGCATTCTCACCGCTGGCGCGAGAGACCAGCGATTGGTGCAGATGCCAGCCGGAGGCGAACACATTCGGCAATTTTGGGCGGCACATGAAGGTCGCGTGATAGCCGTGCCGATGGCAGATCTGCTTCACGGCGCTGCGGAACAGCACCATGTTGTCGGCGGGTTCAAGCCCCATTGTCGGCTGGAAGGTGAATTCGCACTGGCTCGGACCGAACTCGACTTCGATCGACCGCAGCGGCAGCCCGAGCGCCTGGATGTCACGCCTGACCAGATCGAGCACCGGCTCCATCTGATCGTAGCGCTGCTCGGTCAGATATTGATAGCCGTGCGACAACAGGCTGACCGACGGCGCCTGACCCGGCTGGCCGGCATCCTCGGGCGACATTTTGGCGTCTTCGAGTTTGAAGATATGACATTCGACTTCGAGGCCGGCCACGAAATCGTAGCCGCGCTTGGCGAGGCCAGCGAGCACCGATTTATAGAGGTTGCGGGTCGCGAACGGCACCGGCCG
>WNFE01004496.1_pt1 | contig 10418 bp, 11 predicted proteins | sample 5400451 | NCBI WGS metagenome assembly WNFE01 (sample SAMN13153344, study PRJNA577476) | soil metagenome | isolation source: 200 cm saprolite under Douglas fir tree site 2 hole 2 | place: USA:California | collected 2015-04-18 | reverse complement strand
ACAGAGAAAGGATTCTGGTTACAGGATCTATTCAGAGCCTGACTTGAAGCGACTGCTGTTCGTTCGTCAGGCCAAATCGCTTGGGTTCTCGCTTGATGAAATCCGAGAAATCCTACGGATGCGTGAACGAGGGCATTGCCCGTGCGGTGACGTTGTCAGCATTGCTCAGCGACACCTGCGGACGGTCGAACAGCAGATAAGCCAGCTTTCGAAATTTCGCGATGGCCTGAGCCAGGCAGTAAACCGGTGGAAGAGGTCAGCAAAGCAGACGATTTCGGCGGATGCAATCTGCGTCTTGATTGAACGCACGTTGGAATCAGACAAGATACAAAAAAGTAGGCGCCAGCCACTAAAATTCCACTTGACTCTATAGCCGGCTACGCGGTTTAAGCTGATCTTGTTCGAAGGAGAACACACATGAAGAAATGGTACGCGCTCGCTGCCGTGGTTCTCGCGGCTGTTGGCGCGAAGGCAACTACACTGTTCGCGGCAGTCAGCGGCACAGGTCGCTGCCCATTCTGCCATCACTAGGGCAAACATCCGTGCCACTCAGGTTTCCCAGCCCGCAGTGGCACGGACTCATAATTCATCGGGCGGCTCTGTTGCTTTTGTCGCCGAAGAACAGGTACTTGATGAGCGCGGCGCCGGCCAAGATCAGTACGCCATAGACGACAACTCCGCCCGTTATCATGAGCCATCCACAATTCATCATGCCGTTCATCAGCGCTTAACTCCTTATCTCCTAGTATTTCTTGCAGAGCGATTGGTCTCGAACCTTGTCGTTTCCAATCCGTCTCTAATGAGTGAATTCGAAAAAGGTGTGGAATCGGTTACAACTCCGGCGGAGCAATTTCGAGGCAGCCGGAAATCCATTATTCGGGTGCGTATCGAGGTCGCAAATGGGTTACGGTTAGAACCCCGCGTTAAGTGGAAACACGCCCGATAGTGTCCTGGCATCGTCGAGTATCATGTCGAAATTAGGAATCTAATGAGCTCCACATTTGTAACCAAAAGACGAGGTCTTGCGAACTAATGGATGTGCCGTCGAGCGAGCCTGAACTAAGGGCGCTAATGACTGCTGGCCTTGTTGGCGACGCGATCGCATACAAGATGCTTTTGGAAAGGCTAAGCAGCCAGTTGCGCGCCTATTTCAAAGGCCAACTCAACCGCCTCAATCGCGGTCCGGTTGAAGCCGAGGATCTGGTGCAGGAGGTCTTGATTGCAATTCACACCCGCCGACACACCTATGATCGTTCCCAGCTTTTCACTCCCTGGGTGTATGCCATCGCGCGATACAAATTTGTTGACTATTTGCGTCGGACGAAACAATCAATCGAGGACTTGCCCATCGAAGAAACTGAAGAGATCAATGTTCGAGACGATGGCGCACCGGTTGAAAGCAGCTTGGACTTGGAGAGGCTAATGACGAGTCTGCCCCTAAGAATGAGACAGGCCATCCAAGCCGTAAAGCTGGATGGGCTAAGTGTCAGGGAGGCGTCCGAGCAATGCGGAATGTCCGAATCAAACGTAAAAGTGTCTGTTCACCGAGGGTTGAAAGCTTTGGCGCTCCAGATTCGTAAGAAGGGTCGCAACGATGAAGACTGACCACCTCATCGACATGCTCAGTACGAATATTGAGCCGGTGAAGGATAGCGGACGCCTCAAGATAGCCTTCGGTGTGGCGCTCATCGTCGGCGGAGCAGCTTCGTTCTGTGTGATGCTCGCTACGGTTGGTCTGCGCACCGCAGCGGGTGGCGGATTTCACCCCTCTTTCTTGGTGCTAAAGCTTCTGTTCATGCTGGTCCTCATTGCTGGCGGAACCGCTTTACTGGCCCGATTGATTCGCCCAGGCCAGGACGCGCACCGACTCTACAGGGCCATCTTTCTTCCGGTCCTCGTCCTTGGAGTTGCTGGCGTGATCGCGCTTGCCCGCGAACCAACGTGGGCCGCTTGCAAGCGGATGGTTCTGGGGACGGAGTGGGCAACTTGCGCGTTTTGCATACCGCTGTTTGCCATAATTCCGTTCGTCGCGTTGATATGGGCATTACGGCAGGGAGCGCCTACCAATTTGACGCGAACCGGAGCCATCGCAGGACTTGTTGCAGGCGCGCTCGGAGCGGCCGCTTACGCGTTTCATTGTCCCGACGATTCTCTGCCGTTTATTGCGATCTGGTACGGCGCCATGGTTATGTTTTGTGCGTGGATCGGCGCGAGACTAGGGCCGTGGCTTCTTCGCTGGTAATAATTCCTTCTTGCCTATCGAAGCACGCTCACATTACAAGTGCTCCGCCGCTGGAACGACGACATTATTGCCCCAACACCGAGTGAGGTCTGACATTTTATTGCAGTAGTCGCTGGATCTCATCTCTCGTGCCCCCGATGGCACGGATGACAGGAACACTTGAGGAAGCAGGTTCCGGCGGCGCTTGATCCCAAAGTTTTTCTGGCTGGTAAACAGCGACATAGTCCCAAACAACCGAGGAGCGATCCCGTTCGCCCAGCAAGCGAGACACGAGATGTTCCCTATCCCAGTATTGGGACACCCTCAAGTCGGAGGCGCGTCTCAGAGTCATTGTCGAAGCGCTCCCAAATCCGTCGGTAACACAGGTTCCCAAACTACAAAGACCCGTATTCGTGGATCTCGCTGCTCAGAAAGTAATTTGTTCAGTGCAGAGGCCCCCTGCAGACACACCGCTCAAGTGGGTTCCAGCGCTGACGGATTGTCGCGCGCGCTGAAACCGCAGCGCACAGCAACGGCTCCTCCAGCGATTGCCAGCAGGACCACGATGACTGCAGGCCACAGCACCAGCACCTTCACCAGTTTTCCCCTTGTCATTTTCACCTCCCTTGCGTCATGCTGCTGCCGGTGGGCAAATTGGTTTCGCGAACAGGCCGGTCAACTTCCGTGGGCGGAGTCGGCGCCTCCAGTCCGTCCGTGAGCAAAAATCCCTTTAGCGTGACGGTGCTTACCCAGAGATTTTCGAGAGATGCGATGTAGTCCGTCTGCAACTGAAACAAAGTTCTCTGCGCGATCAACACCTGCGGATAAGCTACTGCCATGTTCTTGTAGCGATCCAAATACAGTTTGTATGCTCTTTCTGCCTGCGGGATCATTTGCTTGCGGTAGCGTTCGACCGTGGCCTTGGCAGTCAGGTAGTTTTGGAATACAGAGGAAGATCGCTCACGAAGCAACAGCTGTACGCGCTGCTGTTCCAGATCGGCTCGTTCGATATTTGCTCTCGCGGCTTCGACATTGCCTTGATTGCGGTTGAAGATCGGAATGCGCACTCCCACTTCGGCAAAGCCTTGCAATCCGATCGGCCGGCCCGTGCTTTCCAGGAGCTCGCGGTTTTGCTGTACTCCGGCGCGTAGCTGTAGATCCGGAATGGGCTCGCGTTTCGCCCGGTCCAGTTCCGCCTGCGCGCGCGCAAAGCTCAAGTTCGCAATTTTGACCGCAGGGCTGTTTTGCAGAATATTGTCGAGCCACCGTTGCGTATCGACGTCAGGCAGCTCTTCCAAATTTCCTGCGAGATTTCCAAAGGGCAAGGTCGGTTGGCCAATGACTGCGGCGAGTGACCTCCACAGCATTTGTTGGCGCTGTTGTGCGGAGACGAGTGCGACCTCCTGCTGTCCGGCTTCGACCTCCGTTTGCAACACATCCGGCTCGTCTGCCTGGCCTACATTGAACAGCTGTCGGGCGGTAGTCAGTGCATCCTGTGCAAGCTTGAGCAAAGTTTCTCGTATGGCAACTGTTTCCTGCGCTGCGAGCGATTGGTAATAAGCCATCGCGACGGCATTCTGAACGCGGAGCAACTGCTCTCCTCGTTCTGCTTCCGCCTGCAGGCGTTCTTGCTCAACGACACGTTGAGCTGCGGCGAGTTTGCCGCCCAAAACGATGTCCTGCTGAATAAACCCGCCCTGTTCACCACCCCGTTGAGAACCGCCAGAAATCTGCTCCCCCAGATACCCGACGGTAGGATTGGGATAGAGTCCCGCTTGCCGTTTTCGGCCTTCGACTGCGCGGATTTCGGCTTGGGCCTGTTTGAGGGTGGGATTGTGTTCAATAGCTGATTGCTGCAATTGCTCCAGTGTGTAAACCGGACCGGGCTTGGGAGCCGGCTGTTCCGTTTCAGAGTTTTGCGGCATCTGCATTCCCGGCATCTGTTGCTGCCCTGCGGGCGTCTGCTGCTGTTGCGGTTGTTCTGGCGCGGGGGGCATTTGCATGCCGGGCATTTCCTGGCCCTGTGACGGCCGCGCGTCCGGCTGTGCACCCTGACCTGACTCGGGCATTTGCATGCGATCGTGCGGACCTTGGCCTCCCACGGGTTGTGATGTCGACTGAGAACTCTGGCCATAAAGCGCTCCCACCATGAGCAGCAACGCGAGTCCTTCAACGAGACGTGTCTTCATCGCTTTTCTCCTCTCCTCGTATTAGCTGCCGTGGTGATGGTGTTCCATTCCCGGCATTTCTTGTTGGTTCGGGGATTGTTTCGCCTTCATAGCCATGATCTTTTCGTACATGTCGGGAGGTAGCACGCGAACGAAGGTCATCATGCCCTGCATGAAGCCGCTCCATCCCGGACGTAGGCCGTAGTTCTCTGGCTTGTCCACCATCTTGTCCATGGCCATCATCGGCCCTTCCATGAAGGCATCCTGCGGGAAGCCTGGAACTTGATTTGCATTTTCGGGAAATTCTTCCTCGCCGTGTTGCATGCCTTGCATTTCTCCATGCTGCATTCCAGGCATGCCGGGCATTTCCTGATTCTGCATGGAGGCCGCCATAGCCTGCCTGGCACGTTCCTGACTCAGCGGACCATTCGGGGTAGGCTGGTCATTGGTTGAACCCACTCCCATGCCGCGGCCAAGGCTTGGCCCATAATCGTCACCGAGCGGCGCGCCGGGTGTCCCATCCAACATTCCCATTCCATTTTCCATGCTCACACCCATTGGCATGCCCGGACGACGGGTCAAAGGGCCGACGGTTGAGGACATCTGATTCATCATGTGGTGCGGCAGATGACAGTGCAGCATCCAGTCTCCGGGATTGTTGGCGACGAACTCGACATCGCGCGCCTGAGCGACTCCCACAAGCACCGTGTTCCCTGGCGCCCATGTTGTCTTCGGCTGCCTTCCACCTTCGCTGCCCGTGACCACAAACGTGTTCCCGTGTAGATGGATCGGATGGTGATCCATGCCCAGATTGATCATGCGAATTCGAACGCGGTCTCCGATCCGCACGATGAGTGGCGTAGTGGCAGGCCCCGCTTTTCCGTTGAAGGTGAGCCAGTTGAACTCCATGTTCATGGAATTCGGTGTCTGATTGCTGGGCAAGATGGCGTACTCCTGCATCAGGATCACGAAGTCGCGGTCCACCGGAGGGTCATACGCGTGTTTAGGGTGCATGATGAAGGCGCCCAGCATGCCAATCATTTCCTGCATCGCCATGTGAGAGTGATAGAAGTAGGTGCCTTCTTGATGGAGAGTGAATTCGTAGATAAAGCGCCCGCCCGGCTTGATCGGGTCCTGACTGGTTCCCGGCGCGCCGTCCATGTCGTGCGGGATTTCAAAGCCATGCCAGTGCATTGAGAACGGTTCGGGCAAATGGTTATCAACAATGATTCGAACCCGGTCGCCCTGATTCACCTGAATCGTTGGCCCGGGAGCGCTGCCGTTGAAGCCCCAGAGGTTCGCTATCTTTCCCGGCACTAACTGCTGTTTCACCGGCTCTGCAACCAGGTGGAATTCTTTGACGTTTCCATCCATTTGCCAAGGAAGCTGGGCTATATCTGGCGACTCCACCAGAATGGGCTGAGAGAGACGAGTCCCGTGAGGCATGTTGTCGGCTGCCATGTGCATGCTGCGCTCGGCAGCTTTGTCGTGGCCTGTGTGCTGAGCAGCAAGCGCTTTTACCGAAGCAAGTGCTGCGGTTCCAAACGTGAGGGCAGCTTTTACGAAATTACGTCTGCTTTCCATAACTCCTCTTTATGTCCGCGACGGACAAATCTGTTCGCGAATGAACGCTGATGGATTACTGGAATTGACGGGCGACAATCAGTGCTTTATGCAAAGACACTGGTCCAAACTGGGGACTAGATCCGGAGAGCAGTGAGTGCAGACTTTACAAGGGAATTCGGCGGAGAGGCTGACGAGAAGATCGAGGATGAACCTTCAGAACGCGCAACCCAGGAAATCGGATTCTCTACAGCGGTGAGTAAATCCGGATTTACGCGAGAACGAACTTCGAGAACGGAGAGCTGAACGTGCGAAGAACAATTGGAACTGGTGACTTGTGGAGCGGCGGGACAGCACGTCGAAGCGGCAGAACTGTGGCCAGCATGCGAATGGTGATGCATAGCCATTTGTTGAATGCCGGCCTCAGCGTGCCTGGCCGAATTGGCGTGATTGCAGTTGATGCTGCAGGCGAAAGCCATAGCAGTAGCCTGCAAGAGTGCAAGCGAAACCACCAGTGCGATGGCGCGGCGAACAATCACCAGGTGATACTAAGCCGAGCATCTTGAATGTTCAACCTTATAGGCCTGCTGGTCCGGGTAGAGGCGTGACACTTTTCATTCCTTTCGTTGAGATGAGAGCTGGAGAAGAGACTGCTGTGGGGTCAAGTAGCCGTGGCCTCTAGGGAAGGCTGCTGGGCGGTGTGGAGGGAAGAGTTGGCGTTTACAATATGTCTACAATTATTTCCTTTTGGCGACGGGGCGATCCGTGGACGGAGTCCGAGCCAAGCTGGAACAGGGTTTGGAAATCCCGTTGTTCCCCCCGAAATAGCGCTCGCCTTTACGACACAGCTCGATCATCTTCTGTAGCCGCGCACAGAGTCGCTGCAATCACCATGGCATGGGTCAGGGCATCCTGGGGTAGGACCGTTGCGAGTGGACGAGCATGCCTAATCTCTTCAGTTGTGGGTGACGTAAACTCATCTGCAATGTAGTCGTTCCCCATATCCTCATTTGAACGGACCAAATCTAGGAACTTGTTTTTCTCCTCAGGAGACGAAAAGGAGAAGAGAAGCTCGTAAGGCGCGCCTCGCCGGGTAACCGAGCGGCCTTGCGACCGCTCAGTCCCCTAAGAACCGGACTTGAAAGTTTTCCTTCATCCGGCTCGAGCACTCAATAACGCCCCCTAAAAAAGGACGCAGCCTCATTCCATTACAAAATAAGACCTACTCGATACGGGTTTGCGGCCAACTCGCACGGCGATGGATAAATCCACCAGGCGTGTGTGAAGCTGCACCAACAGCTTGCGCCGTCGTCATTTGCTGTGCTTCATTTATTGGGCTCTGTAGCACTATTTGTGGGCCGTGGAAAAAGGCCGCTCCACTGCGGCAGTTTTTTTCGACTTCACCCCGGCAAGAGAATAGCTGAACTCTAGCGGATTCGATTAGTCTGCAGTTGAAGAGAAAGAGACTCATCGACCGAGGAGATCAGCTATTCAACTACAGGTTAAGACCATCTTGAATCGGGTGCAAGGTTTCGTGGGCTTCGTCTACCAAGGGGTGCGAATGCATTGTCGCCAGGGTCGGCCGCAGTCGATCGAGATCACGGTGAAACCCCATGGTGGCAGGCGCGGGCGTTGCTCGCAGTGCCAGAGACCGGCACCCGGCTATGACTGTTTGCCGGAGCGGTGCTGGCAGTTTGTGCCGTTGTGGGGAATCCCGACATACTTCCACTACGCGCCGCGACGAGTGGAGTGTGCCGAGCATGGCGTAGTGGTGGAGCACATCCCCTGGAGCGACGGCAAGCGTCCGGTGACCTGCGCCATGATGGCATTCTTAGCACGGTGGGGGCGACGGCTGAGTTGGCGGGAAACGGCACAGGTATTTCAAACTAGTTGGGAAGCGGTCTATCGCTCGGTGGGATGGTTTGTGCAATGGGGCTTGGCCCATCGCCAGCTGCAGGGAGTGGAATCGATGGGCGTGGATGAAATTCATTGGGGACGCGGGTTACGGGCCGACAACTTTCTGACCGTCATCTACCAGATCGATGCCCACTGCCGGCGCCTGCTGTGGGTCGGGAAACGACGTTCACAGGCGACCCTGCGGCGGGGACTGAAGGCGCTGGGCCCGGAGGTGGTGCAAGGGCTGCGCTTTGTCTGCAGCGATATGTGGAAGCCGTACCTGCAGGTGATTGCGGCCGAAGTGGGGCAAGCACTGCACGTACTCGATCGTTTCCATATCACCACGCACTTGAATCAAGCGGTGGACGAGGTACGCCGGGCGGAGAGCTCACGCCTACGGGCAGCGGGTAAGGCGATGGCGCAGCGGCTCAAGCACATGCGCTGGCCATTGTTGCGCCGTGGCAGTCGGGTACGTGGGCGAGCCCGGCAAAAGCTCCACGCCCTGCTGGCCAGCAAGCTGGCCACGGCCCGGGCCTGGGAGTTGAAGGAAACCTTCTCCCATTTCTGGAGCTACAAATCCCTCATCTGGGCCACAGCCTTTCTCGACTACTGGTGCTTCCGCGCCATGCGTAGCCGTCTGGAGCCGATGCAGAAAGTCGCTCGCATGCTGCGCGCCCATGAGGAACTCTTACTGAACTGGTTCCGCGCGAAAGGCGAGATTTCCGCTGGTGCCGTCGAGGGCCTCAACAACAAAATTCGAGTGGTAACCAGACGATCTTACGGATTCCGCACCTACGAAGCTATGGAAATGGCCCTTTATCACACGCTGGGACGACTTCCGGAACCGGAATCAGCCCACAGATTCTGCTGAGGAGGCCAAAAAAGGAAGCATGCCTGAACGTGACCCTATGGATCGTCCAAGGCCTGCGAAGTTAGAGAAAGGTCAACCCATGTCTAAGCTACAGTCCCACGACAAAACCGCCAGTGCTCCCCAACCCGCAACCATCATGAAGGAGAATCCTCCTTCCCGCGTTGCTAGACGCACCCGTGGACAGAATCACGGACCCATCACACGCCTGATGTCGCCCTCCGATTTTGGCCGTCTCTTGAAACCCTTCGTGTTCCTTGACCGATTCGAGACTCAGGGAAACCCGTTTACTGGTTTCGGGCTCCATCCACACTCCGGCATCGCCACCCTTACCTACGTTGCAGAGGGCAGCGTCAGCTATCAAGACACGAACGGAGCGACGGGCTTGTTGCCCGCCGGCGGTATCGAATGGATGCGGGCCGCCGGCGGCGTCTGGCATGGTGGCGGCACCGGCGAAGCGGGACGAACGCGGGGCTTCCAGCTTTGGATCGCCTTGCCGCCCGAACTCGAGCTGGGAATATCGGAGAGCGTCTATCTGTCACCGGAGGACATTCCCTACGACGGGCCGGCGCGTGTCCTCCTCGGCAGCTACGGAAGCGCGACCAGTGCGATCAAAGCTCCGTCGCCGATGAACTATCTCGCCGTGCATTTGAAAGCTGGAGAACGGTGGAGCTACCAGCCACCCGCCGGGCACACTGTCCTCTGGACCGCCGTGGGGATGGGTTCCGTTCTGATTCCGGACGAACTGCAGCAGGGCGAACTGGCGGCACTCAAGCCGTCGACCGCCGTAATCGAATTCGAGGCCCAATCCGATGCAGAGTTCGTCCTTGGCTCGGCTGTGCCGCATGATTACGACCTTGTCTTGGGCTCCCACTCCGTACATACAAGCACGGAAGCGCTGCGTGAGGCCGAGGCGCGGATTTCGGAGATTCAAACGCGTCTGATTCAGCAGGGCAAACTTTGAACAACAGGAGGACAGCAATGCCGACCGAACGAAAACCTCGGCAAAAATCAGTGACTTGTTGCAAAGAGTCCCCAAGCTGCTCATTGAAATAATTGAAATTAGAAAGGAAAGATGCATGAACCTAACCCTATGGATCGTCCAAGGGCTCCTGGCATTCGCCTTCATCGCCGTCGGTTCGTTGAAGCTGTTTGCCTACGAAAAGTTCAAAGCCCAATCCGAGAAGAAGGGACCGGTTGGCATCACACGCGGCCTCGTGGCCTTCATTGGGTTCGCTGAGATTGTCGGAGGCCCGGGCATCGTCCTGCCGATGGCGACCAACATCGCGCCGCCTCTCAGCCTGTGGGCCGCAGTTGGACTCTCAACGATCATGTTGTTGGCCATTGGCTATCACCTGCGCCGCCACGAGTCGGCGGTCGCGCCCGGCATCCTGTTGTTGCTTGCAGTGTTTGTGCTGTTCGCGCGTTTTTCTCACTGGACGTAAGCAAGGGGCCAGACGTTGCTTCGCGGGTTCTGCCCGGATCACAAGCCTCCGGCTCAGCGGAGAACAACACCAGCGCCTAGAACGGCGCCCCCACCGAAGACCCCGAAGCCTACCAGTTTTATACTCAGGGTCGGCATGAAATGGACAAGTTCACCGATGCCGGTTGGAAGAAGGCTCTGGAATTCTTTCAGCGGGCAATAGGCAAGGACCCCAGCTATGCCGCGGCATACGCGGGCCTGGCAGATGCTTATGGGATT